>Ga0316217_10005912_pt1 | contig 12403 bp, 11 predicted proteins | sample 1anoAmetaG_FD_203633 | JGI IMG/M metagenome (GOLD analysis project Ga0316217, IMG submission 203633) | Freshwater microbial communities from Trout Bog Lake, Wisconsin, USA - 1anoA | ecosystem: Environmental > Aquatic > Freshwater > Lake > Hypolimnion/Profundal zone | place: USA: Wisconsin... | reverse complement strand
TGCGGGCCCAAAGGGTCCTGATCAGGTCCTTGCGCTCGTCAGCGTCGGTGAGCGTATCGCCCACGTGGAAATGCTCGCCGTTGAGCGCGAACACATCGATGGAGACCAGGCCGTTGAGGTGCGAGTAGTTGCTCAGCAGGTAGCCGATGCGCGCCTTGGTGGCCAGGCTGTCGTAGGTGGAAAGGGTCGCGGCGCCGTCCAGCTTGGCCAGGGTGGCGCTGAGTTCCTCCACCTGGCCCAGGTTCTCGGCCAGCGCCTCGATCTGGCCCAGTTGCAGGGCCAGGAAGCTGCGCTGATTGCGCAGGGTCTCCAGGCTGTGCTGGGAGGCCGAGTACAGGATCGACTTCTCGGTGGTCCGGTAGGAGACGAAATAGAATGCCACCAGGGGCAGGATGGTCATGGCCAGGAGGATCCCCGTCAGCAGCAAGGCGAAGTTGCTCTTGTTGCCCTTGCGCTTCAGGAAATCCAGCAGCAGCCAGATCATTTCAGGCTGTCGGGCGTCACCAGCCTGGTGTCGACTTCGATCTCCATGGGCACGGACTCGCCCCGCATCAGCTTCAGCGCGGTCATGACCCCCAGGTAGCCCTGCTGGTCCGGCTGCTGGTTGACGGTCGCCGCCATCTGGCCGGCCTGGATGGCCTTCCGGGCCTCGTCCAGATTGTCGAAGCCGATCACCTTCACGCTGGCCGCCCCGGCCTCCTGCAGGTACTTGACCGCGCCCAGGGCCATCATGTCGTTGGCGCAGAACAGCACGCCGATCTTCGGATGGGCTTTGAACATGGTCCGGGTCACGGTGTAGCCTTCATCGATCTTCCAGTTGGCCGTGTCCTCGCCGACCAGCTTCAGGTTCGGGTTGGAACGGAACCCCCGCTCGGCGCCCTTCCTGCGCAGCTGGGCGTTGTTGGCGGTGCGGATGCCTTCCAGCACGCCCGCCTCGGTGGGACTCTTGAACGTATCGGCGACGAACTTGGTGGCCTGGTAGGCCCCCTTCTCGTTGTCCACGCTGATGAACGGGACCGGCTTCATGCCTTCCGCGGCGACGGTTTCAGGATTCAGCCGGTTGTCGATGTTGACGATCTTGATGCCGGCGTCCTGGGCCTTCTTGAGGATGGGCACCAGCCGGGTGGAGTCGCCGGGGGCGATGACGATGGCCTTGGCGTTGGCCTTGATCTCGTTGTCCACCAGCTGGATCTGCTGCTCGATGGAGGTCTCCTGGGTCGCGGTCTTGACCTGGAGATCGATCTTCGTCTCCTGCTGGGCCTTGCGGGCGCCCTTCTCCATCTCCACGAAGAACGGGTTGGTCAGGGTCTTCATGATCAGCGCCACCCGGGGCGCCGAGGCGTCCGGTTCCGGCGCCTTGGCCGCGCTCTCGCCGGCGTTGAGGTCCTTGATGGTCTGGCTGCCGGAGTGGCCGCAGCCAAGCGCAAGGGTCAGGGCCAGGGGCAAGGCCAGCGCAGCACCCAGGCGGCGACAGGCGCCTTCAGATCGCATCGGTTTCATTTTTCAACCCTCGTGGCCTGATTGTAGAGGAACTTCCAGGCAATGTCCTTATGGGACTTGGCGATTCTGCGCCCATTCCGGGAGCCCAGGTGGACAGCGATGGGCACGGTATGGCCTGGGAATTGCATGTTCAGAAGTGCCTTTCAACGATTAGTCATGTCTGGTTAAAAAATGGCGATCCATTAGGGGGATGATTCGATCCCAGGGTGATCTATGGCTCAGTTCAAACCCGAACACCGTACGGTCCTGGTGGTGGATGACGATCCGGACTGCCGTTCTGTCCTCAAGGCCGTGGTGGAAACCCGCGGGGTCCATGTCCTCGAGGCCTGCAGCGGCCCCAGGGCGGTCCAGCTGGTCAAGAGCGGCAACCCGGCCCTCCACGGGGCGATCCTGGACTACAACATGCCGGTGATGAACGGCGTCAATACCTTGACCGCCCTGCGCCAGCTGCGCCCCGGCCTGAAGGCGATCCTGTGCAGCTCCAGTCCCGAATCCGAGTGCCTGCGCGGCGCCAAGGTGGACGGCATGGTGTTCCTGGCCAAGCCGTTCAGCCTCGCCAGCCTGGGGGCGGCCCTGGAGCAGACCCTGGCGCCGGGGCCCGCCGGCCCAGGCCCGAAACGAAAGCCGCGAACGGAGCATCGGGCCAAAAGTCCGGAGGTTTAGGCAATCATCGGCGCGCCTGCATGGAAACGGTGACCACCGCCGCCGGGTATTGCTTCACCCCCAGGAACTGCTGGAAGACCTTCTTCCGCTCGGCGGAAGTGAGGTTCGGCCGGTTCGCAATCCGCTTGGGGTGACCTTCCGGGAGATGAAGGCCAGGCCCAGATTCTTGTACAGCTCAGAGCGCTCGAACTGGGTCTGGGTGGTGATGGGAAGATCATTGGGGCCGGCCACGGCGGCGAGGACGGCCGAGCAAGACAAGATCGATGCGTTCAACAAGAAGACCAAGGACGGCATCCTCATCTACAACGGCAGCGGGGCCGTATGGGAATTCGGCGTCAGTGGTTCCCTTGGCGGGCTGAAGGTCTGCCCGGTGACCTACAAGACCAGCACCAAGGACTACGTGATCGGCGAGCCGGCAAAATTCGCCAGTGACGATGCCACCGTCCGGCTCTCCAACGTGCTCGGCGAGATCTACATCCTGCCGGCTGGAAAGGACTACAACTACCAGGTCTACCTCAAGGACGGGAACGGGAAACGCATCAACCTGACCATCAGTCCCGGGATTGACCCCACTGACCCCAAGCACAAGCGGAAGGTCCCGAAACTGGGCCTGACGATGGACAGCTACCGCGATGTCATGCGCCAGAGCGAGAAGCAGAAGAAGCCTGCCCTGGAGTTCAGCGATTCGAAGTTGACCAGCCGCCTGTGCATCCGCATCGACGAACTCAAGGACTGAACACGGCCGGAAGAAATAGTTGGGATCCCATTTAAATCGTATTGACCTTTTCCCGGCCCCTTGCGACGCTGGGGTGGCGCAGAAGCCCGCGCACAGGGCTTTGCGGATGAATATTTAAATAACCCCTTTTCAGAAGAAGGCACCGCCATGTCCCACGACCGCCAAGACCGGTTGTACGTATCCCCTTTCTGGAAACTGGCAGTCCTGCTGGTGATGATCATCGGCTTCAGCCTGCTGAGCCTGGTGACGGTGAAGACCTACGCCGGGGCGCCGCCCATCCCGGCCCAGGTGCAGGACCTCCAGGGCCGCACCCTGTTCACCCGGGAGGACATCGAGGGCGGCCAGGACGTGTTCTTCAAGTACGCCCTCATGGAGCACGGCACCCTCTGGGGCCACGGGGCCTACCTGGGCCCCGACTACACCGCCGAGTACCTGCACCGGCTGGCCGAGATCGGCCGGGACACCCTGGCCCAGGCCGGCTACGGCGTGCCGTTCCGCGCGCTGCCCCTGGGCCGGGCGCTGGAGATCGGCGAGCTGCTGAAGCTCCAGCTGAAGCAGAACCGCTACCACCCTGAGACCGGCGTCCTGGCGTTCTCCGCCCCGGAGGAGGCCTCCTACCGGCTCCAGGCCGGCGAGTGGAGCGGCTACTTCAACGGCGCCAAGCCCGCGCCGGGGCTGCCGCGGAACTACATCCGCCACGGGGACGAACTGCGGCGCCTGAACGCCTACTTCGCCTGGGCCACCTGGGCGACGGTGGCGCTGCGCCCCGGGACCTCGTACTCCTACACCAACAACTGGCCCTACGAGCCGCTGGTGGGCAACCTGCCCACCGGCGCGGCCTACCTGTGGAGCGCCCTGAGCCTGATCTCCCTGCTGGGGGGGCTGGGCACGGTCCTGTTCGTGTTCGGCAAGTTCGAGTACCTGGGCTGGGGCGGCGCGGACGGCGGCACGGGACGGCTGGCCAACTGGCGGATCACCCCGAGCCAGCGGGCGCTGGGGCTCTACTTCGCGGTGGTGATCCTGCTGTTCCTGATGCAGGCGACCCTGGGCGGCGCCATCGCCCACTACCGGATCGAGCCGGAAGGCTTCTACGGCTTCGGGCTGGCCCGGTTCCTGCCCTACAACCTGGCCCGCACCTGGCACCTGCAGCTGGCCATCTTCTGGATCGCCACCTCATGGGTGGCCGGCGGGCTGTTCCTGGCGCCGCTGGTGGGCGGCGCGGAGCCCAGGGGCCAGCGCGCCAGCGTCCTGGTGCTGCTGGGCGCGCTGGCCCTGGTTGTGTTCGGCAGCCTGGGCGGGGAGTACCTGGGCATCAACGACAAGCTGGGCAACCTGTGGTTCTGGTTCGGCCACCAGGGCGGCGAATACCTGGACCTGGGCCGGTTCTGGCAGGTGCTGCTGGCCCTGGGGCTGGTGTTCTGGCTGGTCCTGATGTTCCGGGCGCTGCGCCCGGCCATGGGCCGGGACTCGGACCAGGGCGAACTGCCGGCGCTGTTCCTCTGCGCGGCGGTGGCCATCCCGCTGTTCTACCTGCCGGCCATGGTCTACGGCCCGCACACCAATTTCGCCATCATCGACAACTGGCGGTTCTGGATCATCCACCTCTGGGTGGAGGGCTTCTTCGAGCTGTTCGCCACGGTGCTGGTGGCGCTGATGTTCGTGCAGATCGGACTGATCGGCATCAAGCCCGCCACCCGCCTGGTCTACCTGGACGCCATCCTCTACCTGTTCGGCGGCCTGGTGGGCACCGGGCACCACTGGTACTTCTCCGGCCAGGGGACCCTGAACATGGGGCTGGCGGCCTGCTTCAGCGCCCTGGAGGTGGTGCCGCTCACCCTGCTCACCCTGGACGCCTGGGACTTCCTCCGGCTGCGCGAGCGCACCGCCGAGGGCTGCGACCGGCCCCTGGCGTCCCGGCAGCTCTGGGCCATCAGGTTCCTCATCGCCGTGGGGGTCTGGAACTTCATCGGCGCCGGGATCTTCGGCTTCCTGCTCAACCTGCCCATCGTCTCCTACTTCGAGATCGGCACCACCCTGACCCCCAACCACGGCCACGCCGCCATGTTCGGCGTGTTCGGGATGCTGGCCCTGGCGGTGGTGTTCTTCTGCCTGCGGGCGCTGCGCGGCGACGCGGCCTGGGCCCGGGCGGAAAAGGCGGTCCGCTGCGGGTTCTGGGGAGTGAACATCGGGCTGGCGCTCATGGTGCTGCTGGACCTGTTCCCGGCCGGGGTGCTGCAGCTCTGGGATTCCATCAGCCACGGCTACTGGCATGCGCGCAGGCTCTCGTTCCTCATGTCCGGCACCTTCCACACCCTGGAATGGCTGCGCATCGTGGCGGACCTGACCTTCCTGCTGGCCGGCGTGGTGCCGCTGTTCCTGGCCGTGATGCGGCTGGTGTTCGCCCGGGAGGAAAGGTCATGACCCTCGACTACCCCGCCTGGCTCCGGGCCACCCACTTCCTGAACTTCCTGTTCCTGTCCTTGCTGCTGCGCAGCGGCCTGGAGATCCTCAGCGCCCACCCCAAGCTGTACTGGAACGACGACTGCGGCCCGGGCAGCGAATGGCTGAGCTTCAACCACACCCCCTACCCCAGCGGCCAGCTGTTCACCGCCGACGACCAGGAGACGTCCTTCCCCTCCTGGCTCGCCCTGCCAGGGCGCAAGCACTGGGACCTGGGCCGGCACTGGCACTTCATCGCGGTCAACGGCTGGATCGCCACCGGGCTGGTCTTCGTGGCCATGCTCCTGGCCACCCCGGAATGGCGGCGGCTGGTCCCCACCTCCTGGAGCGTCTTCCCGGGGGCCTGGCGGGTGCTGGCGGACTACCTGCACCTGCGGCTGCCGGCCCAGCATGGCGGGCACAATCCGCTGCAGCAGCTGACCTACGCCGGGGTGGTGTTCGGCCTGGCGCCCCTGAGCATCGCCACCGGCGCCGCCATGTCCCCGGCGGTGGCCGGACGGTTCCCGTGGTTCATCCGGATCTTCCACGGAAGGCAATCGGCCCGGAGCCTCCATTTCATCTGCCTGGGCTGCTACCTGCTGTTCTTTGTCGGCCATGTCGCCATGGTGGCGCTGCACGGCTTCCGGAGCGAACTGGCGCTCATCAGCCTGGGCCGGGGGGCGGACCCGGCACTTGGCCTGACGGTGGGCCTGGGGGGGATCGCGGCAGTGCTGGCGGTCCATGTCCTGGCCACCCGGGGCTCGCTGCGGCACCCGGACTGGGTGCAGCGGGCCGGGGAAGTCCTGGCGGACCCGGTGCGCCGGGCCGTCCTGGGCCGCCTGGCCTCGGTGCAGAACTACCGCCGTTCGGAGATCTCGCGGTTCTTCTGGGTGAACGGCCGCCCGCCCCGGGAGCCGGACTACCTGGCCCTGGCCGATCACGGGTTCGAGGACTGGGCCCTGGAGGTGGGGGGGCTGGTGGAACAGCCCCTGCGCCTGCCGCTCCGGGAGCTCAGGGCCCTGCCCCGCCAGGTCCAGATCACCAAGCACAACTGCATCCAGGGCTGGTCGGGGGTGGCGGAATGGGCCGGGCTGCCGTTCCGGGAACTGGTCCGGCTGTGCCGGCCGCTGCCCTCCGCCGGCTTCGCGGTGATCTACGCCTACGATGAGAAGTCCCGCTCCGAGCCCCGCGCCAAGGCCTCGGGGAAGTACTACGGTACCATCCCCATGGCCATGGCCCTGCAGCCCCAGACCCTGCTCGCCTACGACATGAACGGTGCGCCCCTGCCGCTCGAGCATGGCGCGCCGCTGCGGCTGCGGCTGGAGACCCAGTACGGCTTCACCATGGTGAAGTACATCCGGGCCATCGAGTTTGTCGAGACCTACAAGTCCGTGGGCAAGGGCAGGGGCGGATGGCCGGAGGACAACCTGCGCCGGAGCCGCGAGGCCAGCATCTGAGGATGCGGATCCGCCGGCTACCGGGTCCCCTGGGCCTTGCGGCTGCCCCGGAGCACCTCCTGGAACACCCCCTCCGCCACGTCCGGATCCAGGCCCGCGGCCTGGGCCCAGGCCCGGCGGTCGCGCATCAGGGAAGCCTCCCGGCCGGGGTCCAGCACCGGCGCCCCCAGGGCTTCCTTGGCCCGCCCGGCGCGCCAGCTCAGTTCGGCCCGGCGGGCCAGGAGCGTCACCAGTTCCTGGTCCAGGGCGTCGATCATCTCCCGGGCTTCCTGGAGCGCGGGGGAACGCTGGCCGAGGTCGGGAATGGCCAGCAGCCCCGGCACTTCGTCGCTCTTCCCCTCGGCCAGGCCGGAGTCGATGGCCTGCAGGGCCTGGAGCAGCGCGGCGCGAGCCTCGCCGGCGAACGGGTTGAGGTTCTGGATCCCGGTGAAGAGATGGCCGGCGTCCTCCCGCACCGATTCCAGGGTGCGCTGGATGGCGTGGAACGAGGGCGGGGCGAAGGGCAGATCCGCGCCGGCGCCCATCTGCAGCAGTCCCTTGGCCAGGAAGAAGGTCAGGGCGTGGGTGGCGGCCATGACCCGGTCGTGGTCCTCCGGGGTCTGGGCCAGGACCTCGCAGCCCAGGGTCCGGAACAGCCCGGACACCTTGCCGGCCGCCAGATCATGTCCCGGCGCGGCGCAGACCACGGTGCGCAGCGGGCGCTCAGCCCGGGCCAGGCTCACCGGCCCGAACAGCGGGTGCACCCCCACGTGCGGCTGGGCGCCCAGGCGCTCGGCCATCCACTGGGCGGGAAGCACCTTGACGCTGGCCACATCGAACACCACCTGGGCCGGGTCCAGCCGGGCCGCCACCGCATCCAGGGTCCCGGGCAGGGCGCGGATGGGCACCGCCAGGGCCAGGTAATCGGCGTCCGCCAGCAGGGCTTCCAGGGATGCGGCGCGGCGCCCGGCCGGGATGGGCGCCACCGGGTCCATGGCCAGGAAGGGGAAGCCGCCCTCCTCCAGCAGGCCGCCCAGGGCCTGGCCGAAATTTCCGTAGCCTAGGATTCCGATGTGCACAGGTTCATCTCGCAGACAGGGATGGAAAGGCCCCGGATCTGGCGGGGCCACCGGGGGTGAAAGCAGTCTAACGGCCGCACTGGAGATTCGCCGCCAGCATTTCCCGGGTCGCCATGTTGTTGGGCACCCGGCCGAAGAAGTACCGGTAGGTCGGCCGCTCGGCTCGCACCCAGGCACAGCCGGATTCCTTCATCCGCATGAAGAAATCCGTGTCGCTCAGCGGCACCGGGCGGAACCCGCCGAGCCTCCGGAACAGCTCGGTCCGGCCGAAGAACACCCCCGTGCCGTACTCGGCCTTGGCCGCCTCGATCACCGCCCCGGGATTGAAGTAGTCCGCCAGCACAGGGTCCGGCCGGCCAGTGCAGTTGATGAAGTCGAACCGGCCCAAGGCGAAGTCCCGGTCTCCCAGGGTCTCCTGCAGGTGGCCGAGGTGGTCGGGTAGGTATTCGTCGTCCGAATCCAGGAAGGCGACCAGTTCGCCGCGGGCTTCGGCCAGCCCCAGGTTCAGGGCCGCGGGCAGGCCCCGGTTCACCGTCCTGGACACCCGCAACCGGCCGCCGCCGCTCAGGCAGAGCCCGGCCAGGATCTCCGGGGTCTCGTCCGTGCTGCCGTCGTCGATGACCACGTGCTCCCAGTCCCGGTGACTCTGGCGGCGCACGGACTCCACCGCGCCGGCAAGGAAGCGGGCGTGGTTGTAGGTCGCGGTGATGACCGTGATCATGGAGGCGCCTCCTGGGTCCGGCATGGCTGGGATGAATCCCCTTGATCATCTCATTGAAATAATGAAAAGAGATTGACATCGAATCTCAAGGCCCTATATTGCTTTTGCAAAGGTTGGACCCCCTCAGGCTTCCAACCCAGCATAAAGTCAATAGCATCAAGACATCGATCCATGCGAGCGGCTCCCTGGAGAGCCGTTCCTGAAGCGGGTCCAAGCGGTGAACCGCCCCCGGCCTGCTTCCAGACAGCCCCCGCAGCTTCCGCCGCGCCGCCGTCCCGGGGCCGTGGAAGCTGCATCCGGATCCCGGTTGCTGAGGGGAAGGGTCTGCCCTTTCCGTCCGGGGATCCCCCCTCCATCACCGGACCGGCCCGCCGGTCCCCGTCCTTCGAGGCAACCCATGACGATACGTCATCCACGTCTCCCCGCCCTGCTGGTCCTGGCCGGGGCCGCCCTGGCCGCCAGCATGGCCTTGGCCGATTCCAAACCCTTCTACAATCACAACCAGGCCGTCGAGGGCGCGAACAACATGGCCTTCACGACCAGGGACTCCGGCAGCGCGGCCATGAGCCCCCCCACGGTCACCGGTCTCGATCCACAGAGCGGGGAGGCGGGCGTCATGGTGAGGATCCAGGGGTCCAACCTCTCCGGCGTCACCAAGGTGATCTTCAATGATTCCCTGGAAGCCACCTTCAATGTCGTCAGCGACAACGAGATCAAGTGCACGGTGCCCGCAGGGGCCAGGCCCGGCCCCATCAAGCTGGCCACCCCGGACGTTGCCGTGGAGACCCCGGTCCCGTTCACCGTGGCCTACGAATGAACCGCCCGGCGGGGTCCCCCCCCGCCAAGACCTGGTGCAGGCCGCCACCCACAGGCGGCCTGCGTCTGTCCATCCAGCATCGAAACCTGGGCCGGCCGCCCGCCGCCGGCATGGAACCGGTCGGGGAAGATCTGGTAGACCAGATCCAGGGCCGGAGCCGGACTCATCGCGGCGCCCTGGGCGCCGGCCCCAGGGTCGCGCCATCCAGGAAGGCCACCGGCACGATCTTCTGGGTCACGACCGGCCGCTCGATGGCCTCCAGCGCCAGCCCCACCGCCTCGTGGGCGATGCCGGTGATGTCCTGGGCCACCGTGGCCAGGCCGGGGCGCAGCTCGGTCATGCCGTCGAACCCGACCACCGAGACCTCCCGCGGCACCGCCACGCCGAAATCCTCCAGCGCGCCCAGGGCGCCCACGGCCATCTCGTCGGTGGCGCAGAACACCCCGGTGGGCCGCTGGCCGTCCCGCCAGGCGTCGCGCATCAGCCGGTAGCCGCCCAGCACCGAACCCTCGCCCCGGACGAAGCTGGTCTGCACCCCCCGCCGGCCGGAGTCGGCCACCCCGGCCAGGAAGCCCTTCGCGCGCTCGGTGGCCCACTGCAGGTCCTCGGCGATGTTCAGGTAGAGCAGCCGCCGGTGCCCCATGGCCAGCAGCCGCTCGGCCGCGAGCCGGCCGCCGCCCGGATCGTCGGGCGCCACGCAGGAGATGCCCGGATGGTGGCCGATCAGCACGGCGGGAACGTTCCGGGCCGCCAGCGCGGCCAGCCGCGCGTCCAGGTCGGCGCAGCGGAACATCAGCACCGCGTCGATCCGCCGCCGCACCGGGGTGATGTCCGTGGGCAGCTCCACGAACTGGGTGGCCCGCAGCTGGATCTCCCGCAGCAGCGCCCGCCAGACCACGCTGAAGTAGGGCGACAGCCGGTTCTCCCCGGCCCCCACCCAGATCCCCAGGGTGTGCCGGGTGCGCATGGAGAGCTCCCGCGCCACCGGATCCGGCTCGTAGCCCAGCCGCTTCATCACCGCCAGCACCGCCTCCCGGGTCTTTTCGGCCACGGTCGACTTCTCATTGATGACCCGGCTTACCGTGCCCTTGGAAACCTGGGCCTGCCGGGCGATCTCACCGATGGTCAGCTTCATGAAATTCCCCTTGACAAGTATCGAACCGGTAGCGAACCTGGAACACACTTCTTTGTAACCGGTTTCAACCCGCGAGCGCACGTCATTTTTCGCGCCCGCTCCTTCCCGCGCCCAGCGGGAATTTTTCCGGATCGTTGCTGTAACCGGTTCCAATTCCCGGAATCCGGCCCCAAGTAGAGCAGGTGCACGTCGAAAGGAATGCCCCGCCATGAATCCGATCCTCCCCGCGCCCGAAGCCGCCCAGACCGAGTGGTGGCGCGGCGCCTCGATCTACCAGATCTACCCCCGGAGCCTGCAGGACACCAACGGCGACGGCGTGGGCGACCTGCCGGGGGTCACCGCGCGGCTGGGCCACATCGCCGACCTGGGCATGGACGCCATCTGGATCTCCCCCTTCTTCAAGTCCCCGATGAAGGACTTCGGCTACGATGTCTCCGATTTCCGCCAGGTGGACCCGGTGTTCGGCACCCTGGCGGACTTCGATGCGCTGGTGCGGGAGGCCCACCGGCTGGGGCTGAAGGTGCTCATCGACCAGGTGCTCTCCCACACCTCCGACCAGCACGCCTGGTTCAAGGAGAGCCGTTCCAGCCGGGACAACCCGCGGGCGGACTGGTACGTCTGGGCCGATCCCCGGCGGGACGGCACCCCGCCCAACAATTGGCAGTCGGTGTTCGGCGGTTCGGCATGGGACTGGGACCCGCGCCGGCACCAGTACTACCTGCACAACTTCCTGGCCTCCCAGCCGGACCTGAACTTCCACCATGAGCCGGTGCAGGCGCAGCTGCTGGAGGAATCCCGGTTCTGGCTGGAGCGCGGCGTGGACGGGTTCCGCTTCGACGCCTGCAACTTCCACTTCCACGACCCCCTGCTGCGCGACAACCCGCCGGTGCGCGCCGGGCACGCCAAGGTGTCCACGGTCCAGGCCGGCAACCCCTACGGGTTCCAGATCCACCGGCACGACAAGAGCCAGCCGGAGAACCTGGGCTTCCTCCGGCGCCTGCGCCGGCTGCTGGACCAGTACGGCGCCGTGGCCATGGGCGAGATCGGCGACGAGGACTCCCTGGCCACCATGGCCGCGTACACCTCCGGCTCGGACAAGCTCAACATGGCCTACGGCTTCTCGCTGCTCACCGACGAGTTCCGGGCCGGCCACCTGCGCGAGGTGGTGGCCGAGTTCGAGCGGCGGATCCGCACCGCCGGCGGCTACGGCTGCTGGTCCTTCTCCAACCACGACAGCGTCCGGGTGGTGACCCGCTGGGGCCGTGGCACCGGGACGCCGGCCTTCGCCAAGCTGCTCATGGCAGTGCTGGGCTCGCTGCGCGGCGCCTTCTGCGTCTACCAGGGCGAGGAGCTGGGCCTGCCCGAAGCGGTGGTTCCGTTCAACCGCCTGATCGATCCCTACGGCATCCGGTTCTGGCCCGATTTCAAGGGCCGGGACGGCTGCCGAACGCCCATGCCCTGGGACCGGGACGCGCCCCACGGCGGCTTCTCCCAGGCCGAGCCCTGGCTGCCCCTGCCCGAGGAGCACCTGGCCAAGGCAGTTTCCGCCCAGCTCCAGGACCCCGGCTCGGTGCTGCGGTTCAGCCAGGGCTTCCTGGCCTGGCGGCGCGGCCAGCCGGCCCTCCGGCTCGGCTCGATCCGCTTCCCCAAGGCCGCCGAGCCGCTGCTGGTCGTCGAGCGGGAGCACCTGGGCGAGCGGGTGATCGCCGTCTTCAACCTGGGCCCGCAGGAGGCCGAATACCGGCTGCCGGCCCGCACCCGCCCTCTGTCCGGCCATGGCCTCGAAGGGGCCGGGCTCGATGGCCGCCTGCTCCGGCTCCAGGGCTGGGCCGGTTTCTTCGGCCGGATCGGCTGACCCCCCCCACCGCTTCCCATCA
>Ga0316217_10005911_pt1 | contig 12403 bp, 10 predicted proteins | sample 1anoAmetaG_FD_203633 | JGI IMG/M metagenome (GOLD analysis project Ga0316217, IMG submission 203633) | Freshwater microbial communities from Trout Bog Lake, Wisconsin, USA - 1anoA | ecosystem: Environmental > Aquatic > Freshwater > Lake > Hypolimnion/Profundal zone | place: USA: Wisconsin... | reverse complement strand
GTCGTCATTTAATGCGGCTGAGAATTTTTTTAGAACTTCAACATCCGGAGAAGCGGAAGTCCAGCTTCCGCTTTTTTCTATTTCCCGCAGCTTGGCGACACATTCATCAATCCGTGCCAGTGCAGTTTTCGCGCCGTGCAGACCATCGAGCGTGAAGTTAAACGTCTCGCGGTAATGCGCGGTGAGCAGCAAATAACGCACTTCGCGGCCGGTGAAACCTTTCGCCAGCAGATCGCGCAGCGTAAAAAAATTACCGAGCGACTTGCTCATCTTCTTGCCTTCGACGAGCAGGTGCGCGCCGTGCAGCCAGAATTTCACGAACGGCTTGCCGGTCGCGCCTTCGCTTTGCGCGATTTCATCCTCGTGATGCGGAAATTTCAAATCCTCGCCGCCGAGGTGCAGGTCAAAGGTTTCGCCGAGCGCCTTGATGCTCATGGCGGAACATTCGATGTGCCAGCCGGGCCGGCCTGCGCCAAACGGACTCGGCCAGAAAATATCGCCGTCGTCCGGCCCGCGCGCTTTCCACAGCGCGAAGTCGGCGACGGATTCTTTTTCGTATTCGTCCGCGGCCACGCGTTCGCCGGCGCGCATTTCTTCCAAATTTAATTTTAGCAGTTGGCCATAGTGGCAGCCGCAGCCGCGATATTTCTCGATGGAAAAATAAACCGAGCCGTCGGCAGCTTGGTAGGCGACGCCGCGCGCGACAAGCTTTTCAATGAGCGCAATGATTTCGGGAATGTGCTCGGTGGCGCGCGGTTTCTGGTGCGGTTCGCGGCAGCCGAGCGCTTTCAAATCATCGAGGAAGGCGGCTTCAAATTTGCCGGTGAACTCGCGGAGCGTGGTTTTGTTTTCGCGGACGCGCTGGATGATTTTGTCTTCCACGTCGGTGATGTTCATGACGTGTAGCACGTCGTAGCCGGAAAATTCCAGCGTGCGGCGGACAAGGTCGGCGAAGACAAACGTGCGCCAGTTGCCGATGTGGGCGAAGTCATAGACTGTCGGCCCGCAGCAATACAGGCCGACTTTTTTGCCGGCGGGATCGAGCGGTGTGAACTCCTGCACGGAGCGCGCCAAGGTGTTGAACAGTTTCAAGGCCATTTGTCTGGCGGCAAATTAAGGTGAAATGCGGGAAAGAAAAGTGGAAACTGCCGGCAATATTTTCTGTTTCGCGGCTTGCATTTTTTGGATTCAACGGCAAATTCTGAAAAACTTAAAACGATATTATCAATAAGGAACCATGAGCAACCAAGCCAAACTTGAACTGGACGGGAAAACCTACACGTTGCCGACGCTGGTGGGCAGCGAAAATGAGAAGGCCGTGGACGTGTCGGCGCTGCGCGCGAACACGGGCTACATTACGATTGATGATGGCTACGGCAACACGGGCTCCTGCACGAGCAACATCACGTTCATTGACGGCGACCAGGGCATCCTGCGTTACCGGGGCATCCCGATTGAGGATCTGGCGGAGAAGTCCAACTTTGTCGAGACGGCGTATCTGGTGATTTATGGCGAGCTGCCGACGCGCCCGCAGTTGAAGCGATTTTCCGACCTGTTCACGGAGAACCAGTTTCTTCACGAGGACATGAAGTTTCATTTCGAGGGTTTTCCCACGGGCGCGCATCCGATGGCGATCCTCTCGGCGATGATCAATGCGGCCAGCTGTTTTGACGAGGGGCTGATGAACTGGCAATGGGGCAAGAACAAGCAGTTCGAAATTTACGTCGCGCGCCTGCTCTCGCAGGTGCGGACGATTGCGGCGTATTCGTATCGCAAATCGAAGGGGCTGCCGCTGATTTATCCCAAGCAGAGCTACAAATACACGGCCAACTTTCTGCACATGCTGTTCTCGATGCCGTATGAGGATTTTGAACTGAAGCCGGAAGTGGTGAAGGCGCTGGACCTGATTTTCCTGCTGCATGCGGATCACGAGCAGAATTGTTCCACCTCGACCGTCCGCATGGTGGCGTCATCACAGGCGAACCTGTTTGCGAGCTGCGCGGCGGGCGTGTGCGCGCTCTGGGGGCCGCTGCACGGCGGCGCGAATCAGGCGGTCATCGAGATGCTCCAGCAGATTCACAAGGAAGGCGACGATGGCTCGAAGTTTATCACGGCGGCCAAGGACAAGAACAGCGGCAAGAAGCTCATGGGCTTCGGCCACCGCGTCTATAAAAATTACGATCCGCGCGCCAAGATCATTAAAAAGGCCTGCGACGAAGTGCTGGCCAAATTGCACATCAGCGATCCGTTGCTGGACATCGCCAAGCGGCTGGAGGAGGCGGCGATCAAGGATTCGTATTTCGTCGAGCGCAAGCTGTATCCGAACGTGGATTTTTACAGCGGCATCATCATGCGCGCCATCGGCATCCCGCTGGAGATGTTCACGGTGATTTTTGCCATCGGCCGCATGCCCGGATGGATTGCGAATTACAAGGAAATCATGGAGGAGCCGAAGAGCCGCATTTACCGGCCGCGGCAGATTTACACCGGCAAAACCATGAACCACTATGTTCCGCTGGCGGAACGCGTTTAAGCCGGCCCGGTCAAAATCATTGTCCCCGCCTGCGGGCGGGAGTGCGCGCCAAGGGGATGACGCCTTCTCCCCTTGGCGTTTTTATTGCTGATGAGCAAAATATTAATCATTGATGACGAGTCTTGGTTGCGGGAAATGATGCGCCTGGCGCTGGAACAACAGGGCTTTGAAATCATCGAAGCCGTGGACAGCGTGGACGGGATCGCCCAAGCCCGCGAACAGCTGCCGGACTTGATTCTTTGCGACGTCAACATGGACAAGTCCGGCGCCGGCTTCACCACCTTGGCCAAGCTGCGCGAGGACGCGACCACCGCCGCCATTCCGTTCATCCTCATGACCGGCCTGGCCGACAACGCCGGGATGCGGCACGGCATGGAACTGGGCGCGGATGATTATCTGCCCAAGCCGTTCAAGGTGGAGGACCTTTACGCGACCGTGAACGCCCGGCTGCGCAAGGCGCGCACCGTTCGCGACGAGGCCGAGAAAAAACTTTCCCTGCTGCGCAGCCAGATTTCGCTGATGCTGCCGCACGAAATGCGCACGCCGCTCAACGGCATCATTTCCAACGCGGAACTGCTCGCCTCGGCCGCCGACTCGCTCGATCCAAAAACCATCGCCGAGATGAGCCAGGAAATCTGCCAGTCCGGCCAGCGGCTGGAACGGCTCATTGAGAATTTTCTGATTTACGCGCAGCTTGAAATCGTCGCCAGCGACCCGGCCAGCATCGGCACGCTGCGCTCCGCCCGCACGCCGCGGACGGCGGAAGTCGCCCGCACCGCCGCCGTGGCCCAGGCGGAAAAACTCGGGCGGCGGGACAATCTGGTGCTGGCGCTGGCGGAAACCACCTTGCCGATGGCGGAGGATTATTTCAAAAAAATCGTCGCCGAGCTGGTGCAGAACGCGCTGAAATTTTCCGACTCTGGCACGCCGGTGCACGTTCAACTGGCGGCGGTGGCCGGGGAGATTTTATTTTCCGTGCGGGATGCCGGCCGCGGTTTTTCCGCCGAACAAATCCGCCGGGTTGGCGCCTATCTCCAGTTCGAGCGCAAAATGCAGGATGACCAGGGCTTCGGCCTCGGCCTGGCCATCGCCCGGAAACTGGTGGAACTGCACGGCGGCTCGCTGACGATTGAAAGCGGGCAGGGGACCGGCTCCACCGTCACCGTCAAACTGCCGGCGGCGTGAGTGGTCAAAACGGCAGTTTCCCGTAGAGGCCGACCAGTCCCGGGAGCGTGGCCTGAAAGGCGGTCACTCCGTTTTCCACCAGTTCGGCGAACAGGAAAACCACGGCGATGCCCAACACGGGCGCAAAATCCACCCGGCCCAGCCGCAGCGGAACTTTTTTCAACGGCCGCAAAAGGGTTTGCGCCGTGGCGTTCACATAATTCCAAAACGGGTGCCGGCCAAAATAAATGTAGCTGTTGAGCAGATGCAGCACCAGCAGCGCGCCCAGCGGAAATTTCCACACCAGATACAGGTTCAGCGCCATGAGCAGCGACTGCTCCACCCGGAGTGCCATCGAGGCGGGTGGGGAAATCTGGAGCCAGCCCGCCAGCCACGTCAACGCCCCCCACGCCAGCGCCGCCACCAAAAAAGGCAGGGGAATTTTTGCCCAGCGCGGCCAGCCGTCCACGCGGCCCAGCGGGATTTTCACCAGCCGGTGAATCGGGTCCGGGCCGTTGAGCAACGACAAAAACAGGAGGGCCATGTAAAAAATTCCCAGCGTCAGGCCGAAGCTCAAAAAGGAAAACGTCAGAATTCGGACGAACCAGTCGCTGCGGAAGGGCAGCACCGCCAGTCCGAAATCCAGCCGCGCCGTCCAGCCGGTCGTCCCGCCCAGCCAGCGGTAAATGGCCGCGCGCAGAAGCAGCAGCGCCGCGATGAAAACGAGAAAATGCCAGCGGCGGATTTTTTGAGGCGCTGCGGGCCGCAGCGTGCCCATTAGCGTGGCCGGCGTCCGCTTGACGAGCGGATCAAAACGGATGGACCGCCAGTTCAGCCACAGCAGCAGTCCGGCGAGGTTCAGGATGAAATCAACAATACCCACGGCGAAAATCGTTAAATGGTTAAATCATGAATCGTTTCAACGGTTCACGATGCTACGACTTAACGATTGACGATTCAACGCTGCATCACATCATCTTCAACAGCGTGTCCGCCATTTCGCTCGGCGTCACCGCCACGCCGATGCCTGCGGCCTTGAACGCCGCGATTTTCGCCTCGGCGGTGCCTTTGCCGCCGCTGACAATCGCGCCGGCGTGGCCCATGCGGCGGCCGGGCGGTGCGGTCGTGCCCGCGATGAAGCCGGCCACCGGCTTTTTGCAGTTCACCTTGATCCACTCGGCGGCTTCCTCTTCCGCGCTGCCGCCGATTTCGCCAATCATAATTATTCCCGTCGTCTCCGGGTCGGCGTTGAAAAGCTTGATGACATCGAGATGCGACGTGCCGTTGACCGGGTCGCCGCCGATGCCGACGCAGGTGCTTTGACCAACGCCGCGTGAGGTGAGTTGCCACACCGCTTCGTAAGTCAGCGTGCCGCTGCGCGAGACCACACCAATGTTTCCTTTTTTGTGGATGTAACCGGGCGCAATGCCGATGCGGCAGCCGCCGTGCGAATCCTTGCCTTCGCCGGGCGTGACGATGCCGGGACAATTCGGGCCGATGAGGCGCGTCTTGGTGTTACCTTGCATCGCGCGTTTCACGCGAATCATGTCGCGCACCGGAATGCCTTCGGTGATGGCGACGACAAGATCGAGTCCGGCGTCCGCGCCTTCGAGAATCGCGTCGGCGGCGAACGGCGGCGGGACGAACACGGCGCTGGCGGTCGCGCCGGTTTGCTTCACGGCTTCGGCGACGGTGTCAAAAATAGCAATTTTCTTGCCGCCGTGCTCGAAGAATTGCCCGCCTTTGCCAGGCGTGACGCCGGCGACAATGGCCGTGCCGTAATCAATCGAGAGCTGCGCGTGTCGCGCGCCGAAGCTGCCGGTGATGCCTTGGACGAGAACTTTCGTGTTGGGTTTGACGAGGATGGACATGATAAAATTTATGATTTCGGATTTGCAATTTGCGATTTCAAAACAATTCTTTCTGTTGCGTGCGTTTTTCTTTGATGGCTTGGAACAGTTTTATGGCGGCCAGATCTTTTTCGCGCCCGGCCGCCGATTTCGAGGCAATGAGCGCGTCCAGATTCAAAATGCGGAACTCGCCGTAGGACAGGTTGTGCGGAATGGACTGCCGAAAAACTTCTTCGTATCCTCCGAGGCCGGCCACCTCGCTCAGGCAATCCAAAATTCCCAAGTCCGTGTTCAAATAAATATTTTTCAAGCTCACGCAAAGCTCATCGCTTAATTCAAACGGCAGCTTGTTGGCCGTCAGTCGGTGGCGCGGATGCAGATCTTTGACCGCAATTTCGAGGCGGCGCAAGTTTTCACGGCTGAACCGGCAGCACAGATCCAAATCGAGCGTCACCAGCGACGCGCCATGCAGCACCCCGCACACGCCGCCAATGACGATGAATTCCACGTTCTGTTCCTTGAGCCGGGACAGCAGCGCCTTGTCATTTTGCGGCATGACGTTCTCCTGCGTCCTTCACCTCCAGCACCAAGTCCAGCGCGCGTTGATGCTGCTCCAACCGCTCTTCCGGCGTCAGCCGCAGCGCATCTTCGACGAGCGACATGTCAAAACCATATTCCGCCGCCGCGCGCCAGGCTGGGCCGGCATCCGGCGGCATCACATATTCGCCGTTCATCTGCGCCAATGTCGCTGCGTCGATCATGCAATAAATTTAAGGGGAATGGCCGGTTTTTCAACCGCTCATTTGCCAACGGCCTGCACCACCTTTTGCGCCGCGTCGGCCATCGTGTCGCCGTTGATGATGGTCAGGCCGGATTCGGCGAGCGTCGTTTTGCCGGCCAGCACGTTGTTGCCTTCGAGCCGGACGACGAGCGGCAGTTTCAGACCGGTTTCCTTCACCGCCGCGACAATGCCCGTGGCGATGACGTTGCAATCCATGATGCCGCCGAAAATGTTCACGAGAATTCCCTTCACGTTCGGGTCCTGCAAAATGATTTTGAACGCCGCCGTGACCTGCTCCTTGCTCGCGCCGCCGCCCACGTCGAGAAAATTCGCCGGGCTGGCACCGCAATGCTGGATGATGTCCATCGTCGCCATCGCCAAGCCCGCGCCGTTGACGAGGCACGCGATGCTGCCGTCGAGTTTGATGTAATTCAGATTAAATTTGCTCGCCTCGATTTCCAGCGGCGCTTCCTCATTCAAATCGCGCATTTCCAAAATGTCTTTGTGGCGATACAGCGCATTGTCGTCCAGGGAAATTTTCGCATCGAGCGCCATGACCGTTTCTTTGCCATCCGCCAGTTCCACGACGGCGAGCGGATTCAGTTCCACCATCGCGGCGTCGCATTCCCACCAAGTGTTGTAAACGCCGGTGATGAGTTTCACGCCGGCGTTGAATAAATCGCCCTTGAGGCCGAGCGCGGCGGAAATCTTGCGCGCCTGAAACGGCATGATGCCCACGGCGGGATCAATGTGCTCCTTGAAAATCTTTTCGGGAAATTTCTCCGCGACTTCCTCGATGTCCATGCCGCCCTCGGTGCTGGCCATGACGAGCGGACGCGAATTAGCGCGGTCGAGCAGCACCGCGAGATAAAATTCCTTTTTGATCTTCGCGCCCGCCGCGAGCAGCAGCGTCTGCACCTTGCGGCCGTCCGCGCCGGTCTGCTTGGTGACGAGCACCTGGCCGAGCATTTTTTCGGCGAACGACACCGCCTCGTCCACCGAGCCGGCGACTTTCACGCCGCCTTGGAAGCCGGTTTTGAACGTGCCCTTGCCGCGTCCGCCGGCGTGGATCTGCGATTTGACGACAACTTTGGCGCTGCCGCTGGCGGCGATTTTTTCCGCCGCCGGCCGCACCTCGGCGAGCGACTGGGCGGGGATTTCGAGCGGAACGGCGACGCCATATTTGGCGAGCAACTGCTTGGCCTGATATTCGTGGATGTTCATTTCAAAATTAACTGACCGTATTAAAAACCATCGGCATAAGAAATCAAACTTTTTAGCATTTGAAAACTATGTGACCGCCTCGCTTTTATTGCACAGAACCAACCCCTCCAGAGCGGAAACCCGATTCCAGTGGAGAGGGTGCCACGCCATTTTCATGCCCGCAGTTCAAATGGGAATGTGCAATAGGGGTGCTCCAGTCCCTGGAACCCTTGCTGCCGTCAATCGCGCGGGCCGGCACCAGAAAAACCGGCACGGGGTTCGACTGCTAGTTGGGAAAATTCATTTTGCTTGTTATGACTTGACATGGACAAGTGAGGAACAGACCACTAAAATTGGCCCGATACTTAGACCAACTAATGAAAGGACTTTAAGTTGAAACCGAAAAATATCAAGCCGGTAACGCAAACCACCCCAATGGGGCATGGGTTGGGATGGATCAAACTGTTTTGCTGTAAATGGGCAAAACCGTGGACGGGGCTTTTCACCCAATGCCGGCAAAGACGGCTGTGGCCACCATTGTTTCTGGAGTTGTCATTCGCTGTTTCAATGTGCGTGGCCTATTATTTTCTGGTTCAGAAATATGCCGTTGGAAATGCGAACAATAGCACCAACTTATGGGTGTTTAGTTCGTGTTCGCTGTCAGATTTTCATTTTGAGCAACTCTACGATGTCTGGAAAGGGCGACTTTTAGCCCCTTTATTTTCGGGTTTTTGGTTTGATTTTCTGGTCAAAGACAAAAGTCTTAACATAGAGGCATATGGCAATGCATTTGCTTTATATCAGAGTCTTTGGCTGCTGTTACTGTTTGTTGTAGTTATTTTGGGGTTGCGTCAGTCTCTGCTGATTAATTTGGGAATATTTGCCGGGTTGACTTACAATTTTTCGCCAGAAGGGGGACTCTATTTTTACCCTTGGGATATTCCCTCGACTTTGTTTTTTACGCTGGCGATCCTGTTTTACGAACGCCGGCAAATGCCCCTGATGATCATGGTGATATGTGTCGGAGCGTTCTTGAAGGAAACCATTCTCGTCTGCGCCTTGTTATTCTTTTTTGTTAACGAATGGAAATGGTGGTGGCGGCTTTTGACTTTTGCGGGGATAGGGTTCTTATACATGGTTGGGAAAAAAATCCTGATCGCCCATCTTCACATCACGGCGGCAGTTTTTTCCATGAATGATTCCAGAAATTTGTCCGATTTGCTTCATACTGATAAACTGGTTGAAAACGCTCATTATATTTTCTCCCCGACGCTCAACCACTATCTATTTGTCCATGCCGGCACGGTATTGGCAGTGTTGGTTTTGGGATGGCAACGTCGTTTCCTGCCCTACTTGGTGGTGATTTTTGCCCATGAGGTTGGATTATTCTGGTTTGCCGATTTGCATGAATTTCGGAATTCCATGAATTGCCTTCCCATATGCGTGATTATCTTGGCCCAAAGATGGCAGGATTACACTTTCCCCGCTTCGCTATTTCAGGGTTTGCCTGTTCCCAAACCGGAAAGCGCCGGTTCCAACAAGGTCTCTTCCAAGTCAACGATTTCCATGCCGCCATGGAGTGTGCGGGACACCTTTCCGATTCTGAAACTGCTGTTGGTTTTGCTCACGGGAACATGCGTCGTTATTTCCGCATGGCAATATTATTCTATTATCGAATACCATAGACCTGATCATCAGGCGCGCGTTGTCGAGGCCTTGAAATCCAAGGCGGAAAAGGGTGATGCCCAGGCGCAATATCAACTCGCCAAACATTATGTGTCTGGCGAGGGGGTGGCCGGCAACCCGACCAATGCTTTTCAATGGTTTCTCAAGGCGGCAGAACACGGCGTTGCTGAAGCTCAATGCCAGCTCGGGGTGTGTTATGTTCAGGCGGTTGGAACCGGAAAAGATTTTGCTGCCAGCGTTCCCTGGTTTCGCAAAGCCGCTGATCAAGGTAACGTGGACGCCCAATACAATCTAGGTTTGCTATACGAGAATGGCATGGGCGTAAAACAAGATCTTGCCGAGGCGGCCATCTGGTATCAACGCGCCGGTGAAAAGGGAAATATTCTAGCTCAGAATAGTCTTGGCCTGATTTGCGTTAATTTCAGGAAGGATTATGCCGAAGCGGCCCAATGGTTTCGCAAGGCGGCCGACCAGGGAAATGCGCCCGCCCAAAACAGTCTGGGTGTTTTATATCTTCAAGGGCTAGGGGTAAAACAAGATGCCAACGAAGCGCTCAAGTGGTTTCAACAATCAGCCCAACTGGGTTTCGCCGAGGGGCAAAATAATTGCGGCCTGGTTTTTTACAGTGGACAGCGTTACAACGAATCCGCCCAGTGGTTTCATAAAGCCGCAGATCAAGGCCATATCGGTGCCCAATACAACTTGGCCCAATTTTATCAAAAGGGCTTGGCCTATGCTCAGGACTTGGGGGAGGCGAGCCTGTGGTATTCTCGGGCGGCGAAGCAGGGCTACGGCTTGGCCCAGTTGTCCCTGGGAAAAATCTATCGGGAAGGCCAAGGGTTAAAGGCCGACAATATTGAGGCCTACAAATGGTTCAAGCTGGCCCAATTGCAAGATGTTTCGGACGCGGGAAAAGAACTTGCCAACTGTGCTGCGGCGATGTCCAAGGAACAAATAAACACCGCCGAAAGCGAAGTGAAGCAATTCACCGCGGTCCGGTATTAACCCAAGCAATTTCAAGGATGGTCGCTCAGCACCATGGGGTTTGCACTTTCAGGGGCTGTGGCTGGATGCAACTGGGCCCAGTTGTTTTTCTAGGGTGTCCGCAGCATTTCCCTTGAACTCATCCGGTTCAGCGGGCAATTTGCGCCTTAGTGAACAGGTTTTTGTCACCGACGGTTATCCTCCTGGGCGCGCTGTGGGCGTGGCCGGCATCGGCGGCGTTCATCAACGGCCACGCTTACACCCCGCTTGCAGACTGGGCAGACGCGAATGGTCTGCGATTGGTGCGCAGCGGCCGCAGCGAAGCCGTGCTGGTGACCAACCGCTTGACTCGGTTGCTGTTGGCAAAGGATTCGCGCACGGCCCAAGTCAATGGCGTGAATATCGCCCTGTCCTTTCCGGTCGCGGTGGACAAGGGCGTGGCGTTCATCGCGCAGTTGGACGCGGACAAAACGATCCGGCCGCTGGTCTTTCCCCAAATGCCGTTGGCTAGAAAAATCTTCACCATCTGTCTCGACCCCGGCCACGGCGGGCGGGACACCGGCTACCGCGTTGGCCGGTTTTTTCCGCGCAGTGAAAAAACCTACACGCTGGCACTGGCGCTCGAATTGCGGTCGCAGTTACAGTCGGCCGGATTCAACGTCATTCTCACGCGGGACAAGGACATTTATCCCGAATTGCCGGTGCGGCCGGACATCGCCAACCGCAAAGGGGCGGATTTGTTTGTGAGCCTGCATTTCAACTCGTTTCCGGCTGATCCGGCCAGCGTGCAGGGGCCGGAGACGTATTGCATCACGCCCGTCGGCGCGGCGTCGTCCAACGATTCGGAAGGCGCGGGGGCCGGCCACGGCGCGTGCGCCGCCAACCGCGTGGAGGACAAAAGCCTGCTGCTCGCGTATCAGGTGCAGCGCGCGTTGGTGAGAGATCTCGGGCTGACTGACCGCAGCGTGCGCCGCGCGCGATTTGAGGTGTTGCGCAGCGCGCAGATGCCGGCGATTCTGATCGAGGCGGGCTATATGTCGCATCCGGTTGAGGGCAAAAAGATTTTTGATCCGGCTTATCGCAAACAGCTGGCGGCGGCGATGGTGAAAGGGATTTTGAATTATCAGAAACTGACCGCGCCACCGCCGGCTAAAACCAGTTCGGCGGCGACCAGCAAAATTGCCAGCACGAGAAGCCGGAAGTGAACGGTCGGAATCTTAATCCTAATCTGTTTCCGGTTTGCGATTGCGATTAGGATTAGGAATTATCAAATGAGCATTGCCACCAAAACAGGCGACAACGGCACGACGGCCTTGATGTATGGCCGGCGGGTGCCGAAGAATCATCCGCGCGTGGAGGCCTACGGGGCGGTGGATGAGCTGAACGCCGCGCTGGGCTTCGCTCGCGCGACGGCGGCCCATGATTTTGTGCGCGACCAACTGCTGTTGATCCAAAAAGATTTGATCGTGCTGATGGGCGAGTTGTGCGTGCAGCCGGAGGATTTGAACCGCTACACCGCCGACGGTTATTTTTTGGTGTCGCCGGAGATGACGGCGAAGCTCGACGCGTTGGTCAAAGAAATCGAGGCGCAAAACATCCGCTTCACGGGCTGGGCGACGCCGGGAGCGTCGGCGGGTTCCGCCGCGCTGGACGTGGCGCGGACGATTTGCCGGCGGGCGGAGCGGCGCGTGTGCGAATTGAAATTCACCGGCGAGCTGCGGAACGGGGAGATTTTGCTGTATCTGAACCGGCTGTCGGATTTGCTATGGCTGTTCGCGCGCTGGGTGGAAACGCGCTGAAAAAATTCCGGGTGTGTTGTTTTCCGTTTTAACCCGTGTGCCGAAATTTCAAACAGCAGTGCAATTACTCGCAAGTTGAAAACATTGTCCCAATCGAAACTTCATAGGATGGTAACTCTTACGAAATCCCAAACTTAATTCGCCGAATTCTAAATTCGTTTTGTCCCATCAATCCACAACAAACCTATGTCAACCCGTAAACTGTTTCCGACCCTCTCGCTGGGCGGCTGGCTCCTCCTCGCGCTCACACCGGCGGCCCTGGCCGACTCCACCAATTTCACCACGGCTGGCTCCTTCGCCTGGACCTGTCCGCTGGGCGTCAACTCCGTGCAAGTTGAATGCTGGGGCGGCGGCGGCGCGGGCGGTGGTGCAGTGAGAAGCGGCTCATCAAATTCCGGCGGCG
>Ga0316217_10005910_pt1 | contig 12405 bp, 13 predicted proteins | sample 1anoAmetaG_FD_203633 | JGI IMG/M metagenome (GOLD analysis project Ga0316217, IMG submission 203633) | Freshwater microbial communities from Trout Bog Lake, Wisconsin, USA - 1anoA | ecosystem: Environmental > Aquatic > Freshwater > Lake > Hypolimnion/Profundal zone | place: USA: Wisconsin... | reverse complement strand
ACGTGGTCAGCAACGCGCCATGCGCCCAGCCCAGATTGACGGCTTCCTGTTCCGACGCCCCGGAGAGCAGGCCGTAGAAAAAGCCGGCGGCATAGCCGTCGCCCCCGCCCACGCGGTCCACCACGTCCAGTTCGCACATGGGCGACTGGAAGGTTTTGCCGTTGACCCACGCCACCGCGCCCCAAGTATGGCGGTTGGTGGAATGGACTTCCCGCAACGTGGTGGCCACGACCTTGATGTTCGGGAATTTTGCCACCGCCTTGTCAATTACCGCGTAAAACGCGCTCGGGTCCAGCTTGGATTTGCTTTCCACGTCCTGGCCTTCGATGCCGAGGCCTTTTTGCAAATCCTCCTCGTTGCCCACCAGCACGTCCACGTGCCGCACAATGCGGCCCAGCACGTCCAGCGCCTTGGACTGGCCGCCCCAGATGTCCCAAAGTTTCTGGCGATAATTCAGGTCAAACGAGGTGACCGCGCCCTGGGCCTTGGCCGCCCGCATGGCTTCCACGATGAGTTCGCCCGTGGTTTCGGACAGGGCGGCGAAGATGCCGCCGCTGTGGAACCACCGGACGCCGGCGCCGAAGATCTCCGGCCAGTTGAAATCCCCGGGCTTGAGCTGGCCGGCGGCCTCGTGGCTGCGGTTGTAAAAGACCACCGGGGCGCGTACCCCCTGGCCGCGGTCCGAATAAACCGTGGCCATGTTGGGGCCGCGCACGCCGTCGTGCTTGAAATGCTTGTAGAAGGGCTTGACCCCCATCGCGCGCACGCGCTCGGCGATCAGGTCCCCGATGGGGTAATCCACCATGGCGCTGGCGATGCCGGTGTGGAGGCCGAAGCAATCCGCCAGGTTGGCGGCGACATTGAATTCGCCGCCGCTGACATGGAGGTCGCAGTGGGTGGCCTTGCGGAAGGGGATGATGCCCGGGTCGAGCCGGTGGACGAGCGCGCCGAGGGAAAGAAAATCCAGGGTGCCGGAGGGTTTGAGATTCAAGCCGTATTTCATAATAGTTGGAATATGCGAAGAACAGCTTAAAAAGAGCGGCCCGGCGCGTCAAAAACAATCACCCCGAACGGCTGTTCGAGGTGTGCAATTCGCTTTGAAAAAACGGCAGTCAACCCGCGCCGAATTCGGAGTGGGCCATGGTGCCAAGCTGGCGCTCGGTCTCCGAACTGAGGCCGGTGAAGACCATGGACACGTGGTATCCGGTGTGTTTGTTGCCGGTGCAGGCCACGATGACCCCCTGGCAGGCGATCCGGCGGCCATCCCGCGCCAGCAGGGCCACCGTCATTTCGCTCCATTCGGTGAACGGCCGCGGGCTGTGGAACTCGATGCCGTTCTTGTGAACGGACACGGCTTCGGTGGAAAGTTCCAGCTTCGCATCGCGTGAGGTCACGCTGACGGCCGCCTGAAAAGAACTCGAATGACTCAATTGTTTTGCGCTCATATTCCCGTTTCCAAGACAAGGAACCATACCACGGCTTGGAAATTCGTCAAATTAGTCGGACAAATCAAACAGATTAGCTACCACTCGATAATGGCCGCCCCCCACGTGAGCCCGGCCCCGAACGCCACCATCAGGATGAGGTCGCCCCGCACCACCCGCCCCGAGCGCACCGCCTCGTCCAGCGCGATGGCCACGGAGGCGGCGGAAGTGTTGCCGTATTTGTGCAGGTTGATGAACAGTTGTTCGGGCTTGGCGCCGAGCCGTTCGCCCACGGCGTCAATGATCCGGCGGTTGGCCTGGTGGGGAATCACGCATTTGATCTTGGTGATGTCCAGTTCGCAGCGGCCCAACACTTCGCCGGCCGCGCTGCACATGGCCTGCACGGCGTTCTTGAAGGTTTCCTTGCCGTCCATCCGCAGGTAGTGCAGGCCGTCCTGCACCGTCTGCGCCGTGGCCGGAGCGCGGCTGCCCCCGCCGGGCATGGACAGGAGTTCGGCCTTGGCGCCGTCCGCGCCCAACGCGGTGGTGATGAGCCCGTGGGACAGCGGGCGGTTCTGCAAAATCGCCGCGCCGGCGCCGTCGCCGAACAGCACGCAGGTGTTCCGGTCTTTCCAGTTGGTGATGGACGAGAGTTTTTCCGCGCCGATGACCAGCACGGTTTCAAACGTGCGCCCGGTGACGAAACTCTGCCCCACTTCGAGGGCATACAGGAAACCCGAACACGCCGCCTCCAGGTCAAACGCCGGCACGCGCCGCGCCCCGATTTTTTGCTGGACCAGGCTGGCCGTGTTGGGAAAGGGCATGTCCGGCGTAATGCTGGCGACAATGATCAGATCAATTTGCGCGGCGGTGATGCCGGCCATTTCCATCGCCCGCTGGGCGGCTTTGGCCCCCAAGTCCGAGGTGAACTCGTCGGCGGCGGCGATGCGGCGCTCCTTGATGCCGGTGCGCGTGGTGATCCATTCGTCCGAAGTCGCCACCATTTTTTCGAGTTCGGCGTTGGTGAGGATGGTGGCAGGCACATAGGAGCCCACGCCCGTGATGGAGCAGGTGCGGCCGACGAAATTATGTTTGGCGCGCGGATGTTTCATGCTGGGGCGGGACCGCCGGTTGCGAGGTCGAGGATTTGGTTGGCCGCCGCGATGTCGCGGGCGATGGTCTGGTTGATCTGGTTTTTGATGGCGTTCAGCGTGATGCGGATGGCGCTGGCCACGGCGCGTTCGCGCGCGGAGCCGTGGGCTTTGAAGACCAGGCCGTTGAAGCCGAGCAGCGGCGCCCCGCCATAAACCTCGGGGTCCATGCGGCGGCGAATGGACTGGAAGGCCCCTTTGGCCAGATACGCGCCCAATTTGCGCTGCGTGCTGTGCATCAGCTCGCGCTTGAGCATGGAAAACATCGCCACCGCCAGGCTCTCGACGGACTTCAAAACGATGTTGCCGACAAATCCGTCGCAGACCACCACGTCCACATGGTCCTTGAATAAATCGTGGCCCTCGACATTGCCGATGAAATTCAAATTGAGCTTCTGGCAGAGCCGGAAGGCCTCCAGGGTCAGCTCGTTGCCCTTGTTGTCCTCGGTGCCGATGCTCAAGATGCCCACGCGCGGATTGGGGTGCTTCAGGATTTCGGAGCAGTAGACACTGCCCATGACGGCGAATTGGGCCAGGTGGAGCGGCTTGCACTCGATGTTGGCGCCCGCATCCAGCAGCACGAATTCACTTTCCTGCCGCGGGATCACGGTGGCGATGCAGCCGCGCTCCACGCCGGGAATGCGGCCGACCTTAAAGGTGCTCGCGGCGAAGATGCCGCCGGTGTTGCCCAGGGAAATCAGGGCATCGGCCTTGCCTTCGCTGACCAGTTCGGCGGCGCGGGCGATTGAGGAATCGCGCTTTTTGCGCAGGGCCACCACCGGTTTGTCCGACATTTCCACCACTTCCGTGGTGTGGATGACGCGCACGCGATGGTCGCGGAAACCGCGGGGGGGCAGGGCGGCGTGAATTTCGTCCTTGTTGCCCACCAAATAGACGACCGCGAGGTCTTTGTTATCCTCCAAGGCGCGCTTCACGCCGGCGATAATGACGCCGCAGCCGTGATCGCCACCCATGACATCCACTGCGATTCTCATGGCGGAGTTTTCAATTTTTGGTTCTCAACTGCAAGTGGAAAACGGGTGGCGGCCGGCGGCCCATGGGCACGCTGCCAGACAGGGAAAAAACCCTCGGCCACAGCAACGTGACGCCGGCCCGGCCATCACCCTACACCCGCGAAAAACAAATAAACGATTTGGCTGATACGCGCCCTCGCGCCTCACCGGCTCGAGCCAAAACGGAACTGGATGCCTCAGGCGCCCGCCGTGATCGTCAACACTTGGCGGCCTTTGTAAAAGCCGCACGCGGGACAGACGCGGTGCGGCACATAAGGCGCATCGCATTGCGGGCACTTGTTCAATTGCGGGAGCTTGAGTACGCTGTTGTAGGCCCGGCGCTGGCGCTGCCGGCTGGTTGACGGTTTACGTTTTGGAACGCCCATAAATTCTATTTTAGTTTCAGTTTGTCCAGTTTGGCCCACACGTCCAAGGCCGGCTCATCGGCGGCTTCGGGCGTGCGAACACTGTTGTTTTTCAATCCCGCGCAATCCGGTTTACACAACGGATGTTGCGGAAAGTCGAGCAGAATATCTTCCCGCAGGATCGGAGTCAAGTCCACACAGTCATTCTCCACCGCGACCTTGTCCTCGCCTTCCAGCGGCAGATGCGCCGCCCACCCCTTCAGTTTCAGGGTCGTCCGGAACTTTTTGAGGCACCGGGAGCATTCACAGTCCAGCGGCAGGGCCAGGGAGCCAGTCACCAGCACCGCGTCGTTCAGCAATTCCGCCGACAGATCATATTTCAGCGGGCGCTCCGATCGGATGAGTTCGTCGTTGACCCCCAAATCCAGTTCGGCCGCGGGCAATTCGCCTTGCAGGCGCAGACCGTTTTCTTCCAGATGGCGCAGATTGATTTTGAGCATAATGGCAAGGCGATGATTCCCCGCATGTTGTAACAGACATCGGCGGCGGGGGCGATGTTCAACTCAAAACCGGACTTCCGCCGATTTGCCATGGGCATCCAAGCCTTCCATTTCCGCGAATTTTTGCACGCTTTTCAGCGCCTGCTTCAGGGCGCCACGATTATACTCCACCACGCTGGTGCGGCGCTGGAATTGGTCCACGGTCAGCCCGGCAAAGGACGCGCCCGCACCGTCGGTCGGCAGCACGTGGCTGGGACCGGCGACGTAATCGCCCAGCACCGTCGGTGACCAGTTGCCCAAGAACAAGGCGCCCGCCGTGAGGATGCCGTCGCTGACCTTGCGGGCTTGGCGCGTGATGACTTCGCAGTGCTCGGGCGCAATTTGATTGGCCAGTGCCACGCCGTCGGCCACGGATTTGACTTGAATCAGCCAGACGTTGCGGTCCAGAACGCGCTGAACCAGGTCGCGGCGGGACAACTTTGGCAACTGCCTGGCGATCTCCTTCTCCACGGCGCGCAACAGCTTGGCGGAGGGGGTCACCAGCCAGACGCGTTCGTGGCCGGAGCCGTGTTCGGCCTGGGCAAGCATGTCGGCTGCCGCGAACCTGGCCTGGGCCGTGTCGTCGGCCAGCACCAGCAGGTCGCTCGGGCCGGCGAGGAGATCAATCGCCACCCGGCCCACCAGCAGGCGTTTGGCCATGCTGACGTAGGCGTTGCCGGGGCCAAAGATTTTCTGGACGCGCCGGATGGTTGGGGTGCCGTACGCCATCGCCGCCACCGCCTGCGCGCCCCCCACGCGGTAAATTTCCGTGGCGCCGGCCGCCCGCGCCGCAAACAGAATCGCGGCATTGACGGCGCCGTCGCGGCCGCAGGGCGTGGTCACCACGATTTCCTTGCAGCCGGCCACCTTGGCCAGCGTGATGGTCATCAGCGCGGTGGAAACCAGCGGTGCGGTGCCGCCGGGAATATACACGCCCACGCGTTGGAAGGGATCAAATTTCTCGCCCACCGCCGCCCCGTGGGAGTTCTTGGACTGCCAGTTTTTGCGCAAGGATTTGCGGGCGAACGAGGCGATGTTGGCCTCCGCCTCGGCCACCGCCGCGCGCAAGGCGGCATCGGCGGCCAGCGCGGCCTGGAACAGCTCCGCCTGCGTGACCACCAACTGCTCCGCCGCAAGGCGGGCGCCATCAAATTTGGCGGTGAATTCCAGCAGCGCCTCGTCGCCGCGCTGGCGCACCTCCTTCAGGATGGCCTGGGTCCGCTGTTCGATTTCCGCGTCAAACAGACTGGCGTTGGCCGCGAGTTCGCGGAGTTGGACGGCGAAATTCTTGTCGGTATGGCGGGCGGTCTTCATGGCGCCCAAGGATAGGGAAAAAAAGTCGCCAAGTCAAAATCCACCGGCGTTTCACCCCGGCCCGGGCACCGGACCCCGCGCTGATATTGGCCGGACCTCATATAATTGTGTCTAATTAGTTTGTTGCGGTGAACTTTTTTTGCGCGCCGCCTGTTTTGTAAGTGGTTGATAATCAGGTATATAAATATTTCATTAGAATTTGACACCTTCGCCAAAAGTCGCGTAGTGTATTCACGCAACGGTGTCGCCATGAAGCATTCATTTCAGGCGCCTACATCCCGTGGCATGGCGGTTAATTTTTGATTCAATATTTCATGAGTGATACAGTTACAGGAGCGCTGGCGGCGGGTGGCGCGAAAAAAATCTCCCGGATTAGCGAGGCGGTCATCCGCATCGCCGGCAATTCGCAGGACGGCATTCAGGCGATCGGCGGTTTTCTGGCCCGGTTGGCCGGCCGCAGCGAGCAGGAAGTCATGACGTTCATGACGATTCCCTCCACGATTTCCGGCGGGCCGTCCATTTTCCAAGTGCGCGTCGGCAGCGGCGAGGTGCAGACTGCGGGTGACGATGCGGATGTGTTGCTGGCGTTTTACCAGCATAGCTACGAGGGCCATATCAACTCCCTTAAAAAGCAGGGGATTGTCCTTTACGATAGCGACCACGTGCAGCCCAAGCCCGAATGGGAAAGCGAATATCATCACGTGGGCATCCCGATCTCCTCCCTGACCGTCGAGGCCATCGGTGGCACGGCCAAGGACAAGGGCAAAAACATTTACGCCCTGGGCCTGATTGCCAAGATGTTTGATTTGAACGTGCCCAAGCTGGAGAAACTGATTGGCGAGCGGTTCACCGGCAAGGACCCCAGCATCTTGAACAACGCGCTGGCGGCCTTCAATGCGGGTTACGCCAATTCCCCCGCCAATTTGCTGGAGACGTTCCAGTTTGCCGACAGCCAGAAGAAGGGCGTCCACCAAGTGGTGATGAACGGCAATGAAGCCGTGGCCTTCGGCTTGATTGCCGCCGGCGTCCGCTTCGGCGCGGCTTATCCCATCACTCCGTGGACGGACATCATGGAAATCATGCGCCGCGAACTGCCGAAGTACGGCGGCACCTTCATCCAATGCGAGGATGAAATCGCCTCGGTTTCCATGGCGCTGGGCGCCAGTTTTGCGGGGCGTGTGGCGGTGACGGGCTCCAGCGGCCCGGGCATTGCGCTCAAGACGGAGGCCATTGGCTGGGCCATCATGGCGGAAATGCCGCTGGTCGTCGTCAATGTCCAGCGCGGCGGGCCCTCGACGGGCATGCCGACCAACATCGAGCAGTCGGACTTGAACCTGGGCATTTTCGGCGGACATGGCGACTCGCCCCGGGTTGTGATCGCGCCGGCCAATGTGGAGGACTGCTTTTACATGGCCATCGAGGCGGTGAACCTCGCGCGCAAGTACAGCGTGCCGGTGATTTTCCTGACCGACCAGGGCATCGCGACGCGCATCGAGGCGTTTGTGGAGCCCAACCTGGAGCGGGTCTGCCAGGACATCACCCCGGATTTCACGCCGGTGCCGACGCACAAACCATACGATCTGGCGGCCAAAGACGGCATTACGCAGCATGTCAAACCCGGCACGCAGATTCTCGACGGCAAATATCCGATTGCGACGGGGTTGGAGCACGATGAGTATGGCCATCCCACCGGTTCGCCGAAATTGCATATGCAGATGACGGCCAAGCGCCGGAAGAAACTGCAGGCGCTGGCCGAAACGCTGCCGCTGCCCAAGATTTACGGGCCGCCCGAAGGCAAGGTGTTGCTGGTCGGTTGGGGTTCCACCGAAGGCCCGATTCGCGAGGCCGTGGACCGCTCCCGCGCGGCGGGGGACAGTGTGTCCTCGATCCACCTGCGCCACATCAACCCGCTCCCGAACGGTCTGGAAAATATTTTCTCCGGATTCACGCACGTGTTTGTGGTGGAAATGAACGACGAGGGCCTTTACGGCTATGGCCAGCTCGGCGCGGTCCTGCGCGCCCGCTTTTGCGAGTCCAAGATCCAGGGCGTCAACAAGACCGACGGCCTGACTTGGAAGGTCAAGGAAATCCTGGAAGGCATCAAAAACAAACTGCGCCAATAACCAACTCGATTTAATTTTATGAGCACGACTTTGACTGAAAATCCCGCTCCCGCCGTCAACGCGCCGGCGCCCCTCACGGGCGAGCGCAAGGGACTGACCCGAAAAGAAATCGTCGCCGACCATCCGACTTGGTGTCCCGGCTGCGGCGATTTTTCGGTGCTGGCGCTGTACTTCAAGCTGATCGAAAAGCGCAAGCTGTGGCATGAGAAGATCACCACCATTTCCGGCATTGGCTGTTCCAGCCGGTTCCCATATTTCGTGCAGGCGCACGGCGCGCACTTCATTCACGGCCGCGCGCTGCCCTTTGCCAGCGGCGTGTCGCTCTCGCGCCCGGATTTGCACGTCTTCGCCTTCAGCGGCGACGGCGATGCCTTGTCCATCGGCGGCAACCATTTCACCCACACGGCCCGCAAGAACATCAAGATGACGCTGGTGGTCATGGACAACCAGGTGTATGGCCTGACCAAAAAGCAGACCTCGCCCACCTCGCCGCTCGGGTTCAAGAGCAAGACCGACACTTGGGGCGCGGTGGATTATCCCATCAACCCGGCCAAGCAGGCCATCGCCGTGGGCGCCACGTTTGTGGCGCGCACCTCGGCCTCCAATCCCAACCACGTGCTGCAGATGATGGAGGCGGCCATGGACCACGAGGGCTTCAGCTTCGTGCATTGCCTGAGTGAATGCGTGGAGTTTTACGAAGGCGCGTTCGACTCGGCCAATCCGCGCAAGGGCGGCGCGTTCAACGAAGTGCCCAAATCCCACGATGTGACCGACGAACTGGCGGCCTACAAGCTGGCCAGCGCGGATTTTCCCGGCCACTTTGGCGTTTTGTACCAGGTCAAAAAGCCCACGAAAAACGCCAAGGAACTGGAGATCAATCGGAACGCCCAGAGTAAAGTGGCCGGCCTCAAAGACTGGCAGATTTTGCAAAAATCGTTCGACCGCATGAAATAATCGCGGTCGCGATTTGCGTTGGACTATTGCGAAACGAGCCCCGCCCCTGGCGGGGCTCGTTTTTTAGTGTCGCCCGCCTCGCCCGCGTGGCTTCCTGCCCTGAAATGCCGGGATTGCTAAAACCCCCACCTTCGTTGACAATAATGGGAAACCGCGATAACAGTATGATAATCAAGCAATGAACGACCAGATCGTGTCACCTGAGTCCGGGACCCGCCCAGCGGAATCATCCGGTCCAAGCCGGTCCAAGCCGGCCATTTTGATCATTGATGATGACCAGGCCCTCTGCCGGGCTCTTTGCAAGACGCTGAGCGAGGCCGGTTACGAAGCCGTGGGCGCACTGGACGGAACCGTCGGACTCAAACTCTATTCGCAAAAGAAATTCAACCTGGTTATCAGCGATATCGTCATGCCCAACTGCGACGGCGTGGAACTGATCATTGCCCTCCGCAAAATGGACCCCCAGGTCGCCATTATCGTGATGTCTGGCGGCGGCCGGATTTCGGCGGAGAACTATCTGCGCATCGCCGCGGCCTTTGGCGTCAGCGGCGTCCTGCGCAAGCCCTTCAGCATGCCCAGTTTGCTGGAAATGGTCAGTCGCGAGATCCAACCGCTGCCCCGCCCACCGTCCCACTAAATTTCCCATGCCAATATACGAATTTGCCTGTCCCAAGTGCCGGCGGATTTACAGCTTTCTGGCGAAGCGGGTGAATCCCGAAGGCCGGCCGGTTTGTCCCAAGTGCGGCCACAAGAAATTATCCAAGCAGGTCAGCCGTTTTGCCATGACCAAGGGCTTGCAGGAGCCCGCAGCCCAGCCGGAGGCGGGCGGCGAGCCGCCCCTGCCCGATTTGGATGATCCCCGCATGGCCAAGGCCATGGCCGAGATGGAGCGCGACATGGAACATCTGGACGAAAACAATCCCAAGCACATGGCGCATCTGATGAAGAAGATGAAGAACCTCCTGCCTGCCGGCGCCATGCCCAAGGAAATGGACATCGCTATCAAGCGCTTGGAGGCCGGGGAAGACCCGGAAAAAATCGAGGCCGACATGGGCGACGTGCTGGGGGATTTCATGGGCGGGCCCGAAGGCGGCGCCGGTGGCGGTGGCGGCTACACCCACGACAGCGGCTTGTACGATTTTTAGCCCGGATATTTCATAGTGGGATTGGCGGACGCAGGTAAAACCGCTTAGCGCAGGTTTCCAAACCTGCCGTATCGCCGATTTCCAAATCGGCGGAGCGTCGAACAGGCGCGGGGAACCGGCGGCTCACGGAACGGCGAGTTCCATCATTTTTGCTCCTTTATGCAACTTGATGGGAGCAGGTTCAAACCACAGCGACAGGGCCTCCTTGGCGTTGTCCACAGCCTCGGCTTCGGTATCACCAGCCGTGGCACAGCCGGGCAGCTCAGGAAAGATCGCCGACCAGCGTTTTGCCTCGGGATCAAATTCAATCAACAAACGAAATTTCATGGCGGCAACGTAGCCGCAATGGGGCCGGGAGGCAAGCGACACATCCTTTTGCTTGGTATGCGTCACGGGGACGCTTTTGGCGGTGGCAGGTCTTTCACCAGTTGCCGAAGGCCCGCCAGCGTGCTGGCTGAAAGCAGCCGCGCTTTCAGCGCGCAGTCGGCGGAATGAATCGTGTAACCGAACGCGCCGGGCATGGTGTCGTTGATCTGGACGTTGGCAACCTTGAAGGCCAGGGGCTGGATGATCAAGTGCTGGCCGGATTGGGCAACATAGTAATAATTGCCAATGACCATTTTGCGCGGGCCGGTATAAGGATGCGAAAACCATCCCTTTTTAGGCATTTTGAGGTTTGCCGGCAGAGGCATTGATGGCCCCAAATCCACAATATGTTCGCCCGCCAGAGAGAAGTTGGCGGCGGTGGCTTTCGGAACCGTAAAACCAACCAACAAGACGAGATCGCCGGAATTGTCGTCCTCCAGTTCTCCCGAGGCTATGGAATAAGACGTCAGGCCGGAGCCCCGCGCATAACCCCTGAGAAACAGGTGGCCATCCGGGTCGGTGTCTAAAACGCTGTCCGTGGCGTCCTCTTTGGCGTCGCAGAATGATCCCGACAAACCAAAACTCCGCCAATCCGCGCCTTGGGCGGAAGGCACTGCCAGCACCAAAGCGGCCACGAACCCCATCAATAGCGTGAACGCCGAACTTGGTTTCAAAATGCGCATCGTTTTCAAATCGTTAATTCAATTTCACAAATTCGCGGTCGCGGCGCTCACTTGTGGCGCGGCAACCCCAGATCGGGAACAACCTTGCCCCAATGGTTGGCCAGCAGACCGTTGATGAAGATCTGGAGGGGATGGTAAAACATCAAGGGCAGCAGAATCAGCGAGAGATCGCTGCCGGGGCCAAAAATCAGCATCGCCAAAGGCACGCCCATGGCCAGCGTCTTCTTGACGGAACAGAAATACGCCGTGATCCAGTCCGCCCGGCTCAAGCGCAGCGCCCGGCAGGTGAAATAAATCAGCCACGACATGACGGCGAACAAAAGCAGGACGCAGAGAAACAGGCGGGCGGTGGTGGCCAGGCCGTGCTGCTGCCAGGTTTTCTCCGCCACCGAGTCGCAAAACGCGGTATAGACGATGAACACGATGACGGCATTGCTGAGGCGGGCGATCCAGATCTTGTGTTGATCCACCCATTTTTTGACATGGCCGCGCAGGCTCATGCCGGCAAAAAACGGCAGCAGCGTCAGCAGCATGATTTTCAACATCAACGGTCCCATGGGCGCCACGTGGCCGGTGGTGTGCATCAAAGCATGCACCAGCAGCGGTGTCAGCACCACGCCCACGAGGTTGGACAAGGCGGCATTGAACAGCGCGCCGGCGACATTGCCGTGCGCCACGGCCGTCAACACCACCGAGGTGGAAATGGTGGAGGGCAGCACGCACAGATAGAGCAGGCCTTGTTGAATCCCCGCCGGCTCGGAGGGCCAGGCCAGCGGCACCACGAAATACGCCAAAACGCCGACGATCGGGAAGATGACAAACGTGAAGCTTTGGATGATGGCGTGCAAGCGCCAGTTGCCGGCGCCGCTTTTAAGCTGCTCCACCGCCAGCGACAAGCCTTGCAGAAACAGGATGACCGCGATGCCGGCGTTATCCACCATGCCGGCGTGCAGAAAGCCATCGCGCGCGCCGGGCGCGGGAAAGAGAAACGCCAGCAGCACGGCCAGGAGCAAGCCCAGCACAAATCCGTTACGGCGAATCCAGGTGGTAAAACTCATTTGACATCCTGCCGCTGCCACGCCGGCCTGATTTGCAGCCGCCCTGGTTAACCAGCAGGAATGGGCGCCCCGATACCTTTCAGGGGACTGGCGCGGTGGCCGCACCCAAAATACGCAATACGAATGTTGAGGAACAAGAAAAACTGAAGGCAGACTTGGAAGACTGAAAAATGGCTTGCTAACCTGCTGTCGGGGAAGAGAATCATGAAAAATTTCCATGTGCTTGGTCAGGACGCCTGAAATGGGACCTCCCAGGACAGGCTGCTCGAA
>Ga0316217_10005909_pt1 | contig 12406 bp, 16 predicted proteins | sample 1anoAmetaG_FD_203633 | JGI IMG/M metagenome (GOLD analysis project Ga0316217, IMG submission 203633) | Freshwater microbial communities from Trout Bog Lake, Wisconsin, USA - 1anoA | ecosystem: Environmental > Aquatic > Freshwater > Lake > Hypolimnion/Profundal zone | place: USA: Wisconsin... | reverse complement strand
GCCTACCCTCATCGTTACCGCAGCTTCAGCACCCAGACTTTCAGACCATCACGGCCATCCTTTCTGCGTGCCTCCGCAGCACACTGTCATCCCCATGTAACCGTTCCGCCGCCATGACGTGAGCCTCGACCATACGTCGCAGCGGATCGAGCGCGGCGCAGACCGCGCCCACGGCGTCGGCCATGGTGGAGAGCGCGATCGGCACGCCCTCCAGCGCATAACGCTCGGCCTGACCGTTCAGTGGCTGATGCTGGCCGAACTTCTCGAACACGATCATCGCCAGGAGGCTTGACCCCGCCCAGGCGCGCGGAATGCAATGGAACGGCGCCGGCGTCTGGCTGATCTTCTCGCAGTCCCGGCAGGTAAACTTCTCGCGCACGGTCTCGATGACCTTCCACTCGCGCGGCTTCATCGTCAGCGTGCGCGTGACGTCCTCGCCGAGTTTGCGCAGCCGGGCGCCGCCGCAGCATTCGCAAGCCGCCGGGGGAGAGAGCACGACGCGCTCGCGCGGCAGGTGCTCAGGAAAGGTGTTGCGTTCGGCCGCACGGCGCGTGAACGGGCGCACGTTGGTCGTCTTGGCGACCGCCTTCTCCGCCGCAAGTTCGTCTTCCGTGGCGCTCTCCGCCAGTTCCTCGAACTCCAGCGACAATTGCTCGATGAGCCGCGCCGAGCGCTCCGAACGCTGCCCGTAGACTTGGCGCTCCAGCTTGGCGATGCGCAGCTTCTGCGCCGCGATCAGCGCCTGATCCTCGGCGGCTTTCGCGTTCGCCACCGCCAGTTCCGCGGCGGTCCTCAGCCCCTTCTCGCGCTCGGCGACGAGCGCCGCCTTCAGGGCGGCGACATCGTCGGGAAGGGCTTCAAAGCCAAGAGCCATGGGTCACGAGAGAATCACATTCCGAGCGATTTGTGGCGCCCTAAAATGCTTGCATCCCCATGCTTTTTGCGAAAGTTCCCGGCGCCCTCATCCCGCGCTCGCCGGCCTCCAGGTGAGTTGCGGATTGCGCCAGTCGATCCCTTCCAGCATGTAGGCCATCTGCGCCGCCGAGATCGACACGACGCCCTCTTTCGCCGAGGGCCATACGAACTTTCCGCGGTCGAGCCGCTTCGCATACAGCGACAGCCCGACCCCATCGTGCCAAAGCACCTTCGCCAGGTCGCCCCTGCGGCCGCGGAAAATGTAGAGATCGCCGGCGTGCGGGTCGCGCCTCAGCTGTTCCTGCACCTGAAGCGCAAGTCCCTGCATGCCGCGCCGCATGTCGGTGTGGCCCGTCGCGATCCACACCCGCACGTTGCTCGAAATCGGGATCACGCCCGCAGCGCCTTCAACGTCGCCGCGATCAGCGCCGGCGAAGCTCCGGCGCCGATTTGCACCCGCGCGTCGCACACTTCCACGACGATCGCTGCGGCGTCTTCCGCTCTCGGCGCCGTCGGCGAAGGCAAGACCGCCGGGGCCGGTTCAATTACCACCGGAGCAAACCCTGAGACCGCCTCCCGTCTCAGCGCTTCCCGTCGCCATTTGTAGACCAGGCTGGTGCAAACATCCGATCGCCGCGCGACTTCCGAGACCACCGCTCCGGGCTCGGCGATCGCCGCCAAAATCCGCGCCCGATCTTCTCTACTCCATTGCCGGCGCCGCTCGCCGCCCGTCATCAACGTCATCCGCCCCATGCTGTGCAGCTAGCCTCGCTCATAAAGCCGACTTAGCTGCGCAGCAGCACCATTCGCCTCACCCTGGGAAGGCGGCCGCTGCCGGAGGGATACCCACTTCCTCGAAGGCGAAGCTCTGCTGCTCGTTCTCGTCGGACCCGAGCTTCTCAGACTTCTTGCCGAAGTGACCGCGCTGCAACGATTTCAGCATCGAGGTCAGCCGCGAGATTTCGACTTTGGCCGCGGCGTTGGCTTCTGCGAGGTCGCTGACCTCGGCCTTCAGCTTCAGGATTTCGCCGCGAGCGGTTTGCGCTTCCGCTTCGGCGCGAGCGGCGTTGGCGAGCGTCAGCGCCTTGAGTTCTTCAATGTCATCGGGAAGCTCGTCGGAGCGCTCGAACATGCAATACGCCTAGCATATTTGCCAACGAAAGGCCCGCGTTTTCAGCGGCTTCCCAGCATATTTCTTATGTCAGCCAGCGCTTTGCGGCGCCTGAACCTCCACCGCTCGGACGCGCTTCCAATCGAGGCCTTCAACGAGCGCCATGAGCTGCGCGTGGCTTAGCCGGATCTCGGCGCTGCCCGGCGTCGGCCACACAAAATGCGAAACCTCTAATCGCTTGGCGAACAGGCACAGCCCGGAGCCATCGAACCAGACGATCTTGATCCTGTCCGCCCTCTTCGACCGGAAGACGTAGAGCGCCCCGTTGAACGGATCGGCGCCGGCGTCCCGCACCAACGCGACCAATCCGTCCGGCCCCTTGCGGAAATCCACCGCGCCGGCTCTCAAGAACACGCGTGCACCGGACGGGATCACGCCTCGCGCACCGCGCGGAGGATGCGTCGCAGGTCGTCCTCGGCGACATCGGCTCCGACCCGAACCACGGCGCCGGCGATCTCGATCTCGACCCGTTGCGTCGTGACATCCCCCGTTGCGCCTTCCCTCCGCGCCGCCACATCCAATGCGCGCTTTGCCGCCGCGCGTCGCCACGCGAATAGCTGCGAGGGCGCAACCTCCAGCGATCGCGCCAACGCCGAGATGTTAACATCAGGCGCCAAAGCTGCCGCTACCGCTCGGTCTTTGAAATCCTCAGACCAACGCCGTCGCTCGCTCAACGGCGCACCTTCAAGCCGCTCGGCTCTCACCTCGACAAATTGGTTCGTATTGGGTCTGCGCATAGGTCTAGACATAGATGCTACCATCCACGCCCAACCGATATCACGCGCCGACCGACCTTCGCGAGAACGGCCTCTGCTGTACGCCTACGCTACGCTCCTTGAAGGCATCTGACTGACGTCGCCGTCCGCCGACCGGCGCGCCTTCCAGACGTTCCGCGCGAACCTCGATGAACTGGTTAAGACTAGTTCTGGGCATAGTCGTAGACATAGAGCTGGAGAAACATCATAAATCTCTTCTACATACCATGCGCACTCCGCCAAAACGGCCTCGAGAAGAGGGTTACGAAAGCTATGCAATCCAGCGGTATGTTTCCGGTCAGACTCTTAGAATAAATCTCCGCTGCTCAGGCTCAGAGACCATGTACAATTACGAACCAAATTATTCACAATGAGCTGTAAATATCCAGCGCAAGATCCATATCGTCAAAAACCCGGCTACGCCCAGATTTCAACACTAACGCTTTATTGCAGTATTGACGCAATATATTTATGTCGTGACTAATAAGAATCATGGCAGCATGCTTGCGCACAACGAAGAGTGCCTCATGACATTTTCTATGAAACCGTTGATCGCCCACAGACATCACCTCATCAATCAAGAAGCAGTCAAAATTTATTGCGAGCGAAAGTGCAAAAGCTAGACGAGCCCGCATCCCCGAAGAATATGTTTTTACAGGTGTATACAGTTGACGCCCAAGCTCGGCGAAGTCATCGACGAAGTCCACAGTCTCATCAAAGGGGACCTGATAGATACGAGCGATAAAACGGATGTTGTCCATGCCGCTCATTGATGGCTCAAATGCGCCACTGAAACCAATTGGCCAAGACATCCGCATCCCACGTACAATTCGCCCTTGCGTCGAAGGCTCAACACCACCAATAATTTTAACTAAAGTCGACTTGCCTGCGCCATTGCGACCCAATACCGCAATTTTCTCGCCGAACTTGACCTCAAAGTTTACCCCATCCAGTACTCGGCGAGTGCCGATCTGAGTATGGTATTCCTTTACGAGATTTTCAACGCGGATAACTTTTTTTCCGTCAGGCTCATTCACAGTGTAATTGGAAAAGGAACCCCGGTTCAATTCTAGGTTGAAATCGAAGCTTTCATCACGCCCTCCGGGACTGCTCGATAATTTCAACTTTGACGCCACGTTTAACGCACCACGCCGAAACGAAGAGAAAAACCCTGTCATGCTTGGTGCTCTGCAACGATTTGCAACGTCTTGCGGACGACCCAGAAAACCACAAGCGATGCGACAAACACCGATAGAACTAGCAGAAACCGTCTGGGATAAAATACCTTGTCGGGCAAAACCGGGCTAACAATGGTTTCCAAGAAGAACCGTTGCATCCGGGAATCGTGCTTCACGACCTCTAACGAATCTAACGCTGAGGCTAGGGTCTTGGTGGCTAGTTCGCGACGGAGCGACAACCCCTCAAACTCCGCCAATTTGGGTACCAACGCTTGTTGTCCACCGACAATCTTCGACCGCTGCAAATCGATCTGTGCTTGAAGCGCTTCGGCGCGTTCCTTACGTTGACGAACCTGCGGCGATGAAGGGGCTTCAATCAAAAGCTGCGATATAGATGCCTGTTCTTGCGCAAGTTTCCCCGCTAATTGACTAACCAACTCAAGATCCGCGAGACCTTGTTTGCCAGGATCTACGATCAATTCACGATTTCGAAATTCAAGCAAAGCTGTCTGTGCCTCCGCCAGCCGATCTTGAGCTTCGTCAACCATTCGGCGAGCAGCTTGGAAGGATTCTTCCTCAGCCCTTGCATTAAGGCGGTTGACCAGTCTCTCACTTTGCTGAAGCAATGCTGTATTAAACTCAAGCGCGTCCCAAGGAGTGTATGCAAACACCTCAAGCTTATTAATGCCATTCCCATCCATAGATAATCGGATATGTGACAGATAAATTTCGAATAGCTCCTCCATCGACGGCTTTCCGATTAACGGCGGAAAACGATGCAAAGGATCGATGCTGTCTCGGCCGAAATACGTTTCTAATTTCCCTGACATTTCATGGACAATGTCACGGGACTTCAGATAAGAATTAACTGCATATGCATCTTCATCGGAACGAGCGTAGTTTGCACTGCTTCCAAGAAGGTTCATCGGTCCACCCGACGCCCCACTCCCCACTACCCGGATCACGAACTGGGACTCGACTTTGTATTGGTCTGTTTCAAAAAAAACTAGATAGATGACCGACAACACTGTCGGCAGCAACACGAGTAGAATCGCTCCACCATACCTTTCCCAAAAGGATATTTCCTCTGGTGTCTCATGCGAGGGTTCAGGAATGATGCCGAAGTGATGTCTATCATCGATCGGCTGCAAGTCGATAATAACAGTTTCCTTCGGGCGCTTCGTCCTTGTGTTCGGGGGCAGTTCATCACTCATAGCGGATCGCAAGCTTAGCAAAATCGTAGAGATACAGACCGCATGCCGTCAATATCATGGATGGAACAACCATATACCAGACGTTCCAGTAGAACGTTATTTCCGGCGGAAAAAACGCAGAACGAAACATCTCATTTACCTGAATCTGTGGATACCAATATAGATATCCTCTGTACTCAGTAGGTATCCAGTCGAGAATAAAAAAAGTTCCAGAAATCGGAAGCAAAAAATACATCACCGGCTGAACAAAATGCTCAACCCATTCAACCAACTCTGTCAATGATGCCAACACCAACGCGAAAGCTAATATATACCAGGTCCAAAGCCCCCATGCACTCAACAACACCAACGGTTCGCGTATGGGTGTCACGGAATCGAAGAGCCAAAGCGTAAAGTACGCAATGAGAAATGCGGCCAATACACTAATGCTCTCTAACAGCACGGTAGCAATGAGGCTATCAATTAGCTTGATTTTACGATGAAAAAGCAACGGTGCACTGTAGCGAAAGCGGTGCACAGACCTTCCCACAACATGCCGCAGAAACGTTAGCGTGGTATAACCCGACAAGGCCATAGGAGCGAGTCCAGCAGCACCGCTGTGCCCATGCCCGCCATTTAAACTCCAGATCACCATAACACCACTTGAAAGGACCAGTGGCTCAAACACTAGCCAAAAAAAACCAAGATTCTTCCGGCCGTAGCGCGCCATGGCCTCCCGGAGCATCAATGCACTTATAACCCGAACCTGCAACTCAAACGCTCCAGTCAGCCCTGGCTTGACGTTAACATCGGGATCGAAACCGCAGAATTCTGTCGTCTCACCCATGAGCGTGTTCCTTAGAGCCGGCATAGGTGACCCAAATCAAAGCGAACGCGACTAAAGAGACAAATGTGACAGTAACTATATCCCGAATGCGACGAGGCTCAGTCGGCTCATCAGGCCTATCGGCAGGAACGATGCTCTCGACGTAAACTTGCTGTCGATGGGCATCCTGCTGAGCGGACTCCAGAGCAGACAGCGCGGAAGAGAAAACTTTCTCAGCAAATTTCTCTCGCATTGCCAAGGATTCGTACGATGAAATCTTGGCCGCCAATGAACCATCCGTCCCAGCCAACTTGCTAGTCTCATTTTTAATTTGCTCCTGCAGAGCCACTGAACGCGATTTTAGCGTCTCAAGCGCAGGATTTTTTGGCGCGCTGTCGGTCGTCTCTTTAATTTCCGCCATGTTCATAGCAAGTTGGGCCGATAAATTGCCGATAAGCTCTATTATTTTTACTGAATTCTGACTTGGATCAACCAAAATTTCCCGGTTACGAAATTCCGACACCTCAGCTGAAGCCTTTTCCAATGCGACTTCCGCATCTCTCACTTCTGCGCGCGCTGCGCGCAACGAATCCTGCTGCGCTCGCAGGTTCATCGAGTTTGCAAGCCTTTCTCCAAGTTGCACTAACTCCTTGGCGACAATTTGCGAGTCCCCCGGACGAAAGGTCGACACCCGCAATGTGGTCACACCTGAATTCGCGTCCCTGACAACCGTGATGCACGACCGGGTGTACCAATAAAGTGACTCAAATGTTGTGCTCGTCCAAAAATTTCTAAATGATGAAAACATGTCCGCCTCTGGCCTACTAAATATATCCCGAATGGGTATGTTTTTCTCTAATTCCCGCAAAGCATCTCTAGATTGCAAATAGGAAGTTATTGCATAAGAGTCGTCTTGTGCGCCTGCCAATCCAAAGGTTTTAAGGATAGAGTCCAGCCCAACTATCCGCTTTTGTGAGACGCTTCGCACTATGAACTGCGCCTCGGACACATATCGGTCTGCGCAAATTCCATAGAGATATATCGAAGATAATACCACACTAGATCCAACTATCAATAAAAAGAGCCACTTTGCTGAACTGAAGCGATGGACTGTGCGCGTGCGGAAATTAGGGAACTCTCGTCTCGTAAGGGCGCTCCCTGCCCTCGCTCGCATCATACTGTTTCCGCTCAAGCTGGTCTCCAACAGGCGCTCCACTAGTGCTCTTCCGGAAAAAAGAGAGCATTTTTAGGTCATATTCAGGGCCCTTTTAAGAAATGTCCTACTCCCGTGCAATCCCTCATATCCGATTCAACCGCTCAACGAGTGGCATGATGGAAGATGAATCTGCCAAGAGCGCTCGATATTCGCTAGGAACTCCACAAAAAATAATTTCCTCACTAGGCACCTGTAAATAGGTTACTTCATAACCTGCCCGGATCAATTGGTTGTACATAGGCGCAATATAAAGTTCACTTTGAGACGAAGTGCGATTCTGAATTTCATCAAAATAGGCCCTCTTAAATATAACTGCCTGGGAGAAATAATATAGTCCAGAACTGCATAAATTGGAGATAGGGTCCTTCTCTGTCGTTCTCTCCACACCCATATTCTTCCCGCTCGGTTTTACGAAAGACCAGTTTTCACCTGAGCCTTCAAATACCTCGAGACAACCACTCGACGAGGAACCTCGATAATCAGGCACATTTACTCGATAAGTATCTATATTAAAAATAGTCAGAGATTCCGCGTCTGGCACGCCCGCGATCTCGATGCCTTTTAATACAGTCTCTGCTTGACCTGACGTCTCGCTTTCGAGAACAATTATCTCGAACGATTTCACTCCCAAGCGAGCTAAGCGTTGTTGTACAAACCTAGGCGTATCATATACGTCCCGACAGATGAACAGGAAATTCTCCTGGTCTGAAAATTCTATAAAGCTTGCTATTGTAAAATCGAATGCCCTATATCCCGCCAGCGGAAGCATGTACTTGGGTTGGGTGAAGCCTTCGTTAAAGAAACGCTGGCTGAGTCCTGCCATTGGAAAAACTATCATGGATAGTCCCTCGCCATCTCGAATAAGCGGAATGCATTTGCTAAGAGAGCTAGCTGCCTCTCTCTTCGATCAGAATGCAATGGCAACATTGACATGAACAGCAATGCAATTATGGCAAGGACTTCCCCACTAACCATCGGGTAGTTACCTACCTTCAATTCAGTGTATCGGGCAATTATCCCAGAACGATCCTGCTCTCCAAAGTTTAGGGACAATGAATAGGGCTGACTTTCCAGGTGGTATCGGCCAGACATAATAAGATCGTAAAATCCGATCACGGAATGCCCAAGCTTGGCAATGTCGTAACGGTGGTCTCCGTATAGCGAAAGCGAGCCATCGGACATCATGCCTCTAGGATCGACTGTTTTGATTCGCCTTGAACGAAAGTCGAAAAAAATATTCGCAAAATGAAAGTCTCCGTGCCAAAAACGTATATCTTCATCTGTCGTTGGCGTAATCATCGCAAGCGCTTCTGCATACATAGTCTTAAGTGACGGCTGCGGCCGTCCCTGGTAATGCCATTCCCTTTCCATTCTAAGGTCGTTAGCATCTGCGAATTGCTCAATGCGCCGATATGTTTTGCCGTGAAAAATATCAAGAAAAAAACCTGCCCCAAAATTTAAGGGAACATCAAACTCATTAGGCACATGCTGTTGGCATGCCTCCAGAAATTCCTTACAAGAATTAAGAATCACATCCCACATAGTGAGCGGCAACTCGCTAAAGGTGAACAATTCTGACAATACCGGCAGGTATAAATATTCCAGTCTATAGCCTGGAGCGGGTTTCTCTGCAAAGCCAAGGTATTGCGGACTATAAAGCCGCATCCCTACCGGGAGACGCTCATACCATCGCGCTTCGGCAAATATTTTCCTAGCAGGCGTTCCCGTTTTAAGGATCGACATCTTGTCGCCTTCAATCCGATTGAAAGATCGCGCGTCGAATTCCGCCCTACGCGCATGATGATAACTAAACAAATGTCCAAAATCCAGCCACTGCTCCGCTCTGACTGGTCTCAACGGGCACATTTTCGTGTATTGATTAAGGCCATCGAGAAAGTTGTCCGAGGAATCTAAACATTGAGCCAACGAAAATGCGTCAGAAAAATCAAAGAAACCGGCTACGACCCCTGTTGTATCCGACCCTAGCCGGCTCACAAAAGATATCCCCTCTGCTGTACGCTGATAGGACGCCCAGACTGCAAGTTGCGGACTCTGACCTACCGCAAACGAGTCTGTCCCACGCTGATCACTTCGAAGTCGAACTAAAGTATCGCCAAATAGAAGCAACAATTGCCCCTCTATTTGCATCTCCCGTATGACCATCACTATCGCTTCATCTAGTGATAAGGACGTCGCTGTATGGAATATCTCACACCTAAGCTGTTGGAGAATTTCTTTGTCGAAATCCGGCACTGCATAGTCGTCCGGCAGTGTCATCACGATTCGTTTGGCAATCCCCTCTCCCCACGCCCCGATCTGCGCCTGATAAAGACGACGCACACCATTCGGGATGAAGCTGGCCGGAATTTTGCCAAATTCGGCCACCAAGTCGGCAGCAATATACTCGCCGCTCAAAATGAGAAGAGTCGTCATTTTCTTGCCAATTCTTTCTCATTCTCAAGAATAGAAAGTATCTCTTCGTGGCTTTTACTCACAAATTCCGATGGTCGCACGGCCCTGTCGTCTACGTAAAAGCCATGCTGGCCACACCAGAATTTTCCGACTACCACCTCGTCGTATGGCACGCCGTACCTCACCAACCATTGCATTATTACAGGCAAAGTATGCTTTTTAATCTCATCTACATTACCCGCAAATGTCCGCATGTTTCGACTTGTATAAATGACTATTTCAAATCCTTGCTCCTTGTACCGCCGCATGCACTCTATAAAAGTTACATTTGGTTCAGCTTCCGCATAAATCATTGACCGATCGGCAGCTTGATCGGAACTCTCCCGCGGGGTGCAGATCGTGTAATCAAGATCGACGACGATTCTCTTCATGTTAGCGACCATTTATCACGTGGTGGGCGCCTCATCGCGCATGCTGAACGCCTTGTGCGAAGTAAAATAAAGTTTCCCAGAGCTCCACCAACCACACGACTAGATATTTTACGCATCCGCTGCAGCGATACTTCATTTAACAATTTATCCATACCAAATTCCATGTGTTTCAGCTTCACCAGGCTTGAACGTTAGTTCGGCCACTATTCCGCTTACGAAGCGGTGCGCTTCCGAACCTTACCCAGTCATTTTACGCAGGATAGCGACCGCGTCAAGGCTGGTTTGCATAATGCGACGTCCAGGGGCTACATATGAAAACACCGTTTATATTGCTGTAAAGCCCGGTCTTATACCAGTTCTCACTGATTAGAACCTATGTGCCTAATCGCGTCTTCCGATTGAGATGATGTGCCAGGGTTGGTCGATAAGCTTGTTCCAAGCGTAGCAGCAGTGGTCGAGGATGTCGTGGTAGGACTTGAAGACGCGGTTCGACAGCCAGTTGTCGCGCATGAACTGCCAAATGTTCTCGGTTGGATTCAACTCGGGACGTTTGGGCGGCAGCGGCAGGAGGGTGACATTGGCCGGGACGACCAGCTTCTCGGACGTATGCCAGCCGGCCTGGTCGAGCAGGAGAACCGCACGTTTGCCGGGAGCGACAGCCTTGTCGATCTCCTCCAGATGCAGGTTCATCGCCCGCGTGTTGCACACGGGAAGGACGAGGCCGGCGCCCTTGCCGTCGTTAGGGCAGATCGCGCCGAAGATGTAGGTTGACGCGGTGCGCTGATCGTGTGGAGCCGAGGGCCTCGTTCCGCGCTTGGCCCATCGGCGTGCGATCTTGTTCTTCTGGCCGATGCGAGCCTCGTCGCAGAACCAGATTTCCAGAGCCGAGAGGCTGACGCCTGCTTTCGGCGCGATTTCGCGTAGGCGCGTTGGGAAACTTTTTTAAAATCCTCGATGGCGCTCTCGGCTTGAGCGTGATGGCGCGGGCGGGCCGACAGTTTGCGATAGCCCATGGCCCGCAACTGGCGGCTCAGGGTCTGCTTGGACACCGAGATGCGAAACTCCTCGAACAGCCAATAGCATAAATCGACAAGTCGCCAATGCACGACGCCATGAACTGCCGGCGTCGGCCCGCTTTCGATGATCGCCGCGAGCGCCTTGCGGTGGTCGTCGCTCAAGCGCGACGCTTGGCCTGGCGCTTTGCAGTCAATGAGCCCCTCCGGGCCTGACGTATTGAACTTGAGCACCCAGTCGCGAATGATCTGAAGCGTAACGCCAGCGATCTTTGCCGCCTCCGTCCGGTTCGCTCCGTCATAGATCGCGGCCAACGCCAGCAGTCGTCGCGCTTGTGCGCCATCCTTGCTCTTCTTGGCGACCGCACGCACCGCCGAAGCGTCGAAATCTTCCCGAAGCGCAACCGGCATGGCGAACCTCCCTCGTTCGCCGCCTTGAATCAAAACATCGAAGCCTTGGGAAGCCTAACGCGAGTCACGGTCCGTGAGACTTGGTATTAGAGCTGATTGTGGCGCATAGGGGGGCCTGCTTTCGGACTGAACCAAGCAACATTGACCAAGACCTATTCGACCGCGAGTGGTAGAGTTCTGCCGAAGTGTTCGACGCCTATTGAAATTGTTTGCTATTTGATTAGGTCAACTTGAGTCCAAGGTAGAGCGCCTAGCATTTCCACGCTGGCAATCGCACGTTCTATGGCGACACCCACAGGAAACCTGCGGCTGGGATGGTCTTTTTTTAGCAGTGCTCGGCGTCGAGAGTGAACACGCAGCCTTACAACCCGAGCGCCTCGATCAGCGCGGGGACCGCCGGAATCTCGTTGCTCTTTTCCTCCACTATCATGTGGCCGAGCACGATCCGGTCGGCATGACGAAGAGCCGACAGCATGTGCGCCGCCTTCTTGTCGGCGAGGGCGTCGAAACTGCCGCGCAGCGTCTTCCCATCGACGGCGATCGCCGTCACGCCCGCCGGCGCAACCACAATCGACCAGGCGTGCGCCCGAAAGGCAGCCTCCAGCGCGCTGGCGTCGACGCCCTAAAGGATGTCGCGCAAGCCGGTGTAGGATGGCGCGCCGCGCAGCTCCAGACCGAACGCCTCGTTCAGCTGCTGGCGATGAAGGCGAATGAACTCACGAATCTACAGGTATGAATTGGCTGCCGCCACCATGCCTAGGATCGTGTAGAGCAACACCGTCGCCAGATCGAACCGCTTGCCCTCGGCGCGGCGACGATCCGGGATTGCCCGCAAAACCTCCAACAGCGACGCCGCCATCCGACAACCTCCGATTCGGATTGTCG
>Ga0316217_10005908_pt1 | contig 12407 bp, 10 predicted proteins | sample 1anoAmetaG_FD_203633 | JGI IMG/M metagenome (GOLD analysis project Ga0316217, IMG submission 203633) | Freshwater microbial communities from Trout Bog Lake, Wisconsin, USA - 1anoA | ecosystem: Environmental > Aquatic > Freshwater > Lake > Hypolimnion/Profundal zone | place: USA: Wisconsin... | reverse complement strand
GCGATCCATCTGGGCCACCCGCTGCCGCCCCTGGTGGAGGGCTGTTCCGAGTGGGCCGACGTGGTCCTGCTGGCGGCGCCGGGCACCCCGCTGCCGGAGCTGCCGGCCCTGGTCAACGCCCGCGCGACGCGGGGGCTGGAGCTGCTCGAGTGCGTCCAGGTGCCCAACTACGCGTCCCCGGTGGCCAGTCTCTGCCAGGCGGCGAACTGGCGATGGCGCTGTCCGGAGCCGTGGCTGGACGCCGCCCGCGAGCGCATGGGCCACTTCCTGGAGGCCGGGCGGTTCGAGGTGGAGAAGACCGGCAAGATCGCCGGCCAGAAGACCGCCAGGCTGGTGGATATCCGCCCGCTGCTGGAGGCGTGCCGCTGGGAGGGTGCCGATCTCCTGTTCCGGACCCGCATCGCCCCCGGCGAGGCCGCCAATCCCCGCAAGCTGCTCGCAGCGATCCTGGGTCCCGGCCCCGAGATCCTGGACCTGGTGCGCACGTCGCTGGAACTGGGCGAGGACCCGCGCCTGGAGCAGGCCGACCGGTTCCAGCCGAAACTGCACAACATGTTCGAGGACGCGGTGCTGCTGGGCTCGGAGAGCAACATCCGGATCATCGAAGAGGACGACGACGATCCGCTGGTGCTCGGCTAGCGGGCCCAGGCTACTTGGGCTTGCCGAAGTTGAATTCCATGTTCAGCCAGCCGGGGGCGGGCTTGCCGTTCTTGCTGCCCGGGGCGTAGGTGGAGGCCAGGGCCGCGTTCTGGGCCGAGTCGTTGTATCCGCCTTCCGCGCCCTTCAGGATCACCACCTTCAGGGGCCGGCCGGCGGCGTCCACGAACACCTTGAGGGAGACCTTGATGTCGGTGTCCTGCATGGCCGGGGGCAGGGCCGCCTTGGCGCCGCCGGGGGCCACCGGGCTGCCCATCCTGACCACCGTCGGCTGCGCGTCCGCGGCCGGCGCGGCCGGGGCCGCCACCGGAGCCGCGGGGGCCGGAGCGGCGGGACCCGCCGCCTGCTGGGCGAGCCGCTGGCGCTCCTTCAAGGCTTCGGCGCGCTGCCGGGCCAGATCCCTGGTCTTCTGCCGGACGGTCTCCAGGTCCTTCTTGGCGGCGGCCCGGGCCTCCTGGGTGGTGGCTTCCTCGGCCTGCTTGCCGAACATGTCCTCCAGGGCCTTCTGGGCCTCTTCCTGCTTGGTGATGTCCGCCAGCTTGGCCTCGGCGGCCTCCTTGTCCTTCTGGAAGGCGGCGAGCTTGGCCTGCACGCTCTGCAGTTCCAGCGCGTGCTGCCGGTTGTTCTGGCTGCTCTGGTAGTAGAGGCCGCCCAGCACGGCCACCGCGGCGGCGCCGATCACGGCGTACAGGGTCCGGCCGGGCCCCTTGGCGGCCTTCGGCGCGGCCTCGGGGCCGCCGCCCTGGGGCTGGTGCTGCGCGTAGTTGGCGTTCTGGTCGGCCTTCATGGCCTGGGTGTCCGCCTCGTTCTCTTCCCGGAACAGGGTGTGCATCAGGAAGGCCATGTTGAAGGTGGTGGGACTGTACTCGCCGTCGTAGAGCACCCGCTCCAGGACGGCGCTGAATTCCGCTGCGGTGGCGAAAGGCTGGCCGACCATGAGCAGACGCTTCACGAGGGCCAGGATGTCTTCGGGGATGCCGCCGTCCTCCTGGGCCGCCTTGAGGGTGGCGCGGCCGAGGGCCTCGGGAATGGCCGCGGCCGCCGGGGGCGGCTCCAGGGTCAGCAGTTCGTAGAACACCGCGCCCAGGCTGAACAGGTCGCGCTGGAACGGATCGGCGCCGGCGGCGCAGTGGTAGGGTTCCAGCGCGGCCTTCAGGACCGGGGCCCTGGGCATCAGCGCCTGCAGGACGGCGCCGGCCGGCGCGTCGAGGATCTGGGTGGCGCCCTCATAGCCGACCCAGACGCTGTGCGGCGAGAGCGCGCCGTGGGGGACGTCCTTGTCGTGCATCTGGATGATGGCCTGGGCCAGGCTCTGCAGCACGGTCAGGGCGTGGTCCACGCCCAGCGGCACCTGCTCCTCGCGGGTCTTTTCCAGCACCTGGGCCAGGGTGCGGCCGGGAACATAGTCGCAGGTCAGGACCGGGGTCTTGCGGGCCTCGAACCGGTAGTTGGCGCCGAAGCCGCGGATCCCGGCCAGCTGGGCGGCCATGCGCTGGATCTCCCCGGCGCGGGTGGCCAGGCCGGCATCCAGCAGTTCGTCGGAGAAGGTGTAGAGCAGGTGGTGGCGCTCGAAGGCGCTGCCGGTGATTGAAATGGCGCGGTGGATCTTGCCGCAGGGGACCGTCGCCAGCATATCGGCCCGGAGAAATGAACCCAGGCGGTCATAAGAAGCCATGCCGTACTCCCCTTTGATAGTAATGCTGCCACGATACCGCCGATTCCAGGGCAGGCATAGATGCTATTCGGGCTCCTGCCAGCGGTCCCCCACGGCGCGCCAGAGCTGGATCCACAGGTTGGCGGTGGCGTTGACGCCATTGGAGTAGGACAGCTGGAGCTGGGCGAACGGGACCGACAGCTCGTCCCACGGCCCCACCCGGCGTCCGGTCTTCTCATCGAAGCACTCCAGCAGCGCCTGGTGCCGCTCGTACTTGACCTTCGCCCAGCGGAGCAGCGGCGGACGCGGATCCAGGGGGGCCTTCACGGCCCAGAAGGGTTCGCGGCTGAGGATCAGCCTGGGCAGCTTTTCGTCGGCATAGGCTTCGAAACTGTCGCGCATCGGGCTGGCGCCGCGGACGGCGGAAGGATCCATGAGCAGCTGGACCTGGTGGGCGAGGGTGCCCAGTTCCCGCACCAGCCGCTCGGGCCTGCGGGTGTCCTCGGACAGGGTGACGATCTCCTGGAACTGCTGTTCGACATCTTCCACCGTGGGCACCTGGTCGTTGGCCTGGCCCCGGGCCCCCTGGCGCAGCTCGGCGGGGTGGGCGGCGAGGAAGGCGGCCATCCGCCGGGGCGCCAGCCGCACCGCCAGCATGGTCTGGGCCTCGTGGAAACGGGGGCTCCAGGCCGCGAGCTGCGGCGCGAGCAGGGCCACCAGTGCGGGCAGGCAAAGGCTGGAATATCTCATGCCGTTCATTGTGGCTGAGATCCGCGGATTTTGCAGGACCGTTGACGCCGGGGCCGGCGACGCCGATCATCTGGCCTCATGTTCTCCCGGGATGGTCTCTGGCAGCGCCTCGGCGGCGGCGGATCCTGGCCCCTGGCGTGGGCCCTGGCCGCGGCCTGCGCGGTTCCGTGGGCGGTTCCCGAAACCTGGGACGGCAGGCTGCCGGCGGCGCTGCAGCTGGGGGGCTGGCTGGCGGTCGCCGGCTGCGCCCCGCTGGCACTGCGCCGGCGCTGGGCCTGGGCGCCCCTGACCCTCGCCCTGGCATGGGGCACGCTGGGCCACCTGGGCCGCCAGGCCCGCTGGGAAGCGGCGCTTCCGGCCGGATTGCAGCGGATCGAAGGGGTCCTGGCGGCGCCCTGGACGGCGGCGGGCGGCACCCTGCGCGGCGCCGTCCGGGTGGTGGAACCCGCGTCCCTGCGCGCCGCCGTGCTGCCCCTGAGCCTTCCGGCCGGCGGCGCGGCGCCGCCCGGTCCGGGCACCCCGGTGCGCTTCCTGGCCGAGCTGACGCCGGTGGAGCCGGGGCCGGCCTTCCTGCCGGAACGGCCGCTGTGGCGGGCCCGCGGCGCCGGCGCGCCGCTGCGGATCCATCTGCGCTCGGCCCGGGCCATGGTCGCGCTGGGACCCGCCAGGCCGGGGCTCCGGCTGCGCCTGGCCCAGGCCGTGCAGCGCCGGTTCGAGGCCCTGCCGCTCGGGCCGGGCACCGCCCGGGATCTGTGGGGCGCCCTCACCCTGGGCCTCCCGCCCGCGCACGAAGACAGCTTCAGCCCGTTCGCCGAGAGCGGGACCATCCACACCCTGGTGGTTTCCGGTCTGCAGGTGGTCCTGGTGGCGGGCGCCGCCGCCGCCGTCTGGCGCCGGCTGTTCCACCTGGGCGGCAACCTGGCCGGCATCGGCGCGGGGCTGCTCTACTGCGCCCTGGTCGGGTTCACCGCCCCGGTGTGGCGCGGGCTGCTCATGGGCGCCGCCTGGTTCGCCGGCCGGGCCACCGGCTGGATGCTGCCGCCGGCGCTGACCCTGCACGGGGCGCTCCTGGCCTGGCTGATGGTCCATCCCGCGGCCGGCTGCGAACCGGGCTTCCTCCTGGCCTGGATGGCGCTGCTGGGGCTGGGCTGGGCCTGCGAGCCCCTGGCCGGGCTGGGCTCGCCCCTGCTGGGGCGGGCGGCGCCGCCGTTCGCCCGGATCCTGGCGCCCTGGCTGACCACCCTGCCGTTGCTGGCCCTGCTGCACGGCGGCGCCCCGCTCTGGGGCGTGGCGGCCAACGTGGTCCTGCTGCCGCTGGTGGCGGTCCTGACGCCGGTCTGCCTGGTCCTGATCCTGGTCCCGGTCCCCGGCGCGGTTCCGGCCCTGGGCGGGCTCCTGGGCTGGACCGGGGAACGGCTGATGCCGGCCTTCGCCCGGATCGTGCCCCTGGCCACCGGCCATCTGTGGCCCTGGATCGCGCTGCTGCTTGGCTGGATCCTCATGGCCCAGCTGCACGCCCGGCTGCGCAGGACCCGGTGGCTGTGCGCGAGCCTGACCGGCGCCTCCCTGGGGCTGCTGGCCTCGGGCGGGGTAGGCCGGGAACCGGCCGGGCTCAGCGTGGAGGCGGTCGACATCGGGCAGGGGGACGCGCTCCTGGTGCGGGTTCCCGGCGGCGCCGCCACCCTGGTGGACACCGGCCCGGACCCCCGCGCCGCGCGCCGCATCGCCCGGGTGCTGAGCCGGCGCGGGGTGCGGGAGCCGGTCCACCTGGTGCTGACCCATCCGCACCTGGACCACGCCGGCGGCTGGGCGACCCTGGCCCGGCTGTGGCCGCCGGCTTCCACCGCCCTGCCGGCCATGGCCGGCGGGGCCGCGCCCTGGGCGCCGTACGGCCCGGCCGCCGGGGCCGCGCGGCTGTGCCGCGGGCAGGCCTGGACCCGCGGCGAGGCGGCGTTCTCGGTGCGCTGGCCGCCCCGGGCCCTGGCGGTGGGGGACCTCAACATGGCTTCCGCCGTGCTGCGGGTGCGCTGGCGCGACCGCGAGGCCTGGCTCATGGGCGACGCGCACGCCGTCCAGGAACGGGACCTGCTGGCCCTGGGCGATCCCGGCGCGCCGGAGGCCGGCGTGCGTTCGCGTCTGCTGAAGGCGGGCCACCACGGCAGCCGGAGCGCCTCCGATCCGGCCTGGGTGGCGGCGCTCCGGCCGGATCTCGCGCTGGTGTCCGCCGGGCGGCGCAACGGCTTCGACCATCCCCACGCCGAAGCCATGATGTCCCTGCGATCCACCGGGGCGCCGGTGTTCGTGACCGGCACCTGCCGGGGGGTGCGGGTGGAGGCGGTGAGCGGCGGCTGGCTGGTGGAGAAGGGCGATGGCCGGCGGCTCGCGGTCGGCATCGGGGAATGAACCGCTTCAGGGCGCTTCGAATATCCCTTCGGCCTTGAGCGCCTGCATCAGCGCCCGGCTCGCCCATTCGTGGTTCTCCAGCCACTGCCCATGCGCTTCCGGCCCCACCTGGTTGGCCACCGCCAGGGCCGCGCCGCAGGGGATCCCGGCCCCGTGGCAGGCGGCGAACACGCCGGTCAGCTCAAGGTGCTCGGCGGCTGCGAATTCGGACAGGCGCAGGGCCCCCGCCAGGGTCCGGGTGATCCCGGGGGGCACGGCCACCGACATGGGGGGGAAGGGGATGGGCAGGACCGAGGCGAGCGTGGCCGGCCAGCGGTGGACTTCGCTTTCGGGCAGGTAGGCGCGGCCCTCCAGGACGTCCAGGGAGATGGCGAGCGCGTCGCTGGCCCGCAGGCAGTCGCCGATGGCCAGGCGCTGGTCATAGGCGCCGCAGGTGCCCACGAACAGCACCCGGCCCGGCTTCAGGGCGGTGAGCAGACGGGCGGTGGCCACGGCGGCGGTGAGTGCGCCCACCCCGGTGCAGCCCACCCGCCAGCCCGGGGGCGGGCAGGCGTCCATCCCCGCCAGTTCGGGGGGAAAGGCGGCGAGCAGCAGGGAAGGTCGGGTGGTCATCGGCCTAATCCTACGCCGGATCTCTGGGTCATCAATTAATGTTTGCGTACCGCCGGAGCGCTACGGGTTCCGCTGCTGGGCCTGGACTTCCACCCCGGCCCCGGCCAGGGCCGTGCGCAGCCGCTGGGCGAAGGCCAGGGCCTTGGGCTGGTCGCCGTGGATGCAGACAGTGTCGGCCTGGATGGCCACGTCCGAGCCGTCGCCGCAGACCACCCGGCCTTCGGTCACCATGCGCAGCACCCGGGCGACGGCCAGTTCTTCGTCCTCGATCATGGCGCCAGGCCGGCCGCGGGGGGTGAGGCTGCCGTCGGGCTCGACCCCGCGGTCGGCGAAGACTTCGCTGGCGCAGGCCAGGCCGACGCCCAGGCCGGCCTTGATCAGCTCGCTGCCGCTGAGCCCCACCAGGACCAGCGCGGGATCGAAATCGCGCACGGCGGAGGCGATCGCGTCGGCCAGCCGCCGGTCCTTGGCGGCCATGTTGTAGAGGGCCCCGTGGGCCTTGACGTGGCGCAGCCTGGCGCCGGCGGCCCGGGCGAACGCGTCCAGGGCGCCGATCTGGTACAGGGTGATGCCGCGGGCCTCTTCGGGGGTGATGGCCATGGTCCGGCGCCCGAAGCCCTGCAGATCGGGCAGCGAGGGGTGCGCGCCCAGGGCCACCCCCCTGGCCACGGCGCACTGGACCGTCTTCATCATGGTGGCGGGGTCGCCGGCATGGTAGCCGCAGGCGATGTTGGCGCTGGTCACCAGGGCGAGCAGGGCCTCGTCCTGGCCCATGCGCCAGGCGCCGAAGCTTTCGCCCATGTCGCAGTTGAGATCGATGTGCCGGGTCATTCGGTCATCCTTCCGGACAGAGTCCGTTCCAGGGCGCGGAACCGGGCCGCGCGCTCCAGCATGAGCTCCCGGGCGGCTTCGCAGGTGATGGTGGTGAAGCTCAGGTCTTCGCCTGAGCGGAGCTGGGCGGCCTTGGCCAGGTCCACCGAGGCCAGTTCGCCCAGGCGGGGATAGCCGCCCGTGGTCTGCCGGTCCGCCATGAGCAGGATCGGCGAGCCGTCGGGGGGAAGCTGGACCGTGCCGGTGGCCACCCCCGAGGAGATCATCTCCATGGGGTGCTCGAACTCGAGCTTGGGGCCGCGCAGGCGGATGCCCATGCGATCGGAGTTGGGCGCCACCTGGAAGCGCTCCGCCAGGAAGCTCCGGCGCGCGGCGTCGGGCAGGGACGGCCATTGCGGGCCGGGGATCATGCGCAGGCCGGCGGGGCGGAGGAAGTCCAGCTCCATGTACCAGGGCGGAAACCAGTCCAGGGCCAGGAACGGCCGGGTGCCCCGGTTGAAGCGCTGGCGCAGGCCCGGGTAGCGCTCCCCGGGGCCTCCGGTGGCCAGGAGGTCGCCGCGCTTCAGCGCCCGGCCCTGGAAGCCGCCGAAGCCGGCGGAGAGCTGGGTGCTGGCGCTGTTCATCACCGCCGGGACCCGGAAGCCGCCGGCCACCGCCAGGTAGCAGCGGCAGCCCCTCAGCGCCGGGCCGAAGCTGAGCCGGGCGCCGGCCCGCACCAGCGTCGGCCGCCACAGGAACACCGGCTGCTGCTCGATTTCGGGGGACAGGTCGGCGCCGCCCAGGGCGATCAGCGCGTCGTGTTCAAAGCAGAGGGTGGGGCCGGCCAGGGTGATCTCCATGGCGGCGGCGCCGGCCGGGTTGCCCACCAGCAGGTTGGCCAGGGCCGAGGAGACCGGATCCATGGCCCCGCTGGGACCGACGCCCAGATGCTGGTAGCCGCGGCGGCCCAGGTCCTGGAGGGTGGTCAGCAGACCCGGGGTTTCGACCAGGATGCTCATGACGGCTCCTCGGTGAAGGCCTCATAGGCTTCCAGGCTGATGGGGACGAACCGGAGCCGGTCCCCGGGCTTGAGCAGGCAGGGCTCTTCCAGGCCGGGCCGGAACAGCCGCTGGGGCGAGCGCCCGATGATCTGCCAGCCGCCGGGGGTTTCCAGCGGGTAGATGCCGGTCTGCATGCCGGCGATGCCCACCGAGCCGGCCGGCACCTTGAGCCGCGGCGTCTGCCGCCGGGGCGCGGCGATGGCCGGATCCAGCCCGCCCAGGTAGGCGAAGCCGGGGGCGAACCCGAGCATGTAGACCCGGTACTCGGCGCCCGCGTGCCGGGCGACGATCTCCGCCTCGGACAGCCCGCAGTGGACCGCCACTTCGGCGAGGTCCGGACCGAACTCCAGGCCGTAGCAGACCGGGATCTCCACCTGCCTCGGCGCGGGCGGGGCCGCCGTGGCGGCGCCCTGCCAGATCCGGTCCAGTTCGGCGCCCAGGCTGGCCGCGCTCCAGGTGGCGGGGTCGTAGTGCACGGCGAGCGTGGCATAGGCGGGCACGAGGTCAGACACCCCGGGGAGGGCGCCGGCGCGGAGCAGGGCCGCGAGCTGGTGCACCTGGTCGTTCACCCCGGGATCGATGCGGTCGCCCAGGAGCACCAGCAGGGCCTGGTCGCCCAAGGGCTCCACCCGGAGGGTGGAGGCCTTGGAAGGGATGGCTGCGTCTGTCGTCATGTCAGGTCAGTTCGGCGCCGCAGGTTTCGGGCAGCAGGAAGATGGAGGCCGCGGCCAGGACGAAGGCGACGGCGGTGAAAGTCAGGGCGGCGCCCACGCCGTACTGCATGGCGAAGAAGCCGATCACCGTCGGGGCCAGGGCGCTGACCATGCGCCCGGTGTTGTAGCAGAAGCCCACCGCCGAACCGCGGGCCCGGGTCGGGAACAGTTCGGAGATGAAGGCGCCGAAGGCGCTGAAGTAGCCGGAGCCGAAGAACCCGAGGAAGGGGCCCATCACCATGAGCGCGGTGGCGTTCCGGGTGTTGCCGAAGATGAAGACGAGGATCGCGGAGAGCAGGAGATAGGCGGCGAAGGTCGGACGCCGGCCGAACTTGTCGGCGACGAAGCCGAACGACACGTAGCCGAAATAGGCCCCGATCATCAGGGGGATCATCCACATGGGCGCCTTGACGATGGAGAGGCCGGCGCCGCCCTTGGCGACCGGGGAGCCGAGGAAGCTGGGCAGCCAGGAGAACAGGCCCCAGTAGGCGAACATCACGAAGGTGGAGATCAGCGTGCTGATCAGGGTGAAGCGCAGCAGGTCGGCCCGGAAGATCTGCAGGAAGCCGCCCTTGACCTTGGTCTTGGGTTCGGCCTTTTCCTTCTTCCGCTGCTTGACCCAGACTTCGGGCTCTTCGACCTTGGTCCGGATCCAGAGCGCGAACAGGGCCGGGATGATGCCCAGGAAGAACATCACCCGCCAGCCGAACCTGGGCAGGATGGTGGCGGCGGCGATCGCCGCGAAGATGTAGCCGATGGCCCAGCCGCCCTGCATCAGGCCGATGGCCTTGCCGCGGTGCTTGGCCGGCCAGGTCTCCGAGACCAGCAGCGCGCCGGAAGCCCATTCCCCGCCCATGCCCAGACCGAGGATGGTGCGGGCGATGGCCAGCTGGACCAGGTTCTGCGCCAGCCCGGAAAGGCCCGAGCAGATGGAGAAGATGAGCACCGTCGCCATCAGCGCGTTCTTGCGTCCGAACCGGTCGGCCATGGCGCCGAACATGATGCCGCCGAAGGAAGACGCGAACAGGGTCACGGTCACCATGAACCCGGCCACGGCGGGATTCAGGTGCCACTGCTCCATGATCGATTTGAGGCAGAAGACATAGAGCATCACGTCGAACGCGTCCAGCATCCAGCCGATCTTGCCGGCGAGCAGCGCGTACCATTGGTTGCGGTTGATCTCCCTCCACCAGGGGATCGTGGATTCGGCCGGGATGGCGATGGTCGTGCTCATGTCGGAGCCTTATGAAAGAAGTTGGGTGAAGGAAACGGAAAACCGCAGCGGACGCGGAATCAGAACACCGCGAGGGACGAGTTGGGAAGGTCGGTGATGAGCATGCAGCCCGGCTGGTGGGTGATCGCCAGGGGCAGCCGGGCGGCGCGGAGCGCGCTCTGGGGGGTCACGCCGCAGGCCCAGAACACCGGGACCTCGTCCGGACCGATGGACACGGCATCGCCGAAATCCGGCGCCCGCAGATCCCGGATGCCGATGGCGGCGGGATCGCCGAAATGGACGGGGGCGCCGTGGATCCCCGGGAAGCGGCTGGTGATCTGGATGGACCGGATGGCGTCGGCCGGTTTCATCGGCCGCATGGACACCACCAGTTCCCCGGCGAAGGCCCCGGCCGGGCGGTTCTTCATGCTGGTCAGGTACATCGGGACATTCTTGCGCTCCTGGAGATGCCTGAGCGGGATGCCTTCCTGGAGCAGCATCTGTTCGAAGGAAAAGGAGCAGCCGATGGCGAAGGTGACGAAGTCGGGCTGCCAGATGGCCTCCAGCGAGGTCAGCGCCTCCGCGCGCCGGCCTTCCCGGTAGACGTAGTATCCGGGCACATCCGTGCGCAGATCCAGATCCTGGCCCAGGGCCTCGATGGTCCACCGGCCCGGTTCGCTGATCCCCAGCAGGGGGCAGGCCTTGGGATTGAATAGGCAGAAACGGAGGAAATCGTCCGCGTGATTGCGCGGCAGGATGACAAGGTTTGCTTGGGCGTACTCGCCGCAATGCCCGGCCGTGGGGCCGCTGAATCGGCCTGCGCGCACGTCATGACGAAACTCGACTGGCTTCATGTTCAACCCCGACCACCTGGTTTTTATGGAAATGCTTGTGCCAAGCCTAGGCTTGTCCCGTAACTATTTCTATCGACTTTTTAACTTCATAACCGTTAAGCTTTTCTTAACGACTTCATGACACCAGGATGGCCGTGAACACGCGCTTTCTCGAAACCTTCGTCACCCTCTCCCAGCTTCGCAATTTCCATGCGACGGCCCGGGCGCTGAACGCCACTCCAGCGGCCATCTCCTTGAGAATCAAGAGCCTGGAGGACGAGCTGCAGACCCGGCTGATCGACCGGGAGGCCAAGGGCTTCCGCCTGACCCCCACCGGCGAATACCTGCTCGGCTACGCCAGGACCGTGGTGTCCGCAGCCGCCAAGCTCCAGAGCGCGGCGCTCCAGGATAATCCGGTGCAGGGACGGGTGCGCTTCGGGGTGATCGAGACCGTCGTCCACAGCTGGCTGTCCCAGTTCATGACCCAGCTCGCGGTGGACTACCCGGAGCTGGAGATCGATCTGGCGGTGGACATGAGCAGCGTGCTGCGCAAACGGCTGCTGGACGGGGAGCTGGACCTGGTGGTCCGGGTCGAGGGGATCGACCACCCGGAGGTGCAGTCCACCGTCCTCGCCCAGTATCCAGTGCAATGGCTGGCCCGCAGAGGGCTCCTGCCGCACCGCTCGAGCGATCTGGTCCGGCGCGCCCTGGACTTCCCGATCCTGACCTTCGCCCACGGCACCCAGCCCCAGCTGGCGCTGGTGGAGATCCTCACGGCCATGGCCAGCCAGGAGAACGTGCCGATCGAGCACATCCGGCTGACCTGTTCGCCGTCGGTGGCGGCGATCGTGCAGCTGGTCAAGGACGGCTACGGCATCGCCGCCATCCCCAGCCTGTTCGTCAAGGACTACCTGCGCAGGGGCGAATTCCTCGAACTGCCGATCCACCCGGCCCTTCCTTCCTTCATGGTCGCCATGTGCCACCGGACCGAAGCCAAGGCCAAGATCCTCGCCACCGCCAGCACCATCCGCAAAGCCTGCCTGAAGTACGGCAACACCGACGGCAAGGGCTTCGTGAAGATGCTGTGCTGATGAAGTCCTATCGAATCGCTGGAATCATTTGCGGTCGGTGCATGAAGCCAAAGGATGGAAGCGCAGAGCAGGCAGAGCGGCACAGAGCCCGCAGAGGAGCCTGCACGGCGGGTTTCGTCACCATCGCGGAGCCGGGGCTGGGATCTCGACCCACCGCGACCAGGCCCTGGCCAGCTTCGCTGGCCCGCAGCGCGAGCGCTGCGCGTCCGGGGGCGGCCGGCGCTTCCGCATGCGAGCCTGTGGGTCGCCGGCCGCCCCCGGACGAGGCGGGCCTGGTCTGGGGCGTTGGCAGGACGGCCCCGGCTCCTGAGGCCTTGGGTGGTCCGGCATCCTTTCCGGTGAAGGTCCCGCATGCCCCAGCATGCTCACCGGACGCATCCCCATGCCGACCATTTCCGGTCAGTTCATCCTGGCCGCAACCACCAGCATAAGGGATGCTCCCGGCCCCAGGAGCCGGGGCCTTCACCCTCAACCTCAGACCAGGCCCGTTACGGCCGGGGGCGGCCGGCGGCCCACAGGCTCGCATGCGGAAGCGCCGGCCGCCCCCGGACGCGCAGCGCTCGCGCTGCGGGCCAGCGAAGCTGGCCAGGGCCTGGTCGCGGTGGGTCGA
>Ga0316217_10005907_pt1 | contig 12407 bp, 12 predicted proteins | sample 1anoAmetaG_FD_203633 | JGI IMG/M metagenome (GOLD analysis project Ga0316217, IMG submission 203633) | Freshwater microbial communities from Trout Bog Lake, Wisconsin, USA - 1anoA | ecosystem: Environmental > Aquatic > Freshwater > Lake > Hypolimnion/Profundal zone | place: USA: Wisconsin... | reverse complement strand
AACGAGCAGAGCGGCGGCTGGCGAGCCTCCAGCTCGCGCCGCTCTGCGGTCGAAGTCTAACGTCTCACCCCCTCTTTTTACCCCCAGATTGTGCTGTACAGCCATTATGAGCGACTCGGCAAACCTCCTTGTCAATCCGGCCGGCGTGACGCTCGGCCTCTACGCCGGGGTGACGATTAACGGCGCGGTCGGCAAGACCTTCGGCATCCAGTACAGCGCGAACCTGAAGGGCGCGACGAACTGGACCAGCATCACGAACATCACGCTGACGCAGCCGGTCCAATTATGGATCGACACCAGCATCAATGTGGTTACAAACGGTAAACGGTTCTATCGGGTGGTTGCGGTTCCGTAAGGCCGGGAAGGTTGAGCCGGGCGGTTTCAAGAAACGCTGCCTTCGGGCTGACGGGGTTTCGCGTTGTTAGCGGTTTACCGCGTCGGGCGATTCTTCTCGCATGCGCGACCATGCCCGAGCGAATACCGAATTGAGTTGCTCAATCCGTATGGGGACATTATTAAACGGCCACCGCTTCAACAGATAAGGTCTGGCAAGGAAGGATCGGGTGGAAGCTCGGAAGTGTTTAAAGACCGCATGGACCTGTTTCATGTCTGCTCTGTTCGTGGAGATGAGTTGCTTGCCTTCAAGCCCGTTGAGCATTTCAGAGGTCAATCGAAATTCGTCGCCGTTGTTTCCGTTTAGCGCGGCGGTTACGTTGGACATAAGCATAACCGCCTTTGTCGGATTCAGGTCGATGAGGGCTTTCAGCGTGTTCATGTTTCCGCGCGCTTCGAGAAGCGGCCGAAGCCATCCGGTAATGTTGCCCTTCAAACGTTGGAAGGTGGGGACCGCAACGCCCAACGTGCCATCCTCGAATACGGGAAGATCAAATCCCAGGTAGCCAACCGCAAGCAATTGATCAAAAACCTGGTTCAAAGTCACCGAGGATTGGCCTACGCGGGCGTACTTAACTCCACCGCCGGCGTCCGCGAGATTCAACAGATTCGTCGCGGCGGCGAGGAGTGGAGCAAGGGATAACCCTGAAATGCCGTTGGTCGAGGTGGCATTTAGCTGAGCCTCAGGGTTCGTTGAAACACCAAGCAAGGCGAAATCAGGCGTATTTCCCGCCTTGGCGCCGCCTTTTTCCTGGATTTCCTTAGACAGGGAGACTTGCATGGCGCGGGCTAAATAAACCCGGGAAATGACGCGAAGGTAAACGGCATTGGGAAGCGCGCCCTTTGCGGTTTTGGACAACATTTCTTTCACCTCCGTCATAGTGGCCCATTTGTCTAGAGCCTTCCTCAGTTCGGCTTCATCCGCGGCATAGGTGCGGGCGTCGGAAATCGATAGAGAACCGGCGACTTTGTCGCTGCGCAAGTAATTAAGTCCTACAGGGACGCCCTCTACGGGAAAAGCCGCCGAAAGTCCTGAACTACTTTGGGCCTGGAAGGTGAAGGTCGGAAACATGACCCGTGGAGCCTCGGCAAAGGTATTAGTGGCATTCGAGTTGGTGGCTGAAGAGGGCGGCAAGACCGGTAGTTGATGAGGCGTATCACCATATGAATTCGTCCAGTAGCCATTAAAATAAACACTACTGAAATTCGTGATGGGCAGACGATAGCGATGGTCATCCAGGGGCAGAAACCCGCGTGAGCGATATTGATCCGCCTGCGCGGAGAGAGTCGTTTGAGCCAGAAACACATCTCCGACTGTCAAATCGGCCGTCAATGGGTAAACGGGGACGATTTGGCTTGCTCGAATGGTGTTGCACCAATCCTTGGCGACACGTTCGACGCTTTTTTGGGCGTCTTGAGTGGCGCATCCCGCCATTATAAGGACAGATGTTAATGGAGCAAAGAAAAGGCTGCTACGCCAAAAGCGGGTTCTCGGGGGCTTAAGTAATGAACGCTCCCCCATCGAGATGTGCCCGGTCCCTACACGCGATGATCGCGACGGACATGACCTGTTGGGCCCGGCAGTCTTCAGGCCTCCGGCATTATTCGGAAAGGTATCCTTTGTTTTCATAGCAGGCTATCCCTGGTAACCAGCCTCAAAGCTCAAGCCTAGCCGAGGTCATTGCTGGATTTGGAAGCCGTTCAACGCAATGGCAACGCCTCCAACTTCCGGGACAGGACGATCGCAATCGACCGCCGCAAATCTTCGAATGCAATGGGCTTGATCAGGACCGCATCGACCGAAAAGTCAGGCCCCTCCGTTGCCCATGGCGTGCCAGTAAGCATTATTATAAGTTGCGATGGCGCGATACATTTGATAGTCCTGACGAGTTCATCACCCTTCATTTCCGGCATTTCATAGTCCGTGATCACCAAGTCGAAAGAATCCGGCGCGTAAAGCTGGGAAGCCTCCTTGCCGTTGGCCGCTTGAGTCACCCGGTGTTGATCGCGGGAGAGCAGCAGCGTGAGAATCCGTCTGACTGCGGTCTCGTCATCCACCAGCAGGATGCGTTTGCCCATTGCTTGTGGCGAGTCCATAACACTTAGATTATGTCTCTCTAAAGATTGCTAAACGTTGCGCTGTCACCAACCGAGACCCTAAGCCAGAAGGCCGCTCCTAACGGAGCTTGGTCGACTCCGACAGCCGGTCCTTTGTTGAAAGCCAAGAAACACCCGGGCTTGCCTTGGGACTGGACCTGGAAACGGCTCTGCCATGCCCATTCCTGGCCGCCAATACGCGCTGCTTACAATCGCCTGCTTCCGTGCGGCGCCGCTGACCTTGCCGATTGCCGCTGTTTCCCTGCTCGCTAAACGTCTCAACGCGGGTCAAGCCAATGTTTCCGAATCCCCGCGACGATAGACCGGATGAGCCTACGTTCCGGCATCGAGTTTGACGCGTTCCAAGAGCGCCTCGGCTCGTGGCGCGGGCGTAGCATCTTCTCAGACCAGAACGATCGACGAGTCCCTTGCTCGCTGGACCGACGCGTAGTCGGGCTTAAGCACTCGTTCCATAATTTTTATTTTAAGGCAGAATCCGCTCAAGGACCATTGGATGAAGTTCCAATCATGGTATGGGAGAGGATTTAGTCCGCCTAAAGGTTTTACCCTTGCCAGACAACCGTCAACTCAATCAGCAGCGTAGAGCAAAGCGTAAAGCGGGCGTGGGGGATGAGTTTGACCGATGTTTGTCGACGGCGCACTTGCACGGGCGGTTAGCAGACTGTTGAAGTAAGTCGTTTTCTAAAGAAGCGCCAATTCCAGCCAAAAACTCCGGTTGTCTCGCTCGCTACCCAACGCTGTAACCTGGACCATATTCCACCGTGGGGTGAGATCTTTCTCGTCGGTGGATTTGTTCTGTTCATACCCAACAGCCCGCACCCCACGATCAGAATCCCCCGCCAAACGAGAAAAAGGGTTTTCCCCATCGCCGCCAACTGCTTTGGCGTGCCCACTCCGAAGAGTTTCCGCATCAATTGCGATAGTTTGTAGATGGCCGCCGACATCTTGAATCGCTTGTTTAAGTTTTCCAGTCCTCTCAGGGTCGTTCGCCTCGCTCCGCCCGCATCCAGGATATGAGCGAAACTCCTTTCCAGATGCATCCCTCGGCGCTTGAGCAGTTCCTTGCCTGACTTGCTGCCAGCACTCCGCTTGGCTTTGCGCACTACCCCCGCTGCTTCTTTGTCCAGGCTCTCCAGTTTCCGGTTCTTGACCGGATCGGAAATCACCGTGCGAATTCCTTCGGCCTGCAACCGCTTCATCTCCGCCACCGAGTGGTACCCCTTGTCAGCGGTCGTGCTCTCAATGGTCAAATCATCGGCAGCCACATCGCGCGCCTGATTGATATTCTCCTGCGCTTGCAGCACATTTGCAGCCACGCCTTGACGAGCGCTAGCATGGGACCGTCGCTGATGCGCCGGGCCACGCTTTTGACCAACTGGGCGTGGAGTATGGAATCGAAGTAGCCGCTGAGGTCAGAATCGACCACTTCGCGGTGTCCTCGGTTGAGCAGCCCGTGAATCGTGCGAATCGCGTCGTGGGCGCTACGCCCACGACGATACCCATACTGCTCCTCGGGCAGGTCCGCCTCAAAGATCGGTTCCAGCACCAGGACTGCTGCCATCTGGACCACGCGATCTTTTATACAGGGTACCCCCAAAGGCCTTTGCTTGTCGGTTCCGGGTTTGGGTATCCAAACCCGCCGCACTGCCTGGGGCCGGTAGGTCTTCCCCCGTAGTTCCTTGACCAGTTCTTCCAGCCAGCCGTTGACACCCTTCCGTTCAATCTGCTCGAAGGTGACCCCATCCACCCCCGGGGCACCGCCGTTGGCACGGCAGCACCGCCAGGCGTATAGGAGCACGTCCTTGCGATACAGCTTGTCGTAGAGACTGTGAAACCGACAGGCCGGTTCTCTCTTCGCTTTGGCACGCAACGCTTCCTGAAGCTGCCTGACACTTTCCGGAGTTATTAGGCTCACGCCAATCTCCTTGCCTTTGCTTCTTCTTGCGCTGCCCTTGAACCAAGGCCCCTTCCCTCCACCGGCATTACCCGGCTTCTTCGGTAATACGGGCCTCTCCGACATCCCGCCCAGCCCAACCCTGCCCTCGCGGGCGGCCGGTTGCTCCGCCTGCTGGCGGCGCACTGGGTGGGACCTCCCGTGTTGCTACAGAACTCCTCTTGCCAGCATGCCGTCATCAATGCCCCGGTGGACCCGAACAGCGCTACTTTCGCTCGCGTACCGTTCGATGGCAGCCTTCGCCGTGTTGAAACCGGCTCGGCATCCACATCACATGGTTTCGGGACTTGCTCAATGTTCATTCGTATTACGGCCTGCTTGCTCGCTGACCCCCTCCAGGGGCCTTTTACACCAAGGGCTTCGGACATTTCATTGCTTCCATGCCCGCCTCGGCTGCTACCGACTGGAGCGTAAGCTGCCGGGTGGGTTTTGTGCTCTCCCACTAGAGTTCTGCGCCTTTGTCACGGCGCACTTCAACAGGCTGCTAGGGACTGCCGGGTTTTGCCTGATGGCGCCCGCCGCCTGGGTGAGGGCGTGTGGCCTGGGCGATCTTGAAACACTCCGATGGTTCCTGCCAATTTCGGCGCTCGTGGTAGGCGTTGGGCAGGCGTTGAGATCCTGGTGCGCGCGGGTTCAATGTTTCCAGGCGACGTCGCAGGCACAAATCGCGCGCTCGCTGGCCGTTTGCGCCTCGCAAACTCTCGGGGGTTTCGGCGGATTTCGGGAGATGGGATTGATTGCCGGTATCGTTATCGGCGACTGCGTCCTGGCGGCAACTCTAGCTCGCTCCACGCTAGCCAGGCGCGCCCGATTGTTCTGGGTATCCTGCCGTTGGCAGGCGCTGCGTCGAATCGCTTGGCGTGTGGCAAACCCATCATAATGAGCGATGTCTGCGATGCCCGATACCTGGTGGAGGAAGGAAAAAATGGCTTTATGTGTGATCCACATTCAGCGGCAAGAATCGCTGCCGCCCTCAGGCGCGCGAGCACCTCGTTCCCCATGCGGTTGAGGGAAATGGGACAAGAATCGCGGCGCAGAGCGGAGTCGCTTTTCGCTTTGCGCCAGATCCTGGCCGAATACGAGGCCGTGTTCGCCGGGGCCCGCGAACGGGCTTTGTGGATTGCGCCGCGGAGTCCCGCTCGGAACGAGGTCTAAGCGCGTGATTTTGCCGCGGTGGCCGAAGACAGTCATCGGAAGGCGGCAAAGGCGGCGCTACCACCCCCACTGACAACGATGACTAGACGATCGCAGACGGAAGTGTTGCTCGTTGGCCCGATTCCGCCGGCAGAAAGTTATGTCGGCGGCATTGCCGTATTAATTCGGATGCAGTTGGCGCATTGGGCGTTGCCCGTTTCGGTGGCTCATCTGAATACGGATCTTTGGGCGCGGAACCATGGCTCGACCGGCAAGGTCCGCCTTCAGCACCTGGCGGCCTTCATCATCAACACGGCCAGGCTTACATGGACGATTCTCCTGCGACGCCCGGTGCTGGTGGATTTCCACTCAAGCAGCGGGCTCGGTCTGTTGAAGGACACCTTCCTCGCCTGGTGGGCGCGTTGGGTCTGCCAGCGCTCGCTGATCCTGCACATCCATTTCGCGGTAGCGGACGCCATTCTCCTGCGCTGTCCGCTGGTGTGGCGCCGCCTCGAACTAAGGTTCATCCTGGCCAGTACGGATCGACTGGCATTCCTTTCCCATCGCATTATCGATGAGCTGGCAGCCCTGTTGCCCGCCGGGAGCGCCGCCCGTCTGCGCGCGAAATCGTTGGTGCTTCCCAATTTTACGGAGTTTCCCGCTGATCCAGCCGATCGACGGCAACACGACGATACGGCGACCATCTTCTTCATCGGCAATATCGGAAGGCGAAAAGGCGCCTATGACCTTGTCCGCGCCGCGGCGCGCCTGGCGGCGCGCCTTACCACGCCCTTCCGAGTGGCCTTAGCCGGTCCCTTCGACTCCGACGAGGACCAGCAGCGAATCACGGACCTGGCAAACGCGCTAGGCGTGGCGAACCGATTGCGCTTTCTTGGATCCATCAGCGGCCAGGCGAAGGTGGATGCCTTCCTGAAGGCCGACATCTTCGCGCTGCCATCCTATGGAGAAGGAGTGCCGCTTTCCATGCTTGAAGCCATGGCCTACGCCCTCCCCGTTGTCGTTACCGATGTCGGAGGCATTCCTGAAACCATTACGGATGGGAAGGAGGGCATTATGATTCAACCCGGAGATATCGAAGCCCTGGTCGCCGCGTTGGCTCGGTTGATCGCTAACGGTGGTCATGGATGGTGGGTCGAACGAGTCATTGTTAACCGCCATTCGCGAACGCCTGAGACCACACGATGTTCTCGTGTACCAGGAGGACGACGGAATATTCGATGCAATCAATCGAGGAATTTCAGTTGCGTCCGGCCAGGTGCTATTCACGTGGGTTCCGATGACAAACTGGCCTCCGCAGAGGCTGTGGCCGACGTCATGGACTGCTTCTCCGCGCCGGAGGTGCAGTATGTCTGCGCCGGGATCGGATACACCAACCAAAACTGGGAATTAGTCCGGGATTGGCCCGCCACCCAGCCGAAGTTTCGGAACTTCCTCTTGGGCCGCCAAGTCAGCCATTTTGGCTTTGCCTGCAAGCGCGCCGTTTATGAGCAAATCGGACCCTTCGACCAAGCTTACGATGTGTCCGCCGATTTCGATTTCTTTTTGAGATTATCGAAAAGGAAGCTATGCGGGACGGCGCTTGATAGCCGCGTGGCGCTAATGAAATTAGGCGGTAATAGCTCGAAGAACCTAAAGAACATCCTGCGAGGAAACTTCCAAATATTACAATCCGGGTGGTCCCATTATGGTCCCTTGGTTCTGCTTCATTTCTTGGCGAAACCGTTTATCAAGCTCTGTCAATTCCCTCGCGCCGCGTGGCACAACGGAATCAGTCGCCGCGCCAAGGTCAACATCGAGGTCCCAAACGCCTCGTGACTCTAAGATCGCCCTCCTCTTGCGCGCTAGCCCTGGCGCGAACCGGGGAATGAATATCACCACTTATCGTATCGAGACCCTATGCTATATCAAAGTCCTAATGATATTGGCGAGTTGAGCGGGAGATTAGTTGGAGAGGCTTCGAGGCCGTTGGCGCTGGATTATGGTCGCCTTGCTTCCAGGCCAAGATCCGCCGTCTGGAGCAAGCGGCTCTGGAGGCGCGCGCTCGTACTTATGGCGGGCGACCTGCTGGTAATCAACGCCATGATGATCTGGAGGGGGCGGTCAGGGGCGTTTCTTCATTTATCGTGGGGGGTGGCGTGGCATGAAGCCTTCACCTGCGGCGCCCTGAGCGCGCTAGGGTTGGTCATCGGCCGGATGCTGGGCATCTACGATGTGGAGGGAGCCGCGCGGGCGCCTCAGGCGCTGGGACGCGTTTGGTTGACTGGAATCGTGGTCTGGGGTCTGCAAGTGTTGATTCCGAAATTTGCAACCGGTCCTTCGCCCTCCATCCGGGAAGCCGCGGCAATGCTGCTCTGGTTGCTTGGGGGGGAGGGATTTTGGCGGGTGATGTTCGCCCGCGCCTTCGCCCATCCGGGTTCTTATCGCCGCGCCCTGATCGTGGGAGCGGGGTGGGCGGGACGGACTCTAGCGGAAGCGATGTCCGGGATCGGCAACGCGGAAGGAAATGCGATCATCGCCAAAGGATATGAAGTGCTAGGATTCATTGATGACGATGTCCTGAAACGCGAGGCGCTGATCGCAGGGGTTCCTGTTTTGGGCAATAGCGAATCGCTGGTGAAGGTGGTTCGGACGCTCCAACCGGACGACCTGATCCTGGCGATCACGGATACGCGGAGCCTCAAGACGGAGATGTTTCAGGCGATCCTCGATTGCCGCGAGTTAGGGGTCGCCATCATCAGCATGCACGCGCTGTACGAGCAACTAACGCAGCAAGTGCCGGTGGAGCATTCGGGAGCGAATTTTGGCGTGGTCATGCCCCTAACGCCTCCGAAGAGCTTGCGGCTTTACTGGCTGTTCCGCGAAGGCGCTGAAATGCTTTCCACGGTCCTGGGGGTCGGTCTTATGGGTTTGGTCATCCCTATCGTGTGGGCGGCGAATCGCCTGACTTCGCCCGGCCCGCTATTCTATCGGCAGGAGCGCGTCGGTCAGTCGGGCAAGCCGTTCATGATGCTCAAGTTTCGCTCCATGGTGGTGGAGGCGGAACGGGACACTGGAGGGGTGTGGGCGAAGAACAACGACGACCGGATCACGCCGGTGGGGCGGTTTCTTCGGAAGTCGCGTTTGGATGAACTGCCCCAGGTGTGGAACGTGCTGCGAGGGGAGATGTCGCTCATAGGCCCTCGCCCTGAGCGACCGTGTTTTATTGAGCGTTTGGCGAAGGAAATTCCGTACTATCGGCTGCGGAACTCCGTAAAACCCGGGCTAACGGGCTGGGCGCAGGTCCAATATCGTTACGGCGCCTCCGTCAACGATGCCCTCATAAAACTGCGTTATGATTTTTATTATATTAAGCATCATAGTATCCTGTTGGATCTGAAGATCCTCGTAAAAACCCTGAGCCTCGTGTTGAACTTAAAGGGCCGGTGAACGGGACTTCCACGGGGTAGTACGGTGGTATCTTAGCGCGCCACGGTGCGATGGTGGCGTTGAATGTCGGCAGCTCGCGCTCCTCATTCGTGTCCGGCAACGCGATCGGTCGCCCTTCTTCAACTTCCGCGCCGAGAGCCAAACTGTCGAAGTCTAGGCGCCCTGGCGCCTTTGGACGGGAAGGGGTGACAAAAAGACTGGGGACAGAATAATGGGGGGCAGAGAGAATGGGCTGCGGTTTCCGCTGCCCATTTTTTTGTACTCGATGTTTCTGTCCTGGATGCCGCGGGTCGCCAGCGCGACCACGCCCGGCAGTTGGGCGTCGCCGGCGTCAAAAACGCCCTCGTTCTCATAGGGATAGCGGCTTTCGTCGAGCGCGAGCCGGTGGATGGTCAGCGGTTCGGCCGCCGTCTTGATGGAGATCAGGCGCCAGCGGCCGGCGCGCCACCAAAGCCCGCTGAATTTCTGGCGCGCGCCGCCGTTAACAGGCACAGGCGCAAGGCCAAGCTGGATTTCGGCGCCGATAGAAGAGGGGTGATTAGTTTGGGTCGCATAAAAAGGCTCATTGTCTTCGCTGTTCGTGAGGCTCTATCCGCCGTCCTGAAAGGGCAAGAATATTAAAGCGGGTTACTCGGCGGCGCCGTGGGGGCGCGTCACGCCCAGCGTCGCCGCCGTCGGGCGCGGCGGGGGAAGAAATCTCTCCGGTGTCCGCGCTTTAGCCCTCGCCAGGGCGTCGCGCGCGGTTTAGAATCGGTCCCATGAACGGCCTGAGGCTGAAGGACCAGCCCTTGAGCGAGCGCCCGCGGGAGCGCCTGGCGGCCTGGGGGGCCGATGCCCTCAGTCCCGCTGAACTCGTCGCGATTCTCCTCCGCACCGGCTTAAAGGGAACTAACGTCCTGGATATTGGCAAACAACTGATGGGACGCTACGGCTCTCTGCAAGCTCTGGCGGGCGCTTCGCTTGATGACTTGAAACAGGTCAAAGGCATTGGACAGGACAAAGCGGTGACGCTTGCCGCCGCGTTCGCGCTGGCCCGGAAAATGGCCGAGGAACTGCGCCGCGAAGCGCCGCTGCTCGACACGCCGGACGCCGTCGCCGGCCTGATGCGCGAGCACAATCGTTTGCGCCAAGTCGAGACCTTTCAGATCCTGCTGCTCAACACCCGGCGGCGGCTTATTGATGTGATGAAGATCTCCGAGGGCACCCTCGACACCCTCCTGGTCCATCCCCGCGAGGTGTTCAAACCGGCGATTTCGGCCAATGCCGCCGCCGTTGTCCTCTCCCACAACCATCCCAGCGGCGACCCGACCCCTTCGGAGGCGGACATCAAGGTCACACGCGACCTGATCCGCGCGGGACAACTCCTGAAAATCGAGGTGCTGGACCACGTAATCCTGGGCCGCGCCACCCAGGATCGTCCGAAGGATTTCGTCTCCCTAAGGGAATTGGGTTATTGGGCCGGGTTTTGAATAGGGCGTGTTTTGGGGCGCATTTTTCCTTTGCGATCCCGGCGCTCGGCGGCTAGTGTAGAGCGGACTTGTCCGGTGGTGTAATGGTAGCACAAGAGTCTTTGGAGCTCTTTGTCATGGTTCGAATCCATGCCGGACAGCCAATCTTGAATGGCCTCCCGGTCAGAGTTGCCGGCGGTGCCAGGCTCGGAATTTGTCCAGCTCCTCCTTGTGGGCGGTGAAGACTTCGGCAAAGGCTTGCGCATCATCCTGGTAACCATCGAGCTGGCTGTCGGGCGTGTCGTCCTCCAGCACCAGGAAGTAGTTGACGGCGTGGAGGAGATCGACCAGGGCCAGGAGAGAGAGGTCCGTGTAGGAGCGGCTGGTAATGGCGCGCAGGAGGCGGACGGTGTCATCGAGCTGGAGAGAAAACTCGCCGTATTTCCGCGCGCTAACGGGCAAGCCCTCGAGTTTCTCTTGCAGGGTATCGAGAAGGATGGCGGGTTGTTCCAGCAGTTCTCCCAGGGTGATGTCCCGCAGGCCATTACGGATTGGTGCCTTTTGCGCGCTCATGGGTAAAGCATACCGTTTGCGCCCGGTGTTTTCAAGCCGGTGTTGCCGCCGGTTGGGCCTTTCCCTCGGGGCGGGGGCTTGCTATAAACGGGGCATGAGCAACACTCAGGCGGTTCATTTGTTTTCGCCGCTCACGATTCGGTCGCTGACGCTCCGGAATCGTATCGGCGTGTCGCCGATGTGCCAGTATTCGTGCGAGCAGGGGGTGGCCGGGGACTGGCACCTGGTGCATCTGGGGTCCCGGGCGGCGGGCGGGGCGGGGTTGGTGATCGGGGAGGCCACGGCGGTGTCGCCCGAAGGGCGAATCACTCCCGGTTGCGCCGGGTTGTGGGATGATAAGCACATCGAACCGCTGGTGCTCATCAACCGGTTTGTAAAGCAGCACGGCGCGGCACCGGGCGCGCAAATCGCCCATGCGGGGCGCAAGGCATCGGCCGCGCGACCCTGGGACGGCGGGGGGCATTTGGCGGACCATAGCGGGGGGTGGCCGGTGATCGGGCCGAGCGCGATCCCGTTTGGCGGCGAGTTGACCAAGACTCCGCGCGCGATGCACGCGGAGGACATTCGGCGCGTGCGCGGTTGTTTCGTCGCCGCGGCGCGGCGGGCCCTGGCCGCTGGCTATGAGTGGCTTGAACTGCACGCCGCTCACGGGTATCTCGCGCACGAGTTCCTCTCCCCATTGACCAATCACCGCACGGACCGCTACGGCGGGAGTTTTGAAAACCGGATCCGCTTCCTGGTTGAGGTCGCTAACGCGGTGCGGCAGGTCTGGCCCGAGCGCTTGCCGCTGACGACGCGGCTTTCATGCACCGACTGGATGCCGGGAGGATGGGACATCGAGCAAACCGTTGAGCTGGCCCGTCGTCTGAAGGGCGAGGGCGTGGACCTGATTGATTGTAGCTCGGGCGGGTTAGTGCCGGATGCGCAGATCCCGGTGGCGCAGGGGTTCCAAGTGCCTTTCGCCGAACGCATCCGCAAGGACGCGGGGATCCTCACCGCCGCCGTGGGACTGATCACCACGCCGAAACAAGCGGACGGGATCATTCGCAAAGAACAGGCCGACCTGGCGTTGATTGGGCGGGAATCGCTGCGGGATCCGTATTGGCCGCTGCGAGCGGCGCAGGCGCTCGGGCAGAAGGACGCCATCCAAGCCCCCCTCCAATACCAGCGGGCCTGGTAAGGCGAGCCTGTAAGAAACTCCTCGCCTCTTCCACCGAACTTCGATAAAAGGCTTTCCACTATGAATCTGGAGAGTGACAGGTTCACCGTCACTTTGAGGCGGCCTTTGCCGCCTCCTTTGCCGCCTGGAGTTTCATTTTGGCCGCTTGGAGAGCTAACTC
>Ga0316217_10005906_pt1 | contig 12411 bp, 8 predicted proteins | sample 1anoAmetaG_FD_203633 | JGI IMG/M metagenome (GOLD analysis project Ga0316217, IMG submission 203633) | Freshwater microbial communities from Trout Bog Lake, Wisconsin, USA - 1anoA | ecosystem: Environmental > Aquatic > Freshwater > Lake > Hypolimnion/Profundal zone | place: USA: Wisconsin... | reverse complement strand
CGCATCCTGGAGCTGTAGAAGGTTCCAAGGGTTAGGCTGTTCGCCTATTAAAGCGGTACGTGAGCTGGGTTCAGAACGTCGCGAGACAGTTCGGTCCCTATCTGGTGTGGGCGCAGGAGATTTGAGAGGGTCTGTCCTTAGTACGAGAGGACCGGGATGGACGAACCTCTTGTGTTCCAGTTGTCATGCCAATGGCACGGCTGGGTAGCGAAGTTCGGTTGTGATAACCGCTGAATGCATATAAGCGGGAAGCACTCCTCAAGATCAGATCTCCCAACCCGTAAGGGTCAAGAAGGGCCCAGCAAGACTAGCTGGTTGATAGGCTGGGTGTGTAAGCGCAGTAATGCGTTGAGCTTACCAGTACTAATCGCCCGTTCGGCTTGACCATGAAATTTACCCGCCGCACGCTCGAGTGAGACCTGCAAGACTCACTGGGGCAGGCGCCCGCCCGCGTAGTTAACTCTGACGCGGCGGCTTGTAAGGCTTTAGCCAATCGATTCAGTTGTGAGAGTTCCGCCCCGCCGGGCAGGACGAGTTCTTTTCAGTTTGCCGCTCCCAGGCGCCCAGAGAAACTGCTTGCGCCGGAGAACGCGCCGTACCTGGCGCGGGCGGCATCGAGTTGTCGGTGATCTTACCGCAGGGGTCACACCCGTTCCCATCCCGAACACGGAAGTTAAGCCCTGCCGGGCCGATTGTACTGCACGGGAAACTGTGTGGGAGAGTAGGTCGTCGCCGGCATTAAATCAAAAGGCCAGCAGCCTTCAAGCTGCTGGCCTTCTTGTCGTTTGCCAGCGTTTATCTGGCGCGTTTCAATAGTCGGTCCTCCCGTCGCGGCGCCCGATGAACGGCCGGTTCCATCTGTCAGGGACGTCCCCGGTCCGTACCCAGGGGATACCCCCCCCCCCCCCACCACGCTTGTTTTCACGGATTTAAGTGCCATATGCCATGTAAATCAAACCGTTTAAAGGGTTTATAGGCAGAATATTGAAAACAAGGGAGTTACCGTACCCGACCAGGCAACCCCGACGAATCCCCAGACAAAAAGCGCCTGCCGGTGTCCGGCGGGCGCCTCCATTGAACCTTCTATTTAGATTCTAGCGCTCCAGAGGGGGTGAATGAGACATAATTTGGGGGACTGGATTTGTTTTTGAATCAGCGGATTAGCCGGTAAGTGACGATTTGGGGCTCTTGACAAGAAATCGTGCCTTCTCCCCAAAGCCCCTTTTGAGATACTCTTCAGTCCTTAAGCCGCCCGTTCTCAGCCTCAAACCGGCTTAGTTTTTGGGTTCTGGGTCAGCATACCGCGCAACTCCGCGGCTAATGCCGTCCGGTGGTCCAGCCAATCAACCGACTGCGGGTGCCCGCTATTCCACCGATTCCCTGCCGATCAAAAGCGCCACCGTCAGCGATCCATTTGAGACCAGAAAGAGCCGGAGTCAGTCGCTGCACGATGGATTTGTCTTGCTCCTCAAGGTGGCTACCTGTGAAGGTCGCCGGGTGGCGGGTGCCCCACCCTCCGCCTGATGTTGGCTGTGGGGGGGCTGGATTGGCGGCCATCGTCCCCCTCCCACAACTCTTTGACACACCCCTTGCAGCACGGCGATACTTCCAGCATGGACTCAGTCTTGGGGATTTTGCGCGCCGAACACCGCCGCATGCTTGACGGCACCAGCATGGCGCTGGCCGTGGCGGACCGCCTGGAGCACGGCGAAACCGTGCCCACGGGAACGCTTTCGGCGCTAGCTAATTTTTTTGCCTACGCCGTGCACCGCAACCACCGCGACAAGGAAGACTCTCTGCTGTTTCCTTGCCTGCGTCAGAAGGGATTTTCCGAGGGCCTCGGCTGCGTCAGTGTTCTGCTGACTCAGCACTCGGAGAGCGCGGTCTCATTTGCCCGCATGTTGAGCGCCGCCGAGGCATACGAAAACGGCGACCGCCAAGCCATCAGCGCCTGGATCCTGGCCACCCGGCAATATGTCGAGGCGTTGCGAAGCCATATCCGACACGAAGAAGAAGAACTGTTTCCGCAGGCCGAGCGCCTGCTGACGGCCGATGACCAGCAGGAATTGGCCACGGCTTTCGCCAAGGCAGAAGAGCGCGCCAAGTTTACAGGCATCGACGAGGTGCTTGAGGATTATGAGCGCGTCGCCCAGACATTGACGAAATTGCAGCTTCCGCGGCGCTCCTGAGCGGCGTTACTGCTCCAGCGGCTGATGGCGCGAGAAATGTCCGGTCAGCGCCTGCCCGGTGTAGGAGCGCTTGCACTTCGCCACCTGCTCGGGAGTGCCCGCCGCCATGACGCGGCCTCCCTCTTCGCCGCCCTCCGGGCCCAGGTCGACGATCCAGTCGGCATTGCGGATCACGTCGAGGTTGTGCTCAATAATCACAATCGAGTTGCCGAGGTCGGCCAGCCGGTGCAGCACGGCGAGCAGTTGCTTGACGTCTTCAAAATGCAATCCCGTGGTCGGCTCGTCCAGCAGGTAAAGCGTGCGCCCCGTCTGGCGCTTGGACAACTCGCGGGCCAGCTTCATGCGTTGCGCCTCGCCGCCGGAGAGCGTCGTTGCCGATTGCCCGAGGTGAATGTAGCCCAACCCGACATCCTGCATCGTCTGCAGCTTCTGGCGCGCCGCCGGGATGTCCTCCAGAACACTCAAGGCATCCGTGACCGAACTCTCCAGCAGGTCGGCGATGGATAGGCCCTTGTATCGCACCGCCAGCGTCTCCCGGTTATAGCGCTTGCCTCCACAAATTTCGCAGAGCACATAAACATCGGGAAGAAAATTCATCTCGATGCGGCGCTGGCCCTCGCCCTGGCAGGCTTCGCAGCGTCCTCCGGCGACGTTGAAGGAAAACCGTCCGGCCTTGTAACCGCGCTCGCGCGACTCCGGCAGCATGGCATACAGGTCGCGAATGGAGGCGAACAATCCACTATAGGTAGCGGGATTGGAGCGAGGGGTGCGGCCAATCGGCGCCTGGTCGATCTGAATCACCTTGTCGAGGAACTCAAATCCTTCTATGAGTTTATGCGCTCCCGGCACCTCGCGCGAGCGGTAGAGCTTCTGCGCCAGGGCGCGGTACAGGATGTCGTGCACCAGGGTGGATTTTCCCGACCCGCTGACACCGGTCACCACCGTTATGACTCCCAGAGGGATCGCCACGTCGATGTTCTTGAGGTTGTTTTCCCTTGCCCCCAGGATCGTGAGCGCATTGCCATTGGATTGGCGCGGCTCCAGCGGCGCGGCGATGCGCCGCTCGCCGGAGATGTACTGCCCGGTGATCGAGGCCGGAGTGCGGGCGATTTCATCCGGGGGCCCGGCGGCGACCAGTTCCCCGCCGTGGCGTCCGGCGCCCGGCCCGAGATCAATCACATAATCGGCCCGCCGGATCGTCTCTTCATCGTGCTCCACCACCAGGACCGTGTTGCCCAGGTCGCGCAGCGCTTCCAGGGCAGTCAGCAACCGGTCGTTGTCGCGCTGGTGCAGCCCGATCGAAGGCTCGTCCAGCACGTAGAGCACCCCGCGCAGCTTGGAGCCGATCTGCGTGGCCAGGCGAATCCTCTGTCCTTCGCCGCCCGACAGGGTGGCCGCCGAACGCGAAAGCGAAAGATACCCCAGGCCGACATTGTTGAGGAAGCGCAGCCGCTCGGCGATCTCGCGCACAATGCGCCCGGCCAGCTGCTCCTGGCGGGCATTAAAACGAATCTCGTCCACCACCAGCGAGACACGGGCGATCGGCAAGGCGGTCAACTCGGAAATACTCATGCCGTTCACCTTCACCGCCAGGGACTCGCTGCGCAACCTCTGCCCATGACACTCGGCACACTCGGTCGCCGACATGTATTCCAGCAGCCACTCCCGGTAGGTCTCCGAGGTCGCTTCCTCCATCGTCTGCCGGTGAAAGGCAAGGATGCCGTGAAATCCGGTCTTGGGCGCTTCGCTCGGCTCCGGGCCGTACAGCAACAGGTTCTGCCACTTCACGGGGAGCTGCTCAAAGGGCGTCCTCAAATCAATGCCGTAATGCGCGGCGGCCAGCCTGGTCAAATGCTGCAAATAGGAAGACCCGCTGCCCGGCCCCAGAGCGCCGTCAAACAATGGCTTGGACCAGTCGGTAATTACCTTCGCCGGATCGAAATCGTAGCGGCTGCCAAGCCCGTGGCAACTCGGGCACGCGCCATAAACACTGTTGAAGGAAAATGAGCGGGGCTCCAGCAAGGCGATGTCGATTTCGCACTCCGGGCAGGCCAGCTTGGAAGAGTAGAGCTTCTCCTCGCCGCCCACGATGGCCACCTGCACCAGGCCGTTGGCCAGCTTCATCGCCAGCGTCACGGACTGCTCCAGCCGCTTCTGGATCCCCGGCTTGATCAGCAGGCGATCCACCACCACCTCGAGGGTGTGGTTCTTGCGACGGTCCAACTTGATGTCTTCGTCCAGCGAGCGCAGTTCACCATCCACGCGCACCCGCGTGAAGCCCTGCTGCGCCAGCTTTTCCAGCTCCTTCTTGAATTCGCCTTTGCGTCCGCGCACCAGCGGGGCCAGCACCATCACTCGCTCTTCGGCCGCCTTGCGTTCCCCTGACGGCGCCAGTTCCATGACGCGCGCCACGATCTGCTCGGCCGACTGCCGGGCGATTTCCCGGCCACACTGTGGACAATGCGGGGTGCCGACCGAGGCGTACAGCAGGCGCAAATAGTCGTAAATTTCCGTGATGGTGCCGACCGTGGATCGCGGGCTGCGGCTGGTCGTCTTCTGCTCGATGGAGATGGCGGGCGAAAGCCCGTCGATGGAGTCCACCTCGGGCCGCTCCATTTGCTCCAGAAACTGGCGGGCATAGGCCGACAGCGTTTCCACATAACGCCGCTGGCCCTCGGCGTAGATCGTGTCAAACGCCAGCGAACTCTTGCCCGATCCGCTCAGCCCGGTCACCACGGTCAGGCGGTTGCGGGGGATTTCCACGCTGAGGTTTTTCAGATTGTGTTGGCGCGCGCCGCGAACCGAAATCTTGTCAATTGCCATGCTGGACCGGGGGTCCCGATTGACTCGGGATTCTGGACACGACCTTCTGTACCGTCGACAAGCACCCGGATTCGTTACAGAGTGTGGGAGCGCAACGCTACCTCGGTATCTTATTTGTCAACACCGGTTCGGTCAAACCCGAGTAAAGTACGCAAGGTGCACGAACGGCGTCGCGCAGACAGCAAATGGGCGTGAAATCCGGGATCCATCGGCAACCGGCAGGGGATTGAGCCGTTTTCCCAGTCGCAGCAAACGGTTTTTTGCGAAATACTTACAAAAGATTGACACAACTCGATACGGGATCGCGGTAGGCTAGCAAAGACTGCGAACCGAAATTTACAGGGAACGCATCCAACACGCAGGCGGGGTTACGACATTGAGCGGACTTTTGATAGCACTGACGGTTTTCCTGACAATCACGCTGGCCCTGGCGGCCGGAATCGGGCTCTCGTATTTGGCAGCCAGCAGCTTGGTGCGCGCCTTCGCGCAGCGCCCCCGGAAATCGAACGCGGCGCTTACCGCGGTCGAGGCCGGCTCAGGCGGAGCATAAGTCCTCCGCAACCTGATTTCGCACGAAGGGCGCAGCGTTGGCTGCGCCCTCTCTTGTTTTCCTGAAAATCACCGCCCGCGCACCGCGGTTACGGCTGAGGAGCGGGGGGAGCCGCGGGATCACCCGCCCCGCGATTCTGGTTGCGCTGCTGCATCATTTGCAACAGTTCAGCGGGAGTCCTAGGCTGCGATTGCGGCGGCTCGATATTGGACCCCTGCGGCTGAATCTGCGGCGGTGCCGGATTCTGTCCTGGCATCAGGCCAGGGGGCATCTGACCCGGAGCAGCCGGTGGCGGAAGCTGCATCTGCTCAGGCTGAGTGGTTTCGACAGGCGGCGGCGCTTCCTCCTCGGGAGGCGGCTCGGGCCTTCTGGGCATCGGCTGCGGTCTGACAGGCACCGGCACCCCAGGGCCCGCGGAGGACGCCTGCGTGGAGCGCTGGCTCTGCGGACTGCTGGTCAGCACCACGGTCTTCACCCCATCCGGGTGGCCCGGCGCGCTCACCAAGATGTAACCCAGGTTCAATCCATCCAGCAACGCACCAATTACCTCGCGGGGCGAACCGGTCAGAACGGCGGCCACCCGTTCATTTGGAGTGGGGAAATTCTCGACGACCGCGCCGCTCACCGATTCAAATCTTACTCCGGTCAAGCGGCGAATCGCACTCATCACGTCTCCGAAGGTTGAGTTCTGCGAACTGACCGCCAGACGCCCGTCCTGGAAACTGACCTGCGGCGGCTGCGGAGGCAGCTGCTCCGGAGTAAAGCGAGGAATCGTCTGCGCCGGTGGAATCGCGATCAACGGATCGGGTTTCGCCTTGTGACGCAGCGCCGCTCGCGAACGCGTCTTGGCCGGCGCGCTGACGGTGGCAGTTTTCGGCGGCTCGGGCCGAGCCGTGGTTTCAGAGGTCTGCGCCATTGCCGGCAGCGCGCCCAGAAAAGCCAGAGCTGCGAGTTGTACCATTGTCTGCCGCACGGACTGATTTTAGATTGAGTTGGGCAAGGCTGCAATCACCCACTGCTCACATTTACGGATTCCGGCGATTGAAGAACTCCGTCTCTGTCTCCGGCAACTTGCTGCGCCCAGCCGGGTTCCTGAAGTTTACTGTCCGCGGCAACGAGGCATCGGAGTTTTGCCCTTGCATCGAAAGCAGAGTAGATAGAGGATTTCTCCATGAAGATCAGCCTTTCGTCTGCCGCTGCGGCCATTCCGCCCGCCCGCTATCATCGGCGTAGCGGCACGGCGCGCCTGGCCTTGGGGCTGGCACTGCTGCTGCTCGCCGTCGGCGCAGGGCAACTGACGGCCCAAAATTGCTACACGGCCTCCGACATGGACCCCGCGACGAGGAGCGGTCTGGAGGGTGCCGCCGCACAGGATTTCCGCACGGCCCAGCAAAATGCCTCCGCGCTGCAGGCAGGCGCCGATTTCAGCATTGGCGAGGTAATCGCCGCCAACCAGGAGCTTTTTCAGGGCCAGGCCAGGACGCGCTTCGTCTATCTGCTGGATAACTCGCAGCCCGCCGGACAACGCAGCGAATTCTTCTGCGGCATTTTCAACTCGTCGAACCGGGTGGCTTTTGTTTTCAGCGGTCTGTCCGCGGGGCGTTATGGAATTGTCATTCAGGACGTCGCCGGCACGGCACCGGGCACTGTCTCCTGGGTGCTGCGCCAAAGTGCCGGACAATGGCGGGTAGCGGGCCTCACTCCCAAGCCTGGATTGTTTGCCGGTCATGACGGCAATTGGTATCTCAGCCAGGCCCGCGCTTATCGCGCCCAGGGACAGCACCATAATGCCTGGTTTTATTACAAGATCGCCCTTGACCTGTTGCAACCTCTGGGCGCGCTGAATACGCCGCTGTTGGAGAGGCTCGATGACGAAGCGCTACAGTCCATGCCGGCGGACCTGCCGGTAAACGGGCGCACGTTTGATCTTGCGCTGGACGGCCGCGTCTATCGCCTGAGCGAGGTATTTGCCACTCCGGTCGGGTCCAGCCTGGATTTGGTCGTCAAATACCAGGCACCCGACATCTCGGATGCGACAAGGACGTATCAATCGAACCTGGCCATCATCCGGGGCTTGGCCACGCGCTTTCCGGAATTGCGCGCCGCTTTTGCCGCCGTGGTCGCCCGGGCGGTCACACCCGCCGGGCAGGAATACGGCACCCTGCTCGCCATGCAAGACATCAAGTAGAATCCTCGGCTGGCCCGGGCGCAGAGGCGTCCCGGGTTGGCACATTACGCACTCCTTACAGCCGCCATATTGCCTTCTCCCGCTGCCCGTATATACTTTCTTGTAAGAAGCTGATGACCGATGTTGTTGCCAATACCGCGCACGGACCTTCCGCTCCGCCCGCCCCCGATGTCCTGCCATCCCTTTTCCGTGAGGGCTGGGGAGCGTACGCGCCGGATCGCCGGGCGTTCTACCTGTCGTTCCTGCTGAATATGCTGGCGATCGCCTTGCTCGTCATCGGCAGTATTTACCTGGTAGCGCACAAGAACGAAGTTCAGCAGCAGGTAATGGCGATTCTGACCACCGACTCGTTCAACCTGCCCCTGCCCGCCTCGAAGAAGGCGGCTGGCGGCGGTGGTGGCGGTGGCGATCGCGACAAGCTGGCCGCCCCCAAGGGCAGCGCCCCGAAATTTGCCCGCGAGCAGTTCGCAGCCCCTGCCGTGGTGATTCGCAACCCTGACCCGAAATTGACCGCCGATCCCACGGTTCTGGGCCCGCCGCAGCTTAAGTTGCCGCAGATGGGCGCCTTGGGCGATCCGCTTTCCCGCATCGTGGGTCCGCCATCGAACGGTCCCGGCAGCGGAGGCGGTATCGGCAGCGGCACGGGAACCGGCGTCGGCTCGGGAATGGGCGCCGGAGTAGGCCCCGGACGCGGGGGTGGAATCGGCGGGGGATACTACCGGGTGGGCGGCGGAGTCAGCGCCCCCAAGGTGATTGACTCACCTGATCCGGAGTACTCGGATGAGGCCCGCAGAGCCAAGTACCAAGGCACCGTTGTTTTGTGGGTGGTGGTTGGTCCCGACGGCCGCGTGCACGATATTCGCGTACAGCGGACGCTCGGCATGGGGCTCGATGAGCGCGCGGTGGAAGCCGTCAAGCGATGGAAGTTCGAGCCTGCCCGCAAGGATGGTCAACCGGTCGCCGTGCAGGTCAACATCGAAGTCCGTTTCACGCTGTACTAGTGTGCCGCGCCAGCCCTGAATATCCCTTATGATCTTCGTTCTCGACAACTACGACTCATTCACCTACAACCTGGTGCAATACCTGGGAGAACTGGGAGCACCAGTAGAAGTACGGCGCAACGATCAGGTGTCGCTGGAAGACATCTCTCGGCTTGCCCCTGACCGCATCCTCGTCTCGCCGGGTCCGTGTACCCCGCAGGAGGCCGGCATCAGCATCCCGCTGATCCGCCATTTCGCGGGCAAGGTGCCGATATTCGGCGTCTGCCTCGGGCATCAAGCGATCGGCGCTGCCTTTGGCGGACAGGTCGTGCGCGCGCCCTTCCTGATGCATGGCAAGACCAGCGAAATCACGCATGATGGCAGGACTATCTTTGCCGGCGTCAGTTCGCCCTTCACGGCCACCCGCTATCATTCTTTGATCGTGGCCGAGCAGGGACTGCCCGATGAACTCGAGATTTCCGCCTGGACCAGGGAACGCGACGGCACGCGAACCATCATGGCCCTGCGGCACCGCCGCTTCGCCGTCGAGGGGGTGCAGTTCCACCCGGAGAGTGTGCTGACGGCGGAAGGCAAGAAGCTCATCAGCAACTTTCTTTCGCTTTGAGCCGTCCGGGCCACCCGCATCGTCATTCGTGAGTTATTCACCTGTCCGCAAACAGACGTCAACGCATCTGGCGCATAGTTGTAAGCAAGCACCGCTGACTGCCGCATCCATTGGCGATACAGTGCGACCACCCCGGACAACTCCGATTCCCCTTCCCCAGGAGCGACATGCAATACAAGAAAGTACCCATGGCTGCCCGCAAGCGCATCGCGCTGGTAGCCCACGACGCCAAGAAACAAGAGCTGCTGGACTGGGCGACTTTTAACCGGGAGTTGCTGGCCGGTCATACCTTGCAATCGACGGGAACGACCGGAGCGCTGCTGGAGCAAGCGCTGGGGCTGCCGTTTGAAAAGCTCGAAAGCGGCCCCCTGGGCGGAGACCAACAGATTGGAGCGCGCATTTCGCAGGGCGAGATTGATCTTCTGATCTTCTTCTGGGAACCCCTGGAAGCGCTATCGCATGATCCCGACATCAAGGCTCTGCTACGCATTGCCGCGGTGTGGAACATCCCGATCGCCTGCAACCGGGCGACGGCCGACTTCCTGATTTCTTCTCCGCTGATGTCGGACGACTATGACCGACTGGTTCGCGATTACACCAGCTATCGTCAACGGATCGGCAGCAGCGAGGCAGCCGTGCCTTCGCCCAAGTTGTAACGCCCCAAGTGGAGGCAAAAAAAGGCAGCCTGGCCGCTCTCTGCCACGCTGCCCCAGTAGGAGGTTACCGGTCGAATGCAAAGTTAAGCCCCGCGGGTTACAGCATGATTGGGGCGGGATGAAAATCTCGCGACAACTTTACCCGGTCACTTCGGCCCGCTGCCCTGCCAAGCCCTGCAACTGCCGGCCTCCAGATCGGGAACCTGGCCGCTCGATTGCCTGCCGGGAAGCAGCCGATGGCGGATGCCGCGGTTCCGCATCGTTGCCTGACTGCCGCATCCCGCAGTTCATTGACCCTGCTGGAACAAGGCTGTCACCGCCGGCTTGGTGACCTTGCCCATGGCATTGCGGGGCAAAGCCTCCAGCGTCAGCAGCCGGGAGGGAATCTTGTGCACCGCCAGGCGATCGCGCGACCAGTTCCGCAGGTCGTCCAAATTCAGTTCTGAGCCCGGACGCAGGACCACCGCTACTCCCACGCGCTCTCCCCACTCGGCATCGGCCACCCCGACGACGGCGCATTCACTGATCGCCGCGTGCTCCCGCAGGGCCTCCTCGATTTCCAGCGCCGACACCTTGTGCCCGCCGGTCTTGATGATGTCCACGCTGGTACGGCCCAGAATGCGATAGACGCCTTTCTCCACGATCGCCACGTCCCCGGTGCGGAACCAACCGTTGCGGAAGGCCTGCCGGGTCGCATCGTCCCGCCCCCAATACTCTTGAAATACGCTGGCGCCCCGCACTTCAATTTCACCCGGCGTACCCTCAGGCACCAGGCATCCGGCGTCGTCCACCAACTGAATGCCCACGCCGGGCAAGGGTAAGCCTACGCAACCTGGAACCCTCTGGCCCACCAGCGGATTCGATAAAGCCATGCCGATTTCGGTCATGCCATAGCGCTCCAGCAGGGTGTGGCCGGTGATTTCGCGCCATTTTTCCAGAGTGCTGACCGGCAGCGCCGCCGAGCCTGAAACCATCAGGCGCAACCGCGAGCAGCCCCGGCTGAGTTGCACCCGCCGCTCGGGTGCGGCGTCTTCCCACAGGGCAATCAGGCGCGAATAAATCGTCGGGACAGCCATGAGCAGCGTAAGCTGGCCGCTCGAAATGCGCTCCCATACAGCCTCAGCGTCAAAGCGTGGCAGAATCTCGCAGACGGCGCCGGCCCAGAGAGCACAGCTCAGCACGTTGATGATGCCGTGGACATGGTGCAGCGGCAGAAAGAGCACAATCCGGTCATCGGCGGACCAACCCCAGGCATCGATCAGGGTCGTGATCTGCGCCGTGATGTTCCCATGGGTGGTAACGACACCCTTCGGCCTGCTGGTTGTGCCGCTGGTGTAGATAATCATGGCGCGCCGCTGGCTGGGAAGCTCCGGGAGCACCGTTGGCGGCGACGCCGCCAACACCTCGCCCGTGCGGAGCATTCGCAGGCCGCGGCTGGCCAGGGCCGGCGCCAGCAATGGCTCGGCTTCCGCGTCCACAATCGCGCTGGAAGCCCGCGAATCGTCGATCAGGTATTCCAGCTCCGGCAGAGGCGTCCCCAGCGGCAATGGGACCGCTATGCCACCAGCCTGCCAGATGCCCCATTGAACCGCCACCCAGGCTATGCCGGGCTTCGTCAGAGAGACGACGCGCTCTTCTCCCAGATCAGACCGGCCGGCCAGCAAAGCCCCGGCAACCCGCTCCGATAGCTCCAGCAGCCGCTGGTAGCTGCAATCCGCTTCGCTATCAATCAGGGCCAGGCGGCCGCCGTGCTGCCGCGCACGGCCGACCAAAGGCGCCAGGCTAGTCCTGCTGGGCTCGCTCATTCGCTCTCCATCTGGCCGCAGCTTTCCGGCCGCTGGCTTCCGGCATGCTCCCCCGGGATCCGGGCGGCTCCACCAGTTTGAAGCGGCCTGCTTCAGGCTGGCGTGAAGTATCGTCGCCGCACCCCGGCGCTGTCAATCGGCTGCCCGCGCCCCGAATTTGAGGCGGGTTTCGGTTCCCTTCTCTATCAGGCATAATGAAGGGGCCTGAAGCAGCGCGCGCCACGGGTTGGCTGCCAGGCCGGACTTATTCTGAATGGTCAACAAACCTGGGACGACCCCAGAACTTTCCGGGGACAACAGGGTTATTTCTACCGTGAGCAGCCTGGCTATCGATCGCGGCATGCTGGCGCACGGCACCGGTCAGGACTCGGCCACGGGAGGCGTATTGCACCGTGCCGATCCCCCGTCGTACGTGCTGGCGTCACTCACCGACGCCGAGGTCATGCTGCAAGTCAAGGCCGGCGACGATGGTGCCTTTACCTATCTCGTCGAGAAGTATCGCCGTCCGATGGTTGGCTTCATGTATCGCATGACACATAATGCGGCCACGGCCGAGGAACTGGCGCAGGAGGTTTTCCTGCGCGTCTATCGGTCG
>Ga0316217_10005904_pt1 | contig 12413 bp, 9 predicted proteins | sample 1anoAmetaG_FD_203633 | JGI IMG/M metagenome (GOLD analysis project Ga0316217, IMG submission 203633) | Freshwater microbial communities from Trout Bog Lake, Wisconsin, USA - 1anoA | ecosystem: Environmental > Aquatic > Freshwater > Lake > Hypolimnion/Profundal zone | place: USA: Wisconsin... | reverse complement strand
GCTGTCGGCCGGGTAAATTTTCGAAATGGTTTCAAACGAATCGAAAGGAAAATAAAATGAATTATCAAGTTTAAGTGCCGATACAAATTTTGGTATAAAGGCGTAACAGGCTTTGCGTCTTACTTCGGGCACCGAGTCGTACACAATCAAATTCGAAAGTATGTGCAGCGAATCCTGCATCCCTTTAATTTTCTGCAGGTCGGCCCTGGTCATCGCCTGGGTTATTACCGGGCGCTGTTCACCTTTAGGCATTTTCATTTTTTGCGAAAACGCCGCCAGGCTAACTAAAAGCAATAAGGCAAATAATATTTTTTTCATCGTTGCTGGCCGTGTTCGGGTATTCAGGTGCGCATTACTAACGCTAATTACGCATGTAATATTTTATAAAGCAGGCACATGCACACATCTTAGCACACGGGCGCTTTAGCAAAGCTCAATAACAACTGCACTGGCTCCGCCGCCACCATTGCAAATACCTGCGCTGCCTTTTTTGCCCCCTTTGTGTTTCAAAACTGAAATAAGCGTGCAAATAATACGGGCACCGCTGGCGCCTACCGGGTGGCCTAAAGCTACTGCGCCTCCAAATGCATTTACTCTTGCAGGGTCAAGGCCCAGCAGTTTGGTATTAGCCATGGTAACATTGGCAAAGGCCTCATTAATTTCGAAGTAATCCATGTCTTTTATTTCAAGACCTGCCTTGGCAAGCGCCCTGGGTATCGCTATGGAAGGTGAGGTTGTAAAGTCATCGGGCGCTTGTTCGGCATCTCCGTAACCAATCAGCTTGGCCAGTGGTTTTAATCCAAGTTCTTTCACTTTTTTGCCGCTCATTAAAACCAACGCCGCAGCGCCGTCATTAATCTTCGAGGCATTAACCGCCGTAACCGTTCCGTCCTTTCCAAAAGATGGTTTTAAGGTAGCCACCTTTTCAACGCGCAGCTTTTTATATTCCTCATCTTCTTTTACAAAAGTGCTTTCACCACGACCCGCAATTTCCACATCAAACAGTTCGTCAGCAAACCATCCGTTTTTATAAGCCTCAGCCGAGCGGCGGTACGATTCAATGGCAAAAGCATCCTGGTCTTCGCGACTGAAGTTAAACTTACGGGCGCAACGGTCTCCGCTGTTACCCATCATTTCTTTGGTGTATGGGTCTTGTAAAGCATCGCGCACTATAGCATCGGCCAGTTCAGCGTTTCCGTAGCGGTATCCGTTTCTTCCGCCGGCCATCATATAAGGAGCGTTGGTCATGCTCTCCATACCGCCTGCAACTACAATGTCTTTATCTCCCAGCATAATACTTTGTGCCGCATAAATTACCGCCTTCATACCCGAGGCGCAAACTTTATTAACTGTGGTGCAGGTAGCGTTTACTTGTACACCTGCCGCCAGCGCAGCCTGCCTTCCCGGCGCCTGCCCGGTGTTGGCCTGTATTACATTGCCCATAATTACTTCCTGCACATCATTACCGGTTATGCCTGCACGCTCAATGGCTTTTTTAATGGCCTGCGAACCCAGTTGCACAGCGGTAACCTGCGATAAAACGCCACTCAGGCTACCTATGGGAGTCCGGGCTACACTAACAATATATACTTCATTCATGGTGTTGATTTTTAGCGGCGCAAACCTAATCAATTTACAAAAACAAAAAATGAAAGCGCAATGTTTAAAAGCCAATATCCGGTTTTGCATATGTCCATGCGTCGCGGTTTAAAAGGTCCGAAGCCCAAATCCCTCCTTACTCCTGTCCTGCGACAAATTGACATGTCGGTTTAGTTGTTTTCCAGGCACTTTCCTTCATAAAACTTACCATTTTAAAAGTAGGTTTATGATTTTTGGCCTTAAAAGTTGACATAAAAGCCAATTTTTAGCTTTAAAAATGACAAGAAATGCTAAGTAAAGCAGGTAAAAGCGGGTAAAAGCAGGTGTTTTTGGCCACATAAAATCCGTAAACTGCATTTTATGCCAAAATAGCATGCACAAACCTTAGCTTTTCTAAACAAAGCACTGCCGATAGTTCATCAGACCTTTGCTATCCAGATTGCATTTCCCCTCGCCATCGCTTGCGATGGAGAGGGTGACCCGGCGAAGCCAGGGTCGGGAGAGGCCCGGCTGTTGGCAATTTCAGATTTTTCGAACATTAGGGGTCTCTGGCCGGAATAAATACCCAACTGCAAGCCACCATCTAAGTCCCAAATCTTTGTTTTACCCCGCATCCGTGGGGTATCATCATGTCAAAGAACTATGCAATCCCTGAGCAAATACCGGAGTTGCCTCGCTAAGGTAATCAAAAAAAATGATAGTTGGTATATTTGTTTGATTGGGGCAAAAGAGCCTTAGCGCCGGGTTTTAAGCTGGTACCGGATAACTAAAACAACTTATCATTTTCTTAACACCAAAAATGCTGCTGCTATTCAAACGGGTATTTCATTTGAGAATGGATAATAATTTGCCGGGTATTGTAAGATTGAACAAATGGGTGCTTAATTAAACAGACACATTTCTGATTGCCGTTAGTGCTCTGGTCGCAATTCTCTTGCATAAATTGATTAGATTAGCTTGTATTACAAATGTGTTTCCCCGCGCACAAATTATAGTTTACACAAAAAGATAATATCGATGAAGAAATCATTACTTTTTTTGCTGCTTTTTATGGTATTGCAAAGTTTGATGGCTCAGGTGCCGCAAGCCATCAATTATCAGGCAGTAGCTCGGGACGCATCAGGTAACCCAATCGTAAATACAACTATATCACTCAGAATAACCATTAGCCTGGGTACCAATCCCGGCACTCCCGAATACCAGGAAACGCACTCGGCTACAACCAACCAGTTTGGCCTGTTTACTGTAAAAGTGGGTCAGGGAACGGTAGTATCCGGCACCTTTACGGGCATTACCTGGCCGGGAGGTGATATGTATATGCTTGTTGAATATGACCCTACAGGCGGAACCCACTATCTTAACATGGGTTCAACCCAACTGGTGAGTGTACCGTACGCTTTATATGCGCAAACATCAGGCGGAACATCTACACCGGGCCCAACCGGGCCGACTGGTCCGGCGGGTATAGCCGGTGCTGCAGGTATAACCGGTGCAACCGGTATAAAAGGAGCAACCGGAGCAACCGGTGCGGTGGGTAGCACCGGTATTACCGGAGCCACCGGGCCAACGGGTGTTGGAGTTGCCAGCATAGTAAGCAACAGTAACGGTACCCTAACCATAACGCTTACAAACGGAGTTACTACTACTACGCAATCACTTTTTGGACCTACAGGAGCAACTGGTTCAGCAGGACCTGCCGGAGCCAACGGAATAGCCGGAGCCACAGGTGCTACAGGCGCCGCAGGTATTGGCGCAACGGGGGCTACGGGCTCAGTTGGTTTAACAGGTGCCAATGGCGCTACCGGGGTAACCGGACCTACCGGTGCAGCCGGTAGTACGGGTATTGCAGGTGTTGGCGTAACGGGTGCAACCGGTGCTACGGGCAGCAACGGTGCTGCGGGGGCAACAGGAGCAACAGGTGCGGCCGGACCCGCAGGCAGTAACGGATTAACGGGTGCAACCGGGCCAACTGGTTTGGCCGGAAATACAGGTGCCACCGGAACCGGGGTAACAGGAGCCACGGGGAATGATGGCGCAACAGGTGCAGCAGGCAGCAATGGTGCTGCGGGAGCAACAGGCGCAACAGGTGTTACCGGAACAGCCGGCAGCAATGGTGCCACTGGTGTAACGGGACCCACAGGTGCCACAGGAAATGACGGAGCTACGGGTGCTGCTGGTATTACGGGTACCACAGGTGCCGCGGGAACTAATGGAGTAACAGGAGCCACTGGTGCCGCTGGAGTTACCGGCTCAGCCGGCAGCAATGGTGCCACTGGTGTAACGGGACCCACAGGTGCCACAGGAAATGACGGAGCTACAGGTGCTGCTGGTATTACGGGGACCACAGGTGCCGCGGGAACTAATGGAGTAACAGGAGCCACTGGTGCCGCTGGAGTTACCGGCTCAGCCGGCAGCAATGGTGCCACTGGTATAACAGGACCCACAGGTGCCACAGGAAATGACGGAGCTACGGGTGCTGCTGGTATTACGGGGACTACAGGTGCAGCTGGAAGTAATGGTGCAACAGGTGCTACCGGCGCCGCCGGGGTTACCGGTTCTGCAGGAAGTAATGGAGTAACAGGACCGACCGGTGCAGCCGGAAGTACAGGTGTTACCGGATCTGGTGCAACTGGCGCAACCGGCGCAACGGGAAATGATGGAGCAACGGGTGTCACTGGTAATACAGGCGCAACAGGCGCAGCAGGCAGTAATGGAGTGACCGGAGCCACAGGCGCCGCGGGTGTTACCGGCACAGCTGGAAGTAATGGTGCAACTGGAGTAACAGGACCTACCGGTGTAGCCGGAAGTACAGGTGTTACCGGGTCTGGTGCAACCGGCTCTACGGGCGCAACGGGAAATGACGGCGCAACGGGAGCCACTGGCAATATAGGTGCTACTGGCGCAGCGGGAAGTAATGGAGCAACAGGTGCCACCGGCGCAGCGGGAAATAATGGTGCAACCGGTGTAACAGGACCTACCGGAGCAGCCGGAAGTACAGGTGTTACCGGGTCGGGCGCAACCGGCGCAACGGGAAATGACGGCGCAACGGGTGCCACTGGCGCAGCGGGAAGTAATGGAGTAACAGGTGCCACCGGCGCCGCGGGAAGTAATGGTGCAACTGGTGTAACAGGACCAACCGGAGCGGCTGGAAGCACCGGTGTTACCGGGGCAGGGGCAACCGGAGCAACGGGTACGAATGGAGTAACCGGGGCAACTGGTTCTACGGGAGCAACTGGAAGTACTGGCGCAACGGGTTCTACTGGCGCGACCGGTTCAACAGGTAGTACAGGTGTAACCGGAGCTACGGGAAGTACAGGCGCAACAGGTGTCACCGGCTCTACGGGAGCAACGGGTGCCACGGGCGCAACAGGAAGTACGGGAGCTACGGGTTCTACGGGAGCAACTGGTGCCACTGGCGCAGCGGGTTCAACTGGAAGCACAGGGGCTACAGGTTCTACGGGTAGTACAGGAGTGACCGGAGCAATTGGTTCTACTGGAGCAACGGGTGCAACAGGAAGTACGGGAGCTACGGGTTCTACAGGAAGCACAGGAGCGACAGGTGTAACAGGTTCAACGGGAAGCACAGGTGCTACAGGGGCCACTGGCTCTACTGGTGCAACTGGTTCTACAGGGGCGACCGGAGCTACTGGCTCTACAGGAAGTACTGGCGCGACGGGTTCAACAGGAAGTACAGGTGCTACTGGTTCTACGGGAGCAACGGGTGCCACTGGCGCAACTGGTTCAACTGGTTCAACTGGAAGCACAGGAGCTACAGGCTCTACGGGTAGTACAGGAGCGACCGGGGCAACTGGTTCTACAGGAGCAACGGGTGCCACAGGCTCTACGGGAGCAACTGGCGCAACGGGTATAACTGGAAGCACAGGCTCTACGGGTGCTACAGGTGTAACAGGTAGTACGGGTGCAACAGGAGCCACAGGTTCTACCGGTAGTACAGGCGCAACGGGAAGTACCGGAACTACGGGAGCAACAGGAGCAACGGGTTCAACTGGAAGCACAGGTGCAACGGGGGCCACTGGCTCTACTGGTGCAACTGGCTCTACCGGAGCAACGGGAGCAACAGGCGCAACGGGAAGTACCGGAACTACGGGAGCAACAGGTGTAACAGGTTCAACTGGAAGCACAGGAGCCACGGGTTCTACTGGCGCTACCGGTTCAACAGGCAGTACGGGTGCAACCGGGGCAACTGGTTCTACTGGAGCAACGGGTTCAACTGGAAGTACAGGCTCTACGGGTGCAACAGGTGTAACAGGTTCAACTGGAAGCACAGGTGCAACGGGGGCCACTGGCTCTACTGGTTCAACTGGTTCTACAGGGGCGACCGGAGCAACTGGCACCAATGGCGCAACAGGAAGTACAGGAGCTACGGGTTCTACCGGAAGCACAGGTATTACGGGCACCACCGGTGTAACGGGTGCAACAGGTTCTACGGGTAGTACAGGGGCTACCGGTGCTACAGGAGCCACCGGCTCTACTGGCGCAACTGGTGTGGGGACTGCCGGGGCAACCGGTGCAACGGGTGCGGCAGGGGCCACTGGTCCTACGGGCACATCAGCTTCAACGGGCGCCTGGGGCATTACCGGTAATACGGGAATATCAGCCACTACTAATTTCCTGGGAACCACCATGGCAGCCGACCTGGTTATAAAAATAAATAATGTACCCTCCGGTTTAATTGACTTGCCAACCGCCAATGGTGGAAGCGATATTACTACTTTAGGTTACCAGGCGGGTTTATTGAATGCAGGTAGCGATAATTCATATTTTGGTTTTCAGGCCGGCGAAAATGGAACGGGGGCTGTTGATAATACGGCTATAGGTTCGGGCGCAATGACTGGCAACTCCACTGGTAGTCTCAACACGGCCCTCGGCTACAATGCTCTGAGTAACATAACGGGAAGTACCAATACTGCTGTGGGAGCTTATAGCTCATTTGTCGTTTCAAGCGGGAGCGATAACGTGACTTTGGGATTCGCCGCCCTTGCGGCTGACCAAACAGGTAGTGATAATACTGCCATTGGATTTGAAGCGCTCAATTCAAATACCGGTGGTGCTAATACTGCTGTGGGGTCAGAAGCTCTGTTTAATAGTGATGATGTTAATGGTAACACTGCTGTTGGTTATGAAATAATGTATACTAATAACGGTGGTAACTATAACGTGGGCATGGGTTACCAGACTTTATATTTCAGCGAGGGAAGTTCGAATACCGGTATAGGGTATATTGCTTTATACTCCAATACAACAGGCGGTCAAAACACAGCACTTGGCGATTCGGCCCTCTTTAGTAACCAGGCAAGTTCATTTAATACAGCCGTTGGAGCAAGTGCCCTGCATTTCAATACCTCGGCCAACATGGTGGCCGTGGGCAGCCAGGCCATGTATAATAATACCACCGGTACTAACAATACTGCTACCGGTTACCAGGCCATGTACAGCAACACCACAGGCAGCTTTAACACGGCATTTGGTTATATTGCATTGGCCAATAACAGCACGGGCGTTGAAAATACTGCCATAGGTAATTTAACCCTTACGCACAATACTACGGGACATGGCAACACCGGTATTGGTGACAGCGCTTTGGTAGCAAACACCACGGGGTACGGAAACACAGGCCTGGGGCATTATAATTTGCTGAGCAATACCACCGGCTTTTACAATTTTGCTGCCGGCCATGCTACTTTGTATAACAATACCACCGGTAGTTATAACTCGGCCATGGGCAACAACTCCCTATTCAGTAATACCATTGGCAACAGCAATATTGCAGTGGGCGATTATGCATTATTTTCAAACACAGCTTTAAGCAACCAGGTGGCTATTGGCGACTCGGCCCTGTTCAATTTAAATGGGGGAACGGGTGGCAATACGGCACTGGGCAGTAAAACCTTGTGGCAAAATACTACGGGTGCTCAAAACACTGCACTGGGCTTCCAGGCAGGTATTAACAACACCACGGGCAGCCAAAATACGTATGTCGGTAACATTGCAGGAAACACTGCTGGCGCTGCACTTACAAATTACACTGCCCTGGGATATAATGCCGGTAACAGCGGCACACCTGCCAGCAATTCAATCGATTTGGGAAACACAAGTGTGACCCTCATTCGCTCTGGAACTAATTCTATCACTGCTTATAGTGATGCCCGTGTGAAAGATAATGTTGCGGATAATGTGCCAGGCCTTGCATTTATTACAAGATTAAGACCGGTTACTTACAATCTTAATATTCATCGCATCCATGATATTACTTTTAATGGCCAGCCCGATAATACCGACTGGGCGGGTAAATACGACATTGAAAAAATAACCCAGTCGGGCTTTATTGCGCAGGAAGTGGAGAAAGCGGCTAATGAGATTGGTTATGATTTTAATGGTCTTCACAAACCTAACGGCCCTAACGACTTATATGGTTTAGGTTATACAGACTTTGTAATGCCATTGGTTAAAGCCGTGCAGGAGCAACAAAAAATGATTGAGGACTTAAAAGCCGGCAGTAATGCTTCTAAAATTGAAGACCTGCAGAAAACGATTACCGACCAACAGGCTATTAATGCCAAACTTTTACAACGCTTAGATGAAATGCAAAAAGAAATTGATGCATTGAAAGATAAGAAATAGACGGAATACGGTTTACAGTTTACAGTTTTGGACTTTCCCCTTTAGGAAAGCAACACCTAAATAATTTTGGGTGTATTTAACTGTAAACCGTCAACTGTAAACTGAAAACGGTTAATGCGCTACAGCAAAACTTCCGGTTTTAAGCACTTTGCTTTTCTGGATAATAGTATAGTAATACATGCCCGCAGGAAACCAATCGGTGGTAACCTTTAATTGAAGCGTATTAAGCATTTGATATTGTCCGGCTGAACGTCCCAGGGCATCGCTTAAAATAATCTGCACCGGGGCATCGGGATAAGCACTCAGCGCAAAATTGATAAACTCATCTGCCGGATTCGGGAAGGTTTTAATTTCGATTTTTTCTGATGGCACGGCCGCTACCTGGGTTGGCGATACAATTTCAATTGAAGTTACCGGGTGCAGCTCGTTCCAGCCGTGGTCGTTATCGGTAACATAGGGTCCGGTAATTTTTACGTACTCGCCAATATTGGGTAAAAACACGGTATTGGTTAGTCCGGCACAGGGAGCAACAGCATCGCTTTGGGTAATGGTGGCCGCACAGATAGGCTCACAAACCAGGTCACCGTATTCGTCACTTATATTCACTGAATTTAAGAGGTACTTATATTGGGTATCTACTTCCAGCCTGATATGGTAATCTCCGTCTGCTTCGCTGTAAATATCATCTACCAGTCCGGTTACCGACATGCATGGCGTATGAACCACCAACCTGTAGTTATGATATACGTGCGGCCATAAAGTGGTATCGCAGTAAGCTGAATCGGCCGGAATAGGCGTGGCAAAAGTTTTTTGCACCGAAAATAAGGTCAGGGCCAGGCCTAAAATGAAAGTAGATTTTTTGAATATCATAGGTAATTGTGTTTACGATTGAAGGGTGGAACCCCCTCCAAATCAATTAGTTTCCAACTCAATATTAGAGATTTAACCGTGAATCGCAACAAATTATAATTAAAGGTAACCATGTCTTAACTATTTGATAATATTAATTGCTTGCTGCAGTTGGTTGTTTACCAGCCCACGGTATTTCTATGTATCTTTATTATATGCGGCAATAAGAGATGTTTAAAACCGTTCACAGACCGATGAATAAACTGGTGATAGTATTTTTAATGTTTTGCCTGCGCGCTGAGGCTCAACACAATGGACTAAGCGAACAGAAGTTGAGTACCGAGTTTGTGGTCAATTTCGATTATAAGTCGTACCAGTTGAATGCCGAAGCCCGGCGGCACCTCGACAGCCTTACTCATATGCTGCATAACCAATCATTTATTATTCAAAAAATACAACTTACTGGGCACTGCGATTCGGTGGCAAGTGATGCATATAACGATATACTGTCCTTAAAAAGAGCTAATACCGTGGCGGCATATTTCCGGGCACATGGCATCAACGATACCCTGATTAAAACCATTGCCGGCGATGGCAAACGGCAACCCCTGAATGATAATGCTGATTCGGTTAAACGACTGGCCAACCGCCGGGTTGAAATACTTTTTCAATTAGCGGTTCTTCCTGCAAAAGATACTTTGAGTGCTTTGCCTGTAAAGACCGACCTTCCGCTTGATTCCTCAAAACCAACCTTAGACATTAGCCATTTGCAGGTAAATGATTTATTGGAGCTGAAGAATATTAACTTCTATCCCAACCGGCATTTAATTATGAAGGAATCGAAAAAGAACCTGCAGGTTTTGCTCAACACCATGCAACAATACAAAACCCTGCGCATTGAAATTCGCGGGCACGTTTGCTGCCTGCCCGATTACCAGGGCGATGCTTTTGACGAGGACAGTTATAAAGAAGATTTATCGCTGGAAAGAGCCAAAGAAATTTATACCTACCTGGTAGATAACGGTATTGAACCCGAAAGAATGACTTACATAGGTTTAGGCGGAAAATTTCCTAAAGTAAAAGAGTTTACCGAAGCCGATAAAACAGCAAACAGGAGGGTAGAAATTAAGATTTTGAGCAAATAGCCACCCTTTGTGACCGTAGTGCTTAGATGTTTTTGTTTCTAATTGGTTTCAGGTTTTTGATATGCATCAGCCTTCATAAAGCCAGCATAAAACCTTTGCTCAAACAGCCTTTGATAGGTATTGCCCAGAAAATAATCATCCATGCGCACCAGCTCGTTAGTTTCAATGTTGGTGGTGAGACTGAAAAAAACATACATCACCTTTAACAGCAACTGCTGCCATAATGGGTCTTTCCCTTCATGATGAATGAAGTCGGCATAAAGCCATATTCCTCCGGCTTTTAACTGGGCATTCAACCGGGTAAAAATCTGCTCTGCTTTAACCGGCTTAAAATTATCAAATACAAAAGGCGTAAATATTACATCGTATAAAACTGGGCTGGTAAAATTTTCTACAGGTAAGTGAATAAAGTTTACAGCGTTATTGGCCACCTTCTTCTCTTGCGATAAAGCAATCATTTCGCCCGATGACTCCACGTAATCAATCGTTAAACCCGATGGAAATTTTTCTGCTATTCTTTCCAGTATCCAGCCTGTGCCACCTCCTACAATCAAAATCCGGTCGCCGGCTTTTATAAACCCGAGCAGGCAAAGTTGAGCTTCAACAATTTTACGGCCAAAAACCAGGCGGCTGGTTATGTCGTACATGCGGGCTATGCTGTCGTAGTTAGTGGCCATATTTCGGTCTTAACTTAATGTGCTGCAAAATCAATTTACAAAAGCCATACCTATAATTCCGCAAATAGCTTTTATCAATACCAATCCGTCAATCACCACCAGGTAAAAAAGAATGTTTTTCTGTCGTTGCATGCTATAGGTAACCATCAATAACAGCAAAAAAGGAATGAGATTAATAATTAATGGCACCAGGGTAAAATGCCGGTAATTGGCGAAAACAACGGTAAAAAAGATACCCACCAGGCACAGCGGCGTTAACACAAAAAAAATAGTGTTCCGCAACCCAAACCTTACCACAAATGTTTTAAGTTGCTTGTTGGAGTCGTCCTCGTAATCTTTCATGTCAAACATAATGGCGTTTACGGTGCAAAACATCCAGTTTTTTATAAAAAGCCAGGTTACTACAACGGGGTCTGCAAGGCTGTTGTTGTTTTCAATATGCAACATTACCAGGGGCAAAAGGCTAACGCAGGCGGCCCATTCAAACCCAATTACAAAGGCTTTGAGCCAGCCGGTATTACGCAGGTTGAGGTTAATCAGCGAGCGAGGCAGCAGGCCATAGTAAAGTACACCCGCCAGGCCGGTAATAATTACTATCAGCCAGTCAATAGCAGGTAAATTAAGCAGGTGGCTATAGTATTTTGACAGCAAGTACAGGCCCAGGGCGAAACAGGTAATTAGCAAAAACCACTGGCTCCATTTTACAAAAGTATGATGTTGCGCGTACCACTCGGAGCGAGGGCTATTGCTTGAAAATGAAAGCAAAACCCCGGAATAAGCGTACGTGTAATACATGATGGTACCTGAAAAAAGCAGTAGGTAGTAAGCCGCAGAATTAAACGGCAACCTGAGTTGAATGGCGGTTTCAAGCGACAAGGCAATAGCCAGCACACCTATAAAGTAATTGCCGAAAAAAATGGACTTTACAATTTTGCCAGTCATTGGTATGCAAATGTAGAAACTGGCAGCAAGAACAAGGGGGTGGGAAACGTGGCGCGATATAATACTGAATTCTGCCAACCAATTAAATTCTAAATTCTCCCCAATCCCTTTATTTTTACCCTGTTAAACCGAATAGCTGATATGGCTCAATTTGAATTGATAATGCCCAAAATGGGCGAAAGTATTACCGAGGCAACGATTTTAAAATGGTTGAAGAAGGAAGGCGATAGTGTAAAACTGGATGAAGCTGTGTTGGAAATTGCTACGGATAAAGTAGATTCAGAAGTTCCATCACCCGTAGCCGGCGTTATTCAAAAGTTGCTGTATAAAGAAGGCGATATTGTAGCCGTAGGAAAAGCCGTGGCTGTACTCGAAACTTCGGTTGGGGCAGCTACCACCAGCGCGCCTAAAGTACCAACGGTTAAGGCAGAAAGTATACCTGTACCCCCAAAGGCCGAAGTAAAAACTGCCGTTGCGACCCATCAAACCAGTGCCGACAGGTTTTATTCGCCCCTGGTGCTTAACATAGCCCGCCAGTAGGGCATTTCAATGGCTGAAC
>Ga0316217_10005903_pt1 | contig 12419 bp, 8 predicted proteins | sample 1anoAmetaG_FD_203633 | JGI IMG/M metagenome (GOLD analysis project Ga0316217, IMG submission 203633) | Freshwater microbial communities from Trout Bog Lake, Wisconsin, USA - 1anoA | ecosystem: Environmental > Aquatic > Freshwater > Lake > Hypolimnion/Profundal zone | place: USA: Wisconsin... | reverse complement strand
ACGGGCACGCTGGGGGTGTTCGGCCGCCAGATCCGCTTCGACCTTTCCCGCGGCTTTCCGCTCCTGACCACCAAGCGGGTGCATTTCAAGTCCGTGGCGGTGGAGCTCCTGTGGTTCCTGCGCGGCGACACCAATGTCCGCTGGCTGCAGGAGCGGGGCGTGACCATCTGGGACGAATGGGCCGATGCGGAGGGGGAGCTGGGCCCCGTCTACGGCCACCAGTGGCGCAGCTGGGCGGCACCGGACGGCCGCTCCATCGACCAGATCGCGAAGCTGGTGGAGGGGCTGAAGGCCAACCCTTCCAGCCGCCGGCACGTGGTCTCCGCCTGGAACCCGGCGGAGGTGGACGACATGGCCCTGCCGCCCTGTCACTGCCTGTTCCAGTTCTTCGTGGCGGACGGCCGCCTGTCCTGCCAGCTCTACCAGCGCTCCGCCGACGTGTTCCTGGGCGTGCCGTTCAACATTGCCAGCTATGCCCTGCTGACCCTGATGATCGCCCAGGTGGTCGGGCTGGAGCCGGGGGAGTTCGTGCACAGCTTCGGCGATGCCCACCTCTATGTGAACCATCTGGACCAGGCCCGCACCCAGCTGGCTCGGGCGCCCCGGGATTTCCCCCGGCTGGTGCTGACCCCGCGGGCCAGCCTGTTCGACTATGCCTATGAGGACATGGCGCTGGAGGGCTACGACCCCCATCCGCTGATCCGCGCCCCGATCGCGGTCTGAGGGGACAACCCGGATCATGAGTGCCCAGATTCCCTTGAGCCTCGTCGTCGCCCGTGCGCGCAACGGCGTCATCGGCCGCGACGGCCGCCTGCCCTGGCACCTGCGCTCGGACCTGCGGCGGTTCCGCGACACGACGATGGGCAAGCCGGTGATCATGGGCCGCAAGACCTGGGACAGCCTGACGAAGAAACCCCTGCCCGGACGGCTGAACATCGTGCTCACCCGGGACCTGTCCTTCGAGCCCGCCGGGGCGGTGGCCTGCGATGCCTGGGCCGACGCGGTCTCCATCGCCCGGGAGCAGGCGCAGGAGGATGGCGCCTCGGAAATCTGCGTGATCGGCGGGGCGGAGATCTATCGCCTGGCCCTGCCCCGGGCCCGGCGCATCTATCTGACGGAGGTGGACCTGGCCCCGGAGGGAGACGCCTGGTTCGACGCCCCCGACCCCGCCCAGTGGCGCGAGACCGGCATTGAGGCCTTCGCCGCCGGGGAGGGGGACGACGCCCCCTTCGTCATCCGGCAACTGGAGCGGATCTGACATCTCCCAGCCGGAGATAGGGCTTTGCAGCGGCGGGCGCGTCCCTATACTCGGCCCCAAGGTCCCTCGCGCATGAAGGGATCGGGAGGATACGTCGTGGCCGAACTCGAACTGACCCTGGTGGCAGAGGACCTGCAATTTCCCGAAGGCCCGGTGGCCATGGCCGACGGATCGGTCATCCTGGTGGAGATCCAGCGCAAGACCCTGACCCGGGTGGCCCCCAACGGCAAGCGCACCATCGTGGCGGAGCTGGGGGGTGGTCCCAACGGGGCCGCCATCGGTCCGGACGGGGCCATGTACATCACCAACAATGGCGGGGCGTTCCAGTACTACACCGTCAACGGCATGAACATTCCGGGCCCGACGCCGCCGGACCATGCGGGGGGCTCGATCCAGCGGGTGGACCTGAAGACCGGCGAGATCACCACCCTCTACACCCATTGCGGCAAGCGCCGCCTGAACGGGCCCAACGACCTGGTGTTCGACCGGCAGGGGGGCATGTGGTTCACCGATCACGGCACCTCGATGGAGGCCTACCGCACCCACGGGGGCCTGTTCTACGCCCGGCCCGACGGGTCCAGCATCACCTGCGTGCGGGATCACCTGATCTCTCCCAACGGGGTCGGCCTGTCGCCGGACGAGACGGTGGTCTACATGGCCGACACCCACACCGGCCGCCTGTGGGGCTTTGATCTGGAGACCCCTGGCGTGGCCGCAACGCCGGAGCTGGCGGCCATCCCGGGACGGGTGATCGCCACCCTGCCGGGCTACCAGCTGCTGGACAGCCTGGCGGTGGAGGCCGGCGGCAAGGTCTGCGTGGCCACCATCATCAACGGTGGCATCACCGCCTTCGATCCCGACGGCTCGGTGGAGCATTTCGCCGTGCCGGACCTGATCGTCACAAACATCTGCTTCGGCGGGGCGGACATGCGCGATGCCTGGATCACCTCGTCGGGGACCGGGCGGCTGTACAAGACCCGCTGGCCGCGGCCGGGCCTGAAGCTGAACTTCAACGCCTGAGGCGGATCAGGCCGCGGCCCGGCGGGCGCCGATCTCCGACAGGAGGTCGAACAGGGCCCGGACCTGCAGCGGCTTTGCGATGTGCCCGTCCATCCCCGCGGCCCGGTGTTCCGACACCTGGTGGAACATGGCATCGGCGGTCATGGCATAGATCAGGGTCGCCGGTCGCTGGTCGGACTGCTCCCGCGCGCGGATGGCCCGGGTGGCGTCCAGACCGTCCATCACTGGCATCTGCACGTCCATCAGCACCAGGTCCCAGGTCCCCTGCGACCAGACCGCGACCGCCTCCTGTCCGTTCTCCACGTACACGCAGTCCACCGGCGCGAACGCCAGGACGCTGCGCAGGATCATCTGGTTGGTGGGGTTGTCCTCCGCCACCAGGACCCGCAGGGGCGCGCCGAGGTCCGGGGGCAGCACGTCCGTCGCCGCCTGTCCGGTGGACAGGGCCGCAAGCCCGGCCTGACCGTCCAGGGGGCCGACATAGGGCAGGGGCAGGCTGACCGTGAACCGCGCCCCTTCGCCCAGGCGGCTTTCCACGTCGATCTCGCCCCCCATCAGCCGGGCCAGGTTGCGAACGATGGCCAGGCCAAGGCCCGTGCCGCCGAAGCGCCGGGTATTGGCCTGGTCCACCTGGGAGAATTCCGTGAACAGGGCCGCGCGGCCGTCCTCGGATATGCCGATGCCGGTGTCGGTCACGGAGATCCGCACACCCCCCGGCGTGCGTTCGCCGACCACGGTGATGGCCCCGAAGGCGGTGAACTTGACGGCGTTGGAGACCAGGTTCTGCACGATCTGCCGGATCCGCCCGGCATCGCCCCGGAACACCCCTTCGATCAGGGCCGTGTCGATGACCAGGCGCACGCCCTTCTCCTCGAGGATGGAGCGATAGACGTGGCAGGCACTGACGATGGTGTGGGTCAGGTCGAACTCTTCGCTGGCGATCTCGATGCGGCCGGCCTCGATCTTGGACAGGTCCAGAAGGTCGTCGAGAATCGCCAGCAGGGCCTCGCCCGACGATTGCACCACCGCCAGGCGCTGGCGCTGGGGCAGGGCCAGCTGGTCCAGGGACATGGCCTGGGCCATGCCCAGCACCCCGTTCAGCGGCGTGCGGATCTCGTGGCTCATGGTGGCGAGGAAGGTGCTCTTGGCCTTGCTGGCCAGGTCGGCGTCGATGGTGGACCGGATCAGCTGGCTGTAGGCCACCGCATTGGCCACCTGCAACCGCCAGCAGTTGATGAGGAAGCCCACGCCCAGCAGCAGCAGCAGCCACCGGGTGGGTCCCTCGGCCAGGGGAATGATGTTCAATTCCAGCGCCAGCGCCATGGGCGGGGCGGTGAACCAGAACATGCGGGGGGACAGGCTGTGCTGGGCGGCGACGGTCATCAGGGCGGCTGTACTGACCAGGATGCCCAGGCCCGCGGCGGCCACACCGTGTCCGGGGGTCAGCAGGAACGGAAGGGTGCCGATGGTGACGACGAAGCTGGAGATGCACATCAGGGTCAGCTTGACCCGGGTGACAAAGGCGAGCGTCGCGTCCGGCAGCCGGGACCGGACCCGGCTCCAGTAGTAGGTCAGGCCGAGCTCGCCGCAGATGTAGGCCGCGAGCCACAGGCCGGCGGCCAGCGGAGGCCACACGCCGATATAGGCGGTCACGGCGGCCACACCGGTCAGGCTGATCATGCGGGTGAGCAGGCCGCCGCTATAGGTGCGGTCGTAATACTGCTCAAGATTATTACGCTCGACTCGCGCAAGCATTCACGTCACCCCGGCATGCTCCAAGACCTAACTTGAACCTGGCCGTGCGGGAAGTGGGAGAACTGACAAAATATTCGACCGCACAGCGCCTTTCGCGTCAGCGGATGCGCTGGACCGACTTGCCTACTGGGGCCAGGGCCAGCCAGGCCAGCTGCAGGTCCTTGAAGGCGAAGGGCAGGCCGATGATGGTGACCGCCTCCAGCGCCGCGATGACCAGGTGGCTCAGCGCAATGTGCCAGCCGCCCAGCACGATCCAGACGATGTTCATGACAAGGCCCAGCGGCCCGGTGCCCGGGTCTTCCTGTCCGGTCTCCTCGAAGCGGTCGACGATCCGCTTGCCGAAGGGGAAATAGGCAAAGCCCGCGATCCGCCAGGCGGCCTGCGCCCAGGGCAGGCCGACAATGGTGAGGGCCAGCAGGCAGCCGGACAGCAGCCAGAGCGTCCCCGACAGCCAGCCGCCGCAGATGAACCACAGGATGTTGAGCAGGGTGGTCATTGTCCCGCCGCCTTTGCTGGGGCCGGGTGCGACGTTTCCGCCTTCACCTCGGCCAGGATGTCGTCCTCGAGGAAGCCGCCGATCATCTTGGGGCCGATCACGAAGGACGGGGTGCCGTCCACGCCGATGGCCTTGGCCAGGGCGCGGTTCTCTTCGATCTGCTGGGCGATCTCGGGGGACTTCATGTCCTTGTGCGCCCGGTCGAGATCGACGCCCTTTTCCGTGAGCACGCGGTCGATGGCCGCCTCGTCCAGGGACTTCTCCGCCATCAGGGCCAGGTGCACGGGGACGTACTTGCCCTGCTTCCCTGCCGCCAGAGCCGCCCGCGCGGCGGTATCGGAGATTTCTGACAGGATGGGATAGTCCTTGAACACCAGCCGGATCGCCTTGTGGCCCGCCACCATCTCCGGAATGTGCGGGGCGGCCGCCTTGCAGTAGCCGCAGCGGTAGTCGAAGAACTCCACCACCGTCACCGGGCCGTCTCCCAGCACCGGATCGGCGGCGCGCCGGGTCAGCTCCGCCGTGTGCTGCGAAATGGCCTGGCGGGCGAGGCCGGCGGCCTCCTCGTTGCGCTTGGCCTGCAGGGCCTCGATGGCTTCCTCGATCACTTCGGGATGGGCCATCAGATAGGCCCGGACCTTCTGGCCGAAGGCGGTGTCCGCGCGGTGGGAGGTGTCCGCGCACCAGGCGACGGTGACGGCCGTGACGCCGATGCAGGCGGCCAGGGCGGCAATCAGCGGAAGTCGGCGCATTCAGGGGTTCCTGCGGAAAACGATCGGGCGGCACGGCCGCATCGGTTGAGGGCATTGTCTGCCGGTTTGGACGCGGGGTCCAGATGGCACCGGCGGTGGGGGCGGCTCAGAGGCCCGGCGCGACCAGCCCCGGCTGTCCCGCCATCATCCGCAGGTCATCCTTGGTCGGATTGGAGACCAGCACGATGTCCGTGGCGCGGCGCCACTGGGGCGTGTCCCTGGTCAGCAGTTGCCGGGCGCGCAGGGCGAAGATCCGCGCCTGGGTCATGTCGCCCACGGCGAAGCGTTCCTCGGCTGCGGCGAGGCGCGCGGCCCCCGGCTCGCCCTTGGCGTCATAGGCCTGGGACATCAGCCGCCAGGCAAAGGCGTTGTCCCCCTCCACCGCCAGCGCCTTCTGCAGGTGACCGATGGCCTCGTCGGCGCGCTTCACGTCCCCCTGGGCGATGATGGCCTGGGCCAGGTTGATCTGCAGCAGGGGCGCGCCGGGCTTCAGCTCCACCGATTTGGCGTGGGCCTGTTCGGCCAGGGCGGACTTGCCCACCTCGAACCAGACCTGCCCCTTCAGCTCGTAGAGATAGGGGTTGTTGGGATAATCGGCGATCAGGGCGTCGATGTCGCGGATGGCGTGCTCGGTCTCCAGGGCCTTGTAATAGGCAATGGCCCGGGCATAGCGCGCCGGATAGCTGGTGTCCTTTTCGGTATACTTGATGAAGGTCTGCTGCGGCGGGTTCATGAAAGCGAACAGCTTGGCCTTCATCACCTCGTGCCGGGCCATGTCCTCGGGACTGTCGGTGACGTTGTAGTGGGGCTGTTCCTCTGCCCGGTGGCGCAGAAGCTCGATCCGCTCCCCGCTGACCGGGTGGCTCTGGAAGAACTTGAAGCGCCGGGCCTCGGAGAACACCTCCTCGTAGCGGAAGTTCTCGAAGAACTCGACGAGGCCGCGGGACGACTTGCCCGCCTTCTCCATATAGGTGATCGCCGCCTGGTCCGCCGCCGCTTCCTGGGCGCGGGAGAAGGTCAGCATGTTGATCGCGCCGAAATACTGGGATGAGCCGATCAGGGCGATGGCCGCATCCGGGGCCCCCGCCGCCGCGGCCAGCACCCCCAGTCCAAGCGTCATCAGGAACGGGGCCATGGCGGCCCGTTCCATGTCGCCGGAGCGGGCCGTGTGACCGCCCGCGGCGTGGCCGGTCTCGTGGGCGATGACCCCTTCCAGCTGATTGGGATTGGCCGTCTCCACGATCAGGCCGGTGTTCACGAAGATCGCCTGGCCGTTCACCGTGAAGGCGTTCAGGTCCTTGTCGCCCACCAGCATCAGGGTGACGTTCTTGGGCACCAGACCCGCGGCCCGGAAGATCGGGTCGGCGTCGACGTGCAGGGTCTCCTCGATCTCGGTGTCCCGGATCAGGCTGATTCCGCCGCTGTCCTGGGCCCGAGCGGCCGTGGGGGGCAGGCAAGGGCCCAGCGCCAGGGCGGCGGACAGGACGAGCCCGGTCAGGGCCCGTCCCCGGAGGCCCGGTTGGTCGGCGGCAGCTCTGGACATGAGACAGGATCGGGACATACGGGCAGACGCTCCTCGTTACATACCCCGCCCGCATTCCGGACGACACATGATCGCCCGGAACGCCCCGACCCCTTACTTAGCGCGTCCTCAGCTCCGGCGCCACCAGCCACGCTTCGGTTGCGGCGGCGGTTCGACGATTTCTGCCGGATCCACCACCGGCGGCGTCACCACCACCGGCTCCGCTGCCACCGGTTCGGCGACCAGCGGGGCGGCAGGGGCTGGAGCCTCCGCCTCGATCACGGGCTCTGCCGCGACCTCGGCTTCAGCTTCGGCTTCCGCTTCGACCTTCGGCTTCTTGGCACGGGAGGCGCGGACCCGCTTGGGCTTGGCGACCGGCTCGGCGGCCTCTGCCACGACGGCTTCCGCCACCGCGTCAGCGACGACCTCGGCGGCGTCGGGGGTCACGTCCTCGGCCACCATTTCGACGGGCGCGTCGGAGGTCACGACCTCGGCGGCCTCGACCGCTTCCACGGCCTCCGCCATCTCTGCCGCGGCACCGCCGTTGCGACCCCGACGGGGACGACGGCGACGGCCGCGACCCTCCTCGGCGGTCTGGGCGAGGCTCGGCAGCTCCGATACCGCGTCCGGCGAGATCACCCGCAACGGATCGGCGGCGGCGGCCTCTTCCCGGGGACGACGATCGTCCCGCGGAGGACGGGGGCCGCGGCCCCGATCATCCGCCGGGCGACCGTCCGCAGACCGGCCGGACCCCTCGCTCGCCGGCGGGCGACGGCCGGAGCCGTCCCGCCAGGCATAGACTTCCTCGCCGAAGGCCGGGCGTTCGTCACCGGCCGCGCGCCAGGCATAGACGTCGCGACGTTCGTCTTCCTGCATCCGGCGACCGCCCCGGCGACCCCGGCGACGACGGCGACGGCGGGCTTCACCCTCGGCAGCCGTTTCACCCGGGCGCGGCGTGTCGCGGCCGTCATCATCCTCGTCATCCCCGTCGGCGGAGGCTTCGTCCCCGTCGTCGGTGCCGTCCCGGGCCCCGGCGGAGCGGCCTTCGCCCTCGTCCCGGCGTCCGCCGCGGCGACGGCGGCGGCGGCGCTTGCCGTTGCGGCCCTCGCCGTCCCCGTCGCGGTCCCCGTCGCGGTCCTCGTCACGAGCCTCGCGCTCGACCTGCTCGCTGCGGGCCTCGCCGCCGCCTTCGGACTCCTCGTCGTCCTCCTCCTCGGCATAGACGAAGTCGTCTTCCGGTTCCGGCGCAGGGGTCGCCAGCATCCGCGCCGGTTCCACCACCCGCTCGCGGGTCTCCTCGCGGGAGACGCGTTCGATCCGGTGTTCCGCCGCAGACAGGCTGGGCTCGATCACCACGGTGACATAGAGGTCCTGCACGGTCTCGAGGCGGGCCAGATAGGCGCGCTTCTCGTTCAGCACATAGAGGGCCACGGCGGCGGGCAGGTAGAGATTGATGGAGCCCGCACCGGCGCGGACCGATTCCATCTCCACGGCCCGCAGGGCGGCCAGCGCACTGTTCTCGACGGAGCGGACGCGGCCGGTGCCCTGGCAGTGCTCGCATACATGGGTGGCCCCCTCCAGCAGACCGGCGCGACGGCGCTGGCGGGAGATCTCCATCAGCCCGAAGCCGGAGATCTTGCCCATCTGGATGCGGGCGCGATCGTCCTTCAGGCAGTCCTTCATCTGCTTTTCGACGGCGCGGTTGTTCTTCGACTCATCCATGTCGATGAAGTCGATGACGATCAGACCGGCCAGGTCGCGAAGGCGCATCTGGCGGGCGGCCTCGGTGGCTGCCTCCATGTTGGTCTTGAGCGCCGTGGCCTCGATGTTGCGCTCCCGCGTGGCCTTGCCGGAGTTCACGTCGATGGCGACCAGGGCCTCGGTCTGGTTGATCACCAGATAGCCGCCGGATTTGAGCGGCACCACGGGGGAGTGCAGCTGCGACAGTTGGTCCTCCACCCGGTGCCGGACGAACAGGGGCGTCGGCTCCTTGTGCTGGACGATCTTCTTGGCCTGGGAGGGCATGATCATCCGCATGAAGTCGCGGGCCTCGCGATAGCCGGCGTCGCCCTCCACCTGGATGGTGTCGATGTCCTTGTCGAACATGTCGCGGAGCGCCCGCTTGACCAGGTCCTCCTCCTCGTAGATCAGCGCCGGCGCGATGGACTTCAGGGTCTGTTCGCGGATGCTTTCCCACAGGCGGAGCAGGTATTCGTAGTCGCGCTTGATCTCCGCCTTGGTGCGGGAGGCACCGGCGGTGCGCACGATCAGCCCCATGCCCTGCGGCACATCCAGGGACTGGATGGCGCTTTTCAGGCGCTTGCGGTCGGCGGCCACGGTGATCTTGCGGCTGATCCCGCCGCCCCGGGCGGTGTTGGGCATCAGCACGCCATAGCGGCCGGCCAGGGACAGATAGGTGGTGAGCGCCGCGCCCTTGTTGCCGCGCTCTTCCTTGACGACCTGCACCAGCATGATCTGGCGGCGCTTGATGACTTCCTGGATCTTGTAGCGACGCATCAGACGGCGGCGGCGGCGCTCGACCTCCTCCTCCATCACGTCGTCGTCGTCGTCATCGTCCCGGCCGACGCTGTCCTCGTCCTCCGTCACGGCCTCGCTGTCATCGGAGGCGGCGGCGCGGGACCGGCCGCGGCGGCGGGGCGGCGGCTCGTCCTCTTCCTCGGCTTCCTCGCGCAGCAGGGCTTCGCGGTCGGCCACGGGGATCTGGTAGTAGTCCGGATGGATCTCGTTGAAGGCGAGGAACCCGTGGCGATTGCCGCCGTATTCGATGAACGCGGCCTGGAGGCTGGGCTCTACGCGGGTGACCTTGGCGAGATAGATATTGCCCCGAAGCTGCTTGCGGGACGAACTTTCGAAATCGAGTTCCTCAATCCGGTTTCCGTCCACCACCACAACACGCGTCTCTTCGGCGTGTGCGGCGTCGATCAACATAGTCTTGGTCATCAAGTGAGTCCTTGCGGCGCTCGCCTGGCGTCAAGCCAGGGGGCCGGGGTTGAATGGTCGCGCGCACAGGCTCGCCTCGGCGCAGCTGTGGCCACGCGGAAAAGGGGCGAGAGAGGGCGCAGGCGAACCGGGCCATTGGGTTGTTTCCTTGACGCGCGGAGGGCGCGGATCGGATGATGTGGCCCGACCCGAAAGGAAATCCCGGGAAGGGCGCAGCTGCGCGGTCCACAATCCGCCTCCAGACAGAGGGGCGGGGCGCGGACCTCATGCGCGGATGTCACTGTGCAACACGCTATGGAAAAAGAAAAGCGTTCCGTCCGTCCGTCTTCGGCTCAAACTGGACGGGTCGACCGGGCCTTAAGGCTTTTTTACCAAGGAATGTGGTGGATATCGGTGGATATCGCCCCCGTGAGGAATGTGCCCGCCGTGCCTACGGAAACCTCCGCCTCCGAGAATCGCAAGGCCGTGGCGCCCCGGCCCCTGCGGCCGCGGGTCCGCCTCGCCCTGGCGGCGCTGGTGCTGGTGGGCCTTGGCGGCGCGGCGGCGGCGACGGCGGCGGTGGCCCGCTATTCCGCCGACACCTCGGCCATTCTCAAGGTCCGGGTGGGCGAGAACGGGGACGAGACCCGGCTGGTGGTGGAGATGGACCAGCCCGCCAGCGCCAAACTGATGGCCGATGCGGCGTCCGCCTCGCAACATATCGTGATCGCCCTGCCCAATGCCCGGGCCGGGGGCGAGCTGAAGGGGACCGGGCAGGGGGCGCTGAAGGCCTGGTCGGTGACTCAAGGGGTCGGCGTGGCCCACCTGAATGTGGATTTCCAGCAGGCCAGCGTGATCAAGCGCCGGTTCCTGCTGCCCCCCGATGACGGGATCAAGGTCTATCGCTACGTCATCGACTTCGCCCGGGACGGCAAGGCCGCGGCCCCGCCGCCGGTGACCCATACGGAGCTGAGGGGCGCGACCGCCCCCGCCGCCGGCGTGGCTCCGCCGCCGTCCGCCCAGCCGGTGCTGACCGCCGCGGCCCCCGCGACCCACGGCCGCCGGGTGATCGTCATCGACCCCGGCCACGGGGGCAAGGACCCCGGCACGCTGGGCCCCGACTCCTCGGAGAAGGACATCACCCTGGCCTCGGCCCGGGACCTGCGGGCCGCCCTCCTGCGCACCGGCCGCTATCAGGTCGTGCTGACCCGGGATAGCGACGTGTTCGTGCCCCTGGACCAGCGCATGCAGATCGCCCGGCGGGAGCATGCGGACCTGTTCATCTCCCTGCACGTGAATTCCATCGCCGATCCGAACCTGCACGGGGCCACGGTCTATACCCTGTCGGAAAAGGGGGCGGACCGGGCCGCGCGGCAGGTGATGACCCGCAGCGGCGACTGGTTCGTCAACATCGCCGCGCCGTCCCGCGACCCGTCGGTGAACCGAATCCTCCTGGACCTGACCCAGAGGGAGACCACCAACCAGTCCTCGACCTTCGCCAATCTGCTGCTGGACCGGCTCAGCAACAAGGTCGACCTGCTGCGCCGGAGCCACAGGGACGCCAATTTCGCCGTGCTGCTGGCCCCTGACGTGCCGGCCGTACTGCTCGAGATGGGCTTCATCACCAATCCCGTTGACGAACAACGACTTCAGTCGCCGGACGACCGCAAGGTGCTGGCGGATTCGATCACCGACGCCATCGACGGCTACTTCACCCGGCCCTCCCGGCTGGCCACGCGCTGAGGTCTGCCCCCCGTCCGGCCCGATCAAGGCTTGACGACGGCCCCCTGAAACCGGATTCCTCTGGGTGTTAAGCGCACTTGCTGCGCCCGATGGGACGCCATCGGGTGCCGGCCAGGGCCGAAGGGGGGCGCGTTGAAGTCTGCAGGACGATGGGTGGCGATCGCAGGTGTGGCCTGCCTGAGCCTGATCGCCGTTGCGGGCTTCGTGCTGTCCGTCTATGCGGCCTGGCTGTTCCACGACCTGCCCGACGCCACCCAGCTCGGGGACTATCGCCCGCCCACCTCCACTCGGGTCTATGCCTGGGACGGCACCCTGATCGGCGAGATCGGTAAGGAGCGGCGCATCTTCGCCCCCTATGACCAGGTGCCGCCGCTGCTGGTGCGCGCCTTCCTGGCGGCGGAGGACCGCAAGTTCTTCGAGCACGGGGGCATCGACCTGGCCGGCCTGACCCGGGCCATGAGCCGGGATGCCTTCAACGTGCTGCGCGGGCGCAAGCTGCAGGGCGGCTCCACCATCACCCAGCAGGTGGCCAAGAACATCCTGCTGACGGGGGAGCACAGCTTCGGCCGCAAGATCAAGGAGGCCATCCTCGCCCGCCGGATCGAGGAGACCCTGCCCAAGACCCGGATTCTCGAGCTCTATCTGAACGAGATCTGGCTGGGCTATCGCTCGTTCGGCGTGGGGGCGGCGGCCTACAACTACTTCGGCAAGTCGATGAACGAGCTCGACCTGTCGGAGATGGCCTATCTGGCCAGCCTGCCCAAGGGCCCGTCCAACTACGACCCGCTGCGCCACCGCACCGAGGCGCTGCGCCGCCGCAACTGGGTGCTGGCCCAGATGGCGGAGGAGGGCTTCGTCACCCGGCCCCAGGCCGAGGCCGCCATGCGCGAGGACCTGCACGTCCAGCTGCGCCCCGAGCGGACCCACTACCGC
>Ga0316217_10005902_pt1 | contig 12419 bp, 10 predicted proteins | sample 1anoAmetaG_FD_203633 | JGI IMG/M metagenome (GOLD analysis project Ga0316217, IMG submission 203633) | Freshwater microbial communities from Trout Bog Lake, Wisconsin, USA - 1anoA | ecosystem: Environmental > Aquatic > Freshwater > Lake > Hypolimnion/Profundal zone | place: USA: Wisconsin... | reverse complement strand
CACATCATATCAAAAATTATGATTGATAGACTTAAAGGAAACAAAAATATGAATATAGAAGTGATAAAGATAAAGGAGATCCTTTATTACATGCCTATTCCTATATTATCTTTAATACTTTAATGACTATATTAAGATCATCATATTTAGCTTCTTCTTGAATTGAATCGCACAATTACTTCCTAAATGACTTTCACATAGTTGATTACATTTCAATACTGATCTTGATTATGTGAAGCCAGTGAGCTTGATGAAAGTTTGACCATTAGCTATTACAACCGATTTTATTTTTGCTCTTATCTGTTCTATTTTTTCAGGGCTGCTTCTTGATAATATTGTAGATGCTATAATTATCTCCATTTATGCTAAGCAAAAAAAGATAACAAAAGTTCATTTACGCAGTTCGCAACAGACCCCTCCAGCCCAGCAAATCAGGCAAACTATAAACCACCCAACTCATCGGCTCTCTTTCCTAAAATTTTGTGATCGCAATCGCTGCCGAGCTCTAAGGGCATCACCAGGAGGGGTGTATAGTCTAGCAGCAAAGGAACAAATTCGGACAGTTTTTGTACTCCTTCGAAGTCAAATCAGCCATACGCATTGTGCCTGAGAACGTTCTCGTCAGCTTCCCCATCAGCTGCACACAAGAACATACCAGCTTTGAACTCACATAAGAAGAAATGAGAAAATTTATTCTCGAATTCAAAGCAATCATGTCCCATGATGAATCGGACGACTCCAATTACTCCCACTTTTCTTCCTCTCAGCAGCAAATGTATTCGGATGTTGATTTAGTAACTCTTTTGAGCACAAATTTAGAGGCAGGCCGAAAGGCAGCAAGAATCGCAGAAAATAAAGCATCTAAAAATCTTCACAGGAGGAATTTGTAGATTAATCCAACAAAAAGGCCCAATAAAAGAGGGGGAGAGGTCGTCCAAAAGGGGCTAAAAACATCAAAAAGCAGCAAACCTCACTTCTTGAAGGTAATATAAATGAGCTCAATATCTATCAATTATTCGTGAACCTTTTTTAGACTAAGTCTATTTAAGAGGTCAATACCAAGATTAATAGGCTGAAAGATAGAGATTAGAGATTGTTGACAGTCAAAAAGTAAGAACTCTAAGGGGAGGAACTCATAAAAAGGAGCAGAGGCAGACCTAAAGGAGTCAAAAACAAACCTAAGCTTAACAATTAGTAGTCCTAAAGCTAGCAGACTCAACAAATTTAGTCACTTCCTAAGCGCAAACCTCCAAAAGGATTAGTCTTCGGCAAATGTTGTAGCAAATGCATGCAAAAGTAGCTAAAAAAGCAATTCCTGTAAGGTAAAAACGTTGCAGTTGAAGAGCTAACCAACGTAACCGAATCTTTCAGCGTATAAAACCATGAAAACATCATTATCTATGCTTTAAAATCAGGAGATATAGATCTATTTGAAGAAGTTATGACCAGGAAACACGTAAGAGTGAATTCCTTTGCCATAAGCTGGGACGGAGCATCTCGCCTTGAAGATTGCTACTACACAGTAAGAACCAAAAAGTAGTACATCGCAAAGGGAAAGCGTTAAGGCATACATACTCTTATCCAAGATTGCCATCGTTCTTTTGAAACCATTTGGTGGAAATCTATTGGCCTTTAGAGACTGTTGTAGGCCTTGCCTGGAGGACAGATAGGCATAGAAATGTACTAACTGCTGATTAAGCTGTAGCCAGAGCTCAAAAGATAGATTTATTTGAATATAGCCACTTTAGTGAGATGCGGCAATTAGGCACTTTCTAGCTATCTTTTGTAAAAAGTGCTTGAGTAATAATAGAATAACACTAATTACGGATATTCTGCGCTGCATTTGGAAGCTTTAAACAAAAGAAAAAACGAAATCCAGTTCAAAAAAACAGCAATGCTCAAACAATGCTATACCAGCAATTTCTGTTCTCCCATACACTGTGCAGTAATCAATTCTAACACTGAACTCCTGTTTTTCATTCTGAAGCACATAAACTAATTCAACGTCGGTGATAGTGCAGGAAGAAAACCCATCCACTATGCTGCAGTTCTGTAAAATTCGAAACAATTGTAGCTTCTTGTAAGAGCTGGAGCTGATTTGAAGTAAATGGATAAACGCAAATGCACCCCTTTGATGTTAGCTGCCAAATTCGGCCGACTTAAAAGCTTGAAGTTCATTTTGTAGAAGGTCAGAGACAGTAACTATATCAACTTCAAAGGTGAGGAAGGATTAGCTGCTATACATTATGCAGTTATTGAGAAACATACAGAGTGTGTTATGCTGATGATGGAGGACCAGCTCGTTTAGAAAGAAATCGAGAGCAAAGAAGGTATGAATATTTTCCATTTCGCTGCAGCCAACGGACAAAAAGACATACTTAAGATTCTTATTGAACATGGGTATACGCCAGAACCTGACAACTATAGGCGAACTCCATTGATGATAGCTCTCAGAAACTACCAAAACTAAGCTTTCTTTTATCTGTTTAGCAACTCACAGAGATACTACAAACGAGATTATAGCTACAACACTCTTCTGCACTATGCAGCTGCCTATGGAAATCTTGAAATGGTCAAATATCTGCAAGAAATCGGGATAGTGCAGAGTATGAATAGAAAAAGCTTCTACCCTTTTTAGATTGCAGTTTTGAAAGGCCACTTTCAGTGCGCTAAACTCCTCTAAAACTGGACCCTTCACTTCAGTCACCATTTGCCCAATCGTCTTGCCAAAAATCCTAGAGGAACCACTGAATTTTATGAAATGTTCGAGTATCTGCTGTAGACGAGAAAGTATGACCTCAATTACAGGAATCCAGCTGCTTGTGGCTTCACTTGCCTTCATTTCATTTGTGCCCTCAGTTAGCAGGAATACTTTGCCATTCGTCGAAATTAGGCAAGTTTGGTGCTTCCAGATTAATACAACAAAATGCAGTAAAAATTGATCTCTTTACTTTTGAAGTATGGCGCTGATCCCACTGTCTAAAACGATCGAGGAGAGAAGCCTTTGTATCTCTGTATCTAAAACTAAAATTTGGTAGGAATTCAACTTCTTCTGAGATAGATTCCTTTCGACTTGCACCACCCCACAAGAAACAATAGTTACATCTACTACTTGACTAATATTGCCTGCATGGGATAGAAAGAGATGGAATTTGTGTACAAAAAACTAGTAGAAACGGATGAAAAGCTGTTGAAGGCCGAGATTAGAAGAGTCGATTCAAATGGATTCGAGTTTTTGATTTATTTGGTCAAGAAATTCACAGAGTGTGCTCATTAAAACTTTAGAAAGAATTTGGCAATTCACAAAAAGTAACTAGCCTCAATAAGTGGAGTGGGAAATCCTCAAGAAGTTTAGAAAACGGCTACTTTGGCTGTTTTCAAAGACTATCTACGCCATGAATAGTTCTTAATTAAAACTGTAAATCATTTGGTCTAAATGGGGGCTGACCCCAAATTCATGGTCTCTGAACCTCGGATGGACGAAGAGTACTAAAACTACAAGAAATGGGGGATCCAGCATTTCTTAATGCGCTTCCCTTCGCCCAATCTCCTGAAAATCTTTATGAAATGGATTGATACGAACTTCAACCTTCAAAACAGCTAAGGAAGGAATCCTCTTCATTTGTTCTGCATGTGGAACTCTTAAGGAACTATCTTCAACCATTTCGCACAATCAAACGATTTCATAAAGGAGTACCCTTAGATGTAAAACTTCAAAGGTATCCACTGCCTCTAGTACCTTTTAGAAAATGGACTAACTTCAAATGTCTTGGACATCAATCGTTCCACACCCCTTCTCTATGCTGCGCTTAGAGGGCAACTAGGCTTCATCAAATTGCTAAGAAATTTCGGGAGCACCATCAATAACATCAACTCTCTGAACCAAGTGCCTTTTATTGAGCTGATCAGGAACAAAAACAAGTTCAACTTGGACCAAATCGAAACAATCCTCTTCGACTAAGGTCTCAAGGCAGATTTCAAAGACAACAACTAAAGAAACGCTCTGCATCACCTGGTTTCTGTGGCCAAGAATTTCGACAACTCCCCATAGATCTACTCCAAACTGATCTAATACGGAGTAAACATCAACAGTCTTGACAAATACGGCCGTTCCCCCATATTCTACTGCTTCATCAGAATATAATAAAACTAATCCTCCAATGAAGATTCCAACGATAAAGTCTAAATCCTGCAAACTTTGCTAGGCAACGACTAAATCGACTTGAACATTGTTGATTTTTACAAACGTACTCCCTTGCACTATGCCTGTTAGAAGAAATTCTTCTTTTCGATTGTTTATCTGCTCTAAAAATGGCAGAACTAAGATTTAGCGGATTCTGAAGGCAACACACCTTTAGCCATTTGCTTCAAGCACCGCAACTTAAACCAGGCTGCAATGCTCATAAAACGAGGAGTGAAGTACGGCTGCGTTGTTGAGGATGGAAAAGTGTACTCATACATCCAGTATGCATTTTAGAAGCTCTCAGTTGGGATTTGCTTTATGCTGATTGACCATGGGTACCCCAAACAAAAAGCCGTGGAGGAAGCTGAGCCAATACGCAGCATTTTGATCAAAAAGTATGGGAAATGATAGTCGCATACCTGTTACTATACATAAATTGTGTTAATTTTAGTAATATTAAGTTCTGAGCATTCGGAATGTGAATGTTTGGAGCTTTATTAGGAGTGTATTTTTATGATTGGGGGTTGGTCTACTTGTTTGTGACTTCCTTTTCATAATATGATCAGAAAAGTTCGAATCTAAGTTAAAGGAATGTTCCAAGCGAAAAAGTGTATTTTTTTCATCAAAAAACATAAAAATGCTTCCATTGGATGTATAATGAATTAAAAGGGCTTACTTTAAACAGAATGATCAAATAAGCTGTAAATGTCATGATTTTTTTTCAAAGTACAATAAGTCTTTCTGCAGCTCAATATTTAAGTATGTTTCTAAGCAAACAAGAACAAAAGCCCCGCCCAAAAAAGTTTCATCATTCCAAATAAAGCAAATGTATCCTAAGCGAAAGCGAATGTCCATGAGCAATATTAATCATACAGTAGATTTATTATTCTACCATCAGATTTAAGCTTTGATATTGTTTTATTAATGGAAGATAAAATCTCAATCAAAAATATGTCAGAAAATGCATCTCTTCGAAAATAGCAGAGAGGGAAAGGCAGAAGCTTGATACAGATTTACAAAAAATAGCAATAAGCCACTCTCCGAGAATTCAATGTATAGCTCTCACCTACGCTTTTGAAGAGAATGAACGGTTAGTTACTAACCGCTTATACTAAGGAGTTGGTTTCACAAGTTTACGAACCTGATCTTTTAGGAATAGGAAAGACCTCAACGTCTTTTTTAGTAAAAGACCTCCCCAAATTACGTGAGCGCCTGCAAGAAAGACTTTCCTTACTGAAGCATTTAGTTGATTCACTAAAATTCAAAACTTTCGGCGAAGTCTAACGCCAAATTTTAAAATAATGGCGTAAAAACGTGCTATTCTTTTCCCTGAACACAATCTGGGTGACAAAAATGCAAATGCACAAGTTCACTTCAATTGACTAATTTACTGACTAGTACAAAAAACAAATAGCCTTCATTTCAAATCTTACACACTACTACTTCAAAGAAGCCTTGGTCATACTGGATGGAGAAAGTGTTGCTACTTTCAGACATCTTCAGGAAGAAACTGCACACAAAATACTCAATTCCTTGCACGAATGGAGAGATCTTTATCAGCTGGCTTTGCTTCCTTTGCTCAAAAAGAGAAATTTGGAACAACAGTTCCTCATTGATACAACCTATGACCCTAGGAATCTACTCATTAATCCTCAATATCTTGACCTTGATTCAGGCAAAGCTGAGCTCAGCTAGACCACATAAAAGATAAGGCAATTTGCGATTTAATGCACCATTCATGGCAAAATCTAACTTCTGAAGGAAATGAGAGCAACATTCATCAAATAAATTTAGTTAAGCAGGGCAGAAATAGTCAAAAGGAAGGTCTTCGACCGGTCTTCACCCCTGGAGAAAGACGATATCATAGGCTGCCTGATTTATTGCATTGTGACAGGGAAAATCAAGTAGATCCAAGGCAGTATTCAAGCACTTTCTTAGCTGCTTGGGCCCAACAACGAACTATTGAACCGGAGGGGAGTTGACAGCTATCGGGCTGATTTGTAGAGTGCTGTCGGGTATCTTTGCCAGCAAGGGGAAGTTTATCTGATTTCAGGCCACTCACCAACCGAATAATAGTAGCTTAAGATCTAGTTTACCAACAAAAGTACCAATCTGGATCTTGACAGTTCTTGCTGAGCCACCTTCATCTTAAATTAATTCATTTGTGTTCTTCGTTAATTCTCTCTAAAACTTTGCACTATACAGCCATCAATTCTCACTTTGAGCCCATAATAATATAATCATACCCCATGGCTCTCAGACTTCTCAAAGGTGTTAGATAGCTGCGATTTGTTTTGTGCCAATCCAGCTCTCACTCCTAAACTCTCCGGTACTGCTTTTGTAATCTAGCAAGTATTTGGCGACCAATTATGATGCGATTCGAGAGAGTCCTGCAAAAATTACAGTCAGATAGTGCGAAAACATCACTCCCTCACTCATTGCTACCTTCAACTACGGTGTCTAGAAGACTGTTGATCTCAGAAAACTGAATGCCTCGCAAATTGATGAGACTATCAACAATTTGGAAAGCTATAGTCAGCAGATCTCCAAAACCATAAAAATCTGACATTGATCACATATCTCAAGTTTATGAATCATCACACTCATGCTTCTTATCAGAAAAACTAACTTTTGTGAAACTTTTGTACCTTTTTGTGTATTTTTGTGTCTTCAAATCCTAAATTCCACGGCACTTCAAGACAATAGTTCAAATATCCAAATTGTGTTCCTTTCTTAAAGCTCCTTTCAGCTGAAGCAAAATGAAGGGCATCAGATTTGAGCCAAAGTTGAAGGTAGTCTCGAGTGAGTTATGGCATACAAAGAGTCTTGAATATTTGATTAATATAATTACGGTAAATAAGCAATGGCGATGAGATAGCTACCTTGCCCCTATCGTATCATCGACGATTTCGGCAACGGATTCGGTATGGGCTGCGTCGCAGGAGTCATCCTCTACTTCATCCGTGGGATGTGGTATGCCCCCAGAAAAGAGCGCTTCCTTGGAGGTATCAATCTGCTCAAAAAAAGAGCACCGATTCTCGGAGGTAGTTCCTTGATGATTTAGGAAGTTTCGCACTCTGGGCTGGATTGTTCTCGATTACTGACTGCGCACTAATTGGAGCCCGAGGAAAAGAAGGTCCTCTCAACCAAATCGTGGCAGGTGCAGTAACTGGAGGTTTGCTGGCCTTTCGTTCGGGAGCCAGAGTGGCCCTCAAAAACGCAGTTTTTGGAGGGATGATCCTGGGCTCAATCGTAGTTGTTGAAAGGCTGATGATGAAGTACCAAAGTATGAGTGCCCGTGAGCAGCAAAAAGAAATGATAGATAAGCAACTCCGCTAGCAAAGGAGAATGGTCGCCAGACAGTACCCACAACTTTTTGAGGGACCCATGGATAATTTGGTACCCAAAGTTCATAGATTTGGATGATGTTTATATGCTAATTTTTAATGACACTGGCCAGTCTACCCTAAGACCACTGATATTCAAACCTTTATTCCTTCTATAGAAACTGCCTTCATATTTCCTCAGCTTATCCGTAATTGCAGGGGACTAAGATTATGCTTTTGGGCAACTTTGTTTAGTTGCTAAACAATGAGCCACATTCTTTGAAAAATGCAAATCAATAGCTACAACTCCAACAATTCAATCAGTTATCCAGATGCTCAAAGATGTTTGTTTATGTAAGTGATCATACTTTCCCGGTGGCCCTTAGTGCTTTGTGCCAAGCATTTACATGATCATGGACACAGCTAGTAACTTTTTGGTTCTCAGATGATCCAAAAATTTTGTATGGTCCAGCCTACTTTCTGATCTCTTGGAAGCATCTCGCAAAAACTTTTGACTCAAATCCGCCCAAATCACTATGCTCGAGTGAGTTCAGGGTTTCTTCATTGGAGGGGTTATGAGTGTTGTTTTTGAAGTAATCGCTGCCTTGCCCCAGGTTTTGGGCGAAAAGTTTGAATAACTCCTAAGCGCTGACGATCGACATAATAACTTTTATAGATAACCAACACGCTCACCCTTAGAATACTCTAAAATCAATTAAGCTAACAATTACACAATGATCACAAAGGTCTGTTGTCTAAAATGTTTGATAACACTAAGGATTTAACCAATGATTATATTGATTTGATGAGAAAAAGTAACATATTAGGCTTTTGGGATCATAATATTAATTTCCATCAAAAGAGAATAAGATCAAGACTTATGAGCTTCCTTTAACTCAAAACTTGAATTCCGCATCATCACTAGCTTCATTAGCCAAGGCTATACAGTTAGAGTGAATTCAAGCATAGGCTCGTATAATTGATTAGAAATTCTATTAATTAGAACGGCATTTGAAACTAATATTCTATAGTAATATTCTATTTGGCATGGAAAGACATACAGATTTAGTGGAGAAAACTGAACATTACAATGACTGGGGTAGAAAAACCTTTGAAACTGCAACCAAATACATCGAGTAATTGTTGTCTTATTCAGCTCAAGCAAGGCAGTGCTTGACCATTACCAGTCCAAAAAAGTATGGCCAGGGCAGGAAAAGTATATACATAAAATCAACAGCTGGCTCTAGGAGGAAAGCGACCGGGCTCTGGTCTTCAAAACTGAGCCAGGCTGCGGCATGAAGACTGTTTTGAGTCAATGGGAAAAAGGAATTCGCATCTCGAACCAAAGCCGCAAATAAAAAATACTGACAATCATGCACTTTGCCAGTGGAGGCAGCAACGACAGCAACTATTTCTACTCCCTGTACCAAATCATAATCAAACTGAAAGAGGCACTGAAGCTGAAGCAAAGTGTTGATCTCCTGGAAGAGAACATCAGAAAGTTCTTTGCCTATTGGCTTGATATCGTCAGCTCAGAGGTGGAGAAACAGCAAATCATCTACTGCGCACAAGAAATTTACGAAAAAGTTGTGATTGTCATCGAAGCTGTGGACAGGTTCACTGACAATGAAACTGGAAAAGAGGCTAACATTGCTTTCTGGCTACCTTAAAGATTCCCTAAAAACATCAAAGTCGTGGTTTCTGCAAGAAGGCACTCTTAAAGCATCCATCATTTATAAAGAATCGGGTGTGATGTAATTGACGTCCGGAGTGATGTTGGAATTGCTGAGTCCATTCACAGCGATATCAGAGATAGAGTTACCTGTCTGACCTAAGAAATGAGTGGAAGGTACCAGTGCATCCTTGATTAGCTCTTACCCAAAGTTATCAAGACTAACAACATCTATTCTTTCCTGGAGTTTTATTCAGGAGTCTTTTTGCCCAAAGACACACCTGTCTAGTGGACTGAGTCACTTTAGAAGAGAATCAAAATAGCTGAACTCGCAAATGTTACCAATATTAGCCAACTTTTTAACTTCGTTATCTAAAATAGCACAGAAAATCATACTTTGAAATCAAAATTTGAGTCATCTTTGGTCTTTCTAGCTCTAGCTCAAAAGGGATTGACAGTTAGATAGATGCTCATTTTGACCAAACTAAGCTAAAATGAATGGATCCAGTTTTTGGGGATTTTCGGATGTGTAATCGTCAGGTACGAAGGAGTGTTTTTGATAAATTCTCGATGGCTAGTCTAAAGCGTACTCTAAAGATAAAGAGTCAAAAAAGGAGAAAACTTCAATGAGACCATTATGGCTTGGCATTAAAGGATAGCTCGTGCTCTTTAATCTACTGACAACTCAATAAGAAAGCTTGAAGAACAGGCTTACCATTTGTTCTGCGCAAAAAGCTACTTTAGATTGAAAGAAATGGTTTCAAACATCTAGAACTTTTTACTCCTCTTCAACCCACACAACAAGTATGAGCTAAGTAGGTATTGGCAGACTCTATAAGAAAAGGGATTTGACCCTGTCATTGAGTATAATAAGGCAGTTTAGGGATTCAGCATGCACTACCATCCCTCCGATTAAAACATTTTTAGGATCATTGTGCAGATTTCAAGATTTTTGAAGGAGTTTTGCGATTTTGAAAACTATGATACGCCTTCTTTTAGACACCCTTTGATTTAAGGAAACATGCTTGAGCTTCGTAAAATTGGGCTCCTTTCCTAGCTCTCGAATCTTTAGATATATGTTGATAATTCATTCAACCCACCTGAAGCACTTCCTTAATCTTAAATAAACCTACCACAACAAATAAAAGAACTAAAGTAAAGGTACTTCCCTAAAGAAATTGAAAAGACCTAAGATGTCATGAAAGTATTGTAAAAAGTGGAAGCAGATCTCTAGAGTTCCCAAAGCAAGTTCAAAAAGAAAAATGAATACCCTAAGATCTTGAGTGAAATATAGCAGCTAAACGTAGATGTGCCCATGAACAGGAACAAATTTAGGCAAGATTACCTCAAAAATATCAAATAGTTTATAAAGAAATAAGAAGACAACAACAATTCCAGCAGAAATTAAGGTGGCTATTTGGACATTGATGAGGCTTCAGCTATCGTACCGATGGTTTCACACCCTTTGACTGCCAATTCCTTCCAAAAGATTAAAGAAAACTACAGGCTCAGAGAAATAAAGCCCTCTCTCTACTATTACAAAAGATGGATTTGGATACAATTCCCTTGGATCTGCATTTCTCTCAATAACAACTACTCAACTACACCTGAATTGAAGAAAAACATTGAAGGCTAAGACCATGACAATGTTTAGCACTAATATAAATTTACTAAGCAATGTCTTTTAGTGGCGATTGAAGCCAGAGAAAAGAAAAGGCAAATGTTTTCTAAGAAAGACTCAGCTATGATAGAAAATGTGAAAGCTATGACAAAATCAAAGTCCAATATGTTTTCAATCACTAAGTACTCTTCACGGAAAGGAGGAGACTCAGCCATTCTAAAAGTTAAGGCAACTCAACAGTTTGATCTTTCTTTGCAAGCATTATCAAAAGAGTTGTAGATAAGAAAAAAGTAGAAGCCAGATTTCGGCAAATAAAAAATCGAAAGAAAGCTGCTTGGATAAATTAAGGAAAACTGTTAACAGGAGATGAAATTCATTACACTGCGAAAAGAGTTTGAATCTCCATTGATTTGGGGAGGTGAGGCTAATGAAATTCTGCCTAAAGTGAAATGGGCAATCAAGTAGCACAACAACTACGAAATCGAATACATCAAGAATCACATCTAATAAAAGAAGAAGAAACTCAACAAAATCAACTACGAAAACAAAAGGCTTGCATAAGTCTATCAATAGTTAAGAATAAAATAGGCTCTAACAAAGAAAAATCTACATGAGCAAGAGTAAGAAAAGAGTGGGAAAAAGAGCAAAGCCCTTGACGATTTACTGAAAAAGAAGGAAGATGTGATAACTGAGTTTTGTAAAAGTTTGCTTCAAAAAGAAAGGCTCAAGATCATCCTGAAAATTTGCTCAGAAAACAAAACCAGAAATGAAGAGTATCTTGCCTCTCTTAACTACTTCTTACAGAATTTGAAGAAAATGATAAACTTTTAAAAGGATAACATGAAGCTTATCACTGAAAACTTGGAGTACAAAAAAGCTGAATCATAAAAGCAAACTGCCTTGGAAAAAGAGAAGAATAAGAATAGAAAAGTTGTGGAAGAGTAAGCTCAAAAGTACTTGCAATAGAAAGAAAAGCTAGAGCAACAGATTTAGGGCATTCACAAAAACATTTGGAGCGATATCCAAGACCATAAAGACCGTATCTAACATTCTTTGAGTGGCCATCTCAAACATCGCTAAGAAAAGAATCAAATCAAATAGCATTAAAAGACAATAAAGCAGCTATAAGATCGATTCTAAAAAGCCAACCGTGATTACGCTCAGCTCAAATAACTCTTCGACATAAAGGAAGGAGAAGAGATATACTCATAAAAGATGAAGAGCATGCTGCAATAGCACGAGAGAAACAAACAACTCAAAATAGCCTACTTCTAGAAGAAAAACAGATTGTAAGAGCTACAGAGAGAACTAATGAAGGTTAAAGATTAAAATGAGAAGGAAATCCAGAAAGAGCTGAAGAAGATGAGCAACGTGAAGAATGAGAGAAAGGAAAAAGAGGTCAAGGAGAATGCACAGGAAAGAAAGCTGTAGATTTTGCTGGATAACTTGTGCTTGAAGTTGGGAGTTCATGACAAGAAAGATATACTGTTTGTGCTGCAGAAGAAGATGAGCTAATCTGTGAAGATTTAATGATTGTACTATTCTATGAATACCAAAAACAAATTATTAACACAATCAGTTTTTGAATAAATTTAAATATTGATGCCATTTTGAACT
>Ga0316217_10005901_pt1 | contig 12420 bp, 8 predicted proteins | sample 1anoAmetaG_FD_203633 | JGI IMG/M metagenome (GOLD analysis project Ga0316217, IMG submission 203633) | Freshwater microbial communities from Trout Bog Lake, Wisconsin, USA - 1anoA | ecosystem: Environmental > Aquatic > Freshwater > Lake > Hypolimnion/Profundal zone | place: USA: Wisconsin... | reverse complement strand
CGCGGCGCGCGATGTCTGGCTGGGTGCTGGCGGCGGGCCGGCGCGCTGGGTGCCGCCCTTGCAGCCGCATGTCCACCGGCTGCTGGGGCTGGCGGCCGAGGCGGGCGAGGCGGATTTGGCCGCGCTGTGCGCCGACGCGGCGTTTGATGTGGCGGCCTTGCGCACATGCGGCGCGGCCAACCGGCAGTGGCAGGCCAAGACCGGGCAGGCGGCGGCGCAGACTATCGCCGATTGGTTGGCCGCCGATGCCTCCGCGCGGCTTGCCCTGCTGGATGTGCTGGCCGATGTGTTCGTGAAGAAGGATGGTGCCCCCCGCGCCACCACCGCGCAGGAGAAGCTGGACCCCGATTACCCGGCGCGGGCGGAGAGGGTGATCGCCTCCATCACCGCTGTGCAAAGCTTGCGCGGCTTGCTGACGCTGGCTGGCTGGCTGGCCCCGGCGCTGGAGCTGGGCCGCGCCTTCGCGTTGGCCTGGGAGGACGCCAAGCGCCGCGAGGGGCTGATCGATTTCGACGACCAGATCGCCGGCGCCGCCGCGCTGCTCGGCCAGGCCGAGATGGCCGGCTGGATCCGCTATAAGCTCGACCGCCGCTTTGACCATATTCTGGTCGACGAGGCGCAGGATACCAACGCCGCGCAATGGCGGATCATCGATGCACTCACCGATGATTTCTTCGCGGGTGAGGGGGCGGGCGGCAACCGGCCACGCACGCTGTTCGTCGTCGGCGATTACAAGCAGGCGATCTTTGGCTTTCAGGGCACCAGCCCGCGGAATTTCAGCCAGGCCAAGGGGCGTGTGCAGGCAATGATGCGGGGCGCGGCGCGCAATGCGGCCCGCTTGCGCGGCGGGCCGGGGGCGCAAGAACTGCTCGACCTGGGGCTGGGGGCCAGCTTTCGCACCGCCGCGCCGATTCTGGCGTTTGTCGATGCGGCCATCGCGCAGATCGGCCCCGCCGCCTTTGGCCTTGCGGGCGCGCCCGAGGGGCATGTCGGCGAGGACCGGCCCGGCGTGGTGACGCTGTGGCGGCCAGTGGGCCTGGCGGAGGACGAGGCCGATGCGGAGGGCGACGAGGACGATGCCGGTCTCTCTTCCGCCGACCACCGGCTGGCCGAGCAGATCGCGCGACAGGTGCGCCAGTGGCACCACCACGGCTATCCGCTGGTGAAGGGGGTGAAACCCGGCGAGCCGCCGCGCCGGGGCGGCGCGGGGGATGTGATGGTGCTGGTGCGCAAGCGGCGCGAGCTGGCCGGGCTGATCGTCGCCCGGCTGCATGTGGCGGGCGTGCCGGTGGCCGGGGTTGACCGGCTGCGGCTGGGCGCGCCGCTGGCGGTGAAGGACCTCATCGCCGCGTTGCGTTTCGCCGCGCAGCCGTGGGATGACCTCAACCTCGCCAATCTGCTCCTCTCCCCCCTCATCGGCTGGCGGCAGGAGCAATTGCTGGAACACGGCTGGCGCCCGCCCGAGGCGCGGCAGCAGGGCCTGCGGCTGTGGGAGCATCTGCGGCGCACCGCGCACCCCGAGGTGGCGGCCGTGCTGGAGCGGCTGGGGCAATTGCTGGCGCGGGCGGATTACGAGCCGGTGCAGGGGCTGCTCCACTGGCTGCTGGTGGGGCCGTGGCGCGCGCGTGAAGCTTTGCTGGCGCGCCTTGGGCACGAGGCGGGCGACCCGATCGACGAGCTGCTCAATGCCGCGCAGGCCTTCGCCGCTGGCCAGACCCCCAGCCTGGCGGGTTTCCTTGCCTGGTTCGATGCCAGCGATGGCGAGCTGAAGCGCGAGGCCGGGCGTTCGGCCGGCATGGTGCGGGTGATGACGGTGCATGGCGCCAAGGGTTTGCAGGCGCCGATCGTCATTCTGGCCGACGCGACCGGAGACCCGGCCCGCGCGCGCGGCGGCCAGTTGGCCCTGCCCGACCCCGCCAGCATGATCGGCGGCGAGGAGGCGCTATGCGTGCCGCTGCCCGATCTGCGCAAAGAGGAAAAACTGGGCCCCATTGCCGAAGCCGCGCTGGCCGCCGCCAAGGCCGAGGGCGAGGAGCATTGGCGCTTGCTCTATGTGGCGATGACGCGGGCGGAAGAGGCGCTCTTTGTCACCGGGGCGCTGGGCGCGCGCGAGAAGGCGCCGGCGGCGGGCAGTTGGTATGCCGCGCTGGCCGGGCTGTGCCCGCCCGAAGCCTGGGTGGAAGACCACATCTGGGGCGTCAGCGCCACGCATGGCGCGGCCCCGCCACCGGGGCAATGGCCGGCGCAAAGCGTGTGGTTTGACCTGGAGGCGGCCAAGCCCGGCTGGCTGACCCGCCCCGCGCCAGAAGAACCCCGGCCGGCAAGGCCCATGGCCCCCTCGGCGCTGGGCGAGGATGTCAGCGCCGCGCCACCGCTGGCCGGGGGCACCTATGCGCCGCAGGCGGCGCGGCGCGGTACGCTGATCCACCGCCTGCTCGAGCGGCTGCCCGATCTGGCCCCCGGCGCGCGCGTGGGCGCGGCGGCGCGCTGGCTGGCGCGGCAGGCGGCGGACCTGCCGGCCGAGGCGCGCGAGGAGATGGCCGTGGCCGCGCTGCGCGTGCTGGCCGAGCCGGGCTGGGCGCCGTTGTTCAGTCCCTATGCGCTGGCCGAGGTGCCGCTGGCGGCGCAAGTGGGCGGGCAGGTGATCGCCGGCACGATCGACCGGCTGCTGATCGAGCAGGGCCGCATCCGCCTGGTCGACTTCAAGACCGCGCGCCGCCCGCCCACCACCCTTGCCGGGGTGCCGGTGGCCATTTTGCGCCAGATGGCCGCCTATGCGGCCGCGCTGGAGGTGACCTACCCCGGCCGCGCGATAGAGGCGGCGGTGCTTTATACCGCAACGCCGGTGTTGATCACGATCCCGCCCGGGGTGCTGGCGGCGCACAAGCCCGGCTTGGGGCTGGCGCAGCAAAGCTTCGCCTTGTAGCCGCTTGCCAAACCGGCGTTGCCCCCTAGATTGGCTGCTAGCAAATAAAGGAACCCCGCATGTCCACGATCAAGGTTACCGATGCCAGCTTCGCCGCCGATGTTCTGGGGGCGGGCCAGCCCGTGCTGGTCGATTTTTGGGCCGAATGGTGCGGACCGTGCAAGCAGATCGCCCCGGCGCTGGAGGAAATCGCCACGGAACTGGCCGGCAAGGTGACGATCGCCAAGCTCGACATCATGGAAAATACCGATGTCGCCAGCCGGTTCGGCGTGCAGTCGATCCCGCTGCTGATCCTGTTCAAGGATGGTCAGCCGGTGGCGCAAAAGCTGGGCGCCGCGCCCAAGGGGGCGTTGAAGGCCTGGCTGGAGGGGGCGCTGGTTTAGCCCTCCATCCGCGCCAGCCGCTCCGCCAGCCCTTCCCACAGTACCGGGCTGGCGGCGGCGATCAGCCCGCGCCGCGTGTCATCCACCCGATAGGGCGTGCCATCCAGCCGCGCCACCTTGCCGCCGGCCTCGTTGCAGAACAGCACGCCGGCGGCATGGTCCCACGCCAGGGTGCGCTCAAACAGCGAAACGTCGTTTTGCCCCAGCACGATGCGCGGATATTGCTCGGCCGCGCAGCGGGGGATTTCGGCCATATGGTAGTGGGGGGCGATGTGGCGCTCCAGCGCGGCGCGGCGGGCGGGGTCGGCAAAGAGGGTGGAGATCGCCGCGACCGGCGGGCTCTTGCCGCTGCCGCGTGCCGTGATGCGGGTGCCATCGACATAGGCCCCCGCGCCCCTGGCCGCGTGGCAGAAGCGGCCCGACAGCGGGTCGTAAAGCCACCCCGCCACCGCCTGGCCATGCTCCGCCAGTGCCACCAACAGGCCAAAGGGGCGTTTGCCGGCAGCGAAATTGTTGGTGCCATCGAGCGGGTCGATGATCCAGCATAGCGCCTCTGCCAGATGGCGCAGCAGGCCGGGGTCCGCCGCCACAGCCTCCTCGCCGACGATCGCCGCCTCGGGCAGCAGCCGCGCCAGCCCTTCGGCCAGAATCGCCTCGCTCTCGCGGTCCGCCACGGTGACGAGGTCATCGGCGGCCTTGGCGAAGATCTCGCTGGCGGCCAGATGTTGAAAACGCGGCAGAATGGCGCGGGTGGCGGCGTCGCGCATCAGCGCCTCCACCGCCTGGGTCAGCGCGGCGTCGCGCATCACGAACGGTAATCGGCGTTGATGGCGATATAGCCATGCGTCAGGTCGCAGGTCCACACCGTGGCGTGGCCGGCGGCGCGGCCATCTTCCCGCGCGCTATCCTCCAGCCCAAGGTCGACCTCGATGGTCACCTCGCGGCCCTTCAGATGCGCGGCGACGGGGGCCTCGTCATAATCGGGCAGCGGCTGGCCCTCGCGCGCCACCCACACCCCGCCAAAGCCGATCGAGAGGGTATCGCGGTCGGCCGGTTCGCCCGCCTTGCCCACCGCCATGACAACGCGGCCCCAGTTGGCGTCTTCGCCGGCGATCGCGGTCTTCACCAAGGGCGAGTTGGCGATGGCCAGCCCCACCCGCCGCGCGCTGGCGTCGGACACCGCGCCGGTGACGCGGATGGTGATGAATTTCCGCGCGCCCTCGCCATCGCGCACCACCAGATGCGCCAGTTGCCGGCAGACGTCGTTCAGCGCGGCGGCAAAGGCATCGGCCCCGGCGCTGCCCCAGCCGGCCAGCGGCGTATTGCCGGCCCGCCCGGTGGCGAAGGCCAGCACCGTGTCGGAGGTGGAGGTGTCGCTGTCGACGGTGATGCAGTGGAAGCTATGGTCGGCGGCGGCGGCAAGCAGGCTTTGCAAAAAGGCCGGTTCGATGGCGCAATCGGTGAAGACATAGCCCAGCATCGTCGCCATATCGGGCGCGATCATTCCGCTGCCCTTGATGATGGCGCTGATTTCGATGCGTTTGCCACCCACCATTGCGCTGGCGGTGGCGCCCTTGGCGAAGGTGTCGGTGGTGGAAATGGCGCGCGCCGCGTCTTCCCAACTGGCAGGGGGGGCGGCCAGCGCGGCGGCAAGGCCGGCCCACGCCTTGTCTTGCGGCAGCGGCACGCCGATCACCCCGGTGGAAGAGACGAAGACCTCTTCACGCGCGCAGCCGAGATGCGCCGAAACCTGGGCAATGATCGCCGCCACCGCCGCGCGGCCCCGCTGGCCGGTGAAGGCATTGGCATTGCCGGCGTTGACGACGAGGGCACGCGCCTGGCCCTGGGTGATATGGGCGCGGCCCAGCTCCACCTCTGCCGAGCAACAGATGTTGCGGGTGAAGACGCCGGCAACGGCGGTGCCGGGGGCGAGGGTGACAAGGGTAAGGTCGCAACGGTCCCACGCCTTGTAGCCGGCACGCGCGACATGCGCCGTGACCCCGGCAATCGCGGGCAGTGTGGGGAAGGGCAGGGCGAGCGGCGAGGTGGTGGCGGACATAAGCTGGGCGTTAGCGGGTGTCGGGTGCCGGAGCAATTGGATGAGAGGATGGCCGGCCCGGCCAGCTTACCAAATAGGCATGACCCGATTTTGGGCGAGGTGCTTCGGCTATGGTGATCTCGGGGGATAATCGTATGAGCAGGGGGCACATAGCGCGTGGCCGCGCGTATCTCACCCCGCCCGCAGCTCCTCGGCCAGCAGGCGGAACTCCTCCGCCCGCGGCGAGTTTTTGCGCCAGACCAGCGCGATCTCGCGGTTGGCGGTGGCCGAGGCCAGCGGCCGCGCCACCACCTGGGTGCCGTTCAGAATGCCGGCGTCCAGCGCCATTTCGGGCAGCATGGTGAGGCCCAGGCCATTATCCACCATCTGCACCAGCGTGTGGAGGCTGGTGCCGATCATCGTCGCGCGGGCGCGCAGTTCGGGCCGGTTGCAGGCGGCCAGCGCGTGGTCGCGCAGGCAGTGGCCATCTTCGAGCAGCAGCAGGTGGTCGGCGTCGATCAGCAGCGGGTCGATCACCTCGGGCGGGTTGGCCATGAAATCGGCCGGCATGGCGACGAACAGCGCGTCGAGCTCGATCACCTCCTTCTCCACCTCGCCGGTGGCGAAGGGCAGCGCCAGCAGCACGCAATCGGCCCGGCCCTGGTGTAGCGATTCGATGGCCGCGGCGGAGGGTTCCTCGCGCAGAAACAGCCGCAGCAAGGGGCGCTCACGCCGCAGGCGCGGCAACATGCGCGGCAGCAGGAAGGGCGCGATGGTGGGGATAACGCTCATCCGCACCTCGCCGCCCAGCGGTTGCCCGGCGGATTGCACCATATCGGCCAGTTCCTCGGCCTCGCGCAAAATCCGGTGGGCGCGCGCCACCACCGCATTGCCCAGCGACGTGAAGCGCACCGCGCGTTTGCTGCGCTCCACCAGCACCACGCCGAGCAGGCTTTCCAGATCGCGCAGGCCGGCGGACAAGGTGGATTGCGAGACGAAACAGGCCTGTGCCGCGCGGCCGAAATGGCCCGCGTCATGCAGCGCGACGAGATATTGGAGCTGCTTGAGCGTGGGGTGATAGGGGGTCATACGGGGCCGGTGGCGGCGTCCTCTGCGGTGGCGACGGCGGCGCCTTCGCTTATCCCTTCGCGCCCCTCGCCTTCACGCATAGCGCCATGCATATCGTCGATATGCGTCATCTTCAGGCGGTTTTTCACCACGGCGAAGGCCAGCTTACCCTCCACCAGGTCGAGCGCCTCGCGCCCGAAGATCTCGTAACGCCAGCCTTCCAATATCGCCAAGCCCTTGCGCACCCCGGCGGCCAGCAGGTCGAGGTCGTCGGTGCGGGCGAGCAGGCGCGGCGCGGCGTCGATCTCGCGCGCGCGGATCTTCAGCAGCAGTTTCAGCAGGTCGGCCACCAGCGCGCCCTCTTTGCCCAGTGGCGCGCCGCGCGGGGTTTTGGGGGGCATTTCGGCCTCGGGCAGCGGCTGCGCGCCGGCCAGCGCCGCCATCAGCCGCCGGCCGATCTCGTTGTCCTTCCAGCCCGCCGACAGCCCGCGCACCTTGGCGAGGTCCGCCTGTGCCTTGGGGGGGTGGCTGGCGAGGTCTGCCAGGGTTTCATCACGCGCGATGCGGCCACGCGGCAGGTTTTTGTCTTGCGCCTCGTGCTCGCGCCAGGCGCAGATCGCCTTCAACCGCCCCAGCACGGCGGGGTTGCGCCCGGCGGCCTTCACCTTCTGCCAGGCGAGCAAGGGGTCGTTGCGATAATTTGCCGGGTCGGCCAGTTTTTCCATCTCGGCATTCAGCCATTCGCCGCGCCGGGTTTTCACCAGCCGCGCCAGCAGGCGGGGGAAGATCTGCGCCAGATGCGTGACATCTCCAATGGCGTATTCGATCTGCCGCTCGGTCAGCGGCCGGCGGCTCCAGTCGGTAAAGCGCGCGCCCTTGTCGATGGCGAAGCCCAGCCACGCCTCGACCAGGTTGGAATAGCCGATCTGCTCGGACTGGCTTACCGCCATCATCGCCACCTGCGTATCGAAGATGGGCTGTGGGGTCTTGCCGGTGATGTTGAAGATGATTTCCACATCCTGCCCGCCGGCGTGGAAGATTTTCAGCACCTTTGCGTTGTTCACCAGCAGGTCCATCAGCGGGGCCATATCGAGCCCCGGCGCCAGCGGGTCGATCGCGGCGGCCTCGTGCGCGTCGGCGATCTGGATCAGGCAAAGCTCGGGCCAATAGGTGTTCTCGCGCATGAACTCGGTATCGACACAGACGAAATCGGCGCGGGCGAGGCGCGCGCATAGTTCGGCCAGCGCGCCAGAGGTGGTGATCAACGGGTGGATGTGCATGGTGGTTCTTTTCTGGGGTGGCACCGGCGGGTGCCTCGGCTTGACAAATCGCCGGCCATCGCCTCTTGGCCGACGGCTATCCCTGCCGCAATGCGGGCCATTTGGAAAGAGCCGACATGCATTCCGCCACCAGCCACCCCTATCGCAGCCACACCTGCGGCGCGCTGACCGCCGCCGAGGTGGGTGCGGATGTCCGCCTGTCGGGCTGGGTGCACCGCAAGCGCGACCACGGCGGGGTGTTGTTCGTTGACCTGCGCGACCATTACGGCATCACCCAGATCGTGGCCGATGGCGACACCCCGGCCCTGGCGGTGCTGGAGGGGGCGCGGCTGGAGAGCGTGGTGTGCGTGGACGGCGTGGTGAAAGCGCGGATCGCGGAAACGGTGAACCCCGGCCTGCCCACCGGGGCGATCGAGGTATTCGCGCGCGGCGCCACGGTGCTGTCCGCCGCCGCAGAGCTGCCGCTGCCGGTGGCGGGCGAGCAGGACTACCCCGAGGATATCCGCCTGCGCTATCGCTTCCTTGACCTCAGGCGCGAGACTTTGCACGCCAATATCATGACGCGCACGCGGGTGATCCGCGAAATGCGCAATGCCATGGAGGCGGCGGGCTTCACCGAATATGCCACGCCGATCCTGACGGCCAGCAGCCCCGAGGGGGCGCGCGACTTTCTGGTGCCCAGCCGCATCCACCCCGGCCATTTCTATGCGCTGCCCCAGGCGCCGCAGCAATATAAGCAATTGCTGATGGTGGCGGGGTTTGACCGCTATTTCCAGATCGCCCCGTGCTTTCGCGATGAAGACCCGCGCGCCGACCGCCTGCCAGGCGAGTTTTACCAGCTCGACCTCGAGATGAGCTTTGTCACCCAGGAAGAGGTGTGGACGACGATGGAGCCGGTGATCGGCGGCATCTTCGCGGCCTTTGCCGGGGGCAAGGCGGTGACGCCCAGCGGCCAGTTCCCGCGAATCACATGGCACGACGCGATGCTGCGCTATGGCACCGACAAGCCCGATTTGCGCAACCCGCTGGTGATCAGCGATGTCTCGCATCATTTTAAGACCTCGGGATTTGCCCTCTTTGAAAAGCTTGTGGGGGAGAAAGGTGTCGTCCGCGCGATACCCGCGCCAAACACAGCTGAAAAGAGCCGTAAGTTCTTCGACGAGATGAACGAATGGGCGCGCGACGAAGGTTATTCTGGTCTAGGCTACGTTACCCGCAAAGGCGGTGAGTTCGGCGGCCCTATCGCGAAAAATCATGGTGTCGAAAAGATGGCGCTCATCTACGAAGAGCTCGGTCTGGGCGAAAATGACGGACTGTTCTTTTCGGCTGGTGTTGAAGGCCAGGCCGCCAAGCTGGCTGGCGCGGCGCGCACCCGCATCGGCGAGGCGCTGGGGCTGATCGAGCAGAACGCCTTCCGCCTCGCCTGGATTATCGACTTCCCCTTCTATGAGTGGGACGAGGACGCCAAAAAGCTGGAGTTCGCCCATAACCCCTTCTCGATGCCGCAGGGCGGGCTGGCGGCGCTGGAAACCCAGGATCCCCTCGCCATCAAGGCCTATCAGTATGATCTGGTGTGCAACGGGTTCGAGATCGCCAGCGGCTCGATTCGCAACCAGCACCCCGATTTGATGGTGAAGGCCTTCGCGCTGGTCGGCCTGTCGCAGCAGGATGTCGAGGCGCGGTTTGGCGGGCTGTATCGCGCGTTTCAGTATGGCGCGCCGCCGCATGGTGGCATGGCGGCCGGGGTGGACCGCATCGTCATGCTGATCTGCGGGGCGCAAAACCTGCGCGAGATCAGCCTTTTCCCCATGAACCAGCGCGCCGAGGACCTGCTAATGGGCGCGCCCACGCCGCCCACGGCGGCACAATTGCGCGATCTACATCTGCGGTTGCCCGCGCCGGCGAAATAGCCGCGCACCGCCGCGCGCGGCCTGGCAGCAAACGCCGCTTGCCAGCGTTGTTGCTGGGCATTAGGGCGCAGATTGCGCTTATCATTTCACCATGTTTCATTTTGCCGCTTGAGAGGGGATTACCATGAGCGACACCGCCGACCGGGTTAAGAAGATTGTTGTCGAGCATCTGGGCGTCGAGGCCGACAAGGTCGTCGAGGATGCCAGCTTTATCGACGATCTGGGTGCCGACAGCCTCGATATCGTCGAGCTGGTGATGGCCTTCGAGGAGGAATTCAGCGTCGAGATCCCCGACGACGCCGCCGAGAAGATCACCACCGTGGCCGACGCGATCAAATATATCGACGAGCACAAGGCCTGATCCGGGGCCCGGTTGCGGCCCGAATCGGGGAGGCTGAGCGACCCGTGGCCAGCCGCACCCCGGGCCCGGATAAGGGCCGCCCGAATCAGGGCCGAGTGCAGGATATTTACGGCAGGCTCGGTCCGTTATGGGGCTGGGCCCGTTGTCTTTCAGGCGCTGATTTCGGGCGCCGAGGGTGCTGGCAAAAATTATACCGGCAGCAAGAATTGTGGAGGTTCGTATGCGTCGTGTCGTTGTCACCGGGCTGGGGCTGGTTACACCGCTGGGAGCCGATGTGGAGACGGCCTGGGCCAATATCCTCGCCAGCAAATCGGGCGCGGGGCGCATCACCAAATTCGATGCCTCCGATCAGAAATGCCACATCGCCTGCGAGGTGAAGCCCGCCGGCCACCCCTATGGCTTTGACCCCAACAAGCGGGTCGACCATAAGGTGCAGCGCCAGGTGGACCCCTTCATCATCTATGGCATCGATGCCGCCGGCCAAGCGATCGAGGATGCCGGCCTCGCCGATATGCCCGAGGCGCTGCGGCTGCGCGCCGGCTGCTCGATCGGCAGCGGCATCGGTGGCCTGCCGGGGATAGAGAGCGAATCTCTGGTGCTGGCCGAGAAGGGGCCGGGCCGCGTCTCGCCGCATTTTGTCCATGGGCGGCTGATCAACCTCATCTCGGGCCAGGTCAGCATCAAATATGGGCTGATGGGGCCCAATCACGCGGTCGTCACGGCGTGCTCGACCGGCGCGCATTCGATCGGTGATGCGGCGCGGATGATCCGCGACGATGATGCCGACATCATGCTGGCCGGCGGCGCCGAAGGCACCATCTGCCCGATCGGCATCGCCGGCTTCGCGCAGGCGCGCGCCCTCTCCACCGCCTTCAACGACGCGCCCGAAAAGGCCAGCCGGCCTTACGATGTCGCGCGCGACGGTTTCGTGATGGGCGAGGGCGCCGGCGTGGTGGTGCTGGAGGAATATGAGCACGCCAGGGCGCGCGGCGCCAAGATTTACGCCGAAGTGGTGGGCTATGGCCTGTCGGGCGATGCCTATCATGTGACGGCACCGCACCCGGAGGGGTCTGGCGCCTTTCGCGCGATGCAAATGGCGCTGAAGAAGGCGGGCCTTCAGCCGGCGGACATCGACTATATCAACGCGCATGGCACCAGCACCCCCATGGGTGACGAGCTGGAGCTGGGCGCGGTGCGGCGGCTGTTTGGCGAGGCGATCGGCAGTGTCTCGATGAGCAGCACCAAAAGCGCCATCGGCCATCTGCTGGGCGGGGCGGGCGCGGTGGAGACGATCTTCTGCATCCTGGCGCTGCGCGACCAGATCGTGCCGCCGACGCTCAACCTCGACAACCCTTCCGAGGCCTGCGCCGGGGTCGACCTTGTGCCGCATGTGGCGAAAAAGCGCGTGGTGCGCGCGGCGCTCAACAACAGCTTTGGTTTTGGCGGCACCAATGCCAGCCTGGTGGTCAAGGCGCTGTGAGGGGTTTGCGGCGCGGCTGATCGCCTGTAAGGCTGCGGCATGAACAGGCGCCCCATACCCCTTGCGGCGGCGCTGGCCGTGCTGTTGGCCGGCTGGGTGCTGGTGGGCGGCTGGTGGGGGCGCGGGCCGCTGCGGCATGATACCGCCTTTGTCGTCCCCGATGGCAGCACCATCGCCAGCCTGACGCCAAGGCTGGCCAAGGCCGGGGTGATCGGCGCGCCGGGGCTGTTCCGCTGGCGCACACGGCTTTTCGCGCATGGGGCTGAGGTCAGGGCGGGGGAGTTTCTGCTGCCGGCGCATATCAGCCAGGCGCGGCTGCTCGCCATCCTCACCGGCAACGAGATGGTGCGGCACTTCGTCACCGTGCCCGAGGGGATGCCGGCGGTGCTGGTGGCCGAGCGGCTGCGCGCGCAAGCCGACCTGACGGGCGATATCGCCGTGCCGGCCGAGGGTTCTGTGCTGCCGCAAACCTATGATTTCAAGCCCGGCGAGGCGCGCGCCGCGGTGCTGGCGCGGATGCAGGCGGCGATGGCCCGCACCCTGGCCGGGGCCTGGGCGGCGCGCGCGCCCAGCCTGCCGGTGACGAGCCCAGAGCAGGCGTTGGCGTTGGCCGCGATTGTCGAGAAGGAAACCGCCAGGCCCGATGAACGCCCGATGGTCGCCGGGTTGTATGAGAACCGGCTGCGCCAGGGCATTATGTTGCAGGCGGACCCGACGATCATCTACCCCATCACCCATGGCAAGCCGCTGGGCCGGCGCATTCGCCAATCTGAAATATCGGCCAAGAACGGTTATAACACCTATGCGATGGTGGGCCTGCCGCAAGGGCCGATCACCAACCCCGGCAAGGCCAGCCTGCTGGCGGTGCTGCACCCGGCGGCGACCAGCGCGCTTTATATGGTGGCCGATGGCAGCGGCGGCCATGCCTTCGCCAACACGCTGGAAGAGCATAACGCCAATGTTGCGAAATGGTT
>Ga0316217_10005900_pt1 | contig 12421 bp, 15 predicted proteins | sample 1anoAmetaG_FD_203633 | JGI IMG/M metagenome (GOLD analysis project Ga0316217, IMG submission 203633) | Freshwater microbial communities from Trout Bog Lake, Wisconsin, USA - 1anoA | ecosystem: Environmental > Aquatic > Freshwater > Lake > Hypolimnion/Profundal zone | place: USA: Wisconsin... | reverse complement strand
TTGGCTTGATTACTTACTTTTCTTGAAATTTATCAATCTTCTCATATTGATGCTAAATGACTGCAGTTTGTTTGGAGCAGCTGAGAGCTATGATTCACGTATATGAGAATTTGCAGATAAAAAGATTGCCCTGAAATGGCAAATATTTACCAAAATATAAAGAATGATGGAATTAGAGTGCTATATTGATGCCTAATGGGTCTATTCAAGAGTAAATGCCTGTTGAAGCAGTTGCTGAACTGAATCTGGATTTAATTGAAAACAGAGACCAACAGATAAAACTAGATCCTCATGTTATAAAGTATGTATCATTTCTATGACAAATCTGAAAATACGAATCCTATTTTAACTGGACCTCATTTGCAGAAGATATCTCGAGTTTTGAGGATGTCAGGTTAATCAGGAGAAGCGCTATGACTTGTTAGGGATTCAAATGTGAAGAATATGATATAAAGGATAAAATGGTTTTCAGGCATCCTAATAATTTGCCTTCACTTGCAGGTTAATATCAATCTTCTTATTCACAGCAAATGAAGCTAAAAAAATCGATTCCTACCTTATTCTTAGAGATTCCTTGTTCATCAACCTTTAGCGTTTATTGAAATCAGCTCAAGTTTGTTTTCTGCGATCTTTGCCTCATTTTTGAGAATAACATTATAAAGTAACTTTTTTATTAGCCGGCCTAAGATAAAAGGGAGTGGACAATTACGGTTGAAAAGTTATTTTCTGTCAGAACGCAACTTTCTTATTAACTATAATATAACACAGTAAAGACCATGAAGTTCAAGTCCGAGTACAGATGGTTGCTATTCATCCTAATTCCCTTTGTAGTCTTGCTGGTCATCCACATAATTAATCCTCTCATGCTGCTGCTCAATTCACAGCCTGTTGCCCTCAATTCGTACACAACCCGCAACATCGATGCGCTAAATATGGCTACCAGGAGCTATTTGATAGAGCAGAGTCAGTAATTGGGCAGCTTCCTCAAGATCTACACCTCATTGACGAATCTTTGGAGTTCGATCTTGCTCAAAGGTACGACTTATATGAATGTTACCGAATGTACAATCAATAATGCTAACTAATACTATCAGAACTTCATGGACAACCAAACTTAGAATAGTGACTTGTCCATGTGGTTCGCCACGAATCGGAACATTCATAACCTCACTAGTCCACAGCAGACCTTTTTCAACAACTACTGCTAGCTATAGCCATATCTTATTGCTTCACTTTCATCCGGACTGTTGCAGTAGTCAGTGTTGGGAGTTTTTGTGTCTTTTAATCAAAATGATAACGAAATTGCGTTTCATTACCCCAGCTATCTGGAAGAATAGTACCAAAATATAAGCTCTAGCATAATAACGCAGCCCTATGACATGTTTAATAACTCATAAAACACCTATATTTTAGACACATAGCACTATGGTCATAACTTTGAAAACGACACAATGAGCCTCTGCCAGCTTTTAAGAAGCAATAACGTAAATCTCGGAACAATATGCATTTAAATACGAATGGGCATCCTTCTTTAGTACCCAATGCGCAAATCATAACTCCTCATCTCTAAAAGCATACCTTACAAAATTCAACTGGTTGAGTTAAATAATCTTCACGAAGCCTTCGTAATTGTTGAGGCTGATTAAAGCTCTAGTAGCTAGCTTATTCTTACTTTTCCAAACAAAACATTTACCTCCAGTTATGATGGGCCATGGGCTGGTGAGGCTTGTAGTGGAGGATTTAGGGCAGCTGATTTCTTTACCACTTTTAGAGATGGCGACCAATTATTGAGTGCAGCTGCCATTTGCTTAGGTTAGTTCGATTCTCAGAACTCAGGCCCGTTTTTATTGTACGTTTTGCAAATGCAAGCGAACAACCTTTCAACTCACTTGATAGAATCCTATACCTACTCTAATGTGGTGAAAACTTTGCTGATACCAATCTTGATATCTATAGGGATCTCAATAATGATCTCAGTTGTGGTGCTGAGATACATCCTCAACGATTTAGATTTGGAACTATTCAAGATCAATGAATACTGCAAATTCATCGTAGATGGTGATATCACTATTTAAGTACCTGAGTTTGTAGGTACTCAAGACATCATCCAAATCTATGAGGAGGTGAGGATTATCAATAAGCTGTTTAGGTATACTTCCAAAGAATACTTTGTGGGGTACTATTCCAACAAAATACTCAAGTATATTGAGGCCATTCATGTGTTCAAAAAACTTAATTACGATATCAGCTTTCTCTACGAAAACATTGGAGATGCCTATCTTTACATCGAGGAGTATTAAAAGGCTATCAGCTATCTCAAGCAGAGTATTGAAGTAGTTTAAAGCTAAATCGTCCGTGAATATGGCAGCTTGGAGAGAGTGATGCAGCTGAAACTAGACAAATAGGTGCGCTTTTCTAGCGCATACAAGTAACATGAAATCATCATGCTTCGCAGGTTGTGGAAGATATTCTTCATGTACATGAAGTACGTCTAATTGGGCATGCTCAACAGCAAGAACTTCTTTGGTTAGAATCTTTCTGAGTAGGAGAAAAAGATTAAAAAAGACAAGTACCATGGAGAAATGGTAAAGTATGTGACAAAGCTCAAACAATTGCTCTTTCCTGATTATGGTCTTTTTGCTGAGGGCAGCCTTATGTTCTAGTTTTAGGCCAAGTTTCACTTGAGTTGCAAAAATTTTGAAGCTGCTAAGGGTTGCTTCGAGAAAGCGATGAAATATATGGCTATTTATACCAAAGAGTATTAGTCGATAGGCAATAAAATAAAGTAAAAAGGGTCAAAGAACAAGGTTTTCTTCAAAAAAAATAAAATGTCTGGACACTCAAGATGCAAACCTTAAATTATCCGAGCTTTTGGAAAGCTCATTGAAGCGATAATGAAAGTTTTTCATCCCAAGAGTAAAGATTATGTCAGTGCATTTAACTGCTTGTTTGATGCTCTAAAGAGCAACTATATTAGTCAAAGTGTCAATTTTCTGATTGTGAGCTAGATTAAAAAGCAGTTGACCTAAGTTAAAGTGGGGATAGGCAAATTTTAGCATACGCAGATATTCCGAGAAATGATGCCCTATAAAACTTTACATTACGGGCCAATTACACCAGATGTAGAACCTTTACTTTATAGGCTTCCTAAAAGTGCTGCAGAGGTTTAGTTGCGAGAATATATCTATATGTATGATACAGCCGGTTTGGACTATCCTTATGCCTACTGCCAAAAGCATATCGCTTATATGAAGGAAAGGAGTGACTATGTCTTTGATAAGCTCATGAAGAAGATTGATAGAGTTTCGATTACTAAGTTCAATAATGTTTCTGAGGTAGAAACTGGATGCAACTTAACTTTAAAAGATTTCAACTAAGAAATTTTGAAGAAAACCTATTCGGACTATCTCAGCTAATCCAATTTCAGGGGTAAAACTTGGCTGATTAATGGTCTAACACGAATTATCGGAAGAATCAAAAAACTACAGTGCTAAAAAGTGATTATGGTTTTCCTCCGACCAATCCAATCTTTCGTGAATGACATGGCCACTAAAAAACAGCGCGTGAAGAGTAAGTAAAAGATAAAAAGATCTTTAAACAAAATTGATGAAGAGCCTATCCCTGATAAACCTAACCAAGAGACAGTGTTTCCTGAAGTTGGCGAAAAGGTAATCGAATTGATGAGGGAAGAAGGGATGAGGAACTGCAAACTAATCTTTATGTGCTCAGTCATGGATTAGATGAGCCAAGTCATCAAAATCTTCGACTTGAAAGATATCAATCGAAGAATCTGGGCTATCTCTGAGGGCTTGAACAAAAGCAACAACATTGTGTACATCATCGATGATAAGCACAAAGTGGACATTGAGCGGATCCTAGTTTCAAAGTTGGCCAATTACGCTGACAACCATGTGTTTGTATTTTGATAATGATGCTTAATTTAGTAACACATACTTCTTAAAGGGATCTTTCATTCACCGAGATATTTGTGGAGTGAGTTGAGTAGAATTAGCAATAATAAATCTGATTTCTTCACTCTCCTAAAGATTAATAGATGTTGGGTTTGGTCAGTTTTTCTGTCTGCATCACATAAATGTTAGAAATTTGAGCAAACATGATGGGAGCAAACGTAAGCAATAACTTTGTTTAGGTATTTTAGGACAAATATGACAAATAGTAACCCAAAATTGCTGATCAAAGCTTTAAACATTCTCAACTATCACAATTATATTCTCTAATCTGTACAAAAGCGCAATATACTTTATACTTTAGCTCAAGTAGCATAGATTTCTTAATGAAACACAAAAACGAATTAAGATGGTTAGCTTTCCTGCTGATTCCCTTTAACATTCTCTTTGCTTTGCACATAATCACCCCTCTTTAATTCATCTCGAACAATGGCAGCATGCTCTAGTACTACGCAGGCTAGGAACAAATGTCTATGTACAGATACACAACAACTAGCTATATTTACTTCTCCCGAAGAACCTTGAACAATCTGTTTCAAAGATATGTTTTTAACCTCAATGCTATCACCAAACTGGTTTGGAGCTCAAATCAAAATAGCTCGTATATTCATTATAAAAACTAAAATACAACAGCACTCAATGCATTCTAAATTTACTCGCAAGCTAACAGAACATCAGCAAATCGAACCTCTTTCAATGCGTCTATGTGGTTCGCTACTGGTTATTAAAAGTAGAGCTAACTGCCAGTCAATCTAAAGGCATTGCTTTAGCAATATCTAAGAATAGATGTTTACATTAGGCAATTGACAGCTGCAAACATCGATTAATTAGTCTATAGTTTTATCTACTATTCAGTTGATGCCAACCAATCCATTTTTTTTCAGTTTCCTGCAAAATAATAACCCAAATATGCCAACATCAGTGCTTCAGTTAAGGACTATTACTATAACCAAACTATGAACGTTTACTTGGCCAACAATAAGTCTTTATCAATAGTGCCTTTTATTGAGCACTAGATCACAGAAAACATTGATTTGCTGATACTATGTAGGCCTAGCATAAAGTAAAAACAGTCAAAGGTTATTTGCCTAAAGCTGAGGGCTGATCAACTTGAATATCAAATACGCAGCAATTTCAGCCCTTTAAACTTTTCTCAGCTAAACTTTACATATTACTTGATTATGAACCCTGACTTCCTTCCACCTAACTCTCAGCCAACTTACATAATTTTCGGGGAAAAGGAAGATAAATATTCCTAAAGCATCGGCAAAATCAAACTAAATGAAAAGTCAAAAATAGGGCAATAAAACATCATAAAGAGATACAAAGTTTTATACTACTTTCAAATAAACTTTACTGTTTACTTTATTTCTCCAATCACAATTGACACATTCAATGTGAATTCAACTCAATACTTTTTAGTTTGTCAAATCCAACTTGACCCATCTGTTGTTCTCAACCAAAAGTTGGCCATTAACTTCCCAGAGCTTTTACTTCCAGTCACATTATTAGTTATCTTCGCATCGATTGTTAATGCCTACATAGTCAAACTTATTTTGAATAGCATTTAAAGGTAATTATGTGCCTTGGATCAGCCTTGCCAACTTATAGTTTAAGGCAACCTTGACGTTTAAATTGCAGATTTTTAAGGCGCAAAGGAAATTAAAGAACTTTATCGAAAAATCAAGATTATCAACAAAATTCATAGATATAGCACCTAGAATTATTTTACTGGTCATTTCTCATCGAAGCTTTTGAAGTATGCTGAAGCTTTACAGCTTCTCAAAGAGCTGAATTATGATCCTGGAAATCTGTTGTAAAATATGGGAGAAGCTTACACTCATATCGAGTAATGGAAAAAAGGGAGAGATGCATTAAAATAGAGTATAACCCTAACTTTGGAATAAATAGAGAAAGACTACGGTTCAGTAAACGAGATAACAAAGCTAAAGAAAGAAAGAAAACTGCCTTTTCATTACAAACAACTTGAACAAATCCTAATCAGAAGATTATTCAAGCTAACCTTCAATTACTTAATCTATCTGTAGCAAAAACCAAGCTTTTTACTCATTTCGAAGAAATAGTCCACTTCTTAATCTTTGTTTGATGATAAGAAGGAGTTGGGCCTGAATAGGTAGTGTCTTTATTACCTGAAAATGCTAAAAATGGCTTTTTATCCTTAGTTTTCATCACATTCTTAAGCTATTATTATGCTTTACTATGAGGCAAAGCAGGTCGCTATGTTGAGCAACTTTGCCGCCAATAAAAGCTCATTTAATAGGATAGATAAAATACTAGAGATATACACTTAAGAATACTACATTAATCGTAAACTAAGTAAGTAAAAGTCACAGCTAAATCACAAGTAAAAATAAGTGAAGAAAATACACTAGCTCAAAAGAAAGCCTCTCTCACATTATTCTAAAGTACACCCAGATATCCTCAAAGCTTTCAAAAATTACTTTTTATTTTAAATCAAATAAATAGAAAGAAACAAGTCAGGGAAGTACATTTGTTCCATCAATGAATTATGCTAGTGTCTTACAACAGAGGTCATAAGTATTAGGCTTAACTATCTTACGCTTTACTATCTTCGCAAATTGCTTATTTAACTCGATTTGGATACTTTGCTACTTTAGTCTACGCAAATCTTTAGACAAATGATGCCGTTTTCAGGTCTGCACTATGGCGAACGAACTGAAGATGCAGAACACTAACTTTATAAGTTCCCAACGCAATATAGCTCTGGCCTTTAAAGGTAGTTCATTCTGATCTTTGACTGTGGAAAAAATTACGTGGAAAATGATCAAAAATTGGTGAATTTTCACGCTGAGAGAGTAGGTCACTTACACGAAAAGTTAATTAAGCCTACCGATAGAGTTTCAATCATGAAGTTCAATGCGAGGCGAGGTGTAGAGGTAGAGTGCAAACTGCTCATGAAGTAGTCCTCAGACTTCTTGCTGCGAAAATCAGTCAATGAGATAGTGAGAGAACGTAGTTCTTCGGGAAACCTGTGTCCTGGATTGATAGAGGTACTTTTGAGAAGTGTTGACAGAGTGAAGCATCTACGAAGCGAGAAAGTGATTGTTTTGTTTTTCCGAAGCGTCTAGCAGTACAAGTAGCAAATGGGGAGAGTTCATAGATCCCACTTCGAGAAATATCCTGCAGCTCGGTCGTCTGTTACTGGAGTGCTTAGCGATGAGTAGCAGCTTTAGGTTTAGGAGCGGTTCCCAGAGAGATTCGGAGAGTGGGTAGAGTACATTTTGCAGGAATAAGAGATCAGAAACTTAAAACTGATTCTCTACTGCGCTAAGGAAGATTCAAGGTCAGATTTAGTCAATTTCTTCGGCCTGAAAGACATCAATGCTAGGATTTGGGGGAAAAACGATGGAGTAAACGTAAGCAATAATCTTGTTTACATAATTTAAGACAAATATCGCAACGACATCGATCGGATTTTGATGCTTAAAGCACAATTAATACCTGATAATCACATTTTCATTTTCTGACTCCCCTCATTCATTTTTATGATTATTCTACAACCAATAAAATATCATTTTTTTTCAAACTATTACCTTTTCTATTTCCGAAATAGTAACTGCTCGTTTTGTCTTTTTCACTCCCTTATCTTGGAAAGCAGTTAGATTTCCCTTTTTCTTTAATGGAGGGAGTTATCTACTCTCTCGAGTATGAGTGTGTTAGTGAATAGCCTTTTCATTGATTTTCATAATGCTGTCAAAATTTTAATTCTTCGCCTCAGTTGTTTTAGAGTGATCTTTAATGAACTATTGGTATGTTTAATTTTGGCTTTCTTCCAATATTTCTGAGGGAAGCTAAGATTGCTTGTTACCGTTACCTTACAGCTTGTTCTAAGGGGTTTGGATGGAAACCCTGATGAGATAGTTGTTGGTGTCAGGAGGAGTATTGGATCGAGAGGGGACAATCTTGTTACTATTCCTCGATTATAAGATAAGCTGGATAGTTGATTTCTTCGAAACGATTAGATAAGTGTGCAAAGCTACTAGATAGATCAGCCAGATGATTGGAACTATGGCTAAAGTTAAAACGATTGCACTCATGACAATGATCTTGGTTTATTATACGCCTATACTTGTGTTTGTGACTTCTAAAATGCTAAAAGTGTTTAAGCCAAAGCAAAAGCCTTGCAAAATTAGCACTAAGATCAACAAAAAGTAGAACTAAAAGTAATTCTTGGCCCCAATGCAGTTGTTGAGCCATTTGCAGTGATGATCGAAGAGTTAAACACATCTCTTGCATTTTTTGCAATGGTAGCTATTTTTGGCTAGGTAAGAATATGAATACTTGTGAAAGTTTTGCAGGTTTGGCAAAAGAAATGTAAATTGGTTTCGTCAAAAGCTTTCCTTGGTAATCAGATAAAGTACCCTTTTTCGATGGCTGCCCGATGCATTAGTTGTACCGAATCAGTGGGAACAATTTTACAAGTTAAATACCAGAAAATGGTGATTAGTAAGAACATGAAAAAAAGCAGCACTTCGAAGACAATTGCCAAGACATTCGAATTTATTGAGATTTCAATTTGGACGGCTGTAATTGCTGTGGTAGTGATGACGAGAAAAGGTGGTAAAATTTGGACTAGGGTTGGGCTGCTTGAAAAGCCATTGTGGTTTATCTAGTGCTCAGTTATTTGTTAATCGCATTTTTCGTTGCTGACGGAACCTTTTTGTTTGTTTTCCATTATAATTTCTATGAAGCAGTGCATTCATTTTTGTATTTGTCAGAACCACTGACAAGTAAATTGCTTAACTGCAATTTCTAAGTCCGTTTCTACAAAGAATCTTCCCTTGCAGGTTGCCTCAACTCAAAATTTAAGTATTTTACAGTATCTATTACTAATCATACTTTTGAGAACTTTTTAATGGGCTTATTTAAATTTTATGCAGGCAGAGAGCAATTCTATTTTATGTTATATTAAAGGCTGGTTTATTTAATTGTTAATCCATAATATATCTTATGTTCACTAAGGCATTCAGACCACTTCTCAGCAAACCACTCACCACTCCCATTCGCAGATTCTTTGATCTCCACGAGTATCAAAGCAAAGATCTCATGCGCAAATATGGGGTTCTCGTTCAAAGAGGAAACATTGCAACTACTCCACAACAAGCTGAACAAGTTGCTAGAGATCTCAATGTCAAAGGTGGTGACCTCATCCTCAAAGCACAAGTTCATGCAGGAGGTCGAGGAAAAGGCACTCTCAGCAGTGGGTTGAAAGGTGGTGTACAGATTCTTAAAACTCCAGAACAAGTCAAAGATTTCACAACAAAGATGATTGGCTACAACCTTGTTACTCACCAAACAACCAAAGATGGGCTTAAGGTTAACGCCGTTTTGATTCATGAGGGAGTAGACATCGTTCGGCAGATTTATCTAGCCTTCATTTTGGATCGTAACAGCCAAAGACCAGCTATTGTTGCTTCTCTTGAAGGAGGAATGGAAATAGAATAGGTCGCAAAGAGAAATCCAGATGCAGTGAAAGTATATCCTATCGAAGTTGACACTGGCATCACTTAAGGCTTGTTGAATAAGCTATAGGTTGACCTCAAATTGCAAACTGTAAAAGGATTCAGAGATCAAGTTCGCAATCTTTACAACTTGTTTGTGAAATGCGATGCTGTTCAGCTTGAAATCAACCCTTGGGCAGTAAACCCTACTAACTAAATCTACTCAGTTGATGCCAAGATCGGGATTGACGATAACGCAAAATTTAGACAAAAAGACCTATTTTAGTTGAAAAAGAGCTCATTAGCTTCTTAGGACGTTGATCCTCATGAAGATAAAGCTATTGCCGCTGGACTCAACTATGTGGCTCTTGATGGAAACATCGGATGTATGGTCAACGGAGCAGGTCTTGCCATGGCTACTATGGATATCATTAAGCTTAAGGGAGGATAACCAGCTAACTTCTTAGATGTGGGAGGAGGAGCCAATGTCGAACAAGTCAAGACTGCCTTTGAAATCCTGTCTTCTCATCCCAAGGTCAAGACTATCCTAATCAACATCTTCGGAGGAATCATGAAATGTGATACTATTGCTACTGGTATCATCAAGGCAGCACAGTTGGTGGATCTTAAGCTCCCACTTGTATGCAGACTCACCGGCACGAATGCTGATAAAGCCAATCTCATGCTTAAAGAGTTCACTGAAAATAACAAAAGCTTGAAGATAGAAGTTGCCAGAGACCTTGACGATGCAGCTGTAAAGGCAGTTGCCACAGCTTCCAAATACAAATGATCTTTGGATATTCAAACATTATAATTGTAACTACAATGACAGAGAATTACTCAGTTGTAATCGATAACGGAACTGGTTTCTGCAAGGCCGGACTTTCTGGGGAAGATGCTCCTCGCACCAAGTTCCCAACCCTGGTAGGCAAACCCAAAATGCCGTCGATTATGGTCGGTATGGACCAAAAAGAAGCGTACGTGGGAGATGAAGCTGAAGCGAAGAAGGGAGTCCTGGTTTTAAAAAACCCGATTTCTCATGGGGAAGTGTGTAACTGGGAAGATATGACAAAGATTTGGCATTATACTTATTACAACTAGCTCAGAGTCACTCCTTAATAGCATCCTTGCCTACTAACTGAAAGTATTTGTTAGCACATTTAGCCCCTAAAAACCCCAAGGCCAATCGAGAAAAAACAACAGAAGTTATGTTTGAGACTTTCAATATCCCTTCCTTGTATGTGGCTTGTCAAGCAGTTTTGGCACTCTACTCAACAGGAAGGACAACAGGCCTTGTTTTAGATTCTGGCGATGGAGTAACAAGCACAGTGCCAGTCTACGAAGGTTATGCCTTACCCCACGCAATCGAAAGAAACAACTTCGCAGGTCACGAATTAACCCTATAATTGCACAAATTGCTTGACGATGTTGGAATGCGTTTTAGCTTATCTGGAGAATTCGACATATTACAATAAATCAAAGACAAGCACGCTTATGTAGCAACAGACTTCAATCAATAGCTTCAAGGTACAAGTTTTGTCTAGTTTAGACTATGAGAAAACCAATAGAAATGACTGTGTGTTTACCCTTCCTGATGGAGAAACTATCACGCTTGGAAATCAACGCTTCAGATGTACTGAACCATTGTTCAACCCTTCGAAGTTCGGTTATGAGATGCCGGCGTTTCATGAAATGGTTTACCAATCTATCATGAAATGCGATTTAGATGTTCGCAAAGATCTTTACAACAATATAATACTCAGTGGTGGTAGTACGATGTTCCCAGGCACAACTTAACGTACCTCTAAAGAGCTCCAAACCCTCATTCCTCCCTCCACTAAAATCAATGTTGTGGGTCCTCCTGAGAGGCAGTTTTTAGCTTGGATTGGTGGCTCCATTTTGAGCTCATTGACCACATTTCAAGCAATGTGGATCACGAAATCGGACTTCCAGGAGCACGGAGCAGCAATCATTCATAAGAAATGCTTTTGATCAATATAGTAAAGCTATTATAAAAATTCATAAAATTATTGAGATGAGATTAAGAGAAGCAGATGCTCCGTTCAAGCTGCCTGGAAGTGAATCACCACTCAAAAGTAAGATTATTTTTAGTCAGAAAGTACTTCAGTTACTGCCATAATTCATGGAACTGAGACGAAACCTTCAAATATCTACTATATTGATTGTAAGCCAAATGTTATGTAGCTCTTGAGCGCTTCAGAAGGGACTACGCCAGTGTTGATAAACAGTAGCGTGAACTCAAACGCCTGAAATAGGAAGACACCCGAGCAAGAAAGCGTACGAATGTGATCTAGCGCGAGTTGAGTCTCAAGAAATTGGACGAAAATAACCATCAGAAGATGCAATAGAGGCAGTTTCACTCACTTTATCTACACAAAATGGGCTCCAAAATGACCATTCATAGTCCTGGAATACCCATCGATCCACTCAACCTCCGCTATCACAACTCTGAAAGGGGAAAACAGCTGGAAAATGCAGATCGCGAAAGACATATCAACACTCTAGTAAGAGCTCATAAGCTTCAGACTTGGGGTACTTCGGGTTACAACATTATTAATGGTCAAAAGAACATGACAGTTTAAGAAATGGTTCCTCAGGATAACTTCGGGGTATTCCAGCAAAAGCTGAGTGGCTACTATGAAAAATTTAGAATAAGACCAGAAAAAAACTGATATATATCAAATTTTAGCAAGTTTAAGCAAGTTTTTGTTGAGTCAGCTGAGAATAAGATAAATGTAACTACTAAGGAGCTATAAATGCAGCTTGAGAATAGTTGTTTTTATTTGTGTTGCTGAAAAAGGTATATTAATCATTTGGCCGTGAAAGCACTTTCTAGCTCATTTCTGATCTTTTTTATCAGTTTGAGTGATGACTTTTCCTGATGCTAGGCCAAGAAACTTCCAGGCTATTATTTTCCAGCCGACAATTGCCCTTGAGATTTGCTTGTAA
>Ga0316217_10005899_pt1 | contig 12421 bp, 30 predicted proteins | sample 1anoAmetaG_FD_203633 | JGI IMG/M metagenome (GOLD analysis project Ga0316217, IMG submission 203633) | Freshwater microbial communities from Trout Bog Lake, Wisconsin, USA - 1anoA | ecosystem: Environmental > Aquatic > Freshwater > Lake > Hypolimnion/Profundal zone | place: USA: Wisconsin... | reverse complement strand
CATATAGTTCGCTGTAAGATTTAATGCCTTTTGCTTCTATCCAGCGATAAATGGTGCGTTCGCTTACTTTGTAAAGCAACGCAGCATCTTGAACTGAAATCTTAGGCATCAAGCATCTTTCCTAGCAGTCGCCATTTAGTCGAATCCCACACGGTATCGCAGACTCGACACTTAACTTCTAGTGAGCGCTCCAACTGCTGAGGATTGATCTTGAGGCTCGCACCGCAAGGCTTTCCATCATCCCCAACAGTCGGACACTTACCTAGGACAATATCCTCAGACTTTTGCCCCAAGACCATTTTGATCTTGCTGGTCGTGGTAATGATTGTCGTGACTAACTTATCTGCTTCTGGGTACTCTGAACGAATCCACTCAGAGCGCTTAGAGATGTATTGCGTGGTCAAAATGATTCGGGCAAGTTCATCCATCCGGCGCTCGCCATGCCAAGTAAGTTTCATCTCTTGACGAATCTCACGCATCTTCTGTTCATGCTCCATAAGTGGCACAGAAATCCCCCCCGTTCGTAGGTGTAGCGTTTCTAAGCGTACTGGTATTGGCGAGGATTCCCCGCTACCTGATACGCGCTCGCTTTGATTGCCCTTGCTTGGTAGCAACTCTGCTTCAAGCTCTTTGTATCGTGCTGGAAACTTAACGACCTCAGACATGGCAAATTGCCAGCAGCTATCGCAAACCGAATACTCAGAAGCCCTACGGCAGTTAGCACACTTCACTTAGGATTACTTGATCTTCTTTACTGCGTAACGCACTTGCTTACTTCCTATGCGCTGATTATGGCTATTCAATTCAGATTCTTTACGAGTAAAGTCTGCTTTTGGTTCTTGTACTTCTACCAAGATTTCTGCTTTGATAAGCAAATCTTCAAGTTCTTCAATCCTTGATTGTAAGCGTGAATTAGCCGCATCAAAAGATGTCAAATCGCTTATATTAAGTTTTCCGTTTAAAAAACGAATTAATTGAGAGTGATTAGTTTTTACATCTTCAACTAACTTTTCGTAATCTTTCTTTTTAACAAACATTATTTACCCTCTCTTGCAGCTTTAACGGCTTCAACATCTTCACGGTTGTAAAAGACTTTCTTGCCCTCACGCTTTACCCAAACAAGAATCTTGCGATACTGCAATTGATAAAGGTGATTGGCTTTAATGCCTAAATGCTCTTGGACTTCTTTAGATGTCATTAGTTCCAACTGGTCGCTCCCCAGTTTGGCTCATCTTGAACTACTGCCTTTTGGCGGGCTTGTGCCTTGAGTGGCTCGGTGATCTTTGTTGCCTTGATCTCATAAGCAATCTTGCGTGTGCCATCTTTAGCATCGTATTCGGTGATTACTAGATCGCCAGTTACTTCTAACTTCTGACCCTTAGTAACTGCATCAGCAACAACTTCTGCTTGACGACCTGTTACTGATACGCCGTACCAAATGGTCAACCCGTCTTGCCATTCCCCGCCTTTGTTGAAGCGTTGAGAATCAGCTAATGAAAAGTTTGCTACTGCGAAATCGCCGTTCTTGCCCTTGATGAACTTAAGCTCTGGGTCTTTACCAACTGCGCCCGTTACTGTGATTGTTGCCATTTTGCTCTCCCTCTATGTATGTACCGTCTTGCGCCAACCTTACAGGATTTTTACCAAAGATGCTTACAGGCACATCCTCGGGGTTTTGATACGCCGAAACCATCCAGCCCTTTTCAGTAGCTTCTTTAGGTCGCAAATGAATTGAGTGTGTACCGAGGTTATGGCATTTATGGCAGACTGCTACGAGATTAGCAACCTCATCTTTACCGCCTCGGCTTTTTAACTTCCGGTGATGCAACGCCAAGTCATGCGAAGGGCAGCCACATCGCTCGCAATAGCCCTTAGCCCTTGTCAGGACTGTGTCTGCAATCTTCTTATCCAATAACGCCGTAAATCTCGCGGGCAAAGAAAATCTTGTAATCAGCGCCTTCTACCTTGATAGGTACGCCTGAGTGCTGGTGAAATGTCACTTTGTCGCCAACCTGTAGGTCTTGCGCGATGCGTATGCCGTTCTCGTATCTGCCGGGGCCGACTGCGACAACAGTTCCCTCGGCTGGCAATTCTTTGGCTGAATCAACAAGGATAATTCCTGAGCTTGTTTTTTCCTCAACTGCATCAAGTTGAACTACAACTCGATCTTCTAAAGGTCTAATCATTGCCATCTCTCCTGTTCGTAATACATAAATGGTGGTGCGGTGTATGGATCTTTATTGGCGGCTATCTCCAATGCTTTCTTCATGCTTGCTCCTGCTTTAAGTGCGCCGATAGCCAGCGAACTTCCGCTTCCAATGCCGTATATGCCATCACTATCAAGACAAATGGAAAGATCATCAGCAAGCTCAAAAACCTCGCCACCAAGCGCAATAAGAAATGCAAAATTAGCTTCGCCATCTTTATCCTCATCCCACTTGTAATCGTTGTCTTTGAACGCCCGCTTCATTGACGGCACAACTTTACTGGCGAAGAAATGATAAAGGTCTTTCTTGTCTTTGTCTGTTGGCGTTGGGGGAATCCAATTGTGTTGAATAACATCACACGCAGCGCTTAATCCTGCGCCAGCGATAAGGTACTGACCGCGTTCTACAACTTTAACCATCTGAGGATGTGAGTATTTACGCGTTGATGTGACAAGTGAATCTGCACCGATAATCGCTTTGGTAGAAGTCACCTTTGCAGCGATTGTGGTCATGTAAGTATCTTAACAGAAGGGAGCGCCCGAAAGCGCTCAACCCTCTTTTACTGCCGAGTGAACGGCCTCGGCAATTTCAGGAATCATACTCGATTCGTAGTCGGTTATGTCCTCAGTACCCATTGGCTAATAGTAGCCATGTTTCAAGTGAAACCTAAGCGCAGTACAGGTTGACCCATAACGGGTGTATATGTAATGAAGCCCATCTTGCACTTGAACAACGGGATTAGAAGTCTTTATGAAGTTGTAATCTTTCCAAGTCTGATTAAGAAATTGAAAGATGCCAAAAGCCGATGAACTAGGGTTTTTAGCCTTAGCGTTCCAATGGCTTTCGAGCTTGACCAAGCGATCTAAGCAACTGAACTCTGCTGGCGATACAAGGGTTTTGGCGTAAGCGCGAGGCTGATGCACAAACTCTTGGATAGCAACGAGTTTAGGCTCAAAGGCTATGGCTGGTGTTGCAAACGCAATCCCTACGGCTAGAGCCGCGACTAAAAGGGAGCGTAACGAGAGCTTTATCGTGCGCCAATCTCTCCCCCTCTTGATACTTCGATTGCAGATGCCATTCCCTTAGTTGAGGTTGTCATTGCTGACCCCTTTCTCTTTTGGTTACTTGCAAGTGTACGGCAGGTTGAGCATAGGGTGTCAAACACCCACATCCCGCAAGCGTTACAACGAGCAATTTTTATCTCATTATTAAATGTCATTTGCTACACATTACAATTGCGGTTGCAATACTTACAACAAGTGCCAAAATCCCCGGCATGACAATTAAAGTATGGTCGTGATCTCTGGTGTCATATCCCATTAACTTAACTCCTTCTCAATTGCTTGGATGGTGGGGCAGGGATAGCGTTGGTCATCAGACTCAAAACTACAAAATAGTTTTTTTGAGTAGTTTTCTTTACCCACGCCTCTCATCATTTCTACAGGCTTATGCAATTCCACTACTGCGCGAAGGGCAAGCGCTGAAAGATAACCACCAATTTCCCAAATGTTTTCTTTAATAGGTCTTGGTGATTCAAACGCAATAATTTGATCTATCTTTGCCAGCAATTTATCGTGGGTCACGCTAACTCCTTATCAATGACAAAATTAAATTTGGCAAGCAACCACCATCTTTCTGCCCTACGGAAGACCCATTCGTCGGTCATGGGCATGTCACCTTTAGTTGATTCAAGCCAATCCTGTTCTTTTTTTATAAGTTCAACTACTGCGCGAAGGGCTAACAAAGGTGCGTTAATTCGTTGGTGTTGGTTGCACTCAGGTTCGCAAACTTCTATCTCATCATTGATAAGCGCCAACAGTTCATCGTGGGTCATTTCATCACCTCAGCTATTAATTCAGCAAGGTCGTCAAGGCTTCCCTCGTTTTTGATAACCCGATCAAACTCCCAGCCGTCTAGCGCGTGTTCTGAAATGTGATCGTTTGCTGGCTTAATGTCTGGGCGTTCAACGCGCCACATCTCGCCGTGATTCCACTTGATGCCATAGAACTCATTGCCAAAGCGAACATCTGTCACAACTACCTTGTCGTGAAAGTCCAGTTCATTGAGAACCTTCATCGCCCAGACATCCTCGCCAAATTGTGCGCGCCCTACTTCTGTGCCAAAGATTTGTAGCAGTCGGCGAACTTCGGCGTTCTTCTTGGCAAAATCCCATCCGTACTCATCCACAAGATCAGTCACGCGAAGGCGCTCTGATACAAAGGGATTTAACTCGTAAAGTGCTTCACGAATAGCATCAGCAAAAGCAATGCGCTTATAGCCATGATCTCTAATAAGAATCTTGGCAACTTCATCTTTGCCCGAACTTGCGTAGCCGCTTAATCCGATAATCATTGCCACTCCATCCCAATAAAGAATCTGACGAAATCAATATCCCATCCGTACCGATCAACCTTGAACCCAAGACCAATCCCGTTTAGGCAACCATAGTGAACCCAGTATTTACCGATCTTGCGCTCTCTCATTTTGAGGCTCCCCAACCGCCACCGCGAAAGTGTGCTGGCGTTGCGTGAATGACCTTTTGCATTTGCTTCTGGCAAAGTGGGCAATCTGGTACTGAGTTATCGTCAAAGGTTTGATACATCTCGATTGACGAGCCATCTTCGTAACATCTATAAGCGTATGTAGGCATTAGAACAATCCTGTCTGTGTGATTTCAGTTGATAGCCAAACAATGCAATCGTTTCCATTGTCATTTTGGCGGGTTTTGCCTGAGTCGTAGATCAAGCCATCTTTGAGTAGAGATAGGCGAGTTGGGCGAAGAGTGTCGCCGGGCATACCAAGAGCTTTTTGCATCTCCTGATCTGTTGCGCCGTGTTCTTGGTTATCAAGAATTACCTGATAAACCTTAGCGCGGTTAGAGCCAAACTTAGGTCTAGCCTTCTCGTAAGCTGCTACTGAAGTTGCTCTCACTTCTGTTCACCTAAGGCAATTTGAGCGCACAAATCCTGCACCTGTAGCGCAACATTATCAATGCCCATCTTGACTAAGCGCTTGCGATCTTGCATAAGTGGTAGCGCGCAAATCTGCTCATAGATTTCTAGGCGAGTTTGAGCGCGGATGACATTGATGACCTGCTTGAGAATTTCTTGACCTTCTGGGGTATCAAGCACCAACTGATTATCTTTAACTGACCAATGCTGGTCTTTGCAAATAACCTTCACGATAAATCTCCATCTTCTAGTTGAATGAGAATGTAAGCAATCAATACGACTAAGGGTAGCCCAACAAACAAGATAATCATTTATTTCTCCATCCAAGGGTCGTCATCAAAGTTTGAGTGCGCGATGAGTTGGCAGTTGCCCTCAACGCAATCTTCGCAAGGCTTATCTTCTTCCATGTCGCTCATAGTTCTGCTCCTTCTGGTGAGATGTAATCGGTGAGCATTAGGTAAGAACCTGTTGCGGTGTCAAAGTGCGTTTCAGATTGAAAACCTAGTGATGCCAAGTATTGCTGGCAGACAAGAGTTTCAAGGTAACGATCTACCCAGTACGCCATCTTGTAGGAGAAGTTGGTTGTTACTGGCTCAAAGCGATGTTGTTTGATAAGCCAGTCTTTGCCCCAACGCATCGCGGTATCGGCAATGCGGTCAAAATCCTCGGCGGTGATTGTCATTGTGATAGTAACCATTTATGCCACCTGCTTGTTGCGTAGGTATTCAAAACCTGCATCAAACCAATTTTTGGTATAAGCGTGTGCTTCTTCATCAGTAAGTCCAAGGCGAAGTGCGCTATTAAAAACTTCGCAATACTTTTCAATCATGTTGCTGATCAAAAGTTCTGTTGATGTCTTAGCCATTTGTAGCTCCTTGCCGGTTCTCCGTTCGTTCCCCGACAAGACAAAACTTACGCCGATTCCTTACAGAAAGCAAGGGTTATTTCAAAGATTTTTTAATTATTTTTGTTGCGTGTATCACCGAACAGATGTTCGATTAAATGCAGTCAAAGCTATCCGAAATCTCGATATCCACGCCCGGCGTGTCTGAGTATTCCTTGCTGGCAATAATTTTGATGACCTGAGCATCATCGGCAAAAGCGACCCCTGTCAGCCCGTCATTGACACCGCGAATGTATTTGTCTAAGTCCGGGGCAACCGTTGGATGCTCGCGCTTGACGGATTTAGGGCGCTTTACTCGAAATCGCATAGTTATCTCAATCGGGTCGAGGATTGGGGTACAACCAGCGAGTTTAGCGGCATTAGCTATATCAGCGCGCCAAGCCGCCAACTCAACTGCCTTGTTATGAATCATGCGCCCGTGTCCAACATGGCGAAGGCTTCCTTGCTGAATCGGTACGCCTTCCACTCTGAACTTAAAGCTCAACTACAACCAATTCATCAGACAAGAAGAATTTGACTCGACCTGCACCGTGTTCATCACGAAGGCGCATTTCTAGCCCAAGTCTTTCTTCTTCAATCTGTATTACCGACCAGCGCTCGTCACGATAAACGAGAATGTCGCCGACCTGTACGCGGTCAGCCTTTGTGCGTAGAGCTTGCATGATTCCCCCTCAGGATTCGTAAGTCTTACGAGTTAAAGTGTGACATAAATTGCTTACTGTGGCAACTCACCAAACCCCCCTAAAAGGGCTTTAATTGCCGCTATGCGGGGTTTTGCATCTACGGCTAATGGATTCTCTACCTCTAGGCGGTTAAAGGGCGCAGGAGTGGGCGTAGAGGTCGGTTTAGCGGCTTCCCTGATCTGAGCAACGGTGGGGAAGAAGTTAGAAGCCTGAATGACTTTCTTGATGGCATTGAAAAGATCGGCTTTAGAGATGTCGAGGTCGCGCAGTAATTCCCAATAGGCGGCAAGCTGGGGGCGCTCAAACTGGTGGTTGGGATAGACCGCTACGGCAAGAGCCATGCAGTCGGCTAAATCTTCTTTTGTAATCATTCCAACTCCAGCCAAGCGCTCTCTTGCCTAAATTCCTTGAGAAACTTCTCGCTACCTGATTCCCGGCTTGGCAAAGGCTCATCATCCCATCGTTCTTGATTCAACCAAGTAGCCGGAAGGGTTGTGAACTGGCTTTTGCGGTTAGGGTCTTGAGAATAATTGCGAGCGCCTGTAAGGATAACATCTAGGGTTGTTTTACCCAGAGCTTTCATAAACGATTCCCTTGCTGCGCCTTTTCCCTGCTTACGAGGATAGACATTCCAAAATTGTTCAAACTCGTTGAACATATCTTTTCTCTGGTTAGATGTCTTTGGTTTAATGACTTTGGTTTGTTCGTCATCTGTGAGGCTACCTACCTGCAAATTTGAGGCTACCTCTCCCGATTTACGATACGGGGTAGCAGTAATAATGGTGTAAATGTTGCTTGTGTACTCATCGCCGTTCTTGCGGTGGAATACCTTGACTGCGCCAATCTCCACCAGTTCCTTCATCGCCCGATCAACGGTAGATAAAGAACCCACGCGCAAATCTTTAGCCAGCGATTTACGGGTTGGGTAGCATTGGGAAGTATTTTTGTCGGCGCGCCTTCTTAGGACTGCATAAAGCCTAATTGCCGTTGCTGAAATATCTGAGTACAAAATCCACTCAGGAAGTATTGCGAAATAGTTATCCGCATTGATAGTATTCATCCACTCAATCTCCTCATTAGGTTGGGTCACGCCCTCGGCAGTTAGTAGCTGCGCGGGGGTCTTAATTTTACCTGTAAGGTTTGGGCTAGACCAACTCATCGCGCCCCCAAATTGCTGCCTTGGGTATCAGGAACCCATAAATCTTCTTCCTCATCTAACGGGAAAAGAGGCATCAGATTATCGTTTAGCTCAATTTGCCAAAGGTTAATATCGGCAGAAGCCTTAAACCCTGAGTGATTGACCATCCCTTTAGTCCAAAGCCCGTATTGCTTAAATCCTAACGCTTTCCAAAAGTGATTAGATTCAAGGTCTGTTCGGCATCGCAACCTTGCGCCAAGGCGTTGAAATTGCTCGCAAAAATCTTTCACAACCGCAATTAAAGCTGACCCGTAATCCAGTCGGCGAGCATCATCCCTTACGGCAATTTGCTGAACCCTGATGTAAGTATGAGTTCCTTTGCCGGGTGTAAGGTAAATGTAACCAACTGGGTCATTGTTCTTTTCGCAAATAAATACAGGCGAATTCTTTATGCCACCATATACCGCTTTCTCAAAATAAGTCTGCGGTATAAAGCCAATGGCGTAACTGTTATCTTTTTGCAGCTTGTCAATAAAAATCAAATCAGATTCAACTGAAGTTCTAACAACCAAATCGCCTTTGGTATAAAGAATGTTTATTAAACCCGTTGAGCAATCAAACTTCCCAAGGTTCACTTCATATCCCCTACAGACTTGATAGCCAGATTGAAGATCGAGTTAATCCATTCAGCATAAGACTCTGGTTCAATGTCGTCAGGGTTGACCAATTTCCTACGAGCCTTCTCCAAAGTATTTAGCACCTCTTGGCGATACTCCTTGTTGGCTTGGTCAATAAGTTTCTGCATAGAAACCTCTTGCTCCCATAGGTATTGCAACTCAAGGTTGTGATAGCAGTTTTCAATATCCTCACGACACTTTTCTTCGTGAATCTTCGTCACCACCCTAACCGCGATCTGTATAGGTGTATTCATCCCTGACCCTCTCAACAAGTGATGCTTCGATCACATCTGTAAATGGTATGCCAGCCTCTCCTAAAGAACGCTTTAACGCGCCAAGTTGATCGTTAAACAAATTGCCCTTTTCGATAATTCTGCGCTCTCTGGCAGTTACTCCACCCATCATCGCCCAACGATCTCTGTCAGCATAAGCCCACATAAGGCACTCTTGACGAATCGGGCAAGCAAAACAAACTTTGCGAAGCATCTGCCGATTGACTTTAACTACTTCTAAATTATCTTCTTCTTCAAAGAATAAATCTGTGGCAATACCTCGGCAGTTAGCCTTCTTCCACTCGATCTGCTCCCATGTTATTTTCCTGCGCAAGTTTTCCCCCAATATGAACAGTATTCTCGACAAAAGAAAGCGGCTGATCGTTCTGGCGCTGGTGGGGAAGTCATCGCCTTTACATCTGCTACCCATGCCCTAGCCTCATCAACAAGCTTTGGGTTGTAGTCATCTTCCCACGCAACAATGTCGCTCATCTTGCCATCACGCGGAATGAATACAAGACCCACTCGCTTGACGGGATACTTCTGAGCAATCAGGCTGGCGTAGATATTGACCTGCATCTTCTGTTGCTTAGTAGGCAATCCACCCTTAGCGAGTTTCGCCAGCGTAACTGTTTTCCAGTCATAGACAGTTTCAGCGTTACGGGAGTAGAAATCCACATGACCCTTGAAGTATTCATCCTCAAACGCTTCTTCTAAAAGAAAGTCGTCACCGAATACATCGTAGGATTTGAGTGCTTCATAGATCGAAGTGTGAATTGCCGTACCCATAATGGCTGCTAAAGATTCGGTGTTGTTGTTGCACTTAGGCGACTGGTTGAGGATGTGCCATGCCTGAGCGCGACAACCCCCAACCGAACTAGCACCTAACTCAACCTGAGTAGAGCGATCTCGTTGCGAGTCTGCTTCTTTAAGCGCGACCTGCAATGTCTTGATGATGTCCATTAGTGCATCTCAGAACGAAGCAAAGCTGCAACTGAGCGAGCGATGTCCACCTGTAGTTGTATGCGCTTGGCGTTTTCTTTAGATGCCTTGACAGTAGCCTCGGCGTAAGCCAGTTCTGTATGTTCGGTTGCGTTATCAAGAAGCGCGTTATCGTCACGCTCCCCAACTGTGTAGTTCTTGCCAGTAGGCGATGAAAGCCCGGCATACTTCATGCGAGATTTAGCCATTGCAATTTCTAGCTGAGATTTCTTCACAAGATATTGCTGGTCTGCATCTGCCAAATCGGTGTAAGCGCCATCGTATTCTTTGCTTAACGCAATGAGTCGTGCTTCAACTTCTGCTGGTGTTGCCATTACGCCACCACCACTAACAACGCCCAAAGCGGAACAAGAATAAGCGTTGACCAAAAGACTACGCGCACAAGGTCGCGGGTGATGTAGTAGCCAACCGAGTGCTTTGATGTATCAACTGTGTCGTAAAAACTCATTATTTCTTCTCCAATACTGTCTTGCGAGCCGTGATCGCTGAGTTAAGTGTCTTGCCGTTAATAACTACCGCAAGTAATCCAGCATCTTTCGCGCCTGTATAAAAGTCTTTAAGTTCTTCAATAGATTCAATCGTTGGTACTTGATCAAGTGCTTCTTGAGCAAGCGCAAGAATTTCAGGTGATACAACTGGTTCAGCTTGACGGCGTTCGACTTTCTGCATCTCTTCGCGTGATGGGCGCTTACCTTTTGCTGCAAATCCACCATTTGCAAGCGCTCTTCCAATAGAACTAGTTTCCGCGTTTTCTACCCACGCATCTCTATTGACACCTGAGTTAGACTTAATTTCTTCTGCAATTCCAGTAGCTATAGGATTAAGATCGTTACGCTCTGCATAAATCGCCGAAGCTATAAGAATTGAGGATTCAGTTTTTTCTAGAACATTTGTTTGAACGCGACCATTAGGATATTTCTCCCAAAAACGCTCTAAGCGAACCTCAACTGGTTCGTAATTATCAAGATTATAAGCCATTTTCTTCTCCGTTCTAATACGCTCGTGTTAGCGTGAGATAAGACTAGGAGTCGGTAAGCTCAAAGTAAAGCCTATTTTGATAAGTTTTGTAAGCGTATTTTTACGCTATTCTAAGAGTATGATTAGCGTAATGATTCGTTATGAAGAACTAGAAGTCGAGATTCAAGCAAGCGAGCATTACCCTGACCAGACTGATGATTATTGCAACCGCGTGGGCAAGCTCTTTCAGGAAGCCCTCACAACCCTAAAGGTCGCTGGCTTTACCCTAGAAGCTGATTTGCCAGATGAAGAAGAAGGTCTATAATTCGATTCCCCCTCACAGACATTACCCCATGAATCAACGGAGATTCTGGGGTTTTTGTCTTTGCGCGCCAAAAGTTAAAAAAAAAATTAGAAACCACCCCCTTACGGGGATGGCTCACTTTAATCCAACCAGACCTGATACTGAGCAGTAGTCCTACCCTTGATTGGGTCAATGAAGTGCAGTCTTTGAGAAGGCATACCCGAAGCAGCCATAGAATCCCGCGCATAGCGATTGTCTGATTCAGTCGAACCTGTCCAGTAAATGTTGTAGTGCTTTTGGATTGGCTCCTGAGCGTGGCGGTGGTAATGTCCTAGAAAAATGTCATGAAAGTCGTAGTCATGTGCGCCAGCCTTCCAGCGGTTAGCACCAGCAATCCACGCAGCAGGAGAAGCAAATCCTGAACGCCCTAACTCATCACCATGCATAAGCAAAGCTCTGTAATTGCCTACTGCTACCTCTTGAATGTCCTCTGGGCAGTCATCCCAAGTAAGGCGCTTCTCGTTCTCTAGGATTGAACGAGCAAACTCGTAGCACATACGATCTACATTGTCGTTCTTCGGCACTTCGGCGCGCTTGCCACCAATACGCCCATGATTACCCCATTCGGCGATGACTGTCACCTTCTCGAAGTTCGCCAGCATTACCCGCACGAAATCCACCATAAGGCGCGAAACGCTTGTGAACTGTCCAAAAAGGCTTGCATCAATCTGCCAAAGTTGTGCCGGGTAATTAAATAGCCCCTCGACCATATCCCCACCAAACATAACCACGCACTCACGAACGGGATGATGTTGGCGTTGCAGCTCTGTGAGATGAATAGTTTTCTCGGCAAATTGCATAACGCGCTTGCGCATAATCTCAGAGTTGTAGGAAGTAGTTACCTTAGAGCCTTGCCAGTCTGTTGAATGGATAAGGGCTACTTCTGCCTTAACTTTACGAACATCTTTCTTAGGAGCTGCAACAGGCGGTACTTGACCGAGTGCCAGCATTGCTTCATAGGCTCCACGCTGAGTAGCGATAACTAGTTCATCGTTGCGAATCTTTGCTTTAGATAACTGCTTCTGCGCGTTATTCAAGGCTTTGCGCAACTCTACAATTTCAGGGTCGGCTTCCTGCTTAATCTTCTTGAGGTCATCGGCGAGGCTCATAGGAAACACCTGCATTGCTTAGCGCGATGCTTATAGAGCGTGGCTTTCGATACATTGACCTTCTGCTCCTTGAGATACATAAAGAGCGCAATAGAAGTGATGTCTTTATCCTCTAGCGCTTCCATAAATGCTTTGGCGTTCTTATCATCTAGCGATT
>Ga0316217_10005898_pt1 | contig 12422 bp, 11 predicted proteins | sample 1anoAmetaG_FD_203633 | JGI IMG/M metagenome (GOLD analysis project Ga0316217, IMG submission 203633) | Freshwater microbial communities from Trout Bog Lake, Wisconsin, USA - 1anoA | ecosystem: Environmental > Aquatic > Freshwater > Lake > Hypolimnion/Profundal zone | place: USA: Wisconsin... | reverse complement strand
CCTTAAAGGCTTTTAAAGAGGTTTCATATCCTACAGCAGTTTTTATCTGTTCCTTTTCTTTCAGGTCATCAATTTTCCTTTGAAAGCAGTTAAATACATCGCTGTAATCATTAGAACTAATTGACAGGTATTTTTCAAACAAGCTTATGTCAAATTCTAAATGAAGCTCGTCAGTTATTTTATCAATTGTTTCCCGGGCTTGCAGCTCAAGTTCGTTCAGCTTTAAATGTGCCTCCATCAATTTATTGCCTGGTTTCGGGCTTAATGCTGTGATAAATTCTGCTTCGGACAAGGTTATGTTGCTAGGATAATAGTATGGAATTCGTTTATGTATTACTCGTACTTTAACGGGGAATTTTCCATCTTTTTTTGAGCGGCGAGTATCAAGCCAGAGGGCTACACTTGGTTTAGTAATCATGAAACAAAGGTCTAAAATTTGCAAACAATTTGCAAACAATTTGCCAAAATATGGCCTTTTTCGACAAATGATGACAGTGTTTAAAAATTGTAATTAATTGGTTTACAGACTATAGTAAAATGACGGCAAATGATGACAGGTATATGATTCTGCCTTACAAGCAGAGGGTCACAGGTTCGAACCCTGTAGCTCCCACAAAAAAACCTCAACTTTCGTTGAGGTTTTTTATTTTATAGCTTTCAGAAACAGGAGTTTTACATCTGCCAAAAACACTTCATTACATCAGGGCGGGTGTAAGGTATCATACAGCCTAGGGTAAGCTCATAAGCACCTGCGGTTTGCATACCAAGACCCATGTAAGGGAAATCAACTGAAAAGCCTGCAGAGTAGCTTACCGGGAAACGTCCATTGCGAATAATACCCTTATGGGTTACGGAAACAATAAGGGCACTGGTATTTACTTTGGCTTGTCCCGTTTCAGTATTTTTTATTACCTCCGAAAAACGGTTTGATACTCCAATGCTCAACGGAATGGTTTCAACCTTCTTGCTCATTTTGAAAAAGAATTCAACCCCGGCATTGGTCTCAATAAACTTGCCCTGGTTTTCGAACAATATGGTTGGGCCTATGTAGAACTTATTTTCAGTAAGGGCCACAACAGCGCGGTAGGTGGCAGTGTATTTACGGGGCAACCTGGTAATATCACTATTGGCACCGGTTATAGCAATTGAAGGAGCCAAAACATGAGCCATGGCAAATCCCAGTTCGTTTATCCACCGGCCCCTGGCTCTAAAATTGTTGCGCACCAGCATACCAAAGTCGAAGTCAAAATAGCTGCGCTGCGAAATGGCATCCTGGTTAAATGACGAGGGACCGGTTATTCCGTAAACAGGGTTTAGCTGGTCTGAAAAAACAAAGCGGCTCCAGTCGATATGGATGTGGTTATAATATACTTTAAATCCCAGGTAAATATCAAACCTGCCGGGCTGTCTCTTGTCATCTCTCAACGCACGGATAGAAGGCAAATGCTGGGAGTACATCAGGCCGGCTGAAGTAGTGGTTAAATATCCCTGGCCCTCCACATCCTGCATAACAAAGGCTCCGGCACCTCCCATAAATTTATCCTGTATATTAAAGTAAGCGTCACCCGTTGCTGAGTAGGTTGATAAGGGCCCGGGAAATTCTTTACCAGGTACATTGGGCCATAAAGTGCGGTAAGTTAATCCCACGCGCGCATCTTCCTTATAACCGGCATATGCCGGGTTATAGTAAAGCTGGTTGGCATCGTACTGCGAAAATGTGGGGTCCTGCCCAAAAACAGGTAACGCAAGTATCCAGATTAAAGCAATTAAAAAGTACTTTGGTTGCTTCATGGTCCTCTAAAATAATATTTACAAAACAAATGGCCGGAAAAATTATTTGTCTCTAACCTACGTCAATCCGCCATTTGTGTGATAATAATATCTTTGTCAGCAGGCATAGCGTTTATTTTAACAGGATTGTTTTCCTTGTATAGCTGACAATGCCTTTTAATTTAACACTTAACAAAACGTAGTACATGGCTTCAAAATCAAAACTTACCGGTGGATCTTTTTTATTGGAGCAAGCCAACGTGGCAGATATATTTATTCCCGAAGAATTTACCGAGGAGCAGTTAATGATTTCAACCAGCGTAAAGGAATTTATGCTAAAGGAAGTGCAAGGCCTGGGCATTGCTAAAGTGGCTTCGCTGGATGCCGAAAAGGATAAGGACCTGGTAATGGAAATTTTCAGGAAAGCTTCGGAACTTGGCTTTTGCGGAGTTTCAGTTGATGAACAATACGGTGGCATGGGTCTCGACTTTAATACTTCGCTTTTGTTTACCGAAAATCTGGCACTGGGCTTTTCATTCGCCACTACTATAGGTTGCCAAACATCCATAGGCTCTTTACCCATTGCATGGTATGGCACAGAAGAACAAAAAGCCAAATACCTGCCCGGCATTGCCAGCGGCGAAAAAGGTTGTTCGTACTGCCTAACAGAGCCGGGTTCGGGCTCTGACGCCAACAGCGCCAAATCACGGGCCGTACTTAATGCGGAACGCACACACTACATTTTGAATGGACAGAAAATGTGGATTACAAACGGCGGGTTCGCCGAGGTGTTTACGGTGTTCGCTAAAATCGATAACGACGAAAAGCTTTCTGCTTTTATAGTCGAAAAAGAATTCGGCGGAATATCATTGGGTAAGGAAGAAAAGAAGATGGGAATCAAAGCATCCTCTACTGTTCAGGTGTTTTTCAATAACTGCAAAATACCAAAGGAGAACCTGTTGGGCGAACGTGGTAAAGGATTTAATATGGCACTCAATATTCTGAACAGTGGACGTATTAAAATTGCTGCGGGCGGCGTAGGCGGCATGAAATACGGACTTGAAAAAACCGTGGATTACGCAACACAGCGAATCCAGTTCAACAAACCGATATCAGACTTTGGGGCCATGAAACAAAAAATAGGTGTTATCGCCACTAACACCTTTGCTATTGAGAGCGGGGTTTACAGGGTAGGCGCCGAAGTGGATAAAAAACACGAGGAGCTTTTAAAAGCCGGAAGCAGCGGCAACGACGCTAAGATTAATTCGATGCGCGAGTATGCTATTGAATGCGCAGTTTTAAAAGTCATTGGTTCAGAAGCCGTGTGTAATACGGCCGATGAGGCTATACAGATTTTTGGCGGTATGGGTTATAGCATGGAAACCGGTGTTGAGATGGCATACCGCGATGCACGTATTACCAAAATTTACGAGGGCACTAATGAAATAAACCGCATGCTTAGCCTGGGTGAGTTTTACAAACGGGCTTTTGTAACCAAAGAGTTGAACATTGGTAAGGCGGGTAAATTTGTGCCTGCAGCCATAGCGCAAAACTTTAATCCCTTTGGAGGCGGTTTCCTCTCCCGCGAATTTATGTTCGTCAATAATCTGAAAAGTTTATTCCTCATTATCACCGGCGTTGCTGGTGCTAAATTGAAAGAGAAACTGGTTGACGAGCAGGAAATAGTGATGAACCTGGCAGATATTCTTGCTATGGCTTTCATTACAGAATCAGCTTTTTTGCGCGTGAAAAAACTAAGTGAAAAGCCGGGCACAGATAAAGCTCAACTGGATATTAAAACCAAGCTGGCACAATTATACTTGTATGATGCACTGGATACTGCACGGAAAGCGGCCAACAATGCCATCGATAGTTTTGCAGGAGGCCTGCAGAAGTACGGGTTAAAAAAGCTGGTGGGTGTTCTGCTCAAAACGTACCAAATCAACCCAAAGGATTTAAGACGTGAGGCTGCAGATTATATCATCAGTAAAAAAAGTTATAACTTATAGCATAGGGTATGGCGTTGCGAGGTCGCATAGCTCCCACCCCAAGCGGTTACCTGCATTTGGGTAACGCGCTCAATTTTGCCCTTACCTGGTTGTGGGTGCGCAAAGCCGGTGGCAGCTTGAGGCTAAGAATTGATGACAGCGATACTACCCGCAGCAAGCCTGAATATATAAGCGACATTTTCGAAACCCTGAACTGGATGGGTTTGGATTGGGATGAAGGCCCCAAAACACCGGATGAGCAGGAGCGACAATATTCGCAGGCACCAAGAGCTATGAGATATAGTGAAGTAATTCAACAACTAACCGGCACAGGTAAGGTATATGCATGCGAATGTTCGCGTAAAGATTTGTTGTTGCGCAGCTGCAATTGTCGTGAAAAAAATATAGAATTAAAGAGACCTGATACTGCCTTGCGCATCATAACCCCTCTTCAACCGGTGATAGTTGAGGATGTAAAAAACGGGGTGCGTGAAATAAACCTGACAGAGGAAATGAAAGATTTTGTTATTCGCCGGCGTGATGGTATTCCGGCGTACCAGGTGTGTTCTTTAACAGATGATATTGATTTTGGCACTACCCTAATTCTTAGGGGTATTGATCTGTTGAGCAGTACCGCAGCGCAATTGTATCTCGCTTCGTTGCTGGGAGATAAAACTTTTCCGGCAATCAGCTTCTATCACCATCCGCTGCTGCATGATATCGAGGGCAAAAAACTGTCCAAATCAGCCGGTAGCCTGTCGCTCAAAACAATGCGAGCGCAGGGAGTTACTTCCCCGGAACTTTATAGTAGCATAAGTAATATGTTGGGATTAAAATATCCCTGTTCTTCCATCGCCGAAATGCTGAATGAAACGGGAAGCTCACCATTTGTAAGCGACTTCCCTGATGGATGGCTTTGAATTTGCGGAAGGCCCCAGTTGCAGTTTTAATGCGGCCTCATGGTCATGATGCTTATCGGCTAATACACAGACAATGGCTATAATGCCCATACTAAGCGAGAAGAAGCAGAGCGCGCCCAGCATAAACAGCATAACAGATTTAAAAATCTTTTGAATCATTGCTTTTTAACCTTTAAACTTTTGCACATCAAAGAACAGCATACGTAAGCTCAAAAAAAATACCGTAATCTTGGTATTTAATTGCCGCAATAACACAGGTTAACGATTTAGCAGATGAGCAGGCATTTTTACCCCAAACTTTTTCTGTTTATTGCTTTGCAGCTTTGGAGCCTGGCGCTGCAAGCCAACGTGCAAAAGGTTTTGAGTGTTAGCAAGGAGCAAACCGCCTACCCGGTTCAAAGCTATTTCACTTACTTTATTGATAATACCAATTCCTTAGGAATAACCAAAATTGCATCGCCGCTGGTATCTCCGGCCTTTGTAAGCTGGAATGAAAATAAAGGGGCCTTTAATACGGGATTTACTTCGGGTACTGTTTGGCTTAAACTGTGGCTGCAGAATACCGATGTTATACCGGTAAACCTGATATGGGGCCTGGAAAGCGATATTGATACGGCTGTATTGTATGAGCTAACAGAACTTACTGATTCATTAACGGCCATAGTTGGACCCAAGTCGGTGCTGCAGCCTTTGCGCGAACGCGACCCAAAGGTTCGCACAATCGCCTTTAATATCCACCTCGACCCGGGAAAGGCGAAAGTGCTTTACGTGGAGATTATTAATAAAAATGATCTGTTGAATATACCCATGCAACTGGCCGGTTCGCGCTTTTTTCTCGAAAATGAAACACGTTCCTCTCTCAGGTATGGGCTGTTTCTAGGATTGTTCCTCTGTATTAGTTTTATCAACATCCTCATATTTGTAGCCGTACGGGAGGGGGTTTTTATCTGGTACGGCAGTTATGTGTTGGCCGTATTTATTTACATGGTAACCGACTCATATTACGATGGTTTTTTGTTCCCCGACTGGTTGTTCACGTTCCTGAATCACTTTAGCCGCATGGGGATTATTTTCCTGGTATTTGCCACGCAACTGGGTATGGTAATGGAGCTGTTGGATGTTAAAAAAACCAGCAGCAAATTGTACTTCTACATGCAAATATTACTTTACGCGTTATTCAATTTTGCCTGGGTCTCGGCGGTGTTGAATAATTACAGGTATGCACTTCCCGCCGGGCCATTGTTGATATTGTTTGGTGTGGGCGTAGCACTTATCGCTTTTGCTATGTTAGGCATAGTTGCTATTTTATACGAAAAGGTAAAGACCAAAAACGACATCGTTATTATTTACATATTCAGCTACTTACCATTATTGGTTGCTACTATTAACCGTTTGCTGCTTTATTTTAATCACGACTTCCTGGGACAACTCGATGCGCTTGCAGTACCTATCGGACTCTTAGCTCAAATTGCAGGCCTGGGAGTGTTGGTGGTTTACCGGTTCTATATTATTTACCAGGACCGCAAAAACCTGATTGCCGATAAGCGCGAAAGGGAGCTTAAAGTGGCCGGCGAAATTATTGCCGCCCAGGAAACCGAAAGGCACCGTATAGCCCGCGACTTACACGATGATTTAGGAGCCCGCTTAGGTTCCCTGAAATACAAACTGGCTAACAATCCGCTTTACATTCAGCAACCCGGGTTGTGGCATGACCTCGAGCAAACTATTACATCCGTATCGGCCAGCTTACGCAATATCAGCCACGGTTTAATTGATAACAGTCTTGAAAAGGAACCTCTGTCACAAGTACTGAAGGCCCTGGTGCATGAAACCGGCAGCCAGAGCGGAATTAATTTTCAATTGATTTTGGAAGGTGATGCCGACAATTTACCTGTTAACTACCGCTTAGGAATATACCGCATTATCAGCGAGTGTATCAATAATATTTTAAAGCACAGTAAGGCCACCGAAGCCACAGTACAACTATTGGTGAATGCGCACATTATGCTAATGATAGAAGACAATGGGCAGGGTTTTAATAATGACGGCAACTTTTCGGGAATCGGGTTAAAGAATATGCAAAACCGGGTGCTGTTTTTGAATGGAACAATAAAAATTGACAGTGGCGCCAAGGGCACCACCATTATCATAGAAATACCCAAACCATGAGCGCACAAAAAATCAGGATATTGATTGCAGAAGACCACCTGCTGTTTGCTGAATCCCTGTCATTGCTACTAGAACGCGAACACGGGCTGGAGGTTGCAGGTAAAGTTGCCACCGGTAAAGAGTTGCTCGAAAAACTAAACGATTACAAGCCCGATTTAATTCTGCTGGATTTAAAAATGCCCGTAGTAGATGGCTTTGAGGCGGCGCAGAAAATACGAAAGGAAAATGGCCATATTAAAATACTAGTGGTTACCACCTATGTAACCACTAAAATTGTGCACGACCTGTTAGACCTTGGCGTAAACGGTGTATTATACAAGGATGCGCATCCTAACGAATTGCTGGAAGCAATCAACCGCGTTACCATTGAGAACGGGATTTATATTCAAAAGCCCATTTCCGAAAAAATGGAGGCCATGGTACCTAAGGATGAATTTTTGGTGAAATATAATCTCAGCAAGCGCGAACTTGAAATTATACAATTATTAAAAGAAGGAAAAAGCACCAAGCAAATTGCTGCGGAACTATTTTTAGCAGAATACACAGTCGATACGCATAAAAAAAATATTTACCGCAAACTAGGGGTTAACAATATGGCATCCTTGCTTCAATTTGTTGTGAAGAGTAGTTTGTAGCTTTCATGAATGATAATATTTATCTTCGGCAGTGGCATGAAAAATTTATTTACCACCGTTATTTTGCTGGCGGTAATATCTTTACAGGGTATTGCTCAAAACATTACCGTATTAAACAATTACAAGCTGGTTGCTTTACGTCCAGCAGCAACCAACAATATTATACCGAGGTTTGAAAAGATACAACCTGACCTGGAATCAGGTATTAAAGATGTTTTGCGGCACCACAAACTGCCGGTAATGAGCAACCAGCAGGAAGTTGCAGAGAAGGGAATTAAGCCCTGCGAAATAATTAACTGCACTTACTATATACATTACGCTACCGGTATGATGTATAATGCCATTGTCACTTACTCGTTAAAGTTTACTGATTGCCAGGAAAAGGAAATACTGGTTTTGAACGGAAAGAAATCCGTGGGTGCCGCAGTGGGCGCCAAAGGTTATACAGAATTGTTTAAAGAGTTATTGAAGCCTTACCTGGCTTATGCTTATACCTATGATTCCGGTACAAAAGTAAAGTAATAAAAAGCAGAGCGCCCGGTTGTTTTAACCGGGCGCTCTTTGTCAATAATAACCTGCAACGAAAATTATTTAGTTGTCGAATCGTCGTCGGTTGCGTTTTTAACATCGCCGCGGTCGTAGTAATCGCCGCTCAGAAATTTGTCAAACTTCTTTCTTTGGTCTTCAGTTTGTCCCTGCAGTTGTTGTTTCATTTCATCCAGTATTTGCTTCTTCACCATATCATAGCTGTAAGCCAGTAAAACCTGCACTTCGGTATTATTACCTACCTGGCGGTAAATTTTAAATAAAGGCAGTACGCGTCCCAGTTTTTTCTGTACCAGGTTGGTAGCAGTTTCAATGTTCTTGGTAACCGAGGCAGCATCTTTAGCATCAATCTGGTTGTTCGAGACATCGGTTGTAATAACATCCTTCATGTGTGTTTCGAGCAAACCAACCAAGCGGTTTTTGGCCACTTCAACAGCCTGCATTTCAGCGGCGGGCTGTGTTTGCGCTACCGACGAACCGTTAGCAGTAATCCATTTCGGGAAACCGGCATCATCTGTTTCCATTTGTTTGCGGTACGAGTTTTCCAATTGGTTAGGAATAGGCATATTGCCTGGCTCTACGCGCCAGCCTTCTTTGTCATATTTCTTGGCTTCCTTCTTAATATCGCGGGTTACCTTGTTAAATGTGAATTTTTTGGGCTTCTCAGTCTTTGCCTGCGCATGGGCCGACATTGAAACAGTAAGCGCTATAAGAGCGAGCATTGCAGAGAAGAAATGTTTGGTTTTCATATCGTTGGTTTTTGTTTATGGCCCAAACCTAAATTAAACAAATTGAATTAATTGATATTAAATGATGTTTTGCAGCAAAATACCAAGTTTACGGTAGGCATTTATAGAGCTAACTTTAAATATCTACCAAATTTACGGTAGTCGAATACGGAATACAGGTTCCTGCAAAGGGCACCAGGGAGAAAATACAATTTTCGCACGAAGCCTAACGGCCGAGAAATACATAGTTTTACTCCGTATTTTTTCTCCGTGCCTCCGTGCGAAATAATTTTCTTTGCCTGAACCTCGGTATTTACTCCAAAAACTTCATGTCTTCGTCTGTCAGTTTAATTTCGGCGGCTTTCAGGTTTTCTTCAAAGTGTGCAAGTGAAGAGGTGCCTGGTATGGGTAATATCCATGGCGAGCGGTGCAGCTGCCAGGCAATATTTACCTGGGCCTCGGTAGCATTATATTTTTGAGCAATTTCAGCAATGCGCGTGTCTCTTTTAGACAGGGAATTAACCAGCGAAAAATAAGGCACCAGGGGGATTTCATGCTGCACGCAAATATCCATCACCTCTTCTCCACCTTTATTTTCCCCATAGGCCATTTTTAATGTGGTGCGCTGGCCATGGCCATACATATTTTCAACGGTTGCTACAGAACCCATGCGCATGGCGGTTTCAAGTTGCTGCGGCGTAACATTGCTTACGCCCACATGTAAAATCTTCCCCTCCTTCTGCATATCAAACATCGCATCCATCGACTCTTCGAATGATGTATTGGTTCCACCTATCACCCTAAAATGCACTAGTTGTATTTGGTCAAGCTTTAGTGTGCGAAGATTATTTTCAATACTGCTGCGCAGGTTATCGGGCGTGTTAAAGGGTATCCAGCTTTTATCCGGCTTGCGGGCACCGCCAACTTTGGTGCATATCACCAGATCAGCCGGGTAAGGATAAAGCGCTTCTGCAATAAGGCGGTTAGTTACATCCTCTCCATAATAGTCGGCGGTATCTATAAAGTTTATGCCACTTTCAATAGCCCGTTTCAAAATTTGTAACGCCTCAGGTCTGTTTTTCGGTTCCCCGTAAATTCCCTCGCCGGTAAGTCGCATAGTGCCGTACCCTAAACGGTTAACTATTAGTGGCTGTTTGCTATTTGCAGCAATGGTAATGGTTTTGCTCATCTTGTTTTATTTAAGGATATATCTTCGTACCGCAATATGGGCTGAAAAACTGAAAATCTATTCAATTACAATTTGGACCGTCTGCGACTCCGGTTAATAATCATGAATATTAGGCATCCCTTCCATACCGTATTCCGAACGCAGGTCCTTGTTTTTTATGGTGCAGTATCCTTCAAAAGCAATGCGGTTATTTAATTTTTCGGTTTCATGATAATGAAGATTGAGCGAATAATCCTCGCCCGCATACTCTTCGGTTACCTGGTCACTATCTGTAAAGGCGCGCTGCAGGTAGAGGGTAATATCACGGTTGTTCACCTTTATGACAGCAACTGCACTCGGGGCCTGCTCATCGGCGGTGTCCATCGTTCCGGTTTGAATAAAGATTTCATTTTCCTCTTCCAGCTTCTTAATGCTGCTTCCAAAAATTTCGGAGCAATGAATAAGGCCTGAGGATTGCCTAACTACCTGCAGGCTGATATCCTGTTTGGTATCAAATGTTTTTTTGTGACTGAGGCAACCGGAAAGAACCGCGAAAGTCAGCAGTGCTATCCATTTTACCCAAAGCCTGTAGTAATTCGTCATGCCAATGCGAAAAGTAAGGATTTAAACAGCAACATATGGAAAAGCGCCTGGCTTTAGTTACACTGTTAAAATTTTTCAGCGCCAACTTCACTTATTCTTCCAATTTTAAAGGCACCCCCGCATCTGCCTTAATAATAATTTAACATGGGTAAAAAGCCTGTATAAATTTGCAAATACAAATAAAACTGAATAATCTTAACGTCACCGAAGGTTTAGCGCGACTCACGGCAACTTTAACGGTAAATATTTAATAACAAATAATAAACCAGTATGCATCAGAAACCGAATGACAGATTAGCGAATCAAACCTGTATCGTAACAGGAGCCAATTCAGGTATTGGCAAGGGTGTGGCCATTGCTTTAGGAAAAGAAGGCGCCAATGTGGTGGTAAACTGGATTGTAGATGAGCCCTCGGCCCTTGAAGTGGTCGAAACAGTTAAAGCCAACGGCGGAAACGCCATTGCCGTTAAAGCCGATGTAAGCAAAGAAGACCAGGTGCAGGCCATGTTTACCGAAGTGATTAAAACTTATGGCACGGTAGACGTGATGGTGAACAACGCAGGTTTGCAACGTGATGCCAAATTTCAGGACATGACTTTGGCCCAATGGCAGTTTGTGTTAGATGTAAATCTTACCGGTCAGTTTTTGTGCGCCCGTGAAGCCGTACGCGAATTTTTCCGCCGCGGCATGAGGCCCGAAGTATCAGTTGCGCTGGGAAAAATAATCTGTATCAGTTCGGTGCACGAAACCATTCCATGGGGCGGGCACGTTAACTACGCAACCTCCAAAGGCGGTATTATGATGATGATGAAAAGCATGTCGCAGGAACTTGCTCCTAAAAAAATACGTGTTAACAGCATCGGGCCCGGCGCTATTAAAACGCCCATCAATTTTGCCGCATGGTCAACTCCAGAGGCGGAAAAAGCGCTTCTTACCCTCATTCCTTACGACCGCGTAGGTGTTGCCGAAGATATTGGCGCCGGAGTTGCCTGGCTGGCCAGCGATGAGTCGGACTACATTAACGGCCAAACCATTTTTATTGATGGCGGTATGACGTTGTATCCGGGATTTGCGACCGGTGGATGATTGAGCGTGTTTAGGTGCACACGTGCTCATGTGTTCATGTAAATTCAGTAGTGCGTCCGTATGCACTTGAACATCTGGCCACATATATACATTTCCCAATTTTCTAAATCATAAACCATGGAAAACAATACGTACGATATAATTATTATAGGCACCGGAGCCGGAGGCGGTACCTTGTTACATACGCTCCGCAATTCGGGCCTCAATATTTTGGTGCTGGAGAGGGGAACCTTTCTTCCACGCTCAAAGGCCAACTGGGATTCGATAGAAGTGTTTCAGCACGATAAATATCACAACGCCGAAAAGTGGCTGGATGATAAGGGAAATGAATTTCAGCCTGGAGCAGGTTACTGGGTGGGTGGCAACACCAAAGTTTATGGCGCTGCCTTGTTTCGTTTAAGGGAAACCGACTTTGGCGTGGTTAAACATGCCGGGGGCATTTCGCCCGAGTGGCCGATAAAATACAAGGACCTGGAGCCTTACTATACCAAAGCAGAAAAGTTGTATGCAGTGCGCGGGAAGCAGGGCATTGACCCAACCGAGCCATTCAGAAGCGAAGAATATCCGCATCCACCGGTTAGTCATGAGCCGATGATACAAGAGATACACGACCATTTGCAAGCCAAGGGTTATCATCCGTTTTATATCCCACTGGGCGTAAAACTGGATGAAAAAGACCCGGTTAACAGCGCATGTATCCGCTGCGATACATGCGATGGTTTTCCTTGCTTGATTGATGCCAAAAGCGATGCCGACCTAAACTGCGTAAGGCCTTCGCTTAAATCGGCCAATATTAAACTGGTAACCGG
>Ga0316217_10005895_pt1 | contig 12426 bp, 11 predicted proteins | sample 1anoAmetaG_FD_203633 | JGI IMG/M metagenome (GOLD analysis project Ga0316217, IMG submission 203633) | Freshwater microbial communities from Trout Bog Lake, Wisconsin, USA - 1anoA | ecosystem: Environmental > Aquatic > Freshwater > Lake > Hypolimnion/Profundal zone | place: USA: Wisconsin... | reverse complement strand
ACGCCGAATCCGCCGCGCTCTGCCGCCAGCACAATGATGTGAACGTCCTGTGCTTGAGCGGCAAGAAGGTCGGCGCGGAGTTGGGGAAGAAAATCCTGGAGGCGTTCATCGGCGCCCAGTTTGAAGGGGGACGCCACGAGCGCCGGGTCTTGAAGATGGATTCGCGGTTTGCCCCGGCGGCCTTGCGGGTGGCCAATGTGGATCCAGAAATTGCCACCGCCATTGAACAGGAACGACAGCGCCAGCAGGCGAACATCGAGTTGATCGCCAGCGAGAATTTCGTCAGCCCGGCCATCATGGAAGCCCAAGGCTCAGTGCTCACCAACAAATACGCCGAGGGCTATCCCAAAAAGCGGTGGTATGGCGGATGCGAAAACGTGGACGTGGTGGAGCAACTGGCCATTGACCGCGCCAAAAAGCTGTTTGGCGCCGAGCACGCCAACGTGCAGCCCCATTCCGGCTCGGGCGCGAACATGGCCGTCTATTTCTCCATGCTCAAGCCTGGCGACAAGATGCTGACCATGGATTTGAGCCATGGCGGACACCTGACTCACGGCAACAAGGCCAATTTTTCCGGCCGCTTTTTCGAGATCATCCATTATGGCGTGCGGCAAGGGGATGAGCGCATAGACTACGATCAACTGGCCGTCATGGCGCGGGAACACCGTCCCAAAATGATCACCGTGGGTGCCAGCGCCTATCCGCGCGTGATTGACTTCCAGCGCATGGGCGAAATTGCGCGCGAGGTGGGCGCCTGGCTGCTGGCGGACATCGCACACATTGCCGGTCTGGTCGCCACGGGCCTCCATCCCAGTCCCATCGAGCATGCCGACTTCGTGACCACCACCACGCACAAGACCTTGCGGGGTCCGCGCGGCGGCCTGATTTTGTGCCGCGCAAAATACGCCAAGGAGATTGATTCGCAGGTGTTTCCCGGCATCCAAGGCGGCCCGCTCGAACACGTCATCGCGGCCAAGGCCGTGTGTTTCCAGGAGGCGCTGCAGCCCGGGTTCAAGGCGTACCAGCGGCAAATTGTGGACAACGCGGCCGCCCTGGCCGAGGGCATGGCCCACAACGGCTACCGGCTCGTCAGCGGCGGCACGGACAATCATCTCATGCTGGTGGACGTAGGCGCCAAGGGCCTGACCGGCAAGGACTGCCAGAACGCCTTGGATGAAGCCGGCATCACGGTGAACAAGAACACCATTCCGTTTGAGACGCGCTCGCCCTTCCAAGCCAGCGGCATTCGACTGGGCACCCCGGCCTGCACGACGCGCGGCATGAAGGCGCCGGAAATGGCCGCCATCGCCGACATGATTTCCGAGGTGCTCATGGACATCAAAAACGTGGAAGCCGCCCACAAGGTGCGGGCGCGCGTGCATGAATTGACCGCCCGGTTCCCGTTGCCGTATTGAACGGTCTCCGTTATGTTTAACGTCGGACAAAAAGTGGTGTTGGTGGATGACAAATGGCCGGAGACGGTCAAACAGATCTATTTGCAACTGCCGGTATTGGACACGGTGTACGTGGTGCGCGCCGTGCGTGTGGGCGTCAAGGCGGACGAATTGATCATGGACATGCGCCGCGTCCTGGAGCCTTCGCTGCTGCTCGCGAGCATCTATAATCCAACGAACAAACTGGGCGTGGAGGCCGGCTTTGCCGCGCACCGCTTCCGCGCGCTGGATGAATTGAAGCGGGAAAACGTGGAGGAAAAGGAAGCGGTGGCATAGGGAGACGGCCGGCCCGCGCGCCGGCGCCGGCGCCAGCAGACGGGAGGCGCGGCCCCGCCATTCAGCGCTTGATAGTTGAAATCCGAAGCGCAAAACTGGCCGCCATGCAGTTGCCTGCCGATTATCACATGCATACGCCGCTGTGCCGCCATGCGGCCGGCGAGCCGCTGGATTATGCCCGCCGCGCCGTGGAAATCGGCCTCACCGAAATCGGGTTCTCGGACCATTCGCCCATGGAGCGGGACGATTTTGATGACTGGCGCATGGCCGACCGGCAACTGGATGAATACGTGGCCAAGGTGCGGCTGGCCCAAGCCGCCTTCCCCCAACTTACCATCCGGCTGGCGCTGGAAGTGGACTATCTGCCCGGCCAAGAAGACTGGATTGGCCGGCTCGCCGCGCGCCACCCGTGGGATTATTTCATCGGCTCGGTTCATTATGTTTCCGATGCTTGGGACATAGACAATCCCGCCAAACTGGCCGAGTGGAAAAGGCTGGACGCATTCGCAGTGTGGCAGGCCTATTTCCAACGGTTGACGCAGGCGGCCGGGTCGGGACTTTTTGACATCATCGGCCACGCTGACCTGCCCAAGAAATTTGGTATCCGCCCGGTGCAGGATTGCCGCCCGCTCTACCAGGAATTCCTCGCGGCCGCCGCCGGGGCCGGCTGCGCCATCGAGCTGAACACCGCCGGCCTGCGCAAGGATTGCCGCGAGATCTATCCCGGCCCGGAACTGCTGCGCATCGCCCGGCAACAACATGTGCCCATCACCTTTGGCTCCGACGCGCATGCTCCGCACGAGGTGGGCCTGAACTTCGCCGAGGCCGTGGCCTTGGCCCGGGACGCCGGCTACACGGAAGCCCGCCGGTTTAACCGCCGTCAGCATGAACCCGTCCACTTCTGAAACCCCGGCGGCGGTGGCGGCCCGCGCGCGGAACCTCTTCGCCCTAGTTTGCGCGGTCCTGGCGCTGGTCACGACCGTGCTTTACTGGCCCATTACGCGGCATCCCTTCATCAATTTCGATGACCTGCAATACGTCGCCGAAAATCCGCATGTCACCCCGGGGCTAAACGCGACGAATTTCGTCTGGGCCTTCACCACCACCGAGCAGGCCAACTGGCATCCGCTGACCTGGCTGTCGCACCAACTGGACTGCACGGTGTTCGGCGTCAATGCCGGCGCGCACCATTTCGTGAACCTGCTGTATCACGTGGCGAACACTCTGTTGTTATTGCTATTCTTGCGCAGTGCCACCGGCGCGCTGTGGCGCAGCGCCTTTGTGGCCGCGCTGTTCGCCTGGCATCCCATGCACGTCGAATCCGTGGCGTGGGCCGCGGAACGCAAGGACGTGCTGTGCACCTTCTTCTGGCTGCTGACCATGCTGGCTTACCTGGGTTATGTGCGCACCGTGCCGAGGGGCGGGTCCGGCGCGCCGCCGGGCCAAGCAAGACACGCCTGGGCTTACTACCTGGCGGCCGTGGTCGCCTGCGCCTGCGCCTTGCTGAGCAAACCCATGGCCGTCACCCTGCCCTGCGCGCTGTTGTTACTGGATCTTTGGCCCTTGGAACGATGGCCGGGCGCGGCCGGCGGCGGGTCGAATGCAAAGCGATTGCTGCTCGAAAAAATCCCGTTCTTCGCGCTGGCGATCGCCGGCAGCATGGCGACGTATCTGGCCCAAGCCGGCGGCGGCGCCGTGTCCGGAATTGCAGTGAGTGAGCGCCTGTCCAATGCCGCGCTGGCTTACGCGCGGTACACGGGCAAACTGTTTTGGCCGACGGATTTGGTCATTCTTTATCCGCATCCCCGACACTGGCCGCTGCTCCTGGCGTTGACGGCCCTCATGTTGCTGGCCGTCTGGACGCTATTGTGCGCGTATTACTGGCGGCAGAAGCCCTACTTGACCACCGGCTGGTTTTGGTTTCTGGGCACGCTCGTGCCCACGATCGGACTGATTCAAGTCGGCGCGCAAGCCATGGCCGACCGCTACACCTATATCCCAGGCATTGGACTTTTTATCGTGGTGGCTTGGGGCGTCACCGATTTTTTTTCCGACCGCCGCGGCGGAAAGGTCGTCCTGCCGGTTTTGGGCGGCGCGGTATTGATCGGCTGTATCGCCGCCACCGCCGGCCAGATCACCCTGTGGCAGAATACCATCGCCCTGTTTCGCCACGCGGTCGAAGTGACCACGGACAATTACGCGGCCGAAAACGTCCTGGGCAAGGCTTATGAAGGAGCCGGGAACAACCTGGCCGCGCTGACATGTTATCAAATGGCGGTGAAAACCGAGCCGCGCTTTCCGCAAAGCCAATTCAATCTGGCCATGAGCCTGCTGGCCTTTGGCCGCACGGACGAAGCACTGCAGCATCTGGAGACCGCCGCCGCCCTCGACCGGCACGATCCGGAGGTGCAATACGATCTGGGCATTTATTTTTCCCAGCACGGCAGTTGGACCAACGCGGTGAATTGTTTCAGCAATGCCTTATTGCTCCGTCCTGATTTCGGCCGGGGACAATTGGCGCTGGGCGGCGCGCTGGCCAACGTGGGCCGCGCGGCCGAGGCCGCACGCCATTTGCGCGAGGCGATGCGGGTGGATCCCGGCTTGTTGGAAGCCAAAACCAATCTGAACCGCCTGCTGACGGAACATCCCGAATTGCGCTAATCCGGTTATTTCACTGCTCCTCTCACCTCCGCACCTCCGCGTCTCCGCGTGAGCCTGCCTTTTCTCTGCGCCTCCGCGCTCAGTTGAGCTTCCGGGGTCGCTCGGTGACGGTCGAAAAGACGCGGCTTTTGCGCTGTGGTCGTGATTGGTTCCACGCCGCCAGTTCCTCACGCAGGATTTCCAGCGGCAACCCCACCACGTTGCTGTAAGAACCGGAGATTTCGGAGATCAACACCTCGCCCGCCTCCTGGATGGCGTAAGCCCCGGCCTTGTCCAGCGTGTGTACCCGGGTGGTGTATTCGCGGATTTGCGGGCCATCCAGCGGGTGAAACAGCACATCCGTGCTGGCCGCAAAAATCCGCTCCTGATGTTTCCGCAAATGGATCAGGCTTACCCCGGTGACCACTTGATGACTGCGGCCCTGGAGACGCGCCAGCATGCTCCGGGCCTGCGCCAGGGTACGTGGTTTGCCCAATATCTCGTTGTCCAAAAACACCAGCGTGTCGGCGCCCAACACCAGCGCATCGGGAATCTTCTTGGCAATGGCGAATGCCTTCCGGTGAGCATTAAGCTGGCATACTTCCAGGGGGGAGAGATGCTCATAGGTTACTTCGGCCACTTCGGCCGGCATGATTTGAAAACTCACTTTGAGCAAGCGCAGCAGTTCCGCGCGGCGGGGCGAAGCCGAGGCCAGAATGAGGGGCGGCAATTTCACAGCCCCATTCTAGCAGGAATCCGCGAACTGTCGAGGGGGGGGGTGGGCCTCACGCCGATGAGGCCACTAGACGCGTAACAATTTGCGCCGCAACTGATTAATTTGTACAATTCAAATTAACAGCTTCGATTTTATTAACTCATGAATCCACCATGGCTGCGGCCGGCCGCGCCCACCCTCACCGGCCTGGGGGAAAACGACACTCCACCGCGTTAGTCCCACGCCCGAAACGGAACGCCATTCCTCTCCATGAAATTCCCGCACCGTGGACACCGGCCCGGGTCGCGCCACGGCTCGACCTTGTGTTTGGGTTCCACGGGGCAGGTCAGCGTGGTATCACGCCAGACCAAGGGCGGCAGCTTCTGCGGCAGTGGATTAACGGAGCTTTGGCCCAAAACCACGGGGGGAATGTCCGGCCGGTGGAAGCCGGGAAATTTGATCAAATCAACCGCATCGGCTCGTCGCCGCTGCCGCCGAAACACATCGAATAATTCCCGGCACTCCCGGCAGATGACCGTCTGGATTTCGCAGTATTGCCCGCTATCCGCGCCGCCGGAGATTTTGACGTGGTATTGGCATTGCGGACATTCGAATAGGTACGTTTTGCCCACGCCCCTGAAATACAACTCCCGGCGGAGAAAGACAAGCGCGACTTAAATTCAACACGGTGAAGGCCGCCGTGCATCTGCCGCCAGCCGCGGCGCCGATCTCACCCTCTCCGTGGGCGGCGGAACAGGATGGTTGCCGGGCTTTATGCCGCCATCGCCCTGCCGGCTAGGTAGCCCGTGGTCCAAGCGGCTTGAAAATTGAAGCCGCCCGTCAGACCGTCAATGTCCAGCAATTCGCCAGCGAAAAACAGCCCCGCACACCGTTTGCTTTCCATGGTTTTGAAGTTCACTTCGCCCAAGTTCACACCGCCGCAGGTCACGAACTCGTCCTTGTTGAGGCTCTTGCCAGTCACGCGCAACTCGGTGCGCAGGAGTTGTTGTTCCAAGGCGTGGGCCTGGGCGCGGGTGTGCATGGCCCAGCGGGTGTCTCGCGCCAGGCCTGCCGCCAGGACCAATTGTTCCCAGAGCCGGCCCGTCAACCCCGGCAGCGGCACATTCACCACCAGCTTGGCCCCGTCCGTTTGGCGGCGCGCCTGTAATTCCGCCTGGATCCTGGCCGCGCCGGTCTCCGGCAGCCAGTTCACCAGCAGTGGAAATTGATAATTCAAGCCGTGCAATACCCGGGCGCCCCAGGCGGAAATTTTCAAGATGGCCGGCCCGCTCAAGCCCCAGTGCGTGACCAAGACCGGGCCGCGCTCGCGCAATTGGGCGGCGGGAATGGCCACTTCCGCCAGGACCGACACGCCGGCCAGTCCCCGCAGCCAGGGCGCTTGGATCTGGAAGGTGAACAACGAAGGCACCGGCGGCGCCAGCGTGTGCCCCAGCTCCACGGCCAGATGTCCCCCGGCCGCCGCACGACAACCGCCCGTGGCCAACAGCAACCGGTCGCATTCCAGCGTCTCGCCGCCGGCGCCGGTCTGATTGGTGACCTTCAGATTAAAGCCTCCCGCCGTGGTTTTTTTTGCGGTCGTAACCGTGCAGTCCGTCCGCAACGCCACTCCGGCTCGGCGCGCGGCCAACATCAAGGCATCCACGATGGTCTGGGATGAATCGGTGGCCGGGAACATCCGCCCGTCCGCCTCGCTTTTCAGCTTCACGCCGCGCGCTTCAAACCAGTCCACAGTGTCACGAGCCGAGAATTGCTGAAAGGGCCCCAGCAGCGCCCGACCGCCGCGCGGATAGCGCGCGGCAAATTCGCGGGGCTCGAAACAGGCATGGGTGACATTACAACGGCCGCCGCCGGAAATGCTCACCTTCTCGAGAAACCGCGAGGTTTTCTCCAGCACGGTCACGGCTGCGCCGCCCGCCGCCGCCGTGATGGCCGCGAAAAATCCCGCCGCGCCGCCCCCGACCACGATGATTTTGCGTGTGCTCACGCGTCGAGCATCGCAGAATCACAGGCGTGTCCGAAGCAAATATCCCAGATTCATCCGCGCCCCACCGGCGCCGGCCGCGTTACCGCGGCAAAAACCCGCGTCGTTTCGAGGATAAATACAAGGAGCACGGCGGCGATGCCCAGACCATCGCCAAAGTGCTGGCGTCCGGCAAAACCCCGGCCGGGACGCACCGGCCCATCATGGTCGCCGAAGTGCTGGCCGCCTTGGCGCCCAAGCCGGGCGAAGTCGCGGTGGATTGCACCCTCGGTTATGGCGGCCATGCGCGCGAGCTGCTGGCCAGGATTCTGCCCGGCGGCAAATTACTGGGCCTGGATGCCGATCCGATTGAGCTGCCCAAAACCGAGGCCCGCCTGCGGGCGCTGGGTTTCGACGAAACGGTGTTTACGGCGCAGCGCAGCAACTTTGCCGGACTGCCCCGGGTGCTGGCGGCCCAAAACCTCGCCGGCGCGGACCTGATCCTCGCCGATCTGGGCATTTCCTCCATGCAAATTGACGATCCGGAGCGCGGTTTCTCGGTGAAGTTGGATGGCCCGCTGGACATGCGGATGAATCCGCAACGCGGCCAGCCGGCGTCCGCCTGGTTGGAAAAGGCCCGGTCGGAGGCGCTGACCGAGATGCTTCAAGATTTTGCGGATGAACCCAACGCCGCGCCCCTGGCCGCCGCGCTGGCGGGCAAAGCCTTTTCGTCCACGGGGCGGCTGGCGGAAGCCGTCCGCGCCGCACTGCCGCGCTTGGGCCGCGAGGACGCCGACCTCACGGTGCGCCGGGTGTTTCAAGCGTTGCGCATCGCGGTGAATGACGAATTCTCGGCGTTGGAGACGTTCCTGCGCCAACTGCCGCAGTGCCTGAATCCGGGCGGGCGCGTGGCCATTTTAACCTTCCATTCCGGCGAAGACCGCCGCGTCAAAAAATCGTTCGAGGCCAATTATGGCAACGGCGTGTACGCGGACATCGCCCGGGAAGTGGTGCGACCCACGGCGGCGGAGCAATATGGCAATCCCCGCTCGGCGCCCGCCAAGCTGCGGTGGGCGCGCACTTGAAAATGGCCGCAGCGCATTACTGCCCGGCACGGTCGTGACGCATCGAGGGCACAGAATCCACGCCTCCCGGTGGACCGCCCTGAACCGAGTGTTCTCCAAAGACGTTCTGCTGGCGGCCGGCCAATTCATCGGCTAACGCGGCGGCGCTGGCGAATTTGGTAAAGCCATCCGGCGCCAAAAACAGGTCGGCCGCCGGCGGACCCGGCTGAACGTTGGCGAGTGTCAGGGTATAGGAGCCAGGTCCGTCACCGCAGCGGATCTGCAATGGCAGATTGCCCAGGTCCGTGGCGCATTCCAGTTGAAGCCGTAGCTGCTGGCCGTTATCGCCATCGGCGGTCATGTCCACGCGGGTCACGGCATGCCCCGCCATCTGCCCGGGCTGCGCGGCGACCGCGCTCGTCTGCAAATTCGTATAGACAACCGTTCCGCTCAGCGCGGCATAGCCTTGCAAAGCGTCACTGAAAACAAACCCCCGATGGCCGTTCGCATCCCAGATGACGCCAAACCCTTCGGCGCTGGCGGACTTGGATTTGCGGGGCACGGTTTCGAGACGGAGTTGGCCGCCGGACACCGCCAGCCGTGCGGAAAGCTGCCGAGGCACCGGCTGATCCCCCGCCAGCGCGATGGTGCATTCGGCGGTGTAGCTGGGAAGGTTGGTCAAGACCAACGCGGCCGGCCCGGTCGCCAGCGCTTCCAGACGCGACAACAGTTCTTCCCCATTCGGTCCGTCCCTCAACTTGTTGTGAATACAACCGCACTGCCACAACGCGATGGCGCCCAAAACGAGCGCGGTCGCGAAACGCCGCCGGAGGGGTGTACTGCTTTTCATGCGGGCCATATTAATCGGATCAAACCGAAATACAAACCCGCAAAACCTCCACAACACCTACACCAGGAAGAAAACCTGGTAACCCGTTCCGGGCGGGATGCGTCTGCTTTTTAAAGGGTCAAATCGTCCTGTTATGAAAATTAAAAATGACCGCAACCGCCGGCGGCAGCCGGGGTTTACCCTGATCGAATTGCTCACCGTAATCGCCATCATCGCGATCTTGGCGGCGCTGCTGCTGCCGGCCCTGTCGGCCGCCAAACAAAAAGCGCAAACGATTCGCTGCCTGAGCAACTTCAAGCAAATCGGGCTGGCCTTGGGGGTGTACGCGGGCGACAACGGCGACTGCGTGCCGTCGTCGCTCAACTTCGGCGTGGCACCCGACAATGTAACAGAGGCGGTGGCCACGGCGGCCGATGCGTATGTTTATGGGGGCGTGGCCAAGGCGCTGGCCTTGGCCGACCCGCACGTGTTTTGGTGCCCGGCGGATCTGATCAACACTCCGCCGGCCGGGACGCCGGCCGACACGAATGTCACTTCCTCCAGCTTTCGGTACCTCATCTGGCAACAGACCTGCCAGGTGGGCAATCTGAAATCCACGTTCTTCGACCACCCGGCGGCGCAACTGGTTTATCATGAGGCCAACGACAACCATTATCATCATTTGCTCGCGCCGTTCACCCGCCAGCCTCTCTTGATCGCGGTGGCGGAGGACGGCCATGCGCAAAAGTGGAAAGTCATCTTCCGCCAGAACGTGGGCGCGAATTACTATGATGCCAATTGGTTTTCGTACGGCCCGGGCGGGCAGTTTAACACCGGTCTGCCCAACATCGGCGGCGACGTGCGCACGGGGTTTGACAATCTTTGAACCGGCCGGGCACGGGTAGAGAACATGAAGTGGTGGGTTGGCGGGGACTCGAACCCCGGACCAATGCCTTAAAAGGACTTCGTCCACAATGCGATTTTCGCCTTTATCCATAAGCCTTTTGTGACTTTTACAAAATCGGTTGCCGTGCGGTTGACACATTGCTTTCAATAGGGTACTATTGGAAGCAATGAATGACACACTACTTCCGACAACCCCGGCAGCGGTCGCAAATGTCACCGACCGCCGCGCACGCGCCAACCGCCCGCAACCCCGACAGCGGTTCAAAATCGTTTCCTACACCAACCGAGGCGGCAGCGAATCATGGAGGGTGTCCGGTGTCAAGCGGACTGGGGAGCGCATCCGTGAGAACTATTCCGACGAAGCGGCGGCCCGATGCCGGCAGGCGGAACTGGAGGCCGAATATCTGGCGCGGACAGCGGAACCGAGCACGCTCCGCTCGACCAGGCTATCCGAGACACAAACGCGGATTGCGGAAACCGTGTTTCCGATGCTCGACAAGGACGATGACCTGTTGACCGCCGTCAATTTCTGGCGCGAGCATCGGCACCAGCACGTTGCGGTTGAATCCCCCCGGATTGACGACGCCATTGACCAATACATTACATGGCTGGAAACCGCGCCACTCCGCGACGCCACGAAACGACACTGGAAAACCCGAATGAAAGTTTTCAAAAACAGCATCAGCAACCACCGGGTGGCAGAGATTACGCCCGAGGTCCTCGAAAACTACCTTGCCCAGCGCAACACGTCGCCCGGTGGGAAGGACACCGACCGCCGCGCCATCAGCCGCTTTTTTTCATGGTGCATTGAAAGGCCGCGCCGGTGGGCCATCAGCAACCCCGCCAGCGTAGTGAAGATTGACCAAGGCGAAAAGGCCCCCCCGGCAATTCTTACGCCGGACGATTGCAAAAACCTCTTTTGCTCCGCCGAGCAGCACAAAGGCGGGTTGCTTGTGCCTTATGTCGCCGTGTGTCTGATTGCCGGGCTCCGACCGGAAGAGGCGAAGCGGTTGACGTGGCAGGGAGTGAATTTGCAGGACAAGGAAATCCGGCTTGAATCAAACCAGACCAAGACCAAAACACCCCGCGTTGTGAAGATTCACCCGACGCTTGCGGCATGGTTGAAGGCATACAAGGGCAAACCGTTTTTCCCGGTGAACTGGCGCAAGGAATTTGACGCCGTCAAAGAGGCGGCGGGATTCACCGGCAGGGTTGACCCGGAAGCCAAAGAGGAGCAACCCGGCAAACCGTTTCCACATGACGTAATGCGCCACACCGCGATAAGCCATTTTTTCCGGAACTGCGGCAGCTATGGCTTGACCGCCGAGCAGTTTGGCAACTCCGAGGCCATTATCAAAAAGCACTACCAAGGCCGCGTGAGCAGCGCGGACACCGCGAAGTTTTACAACATCAAACCAAAGGCGAAGCGATGATCACTGAGCGTTCAATGGCCTTGGGGATTGACTTCGAGCCCGGCGTCCACCGGCTGGAGGGATTCTACTTGAGCGAGAAAATGAATGGCTGCCGGGCCTTCTGGGATGGCTCACAGGCGTTCACCCGCGGCGGCAATGTCATTCGCTTGCCGGAACGGATTCGAGCCGCCCTGCCCCAAGGCCGGACGCTGGACGGGGAAATCTGGGCCGGACGTGGGCCGGGATGTTTCAGCTTGGCGGCCGTGGCCGTGAGGCTGAACCGGTGGGATGCTCGCTGCCAGTTCGTGGCCTTTGACGCGCCGGACGTGCCCGGGACGTGGGCGCAACGCATCACCGAGGCCGGCCGGATCTACTCGCTGGTGGTGAAGTGGTGGACGTTCACCGGCTGGCGCGAGACCAATGCCATGCTGGCCGACATCCAGGCACGTGGGGGTGAAGGACTGGTTTGTCGAGAGCCCACTACGAGCTTTTACCAGACCGGAAGAAGCGAAACGTTCTTGAAGCTAAAAACCCTTATTTTATAGGCCTCAAACGCACTTCAGGTCGCCAATCCTCAATAAAACACCGGGACTCCGTAGTGCTTTCATTTTAAACTGCTGTTCTTCAACGGCTTACAAAACAGGCAGATAGCGTTCCCGCTGTTGCGTGACGAAATATGCACCCAAACAGCAAACGGACGGCGCGAGGAGCAATCCAGCGCCGATAAACCATCCTGAAATCCTCACCGACGTTAGCGCAGCCCGCTATATCGGAGTCCAACCGCGCACGATCCGCGAATGGCGGACCAAGCGCGGCTTGCCCCACATCAGAATCACGGAGAAGTGCTGCCGCATTGCTCGAGGGGATCTGGACGCATGGCTGGCCCAGCGCCGCACTACCTTGACCCAGGAGGCCGCATGAAGCCAATAGACCATGTGCGACTGGCCACGCTGGACAGCTTGCTTGAAACCACCATCCCGGTCTTCCTGAGCCCGCCGCCGAAACGGGAGACGCTCAAGGATTGGTTAGACAAAGCACGCATCCCACGCTTCAAATCCAACCCCACCGCCAAACGTGGCGGAGGTCCGGTTTTCTATTCCGTGCCCGCCGTGGAAAAATACTTCCGTTCGCGGACGTTGCCGGGAGGTG
>Ga0316217_10005893_pt1 | contig 12428 bp, 8 predicted proteins | sample 1anoAmetaG_FD_203633 | JGI IMG/M metagenome (GOLD analysis project Ga0316217, IMG submission 203633) | Freshwater microbial communities from Trout Bog Lake, Wisconsin, USA - 1anoA | ecosystem: Environmental > Aquatic > Freshwater > Lake > Hypolimnion/Profundal zone | place: USA: Wisconsin... | reverse complement strand
GAATAATGGGATTTTGAGGCATTCGATTGAAAGCACAGCGACATCTGCTGCTGAACATTTATTTCGCTCTTTTCGAAGCTAAGGATCAGATTACAAATATTGAATGCTATCGAGCTTTAGGAGCTTGCAATAGCTGCTGACCAGCTAATAAAATTGCTTTAAATGCTATTTTAAGTGTTTGTCGTGCGCATCAAACACACTATAGTACTATTTTCTCCTCTTTTTCTCTAAAAAAGTTCCCACATTCACAGCCAAAATAGTCTAATATACTTCACTTTCGGACATTATCATCAAATGAAGCAAATCTTCAAGAGAGACTATGTCGTCCACTTTTAGTAAGCAATCTCCCTTATGGATTTTAAGCATGCTTTCGCTTACGATTGTCTAAAAGCGACTTGTATCGAGGTTGTACTTTTCTACCAAAGTATTCATCGCACAAAAAACCACCAGTTTTGAAAATACGTTCAATGGATGCGAATCTCGTGCTCTATATCCTCTGATATACTGGGTTGAGTAAAAGTCATAGATGGCCCATTTGTGAGCAGTAATCGATATGATTTTAGTAGGTTCTGGCATAAGACTTTGTATACCTAAGAAGTGCCCAATCTAGTAATTAGCAATGTGGGGGAGCAGCCTTTTAATGGACTTTGAGTTCATTCGGTATTCTCTTAGCAAATTTTTGTTGCTATTCTCTCTCCTGATTTTCTAAGCCGACTGCTAAAAGCCTAGTTTTTATAGCTTTAAGAGTCTGTGCTCAGATAGTGTGCGTTGGGCTGACCTCTTTTTCGCGTTTTCAGGGTTTTATGATCTATTTTTGGTTTAGACGTATATCCGCATGATTATAAATTTATTAAAAAGCAGATAACTCAAATTCATCGAGTGCTTAAATATACTAAACCTTAAAATCAAGATATTAATTATCACTCATGAAAAAAGTAAAATACTCTAGCTTTCTTTACTTTGATAGGAATACGATAGAGTTAAACAAGATTCCTGGATAGGTATGGATAGTCTACTTTACAGTAATAGTGTTAATACCATTTTACTTTGGCTGTTTGCTACTAATTGTAGAACAAAATAAGCCAACTCCGTCTAAGAAAATAGCAATGGCACCTTATGTGGGTTTGGAAATAATCTATGTTTACGTTGTGTTCTAACTTCATTTCGATTTTTTAACATAGCTAGCATCAAAGTTCTCAGCATCATAGATAGTTCCTCTAAGCTGCTTACTGCAAAAATAGTCACGAAATACTATAGCATTTGAATTTCTTCTTTTTATCTTTAGGCTACCAAAAATGCAAATAAATGGTATTCTTCCATATTATAAATCATTGGAAGAATTAAATTCAGATGTTGAACAGGTCCGAGCTGGAAAAAGGCTATTTCCATAACTACCAGAAACCATCCAGGGTCAATAACCCAACTTTGTAACTCCTTCCTTATCAAGCATCTCACATTTCGTTAATGACTCTTTAACCTTATATACTCCCACTACCCAAAAGATAGAGTAAGGCATTAGTAATTCAGAAATGGCAGTAACCTCAAACAATCGGAATACAAGTCTAACTTTTAGCCTTTCAACGATAAAGTCAACATTTTGAGTGTTTATCAGCAATCACACAATTACGCAAAATATTCCCAGCAGGCCTTCGAAAAGAGTAAATCCTATCTCTCACGATACGGCTCCAATTTAGTAACCAATAAGTCTTAGGCGACTTTCAACAGAAAATGATCTCAATCAGATTTTGCTTCATAAAAAAGATAGAGATATAGGTAAATAAAGATTAATCTACTCAGAATCTTAGTTAGTTGCTTATGTTGTTTCAATTATCATCATTTTTAGACTTCTTTTTGCCCTACTTCGATTATTGATCGGCGGTCTCACCTTACTTCTCACAGCACAGGCATTTTAGAACCATGTAAAGCAGACCAATTACACACATGATTGATGCTGCGACGATTGTCATTATCTCAAAAGTACTCACTTTTTCCCAATCATTGATGAGCATTAACGGCATTAGTCCCGCGTAGACGTTGAAAAATCCTCTGCCGAAATAGTTGTAAAAAAAGCGTAGATTCCTCACCATGAAGCCAACTCTGCATTAGATCAGGAGTATAATCAAGCCAGAGAGGCCAACATAGGCAGGGAGTACATATCTGACAAAAAGCCCTTTGCCTTACAAATCTTTCTATTCATAGCCGTAGGAATAGCAGTAAGCAGCAAAAGCGACATAGGCAATGCCGACGAGAAAGTTCAGGATTTTTAGTATGTAGGTGATTTAGGATCGTTTATACTTTTTATGATTAGTTGTGTCTTCGTTCTCAGGTTTTTCCTAAACGATCGATGGATCTTTGCCTTTGATTGATTATCTGCTGGTTTCATGGCTGCTTAAGTTGATCAGCCCATCGTTTAGATCGTCTTTGAGCATTTGTACTTTATAAAAAATCTATATATTAGCATTTCGAATAATTATCATAGTAAACAAAGATATCTATGGATTCAAAAGAAAAGAGTCCATAATCAATGTCCATTTGAATTATTCAAATTCAAGTAACTTGTAGATACAAATAGCAAAAATCCATTTCTCTAATTATCTTGAAAACTGGCGTTAAAAGGGACAGTAAGGCAAAAGAGTTTGAGTTGAGTGGTGCTAGCCGTAATTATGGTTTTTCTTGTATATTTAATTTAAATGAAGAAACTCTAAAATCCGACTACCTTCTTCTTCAAGCAGGCTGAAAATCCGCCAGATCTATTCCGCAAATAAATTGATTAGTTCGTTAGTAAACTCCTCGATAAAGACAAATGCCCTCTCTGCAAAAAAGATTACGACTCTAATGACAAAGTCCCAAGAATCATGATTCACTGCGGGCATACTTTTTGCACCCCTTGCCTCAAAAAATTTTACATGTACTGCCTGCATTACACAGGAATCGGCGGGTGAGATGCCCAATGTGTCTCAAGCTGGTGAAGCAAATCGATAACATTGACCGCATACCTATAAATCACACCATTTTTAGTCATATTGTCAAAAAATAAACGGAGGAGATGAAAAAAAATGGGAAAGAGCATCCCATCAAAGATGCCCCTGTTTACATATTCGGAGAGTTTGAAAGAGTGCAAAAATAGGCTCACCTGCAATAAAATCCACAGAAAATAGATCCAGAGTCAGGTCTGCCTTTCTGTGTCTTTCATAATGACAGAGTTGAGCATTTCTATTGCTAGGCCCACAAAGTACAAGATTTCTGATTACAGGTATCAGGCTGCAGAGTCTGCGTAGAAGTAGGTCACTCAAAAGCTGAATGCCATGTAATTGACCTCTACAACGTCCCCGACCCTCAGAAATATCTTAACCCTCTTTAGGCTCGCATCTAATAACGAGAGGTCACTGAACCTTTAGTCGATTATTACAACAATTAAAGGCAACTACGACCTAACAACATGTTCAACCTCAATAACAATGACGACGATGACGAGGAAGATCTAGTTGATGACAGTGATTAAGAGTAATAAGAAAGAAGAAGCGTCTGATAAGAAGTTTATTGCATCTAATCCTTATATATTAATACAGTTATTATTTGAATTCAAGATGTCTACCTTCAAAAAGGAAAAAGCTCCACTCAAGCCCACTCGCAAAGCCAGAAACGAACTCACTGAAGAACAAAAGCAGTAAATCAAGGAAGCTTTTGACCTCTTTGATACTGACGGTGTAGGTAAAGCTTCTATTATCAAGGCTATATTGATGCAAAGGAGCTGAAAGTTGCCATGAGAGCTCTTGGTTTTGAACCTAAGAAGGAAGAAGTCAAGAAAATGATCGCGGAAGTCGATAGAGAGGGAAAGGGAGTTATTGAGTTTGGAGACTTTATGGAACTTATGACTGGAAAAATCGCAGAGAGAGACCCAAGGGAAGAAATTCTTAAGGCATTCAGACTTTTTGATGATGATAGCACTGGAAAGATCTCGTTGAAAAACTTGAAGAGAGTTGCAAGAGAATTAGGTGAGACTATGACTGACTAATAGCTTCAGTAAATGATTGATGAAGCTGACAGAGACGGCGATGGATAAATAAACGAATAAGAATTCATCAGAATCATGAAAAAGACGAATCTCTTTTGATTTGCAATTCATTTGCATTAACTATTTTAGTTAATTGAAGATAGTTAATATCTCTAACAACTAATTAGTTTAAATATTGTCATTTCAAAAGATGTTTACAATCATCATTTCTTTTTTTTATTCGCCTAGTCCACCATTGCCTGGAGAGTATCCATATCTTTACGATACCTGCTTTATTTTTTCATCACCACGATTATTTCCTCTACTTTCTTACAGAATTCTTCGCTTAAACCTAACTCCACTCTCATCGAAAGTAACATTTCCTCTTATTTGATCTTGTCATTCAAGTCTTTCAGCTAATTCGCCCATTCAGGAATCACAAATTTTGCATCTTTTTTTCCTTTCTTCTTTTTAGGAAGCAAATTAGATGGGTCAGTAGGTTTTTTTGTTTCTGGATCAATCGGCCTCTTTGTTTTAAAGTCGATGGCAAGTGGTTGGGGATAAGGATCAGGCCTTAGAGGATATTAGAGAAACAGTTGATATAAATCTTGAACCTTGATACTCCGATTCATTTTTTCTTTAATATTGCCTGCAACTGACAAATACTAAGAAGAAACGCTTTTGGTCTAAGCTTAAGTGTATATTTTCTAAAGAGTAGAAACTCCTTCTCTTGTTGCAGACGAAGTATCAATATTATCAATCTAAAATCGTAAATTCCTCTAAGCGTTTAGCCTCTGAATAGCCTTCTAAGCTATTTCGATGATTTCTCCTTCAATCTACAAATTATGGCCCTCTTTGTTAATCAAAAGTTACCTTTTAACATTTGCTGGATTGTATTTATCGATTTCAAGATGACTTTGTAGTCCTAGACTTTTCCAAGATCTTGAACATATTTCAGAATCTTGTTTTGGAATTATAGCTTGTAGAGAAGTTTTTCGCTGTTGTCTAAAAAGTTTACATCCAGCTGACTGAATTTTTAGCGATAACTATTGATTGTTTTGCGCAATATCTGTTCATCTTTACTCTACATTGCCGCAGAAAGTTCTTTTTTCATTGTAGCTGCGTAATTCCAGCACGAACTGCATCTTCCGTCAATCTCTTACTTTTAACTTGAAGTCAATTACTTGAAAGACCACTCTAAAGTATAGTTTTTGCCACTGACAAATCTCCCACAAACCCAACACCAATGCTTGACATCTTTTTCTTTAAAAGCATTCTTTGAAATGGGACATTCCAAAGTTTTGTTATGAGAAGATATCAAACTAAGTATCTATTCGTGAGTCGTCAAATCTTTTGCTGTGTGTCCTCTGGAATTTCTGCAGTCTAGCAGAACTCCTAACTGCAAATACTTTTTGAATATTTCGGGGAAATTGCCTGAAGCGGCCAACATCACACTATTGTTTCCACAACTATCAATATCCTACCAATGCAGTCCGGCCTTAATCAGAAGCTGAACTATTTCCACATGCCCTTTAAAGGATGCCCAGTGCAAAGGATTAGGCCTTATTTACTTTGTTGATCCCATTACAACTGTGCGGTATTAGGGTTTGATTTAGAGATATTGCTGGGCAGCCCCCTTTGAGATCATGAGTCTCACTATTTTGGTGAATCCTTGGCAGCAGCCCCAAATGAAGGCAGTCCACTTCTTTTTGTTGTTTTCTTGGTAGCAATGAGAGTACATTCATAGTTGACATCTGCCTTTCTCTTCAGACAACGTTCGACTTATTCGTATTAGTTTTTCTTGACACAGGCTATGAGTCGTTCATTGAGGACCGTCTTGTTTTTGCCCGTTATTTCCTCTTCTTCCTCGTCTTACTACTCGCCCTATACGGGCCTAACCTCCTCCTATTTCTGAGGCTACATCTTTCTTTAATAGTATCAATTTCTAAACTAACAAAGTGAGTTACATTTCTCTATTAATTAAATAAGTTCCATCAAACAGTTTGTTCATAAATCATATTCACAGCTTTGTTGACTGTTCATGGTTCATATTTTGAAGAAATGAGATAAATAATACAATGCAGATCAACCAGAACCACCCAAGGAAACTGTAGAGGAGTCTAAGTTACAATACCTCCAGGATTAAAAGAAGATGCAGCTGGGTTTAAAGGGTTAATGCCGAGGGTCGACACATACCTACGATAAATACCCAGCCATCTTTTCCAATGCAGTTGCAAGTTGCAAAGCTGAGGATAAAAACAGGAGCACAGTCTACCATGCGTTTGCATACACAAGAGCAATTAGTTTCATTCCAAAAATAAGGAAAATTACAAGAAGTAACTTTTGGGCACTGGCAGGAGCAGTTGCTACTATCCCAGACCTGAGCTTTTGAGCAGACCTGAAATTGTGCACCCAAATATATATTTTCTCATAAAACCTTTAAAAAAGGATATATATTTTGCAAGCATTCATTTCGACAAACTGCAGATACACTTAGCCATAAAATCTATAACGTATGATAAAGCCTCAATCAATTATTCGTTTATTAAGTTAATAAATGAATTATAATTAAAGAGTACTCTAACTCGACCCTCAGCAATCCAAACTTCTAGACTCCTTGTGCTTCGAACTTGCAGTAAATCTACCGGACTAAAACTCCCTCAGTCTATTATAGTAAGTATCCATCCATACAGAATTCTAGAGATGCGCAAATCGTCATAGATAAATGAAGAGGAGCTCAAACAGCTTTACGTTGATTGGCTTGAATCCAAAAACATATTCGATCTCTTTACTGCAAGGCAACTAAGGATATTTCCTAAATGCTAACTACTAGCCAATCAAAGTCTGAGTAGCCACATTTAAATCGACTCAGTATTTCGTTATTAACGCAGATTTTAGGTACTTTGTAGCTACTCAACAATCTATACAACTAATTGTACCTTAGAAGGAAAAGAAGCGAGGCAGCACAGAACACTCTTCAAGAAATTGAGGATCTTTTTTAATTTCTAGACGCCAACGGAAACATACATTTAGGGTTGTCTCAACTTTTTTTCTTAGCAGCCGCAGTCCTCATAGTTGAAGGAAAAGTTGTGCCTCAGAGTTACGATCATTTCAAACCTTTCTTCAAATAGAAAAATAGATAACTGTGTGAGATTGAAGGAATCGTTTGTTTACGTTGTTTCAAAAATCATTTTCTTTCAAAAGGAAACGGCTATGCAAAACAAATCCTGGATCAACTAAAAGAAATCGGTCAACAGTTGAAGAAAGGCGATTTCAAAAGCAGACAGTAAATGGTTTTGCCTGATATTTTAGGTGAGGCCCTCTTTCGCTGGCGGAGCTCAGCTCGTTTCAATCGCTTATTTGAATCCAAAAAGAAGAGATTCGAAATGTATCAAAGAATTTTCAGCTAAAACGCAGAAATATTTTTCTTCAATGACCAGGATTAAAACATTCTTTCTTAAAGTTACTTTTATAAGAAATACAGCAAAAGCTATATAAAATCTCTATAAATTTAAGAAGAACTTTTAAGTTAATTTGCTGAGATAGTTAAATCCACCCTCAATTAAAATCTAGCTGCCATAAGCAAAATTAGTGGACTAAGAAGACAAAAAAGCCAAAATGGGTTTAATAGCAATATGCATAATCATCAAACGCAATCAATAATCCTACAATAACCAAGCAATCCCTTAAAAGCAAAGCATCAGAGCCAAAAAAATATGAATACTGGGATATCTCATAACCCAAGCAAATTTCAGAACACCTCTTCATCTAAGTAAAAAACTCCAAACAAAACAAACAAAGGCAATCAAACTCGCAGATTCAATGCCTCTTCAACTTATGGAAACACTGTATTTTAACCACTCATTAACAAACAGTTCGCATCTGCTTAGAAATAAGCACTTTAAAATAATCTTACTCCAAACAAAAGTTCTTCTAGTCTCTATACTTTAAATATAGGACATCCTAACCAAGTGTATCGTAACTCCAAAAAGTAAGGACTCGAAAAGGACTCAGTTTACTAAAAGCTATTCTTCTTTCGGAACAAAAGAGTTTAAAGCTTCGATATAGTTATGAAGCGCTTAAGAGGCAAATGATGTAATATTTATTTATCTTGAATACCCATTTTTTGGATTATTGCTATGAGCTAATTTTGATTAAGTAAATCTTTTGATTAAATTTAGTTAATTTAGTTAATTTAGATGTGGAGAACCCTTTCCACTCTCTTTGCCCTTCTAGTTCTATCTGAAAGCTGCATAGTCAAGTATGGTTCGAAAGTCGCACAAAACATTTTCTAGCGAAGTAACTTTTGCATCACTAGATGAAATTTATCTCCTGCTCGTCAAAATGCAGCCTACTTCAATAGATGAATAGAAATCAAACTTAGATTGGTGCAATCTTCCCGTTCCCTCCGCTCTTTCTCATGTCCTCTATTTGCTATCTAGTCTTCCTCAAAACTGCACTCTTCCCTCATTGACTTCATTGGGTACAAAGACTCCAATTTCTTTGCGATAGTTGATACGGCCAATAAAAAGAAGTATATTCTCCCTTTCCATTCCACTTATTCAAGTTCATTTGTCTTAATCCAAGGTTAAGAACTGGTCTTTTTTTTCGACTCTTTCCGAAAATCAACTTTAATGCCTTTTTATGCTTCAGAACCCTTGCCTTCTCAAACTTATGATGAATACGAAGTCTATCAGCTAGTCGGAAAAAATTACTAATCATTCTTAATCCAATAATAGCCAATTAAAATCGTATTTCTGCACACCTAAGACGCAATGTGTAGCTTTTGCTCACATTTAATGCGGCAGTTTCAAGATATTTCTAGACAAGAGACTGAACAAGGCACTATTATCTTCGGAGCCATTGATGTTTTAAAAAATGATAACCCCTACATTATTGATGAGATTTTCCCATACTTTTTGATCTACGTTGGGGACAATTTAGAAGATCCGTACGGGGTAGACGCATAGGAATTCAAATAACTGGAAATGTACATCAACTAGCTCAAGAAAGACTACAAAAGGGCAAAAAAGGAGTAAAACAATGATGATTCCTAAAACCTGTGAATAGTGATTATCAGCAGTAGCTTTTTGGCGCATATAACCTATTATCTTATTTTCGAAATATCTTTCTTTTCCTTGTGAATTATTTAGAAAGAATCTTGCGAATAAAGTCCATGATGAATTGAAAATTAAATTGATGCAGAGCTATCTAGCTACAAATAGGAAAAGCATTAATCGATAGTTTTTGATGATAAGTAAGTAGGAAAATGGTAGTTTCATCAAGCTATTTTGTCAATCCATACTAACTCATGGTTTACTTTATGCAAATGAATGTTACATTCTGGCAACGTGAGTTTGGCTGAAGCTGAAAAGGCTACCATTCTGTACGTTTTAATGGTAGAATCTCAAACGATGTTTGGTGATATCATAACTAAACCTGCGCCAAGCTAAACACAAAAGTACCAAAATAAATATTTCATCCATTATACTACTTTATTGAAATTTAGGATTTAAACTTCAGCGTTAATGAGAACACCTCCCAGGTTTCAGATCAGTTTTTACGTAATATCCATCGAAAGGACCACCATTCTCTATCAATTTCGCCGAATTGCTTGAGTAAGTTCGGCATTCTTGATTTTGATATTATTGCTGAAGCCAACAAAGCTCTAGAAAATTTCTTAATGGCATAGAATAAACGAGCCGCAGTTTTGCTCCAAGAGGCAAGCAGATAGAACCCGAAAACTTATACTGATATTCGTAAAATAAAAATAGGCACTTGCTAAGAGTCTAGGAGTCTATCTGCAAACCCAACATGGAACTCTATTGCTAAATCAATCATAAATCACGACTAATCGAAAATCCAGTCAAAATTTAGCAGTTGATCATTTTTCCGCAAACTTTTCAATAATTTGTAAAAGTTCTCCAAAAAATGAATATCTCGAAACAAGCTGATATCAGTCAAATGAGTAAGTAGGAAATTGAGGAGAAGTTTCAGCTATCCTGCCCTCCAGAATCCCATCCACGAAACCAACTAAGCCTAATTCATTGCCTTACTTCAATATTTATACTCTTGAAAATTATCACTTGTTTGATAATATATAAGTTATTAGCTGATGCTCAACTTCAAAATTACTCCAAAACTAACACTGCGTAAGTTAGGCTATTCCCACCCCACTCTCATCAAATTTGAGCCTCGAGGAAAGATTTATGTGCCAAAATTGGAAATCCCCGAGCACGATGACCAAGATTCATAGCTTTCTATACCGAGGTTCCAGCCGAGATCCCACACAGACACCAGCTTTAGTTGCAGCTAAGCTGAGTCCTTCTATGAACTGCCGGAAGATGTCAGTGAATTCTAGGATAGCTCAATCATGGAAACAGACAGTTGAAGAGATTTATTCCACGTTCTTGAATCTACAACTCAGAGGGGGAACCTTAAGGGTCTGCCCCAGCTTTATTCATATATAATCCTTCTGATTTATGGATTATCTCACTTCAAGATTTGCCAGTTTATACCTATTAATCTATGCAGCCAGAAATACAACAACTTAATCTCTAACCACAATCAACAATCATTCGTTCGTTGTGCGCTTTTGTATTCGATGGCTCTTCTGGTTTCATTAATGGGCCTGTTCTAGAAAAGTTTAATAGGATCTTAAGAATCGAAAGTTTTGAAATTTGGATTCAGTTAAATCCAGGAATGAAATCTGGTTTGAATTCTGGGAAACAATCGTTTTTATATAAAATTGATGGGAGTTCTCTAACTCCAGCTTATAAAAGATTAAGAATTATAACAAGAAATACAAAGTTCAAGGTATAAAACAAGTAAAAAGCATTAAATTTGGTAATGAACAGTCCAAAATCAAAGATATGAAAAGGAGGACTGTCTATTTTTTGTGAGAAGTGAAATAGTTTAACCAGTTTTATTATATTATCATACTTCCATCGTCCAACAAACCTGCTGAGTGGGTCTCAAAATAGCAACCAAAATAGTTGTCATTCACCAAAGTAAAGACTTTGCACCCATCGAAACCCAATTCAGCACAAACCAAAAACTTGCTTCAAGAGTCAACTCAAAAAAATCAAGAAAATGATTGCTAGATAGCAAATGATCTAAAATCAGCCCAATCCTCAATTTCGCAGCAATGACTATAAATCATCAATTTGATTGTTGCTGAACTTTAATTTATAATTAGATTTATTAGCTATCCATTCCCTTTAAAACGAGAAAGGATTAGCTTATACTACAAAAAAGTCTAATTTAGAGAACTCTTTAATTCAAATAAAAGAGGATTAATGAAGGTCAAACATCCGGGAACATTTTTGAGGTATAAGGCTGGCACCTTATTTGGGGATTAATCTACTTTAGTGGTTTACTTAACCAATTATTTTTAGCTTGATTTGCTTCATCCTTAAGCTTTAGAGCAACTAACTCAGAAAATGCAGACTTTTTTGAGAAAAGGGGACAACAGCAATACTATAAATGATCATAAGTCTAGTCATTCCTAAACAAACGAAAAGTCAAAGTAGTCTATACTGCAGTTTTATCCACTGCCCAACCCTTGATTGTCCTCTGGTGAATCACAAAGGTCAGGTATTGTCTGCTGCGAATGCAATTTCTGAGAACGCTTTTGAGCTATCCTTCTGATGAAGACGTGTCTCCACTTTTTAGCTGCAGCTTTATGCTAAGCCACCAGCTTGTGATTCTACTCAACTGTGGTTTGCTTCATTGTAATATTATATTATAGCGGACCATAAATATTTAGTTGCAAGTAAATTATTGGAGCAATCGATTGCAAAGTAATGTATTAAGACTAGTTCAGGCCTTATTAGTAAAACCCTATTTGCTTCTTTTTACTTATTTAACACTAAAAATTGGTATTTTCTTTGATCTCCCTTTCAACAACAAAAAGATTCGATTATAAGGGCATTTCTGTACAATAAATTTAATCAAAACACTGATTAATGTTAGAAAGCTTACTAATATTGAAGCACTGACGACTCTCATAAAATACTGGGCAGTCATCTTCAAAAAATGCTTACCTGTATTTTCGTAGAAAATGTGATAGCCCATTGAGATAAGAGGAGCAAAGTTAGTTTATGATTTTTAATGAAGTTGATATAGATTTTAGCAAGTAAGATATGCTACGAAATCTATGCTACTTCGCAGATTATAAACAACTTAATACTTAAAAATATATTGAGGCGGCACTATATATGATTTCCTGCAGAGTTTTTATCAGCATCGATGTTGGAGATATCAATTCCAAAAGAATCTTGCATTCAATCTGCATAATAATCAAAATGATTATCAGATGAGAAATGTTGGGCATGAATTCTGTAACTTGAAGTCAATTAGTTCGATATCCTAAATAAGCTTCAGCAAGTAAATTGTTAATTAATATCTAAAGGGGTTGGGGTTGGGGTTGGGG
>Ga0316217_10005892_pt1 | contig 12429 bp, 9 predicted proteins | sample 1anoAmetaG_FD_203633 | JGI IMG/M metagenome (GOLD analysis project Ga0316217, IMG submission 203633) | Freshwater microbial communities from Trout Bog Lake, Wisconsin, USA - 1anoA | ecosystem: Environmental > Aquatic > Freshwater > Lake > Hypolimnion/Profundal zone | place: USA: Wisconsin... | reverse complement strand
CACCGACGAAAAACTGGTGGGTGAAATCACTCTTTCGAGCGTGCAGGAAGACCGCAGCCGCGCGTCCTACACTGGAGACGCCCCGATTCAACAGGGTTGGACCGTCAAGGCGAAATAACCCAACGGGGCTCAGGCCTCACCGTCCCGCGGTTTTGAGCTGCTGTTTGAACTGCAGCGCCGCGAGCGCGTAGCCGCCGTCGTTGCCATCAATCAGGTGGATGTGGCTTTCCTGCCGCAAGCCCCCTTTCTCGCCTGCGTCATGTGTTTCGCTGCAGAAGACGAGAGACTACTCCACATCATTGCGCTGGCCGCGAACGCAACCGTGACGAATGTCTTCATGCGAAGCCGGCTTGTTGTGAACCATACCGATCCGCCGCCTCAGCCACGTCGCATTCAACGTCGGGGCGCCCTATGACACGCCAGATCATGACGGGAGCGAGGCCCGGCGTTTCATTTCATCCACCGGAACGGACGAGGCGGGGTTCTGCCGGAGGCCAGCCAGGGGCTTGCTACGCAAGCTTTCTCGGCCTGGCCCAACGGCGGTTCTTCGAGTTCAAGCGCACGTCGGATGACCATCAGTCGCTTTTGCATCGTGAGGGCGGGCAATTCTTCCTCGCCCGGTTGCAGTTTCGGGAATTCAAAACATCTCTCTTGATTTGATTCAAGAGAGATGGTCCACCGAGCGAGCTTATTTCTTGCCCACGGTCTGCTTGCTGGCCACCGCCGCTTTTTTCTTCGCGGCCACGGCGTTGTTCTTGGACTGTTTCTGGCCGGTTTTCTTCTGATTTGCTTTCGGGGATCTGTCGCCCATATGTTTTGTCTCTTTTCTTTTAGGTTCGACTTGCGTGCGGAATATAAGTTTCTCCGCAGTCAAGCTCATCATGCTCCTTATGGCAACGGATGCAAATGAAAAAGGTGTTTTAAAAGAAGTTCCCTTGAGGCCATCCACGCGCACGGGCACATGGCGGGGCTGGCCGGGGACCGGGAAAAGGCCAAAGCGTGCCTCATGAAAACCGGGGGCAAAATTGCGTTGTCGCAATGGTATTCCAAGGGGGAGTTTATTGACTATGCCAATTGGGCGCTGGGACATTGAACGTCTCCGGTGCGCGTCACGCCAGAGGAGCGCGAAGCGGCACTATATTCCCGGGCAACCCGGCTGCGCACCATTGGCAAGGAGCCGCCAATTGAGGTTGGGGAATACTGAGCGTTGGATTAACTTGTGCAGTTGGGGGTATCCGACATGGTTGCTAAACCGGCCAAATCCAGACAACCGTGCTGGTTCGAAGCCGCAAGATTCGCCAACAATATGGCAATATTATTGAGCTCTTTCAAACGACATGCGTCCCATGAACGAATTCCATTCCACAGCCCCTTTACAGAAGTGTATTTTACAAGGCGCAAGCTTTGAGCAGCGCGGATTTGACTTGTTTCAAATCCGTTTGCGGCACGACGCCGAGACGTGTTTCAAATCGTACGGACGGCAGCGAACCGATGGCCTGCACGTTGGCGACGGATTCGGGTTCGAGAAACGGCAGATGGCCGAGCGGCACTTCAAGTTCACTCCCGCGATTCTGCCGCGTGATGGGGATGTAGATGATGAGCGAACGCGGGGCGTCGAGATTGTCGGCGATAAGAACGACGGCGGGGCGGGTCTTGGCAGCCATGCCCATGTCCACCAGCCAGACTTCGCCGTGGCGCGGGTTCATTTGCCGTCGAGGAGATCGAGTTTTTCCTGCTCCACTTCGCGCGACGGCAGAACGTCAGCCCAATTCTCCTGTGCGCGCTGGCGTTCGAGAAACTTCAAAAAATGCAGGACCTCGCGCAACACGGGTTCGGGCTGGCGCTTGATTTCTTCGATCAAAATTTCCTGCGCGCTCATGGTTTAATTATCCGGCATAATTTGTTTTTGGCAAGCCGTATTGCCCTGCGGTCCTGCGACTGTCCATCCCAAAATGATGCTGGCGGGGAGAGCGGGAGAGCGGGGTCAGGATATTTATCCATGTCGGCGGGAGTGGCGGGATATTATATCTGCGCGGCTCATGCTCGGTTTCCGTTGTGTTTGGCTGTTCTACAACTTCAGATAGAAACTCGTCCAAGCCACAGCCTGAACAGTTGGTTGCACTGTCCTCGCTTTTTCAACCACAATAGGAGCATTCTTTCATTGCAATTTATAATCCCACGCCTTTTGATGCCTGACAAGGATTGTATGCCGGCAGGTTTTTCTTGGCAGCATGTTCCTTGTCACGCATTCTTTCTTTGCCAGTGTTTGTTCAGTACATTTGTGACCTAGGCAAGTCATGACCGGGCTAATGCCCTAAAAACTTGCGGACCATTTCCGGGCCGTTTTGCCAGAAGATGATGGCCACCCCCATCAACGCCCCGCCGGCCATGACCCCCGAGGCCACGGGAAATGTGAATTCCTCCGCCCGGGCCGGCGATTGCTTCTGGTACCCCCAAGCGATCACGGCCCCGATGAAAAACAACACCCCGTAGAACCACTGGAAAATCCAGGCCAGCCCGAAGCCCGAGGCCGACGGCAGATATTTTTGCTGTTTGGGCAAGAGCACCGGCAGCACGGTGAAAATCAGGCCCGCCACGCCGCCCACCACGATGCTCCAAATCTTCACCGGATGCATGGCCTCCAGCCCCTTGCTCAGGGCTTGCGCCACCGCCGCCCACGACTGCGCCGCCGGCGCGGGGAATTGGTCCGACCCGACAACTTCCGGCTTGTCCACGATGAGGGTGAAGGCCAACACGCTAACGATGGTGCCGATGAAGATGCCCGAGAATTGCGCGAGGAACTGTTTGCGCGGATGCGCGCCCAACAGGTAGCCGCTCTTCAAATCCGTCAGCAGGTCGGCGGAGGAGGTGGCCGCGCCGGCGGTGATGTTGGCGCTCATCAGGTTGACGTTCATGTTGCCGGGATTGAGCGCGCCAAACGCCAGTTGCGTGACCTTGCCCATGGGGCCGACCGGCGTGGTGTCGGTTTCGCCGGTCACCCGGCAGGCCACCAGCGCCAGCGCGAACGACATCACCACCGCGATGGCGCTCTGCCAATAGGGCATGCCAAACGACGCATGGGCCAGCCACCCCAGCGCCACCAGTGAAATCAACTGCCCCGCGGCAAACCAGGACATCGGGGTCTCGATGGCCTCCATCTCGGTGGGCAACTGGTTGCGCCGGGTGAACATTTTGCCCAAGTCCTTGAACGCCCGGGCCGTGATTTGCCATTTCATGATCAGATCCAGCAGGCTGGCGAAGATCATGCAGGACACGCCCGGCCAGACCGTCCATTGCACGCATTCGCGGAAGCCGCCTTTGAGGATGAGGCCCGCGTGCTGCAGCGCCGGCACATAGAGCATCCAGCAGACCACGCTGCCGAACAGGATGCTGGCGCACACGCGCAGGCCCATGATCGCGCCCGAGGCGATGAAGATGGGCTCCCAACTGAACATCACCGTGCGGGCCATCCACGCGTGGCCAAACACCGCCTGGTTGAGCTTGGTACACAGCGTGTCGCTGGAATACGCCGCCAGCCGGGGAATGGCCGCGAAGCCGTCGTGGATGAAATTATCAATCGCCGCCAGCGTTCCGGCGATGCCCAGGGCCTTGGCGGCGCGCAGGCCTTTGCCGCCGTGGGCATGCAGCGCCCGCAGCGTCTCCGCCGCCGCCACCCCGCTGGGAAAGCGCAATTGCTCGTAGTTGATCATCTGCTTCTTCATCGGCACCGCCATGGTGACCCCCAGGATCGCCAGAAAAAACACCCAGGCGAGGGTGAGCGGCAGCGGCAGCGCGTGGCCGTTGAGCATGATGAAGGCCGCGAAGGCGGACACCAGCGTGCCGCCGGTGGAGTAGCCCGCCGAACTGGCGCAGGATTGCATGCAGTTGTTTTCCAGGATGGTCATCGGCGTTCGCGCCAGGCCGATCTGCACCAGGGTCGTCCAGATGGCGTAGGACAGGATGCACGCCGTGATGGCCACGCCCATGCCCCAGCCGGACTTCAGGCCGATGTAGAGATTGGTCAGGGAGAGGACGCTCCCCAGCACCGAGCCCATCAGCACCGCCCGCCAGGTGAGCTGGCGCATGGTATCCCCGCGCCCGCGATAGATCTTCTCGAACCACTGCCGCTCGATTTCCTCCGGCGTGCCGGTGAAACCCTCGACGGGCAGGACAAAATCCCCGGCGGGATTTTCCGCGGCGGGCGCGGACGGGTTGGGCTGGAGCGGCGTTGAATCCAAACTCATGCGCGCAAATCGTGGGCAATCAAGGCCATGCGAGCCAGCTTTTTTTAAGATTTTTGGGCCAAAATGAAAATTCCGCTTGCCAAAGCCCCCTGCTTGGGTTTGAAATGCGTGCAAGCCATAAACCCCTTTTGGGCATGACGAAATGCATGTGAAACTGTCTTATGAAAAATTATCCTCCTGCTGATATCCGGAACTTTGCCATTGTCGGCCACGCCACTTCTGGAAAAACCCTGTTGAGTGAGGCGATGCTTCTCTGCGCCGGTGTGATTACGCGCATGGGACGCATCGCCGACGGCACGACCGTATCCGATTACCATGTCAGTGAAAAGCAGCGGCAGATTTCGGTCTCCGCCAGCCTGCTCCACCTGGAATGGGCGGGCAAGAAGTTCAACCTGATTGACACGCCCGGCTACCTGGATTTCATCAGCGAAGGCTTGGGCGCGCTGCGCGTGGGGGATTTCGCGCTGGTGGTCATCCAAGCCCAGCATGGCCTCGGGGTGGGCACCGACCGGGCTTGGAATTATGCCACCGGCTACGGCATCCCCAAAATGATCGCCGTCAACGCGCTGGACAAGGAGCACGTGGATTTCGACGCCGTGCTCAAAGCCGCCCAGGATCATTTCGGCCGCCATGTGTTTCCCTTGTCGGTGCCGGTGGATGCCGGCCCGGGCTTCACCCGCACGCTCGACGTGCTGCGCAACGAAATCGTCACTTATGCCGCGGATGGTTCCGGCAAATACACCGAGGAAACCGCCACCGGCGAATGGGCGGAAAAGGTCAAGGCGCTCCACCGCGAACTCATCGAGCACATCGCCGAATCGGACGATGAACTCATGAACAAGTATTTTGAGCAGGGCACGCTGTCGGAGGATGAATTTCGCGCGGGCATCCACGCGGCCGTGCAAAAAGAGTTGTTCATCCCGCTGTTCGCCGTCTCGGCGGAACGGAATGTCGGCGTGGCGCGCATGATGGATTTCATCGCCAAATACGGTTCGTCGCCGGTGGACCGCAAGAAGGTGCCGGCCGTGGATGCCAACGGCAACGAAACGGAGGTGTTTCTGGAGAGCGCCGAAACGGCGGCCTACATCTTCAAAACCATGTCCGAGGCGCATTTCGGCGAACTGTCGTTCTTTCGCGTCTATTCCGGGCAGGTCCACAGCGGCACAGACCTTTACAACAGCGACCGCAAAATCACCGAACGGATCGGCCAGATCTATTTGCTGAACGGGCAGAACCGGGAGATGGTCAACGTTCTCGGCGCGGGCGACATTGGCGCGGTGGTCAAACTCAAGGACACGCACACGGGCAATACTCTCTGCACGGCCAAGCATCCGCTCACCCTGCCCAAGGTGGTCTATCCCAAGCCCAACATCCACGCCTCGCTCGTCGCCACCGTCAAGGGCGAGGAGGAGAAGATCGCCTCCGGCCTGGCCGCGCTGCACAACGAAGACCCGACCTTTCTCTATTTCGTGGATTCGGAGCTCCACCAGACCATCATTTCCGCGCAGGGCGAACTGCACCTGGAAATCGTGGCCGACCGCTTGCGCCGCCGCCACAACGTGCATGTGCAACTGGCCGAGCCGCGCGTGAAATATCGCGAAACCATCAAGGGCAAGGGCGAATCCAAGTACCGCCATAAAAAGCAAACCGGCGGCGCGGGGCAGTTCGCCGAAGTGTGGATGCGCGTCGAACCCAAGCCGCGCGATAGCGGCGTGGAATTCACCCAGTCGCTCGTGGGCCAGAACGTGGACCGCAGTTTTGTGCCGTCGGTGGAGAAAGGCGTCCAACAGGTCTGCACCGAGGGCGTCATCGCCGGCTGCCGCGTGACCGATGTGAAGATTGATTTTTACGACGGCAAAATGCATCCGGTGGATTCCAAGGACATCGCCTTTCAGATCGCCGGCTACTTCGCGTTCAAGGAGGCCTTCGCCGCCGCCAAGCCGGTGTTGCTGGAGCCGATTGAAACCGTGGAAATCCGCATCCCGGAGGATTTCATGGGCAAGGTAATGGGCGACCTGTCCTCGCGGCGTGGAAAAATCCTGGGCATGGACACCGACGGCGCGTTTCAAGTGATCAAGGCGCACGTGCCCACCAAGGAGCTTTACCATTACTCCAGCACGTTGCGGTCCCTGACCGGCGGCCGCGGCGTCCACTCGGAGGAATTCAGCCATTACGAGGAAATGCCGCGGGAAGCGGCCGATAAAGTGGTGGCCGAGGCGGCCAAACGCAAGGCCAACCACGACAACCACGAGACGCACTAACCCGGGGTTTTCCCGGCTTTGCGTTTTGGCCACTTTGGGCTAAGTTGGCTGGGATATGCAACCGGAAAAAATGACCCAGAAATCGCAGGAGGCGTTGCAGACGGCGCAACGCATCGCCCGCGACCATTCCCATCAGGAAATTGACGGCGAGCACCTGGCACTGGCGCTGATTGGCCAGACCGAGAGCCTGATTCCCGACTTGCTGGAACGCGTGGGCGTGCCGGTGGCCCGCCTCAAGCCCGAGCTGGAGACCGAACTGGCACGGCGGCACAAAGTCCAGGGCGGCGGCGATCCCTACGCCGGCAGCGACCTCCGCAAATCCCTCGAGGCCGCCCAATCCGAGGCCGGCAAACTCAAGGACGAATACGTCAGCACCGAACATTTGTTGCTCGGCCTGCTGGACGGCGGCGGGTCGTCCCTCAAGAAGATTTTCGCCAAGCACGGCCTCAAGCGCGACGCCGTGCTCAAGGCCCTGGCCGACTTGCGCGGCCACCAGCGGGTGACCGATGAGAATCCCGAGGCCAAATTCCAGGCGCTCGAAAAATACGGGCGCGACCTCACGGCGCTGGCCCGGCAGGGGAAAATTGACCCGGTCATTGGCCGCGACGAGGAAATCCGCCGCGTGATGCAGGTGCTGACGCGCCGCACGAAAAACAATCCAGTGCTCATTGGGGAACCGGGCGTGGGCAAGACCGCCATCGCCGAGGGGCTGGCGCGGCGCATCGTTAGCGGCGACGTGCCGGAATCGCTCAAAAACAAGCAACTCGTGGCCATGGACTTGGGGGCGATGATCGCCGGGGCCAAGTTTCGCGGCGAATTCGAGGACCGGCTCAAGGCGTTCCTCAAGGAAATCGTGGCCAGCGAAGGCAAAGTCATCCTGTTCATTGACGAACTGCACACGCTCGTGGGCGCCGGCGCCGCCGAGGGCGCCACCGACGCGGCGAACATCATGAAGCCGCAACTGGCGCGCGGGGAGTTGCGCTGCGTGGGCGCCACCACCCTGGACGAATACCGCAAGCACATCGAGAAAGATCCGGCCCTGGAGCGGCGGTTCCAGCCCGTGTTGGTCGCCGAACCTTCCGTCGAAGCCACTATCGCCATCCTGCGCGGCCTCAAGGAACGCTACGAGGTGCATCACGGCGTGCGCATCCAGGATGCCGCGCTCGTCGCCGCCGCCACCCTCTCGCATCGTTACATCACCGACCGCTTCCTGCCGGACAAGGCGATTGACCTGGTGGACGAAGCCGCCTCCCGCATCAAGATGGAGCTGGACTCCAAGCCCACGGAATTGGACCAGCTAGACCGCCAGATTTTGCAATTGGAAATCGAACGCACCTCGCTGGCCAAGGAGAAAGATCCCGCCAGCAAGGAGCGCTTGAAACGGCTCGACCGGGAACTGGCCGATCTCAAGGAGAAATCCAAGGCCCTCACCGCGCAATGGCAGAACGAAAAAGCCGCCGTCAACGCCGTGAGCGTCGTCCAATCGCAACTCGAACAGGCGCGCCTGGAATTGGAACAGGCGCAGCGCCAAGGCGACCTGAACCTCGCCGCCCAAATCCAATACGGCAAGATCCCCGACTTGGAGAAACGGCTGGCGACGATTGAAAAACAATCCGCCCAAGCCACGCGCACCTCGCTGCTCCGGCAGGAAGTGACGGATGAGGATATCGCCCGCGTGGTGGCGGCGTGGACGCATATCCCCGTCTCGCGCATGCTGGAAGGCGAGCGGCAAAAGCTCGTCAAGATGGAGGAGCGGCTCGGGCAGCGCGTCATCGGCCAAAAGGCCGCCATCAAGGCCGTTTCGGATGCCGTTCGCCGGGCCCGCAGCGGGCTGCAGGACCCGAACCGGCCGATTGGCTCCTTCATTTTCCTGGGCCCCACCGGCGTGGGCAAGACCGAGACGGCCCGCGCGTTGGCGGAGTTCCTGTTTGACGACGAAAACGCCATGGTGCGGATTGACATGAGCGAATACATGGAGAAGCACACCGTCGCGCGGCTCCTCGGCGCGCCGCCCGGCTATGTGGGTTATGAGGAAGGCGGGCAATTGAGCGAAGCCGTGCGGCGCCGGCCCTACTCGGTGGTGCTGTTTGATGAGATTGAAAAGGCGCATCACGACGTCTTCAACGTCCTGTTGCAGGTGCTGGATGATGGCCGGCTGACCGACGGACAGGGGCGCACGTTGGATTTCAAGAACACCATTGTGATCATGACCAGCAACCTCGGTTCGCCCATCATTCAAGAATATTTTCTGGATGGCCGCACCGACAAGGCGTCGCATCAGGCCATGGAAGACAAGGTCCTGGCCGAATTGAAACGGCATTTCCGGCCGGAATTCCTGAACCGCGTGGACGACGTGATTATCTTCCAAAGCCTCGACGAAGAGGAACTGGCGCGGATCGTGGAGATCCAGGTGGGAAAACTGGAGAAACGCCTGGCGCAGCAAAATCTGACGCTGGAGTTGGACGCCGCCGCCCGAAAATTCCTGGCCAAGGAAGGTTATGATCCCCAATTCGGCGCCCGCCCGCTCAAGCGCACCGTGCAGGAACATCTGCTCAATCCCCTTTCGCTGCGCCTGCTCGAAGGCGAATTCAAGCCGGGCGACCGAATCAGGGTCAGCACGAAGGACGGAGAACTGGTATTGACGAAGAAGTGAGCATTCCGGCGGAACAGTCCGGTGAGGTGCGCTACATGACCATGCCATCGCTGGCCAAAACCGCGCCGGATGTCGGACTACCCGCCGAGGCCGTGTTTCATTTCAAGGGCCAGATTGACGGCTCGGACCGGATTGTGATCACGCACCAAGGCGCGTTGTGGGAGCATTTTTACTGGGGCTGGCCGGCGGACGCGGTCACCGTCAATGGTTCGCAGTGGCAGCCCTGGGAGAAAAACTTCATGACCACCACCGGCGCGGTGGCGTTTTTACCCGCGGAATATTCACTGGCGTCGGTCCGGCTGGAGGTCATCGAGGGCCGGGATGTCATCACCTTGGAGCGCACCAATAATGCCTTGTGCGTGTGGCTGGACGATACGCCCGTGGGCGCGGCGCCGTATGAATTCAAGATCCACTTTTATCCGGCCCCGAAGGCGCCGGCCAGGATTCGCTCCTCACCCGTCGCCACGCTCAAGATCGCCGCCCGGGTGGATGGCAGCGACCAGTTTAAAATCACCGCCAAGGAGGCGACCCTGACCCACAAGGCGTGGGGGTTGCCTGAGGCCGTGAAACTGAACGACGTCAGCTGGGACGTGGGCTGCACCAACCGGCTGGCCAATGCGGGCACCAACACCTTTCTGCCGCCGGGGATTGACTTCTCGACCGCAAAAATCGTGCAGCGCCAAGGGCGTGATCTGGCCACCCTCTGGGCCGATGACGAGGCTCTGTGGGTGACCTTTGCCGACAATCCCAACGGCGCGGACGATTACGAATTGCAGATTTCGTTTGGCCCCTGAATCGCGGCCCAATTTCGAAGATTGCCAAGCGCGCGAAAAACCCGCTAAATAAAGGGAAATGTCAACCGTCGCCGAACAGCTCCGCACCGCGCGCGAGGCCAGCCAGCTCACCATTGAGCAGGTGGCGGAGTTGACCAAGATCCGCACCGACCGCGTACGGGCGCTGGAGGCCGGACAATACAACGCTTTTTCCGCCACCATCTATATTCGCGGCTCGGTCAAGAATTACGCCAAACTCCTCAAACTGGACGAGGCACATCTGCTGCGGGCGCTGGACGCGGAACTGAAAGGCACGGAAAAATTCAGCGAGCCGCCGCCCCTGGTGGAAACCAAGAAGACGTTCCTCGACACGCTGACTTTGCTCTGGGCCAAATTGAACTGGCAGCTGGGCTTTGCCGGCATTGCCGCCATTGCGCTCGTGGTGCTGGCGGGCTTGGGGGTGGTGGCCTGGCGGCACCATCAGCGGAGTGATCCCTTAAAAAACCTGCCGCCGGCGGTTTATCAGCCGGCCAACGCGGGCAACACCCTGCCGTTGCCCAAACGCTGAGCCTCACATGTCGTCGAGGTACAATTGCCGGTTGCGCCAGAGGTAAATCAGGCCCGACACCGCCGTGAGCACGACGGTGACCCACAGCATGATCTCGGCAAACAGGGGCGTCCAAGGCGCAAAGAAGTTCTTCAGCGGCGCCGGCCATTCCCCGGCGGCATCCACCACCAGCAGGGCAATGATGACCACGATTTGCGAAATCGTCTTGTGCTTGCCGAAGCGCTCGGCCGCCAGCACGATGTTCTTGGAGGCCGCCAGCAGCCGCAGTCCGGTGATGGTCAGTTCGCGCGCGACAATGATCACCACCATCCAGGCGGCCACCTTCACCGGCGCGCCGGGGCTTAGATGCGTGCTTTCCACAAAGGCCACAAAGGCCGAGCAGGTCATGATCTTATCCGCCAGCGGGTCCATCAGGATGCCGAAATTGGTGATGAGCTGGCGCGAGCGGGCGATGTGTCCGTCCAGATAATCGGTCACGCCCGCCAGGCAGAAAAACACCAGCGCGAGCGTGTCGTTGTAGGCAAAGGCGGAGAACTTGGCCCAAAGGAAAAGCACCGTCAGCCCGAAGCGGGAGACGGTGAGTTTGTTGGGCAGATTCATCTGAATTTGCGATTGACGATTCTCGATTTTCGACATACGGGACGCGGGCACCGGCGCCGCGTCCAGCGTAGATCGCCAATCGTAAATCTCTACGCGCCGAACTTGTCGAACATCTTCGCGTTGGCCTGCATCAGCCGGATGAGGAATTTCGCGCAGAAGACGCCCAGCGAGCCGCTGTTGGCGCCGGTCTCGGTGAACCGCTCCAGCTTGTCCGAGCCGCTGGTGGCCGAATGAATCAGCACCGGCTGCGGATGCCAGGAATGGCCCTTGAGCGCGCAGGGCGTGGAGTGGTCGCCGGTGACCACAAACACGTCCGGCTTTTTCTTGAGCAGGATAGGCAGCGCGGCGTCAAAATCCTCGATCGCCTTCTTCTTGGCCTCAAAATTGCCGTCCTCGCCGTATTTGTCCGTGTATTTGTAATGGATGAAGAAAAAGTCGTAATTATCGTATTCGGCCAGGTAGCGCTCGAACTGCTCCTTGATGGTCTGCGGCCCTTCGATCTTGGTCATGCCCACCAATTGCGCCAGGCCCTTGTACATGGGATACACCGCCAGGCAGGCGGGCTTGAGCAGATAACGCTCCGCGAACAGCGGGATTTCCGGCTGATGCGCGATGCCGCGCATGAGAAAGCCATTTGCCGGCTTTTCCTTGGCGAGGACCGGCAGCGCGGCCTTGTAAAAATCCGCGATGAGTTTCGCCATTTTTTTCTGCTTCAAGTTCTTCGGATCGCGCGGCTTGACGGCGGGAATGGCAAAGCCCTCGCGATTCGGGTCGGCGTCCGTCAGCGGCCCTTCCAGGCCCTTGCCGCGGAAGACCACCACAAACCGATGCTCCTTGCCGGCCTTGATGATGACTTCAGTCTCGCCGATCTTTTTGACCTTGGCGGCCAGCAGGGCGCAGAGCTTCTCGCAGGTCTCGGTGGGGATGCGGCCGGCGCGGCGGTCGGTGACGATGCCGTTGGCGTCCAGCGTGGCGAAATTCGCGCGCGCGCAGACATCGCCGGGCTGCAATTCCAAACCCAGGCCGAGCGCTTCAATGACACCGCGGCCCACTTGGAATTCGAGCGGGTCGTAGCCGAACAGGCCCAGATGGCCCGGGCCGCTGCCAGGGGTGATGCCGGGGGCGGCCGGGATCATGCGCCCCTGCGCGGAATCCTTGGCAATCTTGTCCAGGTTCGGCGTGGCCGCCGCTTCCAAGGGGGTGAGATAATGCTGCTCGCGCGTGGCGATGTCGCCGAGGCCGTCGAGGACCACCAGCACGAGCTTGGCTTTCGTTTTGAGTGTCAGTTCAGAATAAAGCGCGTCTAAATTCATAGGGGGATATTTTAGGA
>Ga0316217_10005891_pt1 | contig 12432 bp, 14 predicted proteins | sample 1anoAmetaG_FD_203633 | JGI IMG/M metagenome (GOLD analysis project Ga0316217, IMG submission 203633) | Freshwater microbial communities from Trout Bog Lake, Wisconsin, USA - 1anoA | ecosystem: Environmental > Aquatic > Freshwater > Lake > Hypolimnion/Profundal zone | place: USA: Wisconsin... | reverse complement strand
CCTCGCTGCAAGGCCGCAGCCCGCCACGGCGCCATGATCTCATCGTGAGCAATGTCATTACAAACCTGATGCTCGCCCGTGAGCAAGGCCTTTGCCGTCGGCCCGACTCGGCGCGTTGTGTCCTGCAGATCTATGTTCACCCCGTCGAGGTAACCCTCCACCACGCCGGCGGCAGCCATCGGCTTTACGACTTGTCTGTTATTGGTCAGCATCCCGATCCACGCCATGCGGAAGCCGCCTTTTTCAACCGCGAGGCGGCAGGCGCCCTCCAGCATGGCCTGCGGTTCTCGCGTGCGCACGATCAACTGGTTGATGTCGCTCAAGACCACATAGGTGCGGTTCAATTGCCTGATCCGGACCTCAGTCAGTTTGCTTTCCGTGATGTCCACCACCGCACCAACGGTCCGAACCGGACGACGTTTGGCGCCTTTACCCTCGAAGAAAGTGGTGGAGCGTGTATTGGTCCAGCGAATTTTGCCGTCGCTCGGACGTGTCAAACGATGCTCGACGTCAAACAGCCCATCACCCATCGGGTCGTGAGCCCGACGGACGGCTTCTTCAATGCGCTGACGGTCGTCCGGATGCAGCATGGCGATGAAATCGGCCATGTGGATCGGGCGATCGGCGCTCCATCCGTGGATTGCCCGCTGCTCCGGCGACCAGTAGATTGTGTCTGCGAGATGGTCGTGGTCAAAGATGCCAATCTGGGCACAACGGACTGCCTGCTGCAAACGATCCTCGCTGATGCCAAGTTTTGCTTCCGCCTGCTTGCGGTCGGTGACATCCACGCCGAAACCGATGACGTTGATGATTTGCCCCGTGGCGTCCTTAAGCGGATGGAAAATCGCGTCCACATCGCGCCGTCCAATGCCCGGGAACTGCGCCACCACATCGAACCGTGTAATTTCACCCTGCGCCGCTGCGGCCACCGCTGCTTTCACCGGCGCGATGGCTTCGGGTTGCAGCCAGCCAATTTCCCAGAACAGCCGGCCGACCACCTCGTCGCGCGATGTTCCGAATAGCATCAGCGGAGTCTGATTGACGTCAACCACGGTGCCGTCCAGCGACAGCACGCCGACCAAACCGAATTGTCCATCCAGAATCTGGCGCAGGCGCTCGCGCTCGTTCTGTACTATTATGTCGGCCTGTTTGCGCACGGTGATGTCGTTGAACGAAGCCAGCAGGGACAGGGGTTGACCGGTCGAATCCATTGCCAGATCACAAGCGAGTTCGGCCGGAAAAGTGGAGCCATCACGCCGCCGGCAAACCACTTCGCCCGTCCACCGACCCTGGGCACGGAGGGCTCCGATGACCATGCGGGCGTCCGCCGGATTCTCAACGTGGTCCAACGGCGTGGTGCCCAGCACTGGCGCCAGCGATTCGTAGCCGTGCATTTTCAGCCAAGCGGCATTGGCATACGTGATCCTCTCATCGAGGCCGGCGATGGCAATTCCCGCAGTGGCCGAGGCCAGCACGCTGTCTTTGATGCGTAAAATCTCTTCCGCGCGCTTGCGCTCGGTGATGTCCTCAGCGATGCCCGCGATGCGGTAAACCTCGCCTTGTTCATTGCGGACGGGAAAGGCCCGGTCGTGAATCCAGCGGAGGGAGCCGTCGGCACGCACGATGCGGTATTCGATGTTGTATTCACCGCGAATCTGCTTTTCCGACTGAGCGGCCTCGCGTACGCGATCGCGGTCGCCAGGATGAATGGCCTCCAGCCAGGCCAGAGGCGACTGATAAAGACTGGCACAGGTGCGGTTCCAGATTTTCTCGTAGCCGGGGCTGATGTAAAGCATCTGGTTCCCCCGCAAGTTCGTCATCCAAAAAACTTCCTGGATGTTCTCCGCCAACTGACGAAATCGCGCTTCGCTTTCCCGCAGCGAAGCGAGGCGCCCCGCTTCATTGTCTGAAAAATTGGCCGCCTTCATCGGGTCAGGTTGTGTTGGATATCGTTTCGTTAAATCATGGCGCCTGATTCCGTAAACTCCACAGAAGCATGATGAGGCCAGATTAACGAATAACGTTCTGTCCGTTCTTCGGGTTACGTTTAACTGGGATTTCCCATACTGTCTATGCCCCACGAACAGCGTGGGGAACTTTCATGATTCTCTTCCCTCTCCACAGGTTTGCAAGGACTTTTTCAAGTCCATTTTCAAGTCCAGTGCAAGCGGGAACTCTGTCTGTTTACAGATGCTAAGATGCTTCTTTGCAACCCCGTATTGCACCCCGCGTGATGTTCGCGCAGGCTAAAAGCGGCCCAAGCAGCCTCTCTCTCGGCAGGAATCGCGTTTGGGCAATCCATTGCAGTGCAAATGGTTGCAAATGAGCCGTTTAAAATCAGCAAAGCCCCAGTTTCGCGTGTCTGCCTCCGGTCTGCCGGTCCCAGCCCCTGTGCCGTGGAAAAACCCAAACGTGACGTTTCGCTTCGGCTCCGGTCCAAGCTCTTGTAACACAATTATGCCGACACGGACGACGCCATCATCCGAGACCGAACAGACCTCCGCGAATTCCGCGCCGGAAGTCCTCGAGCGTCTGGTCCGGCTCGCCGAGCGCGCCGGGGCCAGCGACATCCACTTCCAGATGCGCGGCAAACTGGCCGAGGTGGGCTTCCGTCTGGATGGCATCATCACGCCCGTGCGCGAGTTGCCGGGGGACATCGCCGAGCGCGTATTCGGCCGCATCAAGTTTTTGGCGCGGCTCAAGACCTACCAGGATTCGCTGCCGCAGGACGGCCGCATCGGGCGCGACGAACTCCAATGCAAGAACGACCTCCGGGTGGCCACTTACCCGACCGTGACCGGCGAGAAAATTGTCCTGCGTTTGTTCAATGCCGAGACGGCCAAGGCGCTGGGCGAGCTGTCGCTGCCGGCCGCCGCCCAGGCCGAACTTGAGAAATTTCTGCGCCAAACCAGCGGCTTGATGTTGCTCACCGGGCCGGCGGGCAGCGGCAAAACCACCACCATTTACGCCGCCCTGCGGCATCTGGCCGCGCGGGGCGGACGCCACATCATCACTGTGGAAGACCCGGTGGAGCAAATCGTCCCCGGCACCATGCAGACGGAGATCAATGACGCCGTGGGCCTGGATTTTGCGCGGGCCGCGCGCCATTTGTTGCGGCAGGATCCGCAGGTGCTGGTCATCGGCGAGATCCGGGACGAAGCCACGGCGCAACTGGCCGTGCGCGCCGGCCTGACGGGGCACTTGGTGATCACCACGCTGCATGCCGGGTCATGCCGGGGCGTGTTCGAGCGGCTGCTGGCGCTCTGCGCCGATCATTCCGCCGTGGCCAGCGCGGTGGAACTGGTGTTAAACCAGCGGCTCATCCGCAAAACCTGCGCCGCGTGCGACGGCGCCGGCTGCGAAACCTGTCTGCGCACCGGTTATGCCGGCCGGATGCCGCTGGTGGAATGGCTGCGCGTGGACGAGGCCGGGCGCGACTTGATCCGGCGCCGTGACCTGGCCACTCTCGCGCCCGTGCAAACCCTGGAGGCCGCCGCCCGTTCCCTCGTGCAGCAGGGCGTGACCAATGAAGCGGAATTCCAACGCGTCTTCGGCTTATGAAAACATTTTTACCACCATGAAACCCGACGAACTGGCCTTCTTTAATCAGCAGCTCGCAGCGATGCTGCGCGACGGCGTCCCGCTCGAAGGCGCCCTGCGCCGGCTCTGCCAGGACCTGCGCCAAGGCCCCATGCGCAACGAATTGCTGGCGCTCGAAGCGGACCTGGCCAAAGGCACGCCCATCGCCGACGCGCTGGCGCCGCGGCAGTTGCCGGAACTTTACAAGCGCATGGTCTTGGTGGGGGTCAAGGGCGGCGACCTGCCCGGCGCCCTGACGATGCTCGCGGATTATTTCCAGAACCAGAACCAGGTCTGGACGCGGCTCAAGAGCATGCTGACCTACCCGCTCATCGTGATGTTCGGGGCCTTCGTGGTGTCGCTGGCGCTGGCCATCATGTGGACGTTTGTCATCGGGCCGGGATTCCACGACATGTTCGGCGGGATGGGGATATCCATGCCGGCCGCGACCCTGTTTGCGCTCGCCACGCTGCACTCCATCTGGGTGTTTCCGGTGGCGCTGGGGATCTTGTTCCTGCTGGCGGCCAGCGTCATTATCATGCCCGCCCTGCGCGGGAAATATCTGTGGCGGCTGCCGGCCTTCAAGGAGGCCGTGGTTGCGCGCATCGCTTCGTCGCTGGCCCTGCTGATGAAAAACGGCGTGCCGCTGCCCGAGGCCATCGGCTTGGTGCAACAACTCGAAGTCAGCCCGGCGGCGGCGGCGGACCTGCAACGCTGGCGCACGCGGCTGGCGGGCGGCACCGTCAAGTTTTCGGAGGTCGCCGCCGGCAACCAACTGGTGCCGCCGCTTTTTGTGTGGGTGGTGGCCAGCGCCGGCGAGGACCTGACGGCGGGCTTCAAGCGGGCCGCGGAGATTTACCATGCGCGCGCGATTTACCGGACCGAGGTGGCGCTGTTCTCGGTCTTGCCGGTGGCGTCGCTGTTTTTGGGCGCCCTGGTCATCTCCCAGGCGTTTCTGGTGATCAGCATGTTTTTGCCGTTGATCTCCATGCTGAGCAACCTGAGCGGCGGCTGAGCCCGCCAACCTTCACTGTCATGAATGAAATTGGCCTGATTCTGTTTAGCTTCGTCTGGTACCTGGTGCTCATCGCGCTGCCGGGCGGCGCGTTCGCGGTGGTGCTGCATTTTTTGCTGTCGCTGCCCATGCGGCGGCGGGATCGCGCGCGGTTTTTCCTCGATCTGCTCGAAACGGTGCTCCAGCGCGGCCAGCCCGTGGAGCCGGCCATCCTCTCGGCCGCGGAAAATCACGACCGGGCCATCGGCGTGCGCTTCTTCATGGTGGCGGCGCACATTGAAAACGGGTCCACCCTGGGCCAGGCCTTGGAAGCGGTGCCCACCTTTCTGCCGCCGCAGGTCAATGCCATGCTGCGCGCGGGCGAGAAGATGGGGGACCTCAAAAAGGTGTTGCCCGCCTGCCGGGAAGTGTTGCGCATCGCCCCGGACACGGTGCGCACCACCATGCATTATATGGTGGCCATCCTGATGTTGTTTGCGCCCGTGGCCATCCTGCTGATCATGTTGCTTTCGCTGTTTGTCATTCCCAAGTTCAAGGACGTGGCGGGTGGCATGGGCGCCACATTGTGGCCGATCACCGTGTTCACCTTTGAGCTGAACGACCGGGGGGTGCTCATTTATTTTGAGGCCCTGGTTTTCCTGGTGTTGCTGCTGGTCACCGTCTTCTACATCGGCGGCCCGGGCATGATCCGGTGGTTCCAATTCCGCCCCGTGCCGCTGGTAGACTGGATCAGTTGGCGGGTGCCGTGGAAGCAGAAGAAGTTGCTGCGCGCCTTTTCCGCCATGCTCGCCGTGCTGCTGGATGGCGGGGTGCCGGAGGCCGAAGCCGTGCGCCTGGCCGGCGAGGCCACCGCCAATGAGGTTTGCCGCCGCCGCGCGCGCCGGGTGACGGCCGCCCTCGAACGCGGTGTGCGGCTGGAGGAAGCCGTGCGCGTGTTTGACGACGCCGGCGAATTCCACTGGCGCCTGTCCAATGCCGTCCACGCGCACGGCGACTTTTTGAACGCCTTGCGAAGCTGGCACGAGGCGCTGGATGCGAAAGCGTTCCAGCAGGAGGAAACGGCCACGCACGCCCTCACCAGCGGCTTGGTGATCCTGAATGGCGTGGTGGTGGGGTTGATCGCCACCAGCATGTTCGGCGTGCTGCTGGCGTCCCTGTACCGCATGTTGTCCCAATGAAAACACTTCCCACCCATAACCCGCGCCGCCGCCTCGGCGGATTCTTGGAAGCCGACATGGCCGTCGGCATGGTGGTTCTTGCCCTCGCGGTTCTGCCGCTGGCCTATTCCATGTCGCGCGAGCGTCAGGTGCTCAAGCTGGAATATCGCCGCGGTCTGGCCGCCGAAATCGTGGATGGCGAAATGGAAATCCTGGCCGCTGGCGCGGCCCGCAATCTGCCCGAGGGCACCCGGAATTACCCCGTCCACGCCGACGCCGTCACGCAACTGCCGCCGGGACATTTCCAACTCACCAAGAACCACGACCACCTGCGTCTGGAATGGACCCCCGACGGGCGGCATGGCTTGGGCGCCGTCGTGCGGGAAACCACCCTCCCATGAAATTGCACCCCGTCATTTCAAAATCGCGGTCGGCGGCCGGCATACTGCTGGTGGAATGCGTCACTTACATTGCCGTGTTTGCCGTCCTCACCAGCATTGGGTTTGCGGCCTTCTACTTGTGCTGGGACAACGCGAAAGCCGTGGTGCGCGAAACTGATGACGTCACCGCCGCCTTGTGGGCCGGGGAACGCTGGCGCGCCGATGTGCGCGGCGCGACGGGCCCCATCGCCGTGGAGCCTTCCCCCGCCGGCCAAGTGCTGCGGATTCCCGGCCCCGGACGGGCGATCGTCTATCGCTTTGCGGACGGCCAGTTGCATCGTGAAATCCCCGCCACCCAGGCCTCGCAGGATTTGCTCAAGAATGTCAGGCTATCCCACATGAGTGCGGAAAGCCGCGAGGGCGTGACGGCATGGCGATGGGAACTGCAACTGGCGGAGCGCAATTCGGCCATGAGCATTCCCTTGCTGTTCACGTTCGAAGCCGCCCAGGCCAAACCATGAAAATTCCCTCCCCCAATTCCGGCGCCCGCAGCCAGGATGGCATCATCACCGTGATCTTCATCGCGTTGCTGGCCATCATGATGATCGTCATCATGGTGCAAACCAGCTCGTTGATCCGGCTGCATCGGGAGGTCAAGTTGCTGGAGCGGCAACAAATCAAACGGCTGAACGCCGCCGCCCATCAGCTTCCGCCCCAAACCAATCCCGCCGCCACCAACGCGGTGTTGAACGCCCGCTGATTTATGACCGCCGTTTCCGCCGCCAAAATAGCAATGATGAAGACTTCCACGCGTTGCCTGATCCTCGGCCTGTTGGGCCTGCTGCCGGTGATTGGCCTGCCGTGCGCAGTGGCCGCGCTGTGGCTCTCCGGCCGCATCCGCGGGCGCGAAAAGCAGCTTTGGAATCCGGCCAAGCCGTATCGTCTGATCGGGGTGGCGTGCGCGGCGGCGGGGACCATTGGCTGGCTGGTGATCGGACTGCTGATCGCCATGCAGGCCGTTTCGCATGGCCGCGGCGATTCCATCTGCGGCGGCGGCAGCTTTGGCTGGATGGCGGAATAAGGCCGATAAGGGCGGGAGCCGAAACCCGGGGGGCCGAAAGAAATCCCAAAACCGTGCCTTCCGCGTGGAAAACTTCACTTCCCGATCCACCGTGGTTTGGAATCCTTGGACCCCGCAGAAATTGCCGGACGATTTTGATCCCGCCAAACAAGCGCAAATGCTGTGCGTGAAATCCGTCAAGGTGAAGCCGGACAAGATCCTACTCGCGCCGGGATAGACCTCCGCGATCAACGTGTTAGGCGGCCCTACCTTCCAAGTTTGACGTGCGCTTGCGTAATGTCTGAAAGGGAGGATAATAACGCCATGAAGAATTACACCGCCGTTGTCGAACGCGACCCCGACACCGGGCTCCTGGTAGGCTACGTGCCAGGATTTCCCGGCGCCCATTCGCAGGCGCAATCGCTTGACGAACTGCAGGTCAACCTCCGGGAAGTGATCGCCATGCTGCTGGAAGACGGTGAGCCGCGGCTGGAAGCTGAATTCATCGGCACCCAAAGCATCGCGGTGGCCTGACCATGGGCTCCGTGCCGGTTCTCAAACCAGCCGAGGTGTGCCGGTTGCTGGAAAAGCTTGGTTTTGTAGCCGTGCGCCAGCGCGGTTCGCATGTCCAATACCGCCACGCCGACGGGGGTGGCACCACTGTTCCCATGCACAAAGGGCGCGACATTGCTCCGTCGCTGCTACGGCAAATCGCGCGCGACATCGGGCTGACGGTTGAAGAACTGCTCCCAAACCGTTGACGGCATTCCGCGCTCCCAATTCCCTATGGTCCCTGCTCCGCGCCTCTTTCCCTGAAGAAAGGGCCATAGTTCGGTGTGTTTTGCGGCTTTACAAAGTGAGGAGAAAGCCCCGGGGTTCAAGCCTTCGGCAGTTTTTCTTCCACCATCTCGCAGAGCACGTGGTACAGGACTTTTTGTCCCTCTTGAATCCGCGCCGTCACCGTGCCGGGCACGATCAGGTCAATCGTGGCGATGCCCTTGGTGAAGCCGCCGTCGCGGCCCAGAATGGCGATGCTTTCCACGCCTTTGGTTCGGGCCGTTTCGAGCGCCCGGACCACGTTCTTGGATTTGCCGCTGGTGGTGATGACCATGAGCACGTCGCCCGGTTCGGCCAGGCCCCAGACCTGGCGCGCGAAGATTTCGTCCGCGTGATAATCGTTGCACACGGCGGTCATGAACTCGCCGTTGGCCGTGAGCGAAATGGCCGGATACGGCCGGCGGTCTTCCTTGAAACGGCACAGAAACTCCGTGGCCAGATGCGTGGCGTCGGAGGCGCTGCCGCCGTTGCCGCACACCAGCAGCTTGTGGCCCGAAAGCAGGCAGCGCGCGAGCAGTTTGGCCGCGTGCTGAAGCGGCTCCTCCAGCGCGGTCAGGCTGCGCAGAGTCACCATGGCTTCTTCAATGGAACGTTGCAGATGGTTCATGTGGACGCTAATTAACCAGAATGGCGTGCGGGTGGAAACGATGAAATTAAGTTCGCCTCCCGTCATGCCGCTTGACACTCGCGGGGCGCCGGTCCAATCTCGGGCCCGTCAGGATTAAAAGGATTGCTTAACCAAGTCATAATTGGAGCACAACCATGAAGGACAAGATTGACGGCCGGGTGATTTCCTCGCCGATTCAGGAATATTTGGAACAGGTGCATCGCGATTGCGCCGCGGTCCGGGACGGCGCGGTGGCCACCTACATTCCCGAGTTGGCCAAAGCCGATCCGGACTGGTTTGGCATCTGCCTGGTCACGGCCAATGGCGCGGTGTATGAAGTCGGCGACACCCGCCAGGAATTCACCATTCAGTCCATTTCCAAACCGTTTGTGTATGGCTTGGCGCTGGAAGACAACGGCCGCGAGGCGGTCTTGCAGCGGGTGGGGGTGGAACCCACCGGCGACGCCTTCAACTCGATCAGCCTGGACCCGGGCACGGGCCGCCCGCGCAATCCCATGATCAACGCGGGCGCCATCGCCACCGCCGGGTTGGTGGCCGGCAAGACGCCCGCCGCCCGGTTTCGCCGGATCCTGGAGACCTTCTCGCTTTACGCCGGCCGCGAATTGAGTCTGAACCGGGCCGTTTATCGTTCCGAAAGTGAAACCGGCCATCGCAACCGCGCCATCGGCCACATGCTCCGCAATTTCGACAAACTCACCGGCGATCCCGCGCCCACCACCGAATTGTATTTTCAGCAATGCTCGATTGACGTGACCGGCCGCGACCTCGGGGTGATGGCCGCCACGCTGGCCAATGGCGGACGGAATCCATTGACCGGCAAACAGGCGCTGCGCGGCGAATATGTCGAAAGTGTCCTGAGCGTCATGAGCACCTGTGGCATGTACGATTTCGCGGGGGAATGGCTTTACAAGATCGGCATCCCCGCCAAAAGCGGCGTGGCCGGCGGCGTGCTGGCGGTGCTGCCGGGGCAGTTGGGCATCGGCGTCTTCGCGCCGCGGCTGGATGTCCACGGCAACAGCGTCCGCGGCATCCGCGTCTGCCAGGAACTGTCCCAGGGTCTGGACCTGCATTTGTTCAACCGGCCCGCGCTGGGACGCCTGTGCATCCGGTTGAAATTCACCGGCGCGGAATTCAATTCCCGGCATCTGCGTCCCCCGCCGGACGACCGGATCTTGCGGGAATCCGGCCATGCCATCCAAGTGTACCAGCTTCAGGGCAACCTGGTTTTTGCCACGGCCGAGCCGGTGGTGCGGGATGTGTTGGAAAACCTGGCGGGCGTCCATTTCCTGATGCTCGATCTGCGGCGAGTGCTCAGTCTCAACGAAAGCGCCGGCCACCTGCTGGCGGCGCTGGTCACCAAGTTGGCAGCCAGCGGCCGGACCGTGGTGTTCACGCACCATCAGCATCTGCCACTGCTGCGCCGAATGATGAAAGCCAAGCTGGGCGGGGAGTTTGACGACCGCTTCCACTCTTTTGAGGACAATGACCGGGCGCTGGAGTGGTGCGAAAACAGCCTGCTGGAAAAACACGCCGCCACGCGCGCCGCGACCGCGTCGGCCATGATTACGGACTACGGGCTGTTCCTGGGATTGACGCCCGGTGAACTGGAGGTGATCCGGCCGCGATTGCGCAGTCATTCGTTCTCAGCGGGCCAGGAAATCATCACCGCCGGCGCGGCCGCGCGCGAAGTTTATTTCCTGGCGCGCGGCGTGGTGACCGTGCGTTTGCCCGGCGAAGACCGGGAGCGGTTGGCGAGCTTTTCGCCGGGCATGAGCTTCGGCGAAATGGCGTTCATTGACGGCGCTCCGCGGTCGGCATCCATCGTGGCCGAGACGGACGTGGAATGTCATTCGCTGGCCCTGGAGGATTTCGAGGCGCTGGGCCAATCGCATCCGGCCCTCAAGATCAAGCTCCTGGAGCAGCTCTGTCTGGACCTGACCCGGAAACTCCGCAAGGCCAACCGCGAGTTGAACGCGCTGGATTAAGGCTTCGAATTCTTCAATTCCAGCACGGCGGCATGCAGTTGCCGGGCCAGTTCCTTCCGGTCGTCGGTGGTGCGCTGAAACGTTCCGAAACGCTGGGTGGCGCGGATGCGTTTCTTGCCCAGCAGGTTGAGCAGGTGCGCGAAAAAGGAATGGTCGCCCCAGTAACAGACTTCCGTGGCCGCGTCGCCGTCCTCCAATTCGTAATGCAGCCAGCCCACGGCGATTTCATGCCCGCCGCGCGCGGCGGGCTCCAGCAGCGAGGTCCGAAACGGCAGCACGGTGGCGCCGTCGCTGCTGGTCCCTTCCGGAAACACCACCACCAGCGCGCCGGCCGCCAGCGCCGCTTCAATTTCGCGGTTCACCTCGCCCACGTGCGTGCGGCGCTCGCGGTCCACAAACACCGTGCCGGCCATGGCGGCGAACCAGCCGAATAACGGCCAGCGGCGCACCTCGGCCTTGGACACAAAAACCGCGGGGGTGACGGCGGAGATGGCCAGAATGTCGAGATAGCTCAGATGATTGCTGATTAGCAGGCCGCGCCGCGGAATGGGGCCCGAGACCTGGGTGGAGTAGCCGAAGATTTTGAGGTGGCGAGCGCTGGAGCGGCTCAGCCAGGCGGCCCGCGCCAGCCGTTGTTGATCCTTCGGGGCTCGGGCGGCCGTGAGAAAATAGTTGATGATGATCACCAACACTTCCCACGCAAACCAGAAGCCTCTACCCGCCGCACGCAATGTCATCCCCGGATTTCAATCGAAGCGAGGCAAAATTACAATCACGGAAACCCGCCCATTCATCACTCGCCAAAAAACCTGTGACGGGTGGCGGCCGAAAGGGATCGGATGTCCAGCAGGGTCAGAAAATCAATGGTCTTGAAATGTTGATCGAGCGCGGGCGGTCCGCAAATCTTGGCGCCGATGGTCAGGTAGGCCCGGAGCAGCTTGGGAATGGAAACCGGATCCTCGGTGACCGCCTCGAGGGGACATTCATGACTGGGGAGCGGCTTGGTGCGCCACGGCGTATCGGCCAGATGGTTGCGACAGATTTCGGTGTAGGCCGAGGCGCCGGCCGCCGGATCCTGCGTGGTGAGCGAACTGCAGCCGATGAGGTAACGGCAGCCGCGTTCGCTGGCGTAGTCGGCGATGCCCTTCCAGAGCAAGCCCAGCACATAGAGATTCCGGTGTTGCCGGTGAACACAGGCGCGGCCCAGTTCCACAATCTCTTTTCGGAGCGGCTCGAACACCGCGAACTGAAATTCCTGCTCGCAATAATAGCCCAGTTTGGCCGCGGCGTTGGCCCCGGTCTGCAGCCGGTAGGTGCCCACGATTTGCCGCGTGGCCGAATGTTCCACGATTAGGTGGTCGCACACGGAGTCAAACGGGTCAACATCCAGCCCGGTGGCATAAGATTGGGCGAGCCCCTCGTTTAATTCGAGGTTGAAGACCTGGAAGCGCAACGCTTGCGCCGCCTGGATGTCCTGCGGCGCACGCGTCAGGCGCACGGCGTACTGCGAAGGTGCGCTGACCAGGAACCGAACTGATTCTTTGAATGCTTTCACGGCCTAATTCTGCTTAACGAGTGTGCCAATTGTGTGTCGGTCCGGTTAAATGTTCAAGACGGAAACATCGCCGCCTAAACACCTTATTGTCAACGCTTTCGCAGTGCCAGGAACCGCTCCACATACTTGCCCAGCAGGTCCGCCTCCAGATTCACCGCATCGCCCACCTGGCGCTCGCGCAGCACGGTCACCTCAAACGTGTGCGGAATGATCCAGATGCGGAAACTTTTCTTGTG
>Ga0316217_10005890_pt1 | contig 12433 bp, 5 predicted proteins | sample 1anoAmetaG_FD_203633 | JGI IMG/M metagenome (GOLD analysis project Ga0316217, IMG submission 203633) | Freshwater microbial communities from Trout Bog Lake, Wisconsin, USA - 1anoA | ecosystem: Environmental > Aquatic > Freshwater > Lake > Hypolimnion/Profundal zone | place: USA: Wisconsin... | reverse complement strand
TGGTCGGCAGCGGGCAATTCAACGAGCCGGTTGTGTGGGGTCATCCGGGTTCAGTGGATGGGTTGCCGAGTTTGCGTGCGCAGATCGAAGTGCAATTGACCGATGGCCGCCGCGTGGTCTGTGCGTGCGACCAATCGTGGCAAACCGCCGTCGGGCCGATTCTGAAAAGTCATTACTGGGCGGGCGAAGTGTTTGATGCCCGCCGAATGGCGGGAACCGGCGACGCGACCTGGATGCCGGCGACAGAAGTCGCGCCGGCCGTGCCATCGCTGGTGGCGCAGCGCTGCGAGCCGGAACGAGTCATCCGCCGCGTGAAGCCGGTGGCGTTGACGCAACCGCGACCGGGTGTCTGGGTTTTTGATTTGGGCGAAGTCATCGTGGGCACGCTGCAATTGCAGGTAAAAGCACCCACCGGAACTGCGTTTGTCTTGCGTACGGCAGAGTGGAAGTGGAATTCAAAAATCCAGGGGCCGAAATTCACGGCGTCGCGTTTGCACTATGACGATTTTACCAACTCTGAAATCGGCGAAGGCATGATTGCGGCCCGGATGCGCGGCGGCACGTTCCTCGGCGGTGTCGCGTTGCGAAACGGCGAAACGGTCCGCGAAGTCCTGCGGCATCTTGGGACGCCCACGCTCGTCTATGTGGCGCGCGGGGACGCGACGGGAGAAACCTGGCAGCCAAGCTTCACTTTGCAACCGATGCGCTACATCGAGGTTCAAGGGCTGAAGGAGCCGCCCAGGCTGGATATGCTGACTGGTTTGGCGGTCAGCAGCGACGAGGAGGTGGTCGGTTCGTTTACTTCGGGCAATCTGCGTTTCAACAACATCTTCGACGCCTGCATGAATTCAACCCGTTACACCACGCATGGCATGACGTGGGACAACGCCGTTGAGCGGCTGCAATCGCAGGTTTATAACGCTTGGTCGGCGCCGTTTGCCTCCTATGTTTTGTGGTATCCCAATCTGTGGCGAAAAGTTTTGGAGGATCAGCGATTGATTAACCATCCCGAACCGGGGCCAGACCAGTCCTTCGCCAACGTGATTTATGGCGAACGCGGCGGGCCGGGTTGGGCAACGAAAGCGCCGACGCGCCTGGTGGTTTCCGAATCCGTGACGGTGGAGCTGCCCCTGCAGCTCTACGACCGCTACGGTGATCGGCGCGATTTGGAAGAGCACTTTCCGCAGATGAAGGCGTGGCTTGAAGCGTGTGTGGATCCGGCCGCGGGAAAATTGCGGCAGGGCGCAATTGCCGGAGGTTGGAATGACCACTTCTGCATGGAAACGGCGGCGGATTCTGATTTTCAGCCGAGCTTCGACGAAAAGGCTTTGCTGGGCATGATGCTCCACCAGTGGGCGCGCGATACTGCCGCCGCCGGGCGCGCGCTGGGAAAAAATACCGAGGCCAGCGCCCTGGAGGAACTGGCGAAGAACATTCGCGCCGAAGTGAACCGTTCCTATTACGACGCAACGAACAAGACTTACGGTGCGGCCAAAGCAAAGCGCGGCGGCAATATTGACGCCCGCTATGGCTGGCATGGCTTGATGGCCATGGCGATTTCGACGGGCGTTGCGCCGGCGGCGGACGTGCCGGCCCTCCTTGAGAATTGCATTGCGGACATGAAGGCGCATTATCACGGTCATCATGCAGCGGGTCACATCACGCATCAGTTGCTCTACGATGTTTTCAGCGACCACGGGATGATTGAGACCTGTTACGATATGATGAATGCGACGGGTTTCCCCAGCTTCGCTTACCAACTCCAATCCGGTAACCGAACCATTCCCGAAGGCCCCGCGTGGAAAGATAATGTTCCGGCCTTTGCCTCCGCCTATCAGAACGAGTGTCAGGAACCGGCGCGCTGGTTCACCCAGACGCTCTGCGGTGTTTCACCTGATCGTGCCGAGCCGGGCTTCAAACACATCCTGCTCCGCCCGCGCATTCCCGCGCGCCTGCCTTCGGCCAGTCTCGTCACCACCACGCCTTACGGTCGGCTGGAGAGCAGTTGGAAACAAAATGCAGGCAACGTGAAGTGGACGGTGCGCATACCTGTCAACAGCCATGCCACTGCGTGGATTCCAGCGAAAAGTGCCGATGCGATCGAAGGCAATCTGCCGCTGGACGCAAGTCCCGGCTGCCGCGTACAAAAAGTGAATCCTGACGGCATCGAGTGCCGTCTAGGATCTGGTGTTTACCAATTTCAATTTCCCGCGCCCACCAACGTGCCGTCGCGGTTGAGCGAACTGAAATAGAATTTTCAACGCATGCGATGCAAATTATGAATGCGAAATCACCTTTTCCGATCACCTTTAAAACCATGAAAACAATACAATTCCTGATTGGTGCAGCCTCGCTGTGCCTTGCTCTCACCGCATCACCCGCGCCAGCCGACCCGCTGGCAAGCGGTTTTCTCAATCCGCCGGATTCCGCCAAGCCACAGACGTGGTGGCATTGGATGAACGGCAACATCACCAAGGAGGGCATCACCGCCGATCTCGAAGCGATGAAACAAATCGGTCTCGGCGGCGCGACCATTGTCAACGCCGACTGCGGCATTCCGCACGGGCCGGTTGATTTCATGAGTCCGGAATGGCGGGACGATTTCAAGTTCGCCATCTCGGAAGCAAACCGGTTGGGCTTCGAACTGACCGTGGAGAATTGCGCGGGCTGGTCCAGCAGCGGTGGTCCGTGGAACACGCCGGAAAACGCCATGCAGCAGGTCGTCTCCAGCGAACTGTTGCTGACTGGCCCGGCGACTTTCTCCGCCACGTTCCCGTCGCCGCCCATAAAGCTCGGGTATTACCGCGACATCGCCGTGCTGGGTTGTCCGGTTTCCGGCGCGGACAGCGTGAGTATGAAGGAATTTGCGCCGGTTGCTTCCGCCAGCAGCCATTCGGCGGATGCGGGCAAAATCATGGATGGCGATGAATCAACGTGCATCCGGCTGCCGGCGGCCAAGCCGGGCAAACCCCAGTTTGTTCAGTTGGAATTCCCGCAGCCGTTTGCCGCGCGCTCGGTGAAAATCGTCGGCGGCACAAACCTGCCAGAGTGCAATGGCGTGGTTCAGATTTCCGCGGACGGCAGGTCATTTCACGCGGTGGAAAAGTTTGCCTTTGGACGCCGCAATACCGGCGCCTGTCTGGTTTCGCTGGGCCACGAACCGGTGTCGGCTCGATACTGGAAAATTCAGTTCACCGGTATGGGCAAGGCGGAAAGCCAGGCGGAAATTCCCGTCGCGGAAATCAGCCTCGACCCGCTTTTGGCGGTCAGGAATTTCGGTCGGAAAATCACGATGGACATCGGCGGGGGTGTCGGCCAGACGGAGGCATTGTCGGATCGGGATGCGAATTTAAATCCGGCGGGCGCGCTGTCGCGGCGGGGAATGATTGACCTCACGGGCAAGTTGACGGCGGATGGCAAACTGAACTGGCAGGTGCCGGCTGGCAAATGGGTGCTGCTGCGCTTCGGTTACACGCCGACGGGCGTCAACAATCATCCGGCTCCTGCGGAGGGCACCGGTTTGGAATGCGACAAGTTTAGCAAGGCGGCGCTGGATGCGCATTGGGCCGGCTTCATGCAGAAGGTGCTGGCTGACATCAAGCCGCTCGGTGGCCGGGGCCTGGCCGGCTCGCTCGTGGACAGCTACGAAGTCGGTGGCCAGACCTGGACGAAAAATTTCCGGGAGGAGTTCAAGCAGCGTCGCGGCTACGACCTGCTCACCTATCTGCCGGTGTTCACCGGCCGCGTTGTGGATAACACTGTCCTCACCGAGCGCTTTCTCTGGGACTTGCGCCGCACCATCGCTGATTTGTTCGCAGAAAATTACTACGGCCATTTCGCCGAGCTCTGCCACAAAAATGGTTTACTCGATGCTGCCGAACCTTATACCGGGCCGTTTGAATCCATGCAAAGCGGCGCGCCGGCGGACGTGGTCATGGGTGAATTCTGGAGCGGCACCGCGGGCCATCCCTCCGTCAAGCTCGCCTCGTCCATCGCGCATGTTTACGGCAAGACGATGGTCGGCGCGGAATCGTTCACCGCCGCCCCCAGCGCCAAGGCCGGCCGCTGGCAGGAAGATCCGAATTCGCTCAAGACGCTGGGTGACTTGATGTATGCCCAGGGCTTGAACCGATACATTTTCCACCGGTACGCGATGCAGCCGTGGACGAATCACTGGCCCGGCATGACGATGGGGCAATGGGGTTTTCATTTTGAGCGCACGGAAACATGGTGGCATCCGGGCAAGGCGTGGATTGATTACATTTCGCACTGCCAATTCCTCCTGCAACAAGGCCGCTTTGTGGCGGATGCCGCGTATTTTACCGGCGAGAGCGCGCCCGTGGAAATGCGCCTTGGGGATCCCAAGCTGCCCGCTGGTTATGATTTCGACGCCATTAATGCGGATGTGCTACTGCATAGCGCGACGGTGAAAAGTGGCCGGCTTACGCTGGCCAGTGGCGCGAATTACGCCGCGTTGATCCTCCCGGCGGCCGATCCGGATATGACGCCGCGGCTCTTGCAGCGCATCGCCGAGTTGGTCCATGACGGCGCCACGGTGGTGGGTGCGCCGCCGCAACAATCGCCCAGCCTGGCGGATTTTCCGAAGTGTGACCAGCAGGTGAAGAAGCTGGCGGCTAAACTTTGGGGCAAATGCGATGGCACAAACGTATTGGAGAATTCCTACGGCCGGGGCCATGTTATTTGGGGCAAGCCGATGACGGAGGTTTTTGCCGCGCAAAAATTGGCGCCAGATTTTGCATTCACCGGCGTGGATGCGGAATCGAAACTGGTTTGTGGCCATCGCATCGCGGGCCAGGCGGATATTTATTTTGTCTCGAATCAGCGACGACAGACTGATATTGCTGATTGCACGTTCCGCGTCAGCGGCAAAACACCGGAACTTTGGCATCCGGACACCGGCCTGATCGAACGCGCGCCGGTCTGGCACGAGCAGGACGGGCGCACCACTGTTCAGCTGGGCTTTGATCCGGCTGGCTCGGTGTTTGTCATCTTCCGCTCGGCTGCGTCCGGCGATCAAGTTATGACGGCAACAGTTGATCCGCACTGGCAAACGGTTTCCGGCACGAATGGCGAATTGCTCGTGAAAGCCACCAGCGACGGCACCGCGACATTCAAAACGGCATCAGGAAAAACTTTGCAAGCCTCGGCGGAAAATGTTCCCGCATCACAGGAAATTTCCGGTCCTTGGACTTTGAATTTCCCCCCGAACTGGGGCGCACCGCCGTCAGTGATGCTCGATAAATTAGTCTCCTGGCCCGATCATCCAGACCAGGGCGTGAAGTATTTCTCTGGCACGGCCAGTTACGAAAAGGAAATTGAAATTCCCGGCGAGCGGTTATCTGCCGGACGGGAACTGTGGTTGGATCTGGGCGCGGTGAAAAACTTCGCCGAAGTTTCCCTGAATGGCCAGGATCTTGGCATTTTGTGGAAGCCGCCGTTCCGCGCGAACCTCACCGCTGCGGCAAAACCAGGGATGAACAAGCTGACCGTCAAAGTCACCAACCTCTGGCCAAACCGGCTGATTGGTGACGAACAACTGCCGCCGGATGTGGAGTGGAAGGGGTTGCAACTCAAAGAATGGCCGCAATGGCTGCTTGACGGTAAGCCGAGTCCGACGGGACGGCTGACCTTCACCACGTGGCATCATTGGAAGAAAGATGATGCCTTGCTGGAGTCCGGTTTGCTTGGTCCGGTGACTTTGCAAACTGCAGAAATTATTCCAGCCAAATGAGCTGGAATGAAAGTGAAGTTTTTCGCGCTAGGCGACCAAGTGAATATGAAATGATAAACAACGCGAAAAGATTCACGTTAGAGGCTGCCATTATCCTGTTCGCAGGCAATATTCCACCGCGCGGGCTGTACCATTTAATGGATAGAGACAACAACTGATCAATTTTGTCGGAATCTGGTTTGCTTGGTCCGGTGACGCTAGAAATGGCAAAACTTATTCCCACCAATTAAAACGATTGTGCCTACCAAGTTATTCATCCGTGCCTTACCCGGATTAAGGAACCCAATGGCCAACAACTCATCCAGCTTGAAGCGGCTTGTTTGCATAACCGCGTTAGTCTGGGGCACGGTGGCCTGGTCTGCCGGGCCGAAGCTGGATCATTTGCGGTGTGAGAACCAGGCAAACCCGCTGGGCGTTGACGTGCCGCAACCGCGTTTCAGTTGGCTGATGGAATCTGACCAGCGTGGCACAGCGCAGACGGCTTATCAGTTGCTGGTGGCTTCTGCACCCGAAAATCTGGCCAAGGATCAAGGCGATTTCTGGGACAGCGGCAAAGTGGTTTCCGCTGAATCCATCCAGATTGCATACGCCGGCCAGCCGCTGATTTCCGCCAGGCCGTACTGCTGGAAAGTTCGGGTTTGGAACCAGAATGGAAGCGCTAGCCGTTGGAGCGAGGCGGCCAACTTCACCACCGGCTTGTTTACGAGGTCGGACTGGCACTCTGCCCAATGGATCGCGTTCCGCCCCGAAGATCAATGGCGCACGCAATGGGAGCAATCGGTGACAGCAGAGACCAAAGGGGTGGAGAAATCGTTTCCCTGGCTCACGGGGCAGGGCTTGACCATCTGGGAGCACTATGCCGCCGCCTGCCCGCCCTATGATGCGTCGCCGTTGTTTCGCAAGGAATTCAAGCTCGACCGTGCAGCGCGCCGCGCCACTCTTTTTATCTGCGGATTGGGCTACTGCGAGGCGTTTCTCAACGGCCAAAGGATTGGTGACCAGGTGCTGGATCCCGCGTGGACTTGTTATCAGAAGCGCGCGTTTTACGTTGCGCACGATGTGACCGCGCAACTCAAACCAGGCCTCAATGCGCTCGGCGCGATGCTTGGCCGTGGCCAATTCTCGCCGCTTTGCAACGACATCTGGGGATTGCGCCGTGCTGAGTGGGTGGATCAGCCCCGTTTGATCGCCCGCCTCAAGGTTGCTTACGCTGATGGCACTTCGCAAGAAATTGTCACTGATTCAAGCTGGCGTACCGCTGGCGGGCCGATTATTTACGACGACACGCGGCATGGAGAAATTTACGACGCCAGGCGCGAACAATCCGGCTGGGCTGCGGCTGGTTTCGATGCCAGCAAATGGCAGACCGTAGCGGTGGTCAATGCGCAAAATCCCCTGCAAGCGGAGTTGATTCCCCCGATCCGTGAGTTTCCCGCTTTGGAGCCGGTCCGGTGTAAGGAAAGGTCAAAACACGAAAAGCTCTTTGACGTCGGACGCAACCTTGCAGGTTGGGCGCGCGTGACTGTGCATGGCGCCCCCGGCGCGAAGGTCCTGGTGGATTATGCGGAAGTGCCGTTTGATCCGGAATTGCGTGGCAACTATCCCGGCGGCAAACCTGCGGCTGGACTCGCGCACCCGGACGATGCCTTTCGCGATCTGGCCACTCATGTGCGCCAACAGAATGGATATATTCTCAGGGGCGGCGGCGCCGAAACCTTCACTTGTCATTTTTCTTACAAGGGTTTTCAGTTCATCCGGGTCCTGGCGGAGGATGGGGTGTCGATAGACCGTGTTCAAGCAATCCCAGTCCATTCCGACGTTGCCACCATGGGTGAGTTTGAATGTTCCAATCCGTTGCTGAATCAGATTCAGCGAGCGGCACAACTGACCTTTCTGAATAATTTTCACAGCATTCAAACCGATTGTCCGCACCGCGAAAAACAAGGTTGGACGGCCGACCTCTATCTCACCGCCGAAGCGGCGATGTTCAATTTTGACATGGCTTCATTCTATGCCAAGTGCGCAGCGGATATTGCGGATACGCAAAACCGCGTCGGTGGGATTGGGTTGGTGGCTCCCTGCGGTGACTATAACCAGGGCGCCTCCACGCTTTGGCCTGCCGCGTTGGTTTGTTTGCCTGCTGACCTACTGACCTTTTACGGTGATCGTCGATCGGTGGCGCAACATTACGAAGTCATGAAACGGTTCGCCCAAAACAGTCTGCTACGCCAGGTGCCGGGCAAGCCGGAAATCATCACGGACGCGCTTGGTGACTGGGCCTCGCCCTTGGATCATCCGGCCGCCAACGGCGAAACCTCGGTGATGTCCCCACCCGAAGGACGCGCGCTCTATGGCACCGCCGCCCATTTCCACGTGGTCAGCACGCTGGCGCAACTGGCGCGTGAACTCGGGAAAACTGATGAAGGGCGTGAATTTGACGACTGGGCCAGACGTATCGCGGAGGCGTTCAACCGCGAGTACTTCGCGGCCAACGAAAATCAATATCGCGGCGAGCACACCACCGATTACCGTCAAGCTGCCAATGCGGTTCCGCTTGATTACGGTTTGGTGCCGGCGTCGGCGCGCAGCGCAGTCCTCGATCATCTCGTGGAAAATGTGCATGTCATTCGCAGGGACCGTCTGAACACCGGTTTCGTCGGGACCCCCTCTCTGCTTAACGTCCTGGCCCAAGCGCAACCCGAGATGGCTTATGCGCTCGTGGCACAAACTAATTATCCGAGTTGGGGCTGGATGATAAAGACTGGCGGCACCACCATCTACGAGCAATTCGGCGGCGACAATTCTCACGACCATCCGATGTTCGGTTGCATCAGTGCCTACTTTTACCAGCACCTCGCGGGCATCCAACCAGACCCGGCTGCGCCCGGATTTAGTCACTTCTTCATTCAACCCAGTGTTGTTGGCGATCTGACCTGGGTCCGATCGCATTTTGATTCGCCGCACGGCCGCATCGTCAGCAATTGGAAACTGACTGGCGGCAAACTCACGATGAAGATCACCATTCCCGCCTGCACATCGGCAACAATTTATATACCAGCGTGGCCAGACAAATCATCCGGCAGCGTCGAAAACATAACGGAGAGCGGCAAACCGGTTGCCAATGTCAAGGGCGTCAAGTTTCTGAAGACCGAAAAGGGTAGCACGGTATTTGCCGTTGAATCCGGCGCTTATGAGTTTACCAGAGAAAAGAACAGACCAGCAGGTTTATGAAAAAGTTGCCTGCGCTGATTCTCTCCACGGGACTGATGGTGCAAATTGGCACTGCGCAAACCACCGGAAGCGGGGGCGACCAGGGCAATGGAACGTACAAAAATCCCATCCTCGAATCCAGCTATCCCGACAATGATGTGCTCCGGGTCGGCGACACTTTTTACATGATGTCGTCCACCTGTCACTTTGTGCCTGGCATGACGAAAAGCATGGAAGGGCCGTGGAGCCAACCCAAAGAACTCACCTGGGCCAATGGTCAATCCATTAACAGCACCGACCCTGGGGGTGATGTGGGATTTGGACACCAAGCAGGCTTGGCTGGCGTGTGGCGGCGGTGAAATTTACAAGCTTTCGTGGGACGGCGGCAAATTGTTACAGAACGAAGATGATCGGCGTGGATACCACGGGCGGCGGCATTGGCAAGGTGGTTTGGGAATATCAGAAGCCCATTACGCCCGCGAAAATCGCGGCGCGACGAAATCGGAGGTGTGGATGAACGATTGAACCGGTTGGGCTGGGACGAGGTCGGCGGCCCCACCTAGTCACGCATCCGTGGTTGATCATTATTATTGTGCCGCGGGTGATCAAAGCCGCGTCATCGCGCGGGCGACCTCCAAGAAGTTGCCGTATTAACCATGCCACAAGCATTCCGCTAAAAAGCTTGTTTTATTTGCGAGAAAATGCTGGCAAACTGCATCGAAATGAAAACGTTGTTTGCTGTCCAAACATTGCTCTGCTTCATCGCCGGTTTTCACGCTGGCGTTGGCCAATACGACGCGTCGCAGCTCCGCATCGAGGCCGAAGATTATTTCGACGCGGATAAAGTCGAGATCAGAGAATGTCCGGCTGGCGGCTTTGAGGTGCGGGGCTTGGGAGTCGGAAGCCGCCTGGTTTATCCTAATGTGCGAAATCTGCCGGCCAACGCCACCATCGCTTTCCGCGTGGCCTCGGGCAATGCAGCCGGCGGTACAATTGAAATTCACGAGGGCACCGCGCAGGGAAACCTGCTTGGCACTTGCGCGGTTTCCGGCACCGGTGGCTGGCAGCAGTATCGGACGGTTTCCTGCGCGTTAACAAGTCAACCCGGCACGGGAAATTTCTGGCTGATTTTCAAAGGTGGGGAAGGGGAGCTGATGCGCTTGGATTGGCTTGGGTTTCCGTCTAACGCGCAATAATGGTTTTTGGGAGCATGTTTAAAAGTCAATTGAAACTAATATAGCCAATCAAAAAATGATGTTACCCATCCCGATTAGAAAATATTTGCCGGTTTGTTTCATCTCGGTGTCCCTGGCTCTGCCGGCGGCGGAGGTCTTGGTGAAGGATGCATTCATGCCCGCCCTTCCAGAGTCGGTGCATATCGGTGGACGTCTGGGAGAGAAGCTCGCTCTTTGCGTGACCAACCGCATCTTGGCGCAGGTTATCGAGGATCTGGTCGGGCCATTCCGGACGAAGGTGGAAACCAAGGGGTGGAATAGCGAATTTTGGGGCAAATGGTTTACGTCGTTGACGCTGGCCGACGCTTATCAGTCAACGCCGGCAGCGCGGACCATGCGCGACGAAGCGGTGCAAGAGTTGATTGCGACGGCGGCTCCAGATGGATATATCGGCACACATGCACCGCAAAGCCGATTGCAGGGCTGGGATGTCTGGGGTTGCAAATACGTCTTGCTCGGGCTGGTGGCGGACTATGACCAGACTCATGACCCGAAGGTGCTGGCGGCGGCGCGGCGGCATACGGATGTCTTGATCGCCGAACTCGGTCCGGGCAAAACCAGCGTCGCCGATGTTGGGGAACACAATGGTTTGGCGGCTTCGTCGGTGTTGGAGCCGGTGGTTTTGCTTTATGAGCGGACGGGCGAGAAGAAATATCTGGACTTTGCCGAACACATCGTCGCCTGCTGGGAGGCGCCGTCGAAACGTGTGCCGGCCGGCATGCGACTGGTCGAAGATGCCATGGCTGGGAAAAAGCCGGCGCAGATGTGTGCGCCAAAAGCCTACGAAATGATGTCTTGCTTCGAGGGGTTGTGCGAACTTTACCGCGTGACCGGCAAGCGCGACTACCTCGACGCCTGCACAAAACTGGCCGACAGCATCCTGCGCGAGGAGGCGACCTTGGTGGGTGTTGGCACGAGAAATGAGGTTTGGTTTGGCGGGGCGCAACAACAGACGGGGCTCGTGGACAAGCCAATGGAAACCTGTGTGACGGTGACGTGGATGAAGTTCTGTGACCAACTCCTGCGGTTGACCGGCGACGCGCGTTACGCCGATGAGATGGAGAAGAATCTCTATAACGGTCTCCTCAGCGGGATGATGCCAGATGGACGCTGGTGGGCCTATTTCGGCGGCTTGATGGGGTTTCGCGTGCCAAGTTATACGCAATGTGATGTTCCTTTGAGTTGCTGCGTGGCCAATGGTCCGCGCGCCCTGATGCTGACTCCCTTTTGGGCCTTTATGCAGAGTGTGGACGGCCCAGTGGTAAATCTTTATGCTCCTGGCGTGGCCCGGATTGGGGCGGTAAAACTCGAAGTTGCGGGTGATTATCCCGTAAGTAATCAAGTCGAGCTGGTCGTAACGCCGGACAAACCCGAAAAGTTCACCTTGTCACTGCGGATTCCGGCTTGGAGCGAGCACACGGAGTTGAAGGTGAATGGCAAGGCGCAACCGGTTCAGCCCGGTTATACCAAGCTTTGCCGGATTTGGCGCCCAGGTGACCGGGTGGAAATCGCGTTCGATATGCGCGCCAAGATCATGGAATCCAACGGGCAGGTCGCGCTCCAGCGCGGACCGGTGGTGCTATCCCTTGACAATCGTCTCTCGCCGCCGGCCGCCGGGCAGTGGACGCTTGGCCGGCAGCCTCAATTGGAATCCAATCCAGCGGCAGCGAAGCAGATCGGCGCCTGGATGGCGTTCGAGGTTGAAGGACTGACTTTTTGTGACTATGCCTCCGCCGGCAACGCCTTCAGCGAGCAGAACATGTTTCGAACCTGGCTGCCGCAACCACTGGATCGGGCGACGGTTTATGACACCGGCTATACGGTGCCAACTTTGTCGCATCGAAAAGATTGGACCAATCCACCCAAGCCCAGGCCAAGGGTGGAAAACCTGCAGGAGGATCTGGCGCTCGCCGCCAACGGAGCCCGCGCCATTTCGGACAGCGAGTATGCTAAGGAACCCGGTTGCACGGGCAAAGTGATTGACGGCGTGATCGCAACTCCTGAGAACTTCTTGAACCGTTGGCATTCGTCTGTGGTTCAGCCACACCCGCATTGGATCGAGGTGCAACTGGCCAGACCGTCGAGAATTTCCACGGTCGTGATCCATTTCGCGGACCCGGCGGGCTACCCGGTCAGTTTCGAGGGTATCGTGCGCTCCAATGGTCACGAACGTCGGATTTTCAACGTGACCGACAATCAAGAGACGCGTCTTTACCGGGCAAAAATTGAGCCGGTC
>Ga0316217_10005889_pt1 | contig 12436 bp, 12 predicted proteins | sample 1anoAmetaG_FD_203633 | JGI IMG/M metagenome (GOLD analysis project Ga0316217, IMG submission 203633) | Freshwater microbial communities from Trout Bog Lake, Wisconsin, USA - 1anoA | ecosystem: Environmental > Aquatic > Freshwater > Lake > Hypolimnion/Profundal zone | place: USA: Wisconsin... | reverse complement strand
CAACCATCAGCGCTGTGATACCGTTCGGAGCCTGCAAGTTCACATTGGCCTTTTGTTCCAGTAGCGCTCGGACGCTGTTCAAATCGTCCTTTTGCGCTGCCGTGATCAGTTCCTGCCCTTTTTCGTGAGCCCGAATGCCAGCGAAGGCGGTTTGCACGGCTGCAATACCGCAGAGCAGGATGAGCAAAGCGGACACAATCGACGAACACTTCCGTGAGCATGACATTTCCAAATGGAACATGAATACTCCTTCAAGAAGTTGAGATTGCGGGCTGAAAGGATGAGCCGTATATAACTCAAACAATCCAATTCCGCGCTGCTGTTCAGATTTCCATTACTTCTCCTCGGCCAGCGTGTTCTTGATAAACGCCGCGACACGGTCGTGCAACTGCTTTAGGCTCTCGTCGCGCACGTAGACCATGTGGCCGGATTCGTACCAGTCGTACTCGATGTTCCTGGCCAGCGATTGCGGAATGGCCAGGTGCTTGTCCTCGTACTGCGCGGCAAAGAACGGCGTGGCCAGGTCGTAATAACCGCCGTTGACCATAATCTTCAAGCGCGGATTGGTCTTGAGCGCATCGGCCAGGTCGTTAGCTACGTTCAGGCCCAGCGGCGCGCCATGGCGCATGATGTCCCACTGGTTGGGTCCAAAGAGCGCCTCCGGCACATAAGTCAGGCCCTCGCCGTACTTCAGGTCGCGGCGCACATAGTCGTTGAAGAGCGAGACATAAGCGGAGGAAATCGCCGAGCTTTGCGGATCATATTCCGCGCCTTCGCTCAGCGAGTCCAGCGTAGGGCCGGAGAAGCGCGTATCCAGCCGGCCTGTGGTCAAATCCTGGTCGTCCTGCAGGGTCTTCTCAAATTCCCCACCGTTGACGCGCAGGTTGGCCTTGAGCAGGTAGGCCACCGGAAGGCCGGTGTATTCATGCAATTTCTCGGCGACCTGCTGCTTTTCTGTCGTACTCAGATCCGTACCCTGCTCCAGAGCGTGGGAATAGGGCCCCATCGTGAACTCCTCTACCTCTTTGAGGAAGGGTTCAAGGGCGGCGGGCTGCTGAGGCAGTTTCTTGTGATACCAGGCTGTGGCAGCGTAAGTGGGCAGCGCCATCACATACGGCAGGTCCACTCCGGGGTTGAAGCTGGGTAGATCGATGTCGGTAGTAAAGTTGAAGATCTGCGAGAGCAGAATCACCCCGTTCAGATCGATGTTCTTACGGTTTTGCAGAATGTTAGCTAAAACCGCGGAACGCGTGGTGCCGTAGCTCTCGCCGAAGATGAACTTGGGCGAGTTCCAGCGGTTGTACTTGGTGATGAAGCGGGCAATAAAGCGCGCAAAAGCGTTGGCGTCTTCGTCCACACCCCAGAATGCCTTGTCCGCATCCTTGCCGGTGAGCCGGCCAAAGCCGGTGCCGGGCATATCAATGAAAACCAGGTCACTGGTGTCGAGCAGCGAATAGGCGTTGTCTATCAGCTTGTAAGGCGCGGCAGGCAGGTGCTGATCGCCGGCAGTGACCACGTGCTTAGGACCGAAAGAGCCCATGTGCAGCCAAACCGTCGAGCTGCCCGGCCCACCGTTGTAAAAGAAGGTGATAGGGCGGTCTTCGGCCTTCGCGTCCTTCTTGAAGTAAGCTACGTAAAACATTCGAGCTAAAGGAGTTGCATCCTTCGGCTCCTTGGGCTCTGAGAGCGCTAGCTGGCTTCCGGGCTCGGGCTTTCCGTCGGGGCCAAGTTGCGAGTCCTGAACGTCCGTCGAACCAACGGTAATGGTGCCGGCAACGGCCGTGTAAGCAATGTGCTGGCCACCGGCGTCAACGATTCCCTGGGTAACGGAGTCGGCGGCGGGCGCCTTTTCAGCGGTCTTTTCGGCGGCTTTTTCAGGAGTGGCGGGTTTGGCGTCCTCCGCGCGGAGCAGTGAGGGCAGGGGCAGCAGCGCTACCGCGATTGCGGAGGCCAACAGGAGGCGAGACAGGCGCATAGGGATTCTCCAGAGCGATACGTTTGACAATATTGATACGCGCGACTAGCCGAAATAGTTTCGCGCTGGATGGCTCGATCAGGCAGTCTTTTGCCAGTCGAGAATTACCTTGCCGGAGTTGCCGGAGTGCATGGCGGCAAATCCCTCTTCGTACTTGTTCCAGGGCAAGTGGTGAGTGATGACTTTGCTGATGTCCAGGCCGGATTGCAACATGGCGGTCATCATGTACCAGGTTTCGTACATCTCCCGGCCGTAAATTCCGCGAATGGTGTACTGGTTGAAGATCACCTGGTTCCAGTCGATGGACATCTCCGAGGGCGAGGGAATGCCGAGCATGGCGACCTTTGCGCCGTGGCTGAGGTTGGCCAGCATATCGCGAAAGGCGTGCGCGTTGCCGGACATCTCCAGGCCGACATCGAAGCCCTCCTGCATGCCGAGCTGCTTCTGCACCTGCTCGAGGGTCGTCTCGCGGGGATTGATGGCCAGAGTTACGTTGGCGGCCTTTCTCGCCAGTTCCAGGCGGTAGGGATTCAGGTCGGTGATGACGACGTTCCGCGCGCCGGCATGGCGCACGACGGCTGCGGCCATGATGCCGATGGGGCCGGCTCCGGTGATGAGGACGTCTTCGCCCAGCACGGGGAAGGCCAGCGCCGTATGGACCGCGTTTCCAAAGGGATCGAAGATGGAGGCGATCTCCAGTGGAATCTCGGAGCCATGATGCCAGATGTTGGTCATGGGCAGCACGATATATTCGGCAAATGCGCCGGCGCGATTGACTCCGATGCCGCGGGTATGGGCGCACAAGTGACGCCTGCCGGCCATGCAATTGCGGCAGCGGCCGCAGACAACGTGGCCTTCGCCGCTGACTCGGTCGCCGAGCTTAAAGTCCGTGACATTGGAGCCGATTTCGACAATTTCGCCCACAAACTCATGACCAATGACCAGCGGAACTGGAATGGTCTGCTGCGCCCATTCGTTCCACTCGTAAATGTGCAGGTCCGTGCCGCAGATGGCGGTCGTCAGCACGTGGATTTTGATGTCGTTGATGCCGGTTTGCGGTTCGGGAACGTCTTCAATCCACAGGCCGCGCTCGGCGCGAGACTTGACCAGAGCTTTCATCGGAATCCCCCTCATCGCTGTCTTCGCCTAACGTACAAACGAAAACAAGCACGCTGTCCATTGTAGCGGTTCCGGCGCGGGAGAAGTCGTTGGTCTTGTTTCGTTGGGACGGCGGGATGGTGGAGGGCGGTTAACAAACACCTTAATTTCACACATTGTTCGGGTACCCCAGGTCTCGATTTTGAGACCTGGGGTCGCTCAAGCAGATGGCCCGTTGATCGATTCTCTCGCTTCAAACGTTGGCAAAGATTGACGGCCGTGCATGATTCATTACAGCACTATCGTGATGAGTGGGCCGCGAAGTCTCGCCGTCCACTCGCACTCGATTATTGCTTCTGCCACTGATCAAACGGCTGCTTCTCGCTGATTCTCGGCCGGTCTTCGGCTTGTAGCTGTTTGGAAATCTGCTCCACTTCACGGAAGACGCGGAGCAGGTTGCCGCCTAGAATCTTTCGGCAGTCTTCAGCCGTGTAGCCGCGGGCCATCAGGGCTTCAGTGATCTTGGGCAGGTCTGCCACCGAGTCAATCCCCTCGGGAAGCTGGCCGTTGATTCCGTCGAAGTCCGTGCCGATTCCCACGTGATCAATGCCGGCCACCTTGGCAATGTGATCGATGTGGTCGATGAGCGCGGAAAGCGGCGGGCGGGGAATGCGGTCGGCAAACTGCCGCTGGAGCTTCTCGATATCAGCATAGGGAACCGGTTTGCCCTCGGCCTTGGCCTTGTCTTTAAGCCCCTGGACAGCCTTGTTCATCTCCGGCTCTATTGCTTTTTGCGCGTCGCGATAGGCCTGGGAGATGAATCCGGAGTAGAAATTGACCATGACAACGCCGCCCTTGGAGTTAGGCCCGCCGTAGTTGGCAATGGCGGTCAGCATCTGGTCGCTCATGTTGCGCGGTGCGTCGCACAGCGCGCGCGCCGAGGAGTGGGAGGCGATAACCGGAGCGCGGGAAATGTTCAGTGTGCGATAGAAGGTGCGGTCGGAGACGTGGCTGATGTCCACCATCATGCCCAGACGGTTCATCTCGTAGACCACATCCTTGCCAAACTCGCTGAGTCCCTGCTCGGTGTGGGGGATGGATTTGTCGTCGATATCGCCGGAACTGTCGGCCCATCCGTTGGAGTTAGTCCAGGTGAGCGTCATATAACGCACGCCGAGCGTGTAATACTGGCGCAGCAGCGGGATGGAATTCTCAATGGAATGCCCGCCCTCAATGCCCATCAGCACGGCCAGCCTGTGCTCGCGGTGAGCCAGTTCGATGCCCGCCGGCGTGGTGACATAATACATTTCCCTGGGGTGCTTCAGCGCCTGCTGCCGGACGGAATCAATCAACTCCAGGGTCCTGCGCGCGTATTGCCCCTTGTATTGCTCCGGATCAACCCAGATGGAGAAGAACTCGGCGCCCAGGTTGCCTTTGCGCGCGGAGTCCAGATTGAGCTGCCCGCCGCCCAGCGGATCGCCCATATCAAAATGCTCATCAACAAATCGTTGCGGCGTATCGGCATGGGAGTCGATAACCAGGGCGGAGCGATGTACGAAGGATGCACTTTGAGTTTTGGCTGGCATTTTGTGTGGGGTATTAGCGGGGTTTTGGGCGCAAATCAGCGCCGGGAAGGCGACAAGGAATAAAGTAAGCGCGAGTCGGTTACGCATAGGCTTGGGATGAGTGTATACCCGAATAGCAGGGTACTGGGAGTGGATTATTAACGGCTATTGCAGTTATCATCCTCTTCGCCCCAGGCCCATGGTTTTGGACCGCCCGGTGAATGCTGTGCTACCATGCGTGACGGAGGAAGAGTGATGAGAAAGACTCTTCAGTTTGTTGCGGTTTGCGCTTTGATATTGTTACCGGCAGTTTCGTTTGCCGGAGATCGCTTTGACGGCAAATGGCAGACGACTTATACCTGTCCTGCCAAGGGCAATACTGAAGGCTTCACCTGGAAGTTTTCCAGCGTGGTCACCTCCGGGAACTTGCGTGGTGAGCGCGGCACTGCGGGAGAACCCGGATACTTTCTGATTGAAGGCGCCATCGCGGACAGCGGCTCTGCAAAACTATCCGCCACGGGGATTGTTGCCTCCAGAAAATATGCACGCGGCGCATTTGCCCATGGGGGTGCGGATTACAGCTTCGACGCCAAGGCCCAGTTCAAAGAGACAGAAGGCTCAGGCACCCGCAACGAAGGTCTCGGAGTCTACGGCCGTCCCTGCACCTTTGAGTTTGTGAAGCAATAAACGATTCAAACAGCTTTGGTTGAGTCGAGGCTGGCGCCGGCAGTTGGCACGCGGGACCGTAATAACTGAAGTGTTTTTGGCGGAATTGCTTGCAGAAGTTCCGGTTTTCTCTTGGCAATCTTATGTATGGTTCCCTACGATAATTCCACGAGGGAACGCCATGTGGAATTCCGCCCGGTTTTTCTGTGCCGTAGTGATGCTCCTTTTGCCTGCTGCCGCAATTGCCGGCAGTGAACGCTTCGATGGCAAGTGGATCACCACACTCTCCTGCGAGCCCGCTCGCGGCGCCCTGGGCTTCTCTTACCAATTTGTCAGCGAAATAAAAGACGGCGGTTTCCGCGGAATCCACGGCATTGAGGGGGAGCCGGGCTCTTTGCTGATCGAAGGCCAGATTGCGGAGGATGGCACAGGACAACTCTATGCCGACGGCCGTACTGGCTCAAAGGAATATGTGCCTGGGCGCGAAACTCCGCCGGGTACTGAGTTTGGCTACCATATCAAGGCACAGTTCAAAGATCGAACCGGCGCCGGAACTCGCGTAGAAGGCCGCCCCTGTACCCTTGAATTTAAAAAGAAATAGCGGAAAAATTGAACCGTTAAAGAGCCAAATGTTCCCCGATCAACCGGTCTACCAGTGGCGTCAGTTGTTCGCCCGTGCGGGGCAACACGAACGCGGAGGAGGCCTCATCCCAATCCAGCTTGAAGCTGGTGGAAAGCGCTGAAATCCAGATCTGGCGCACCGGAGCATTTGGCGTAATCACGAACTTGCCTGCCGGTTCTTCGAAGACCACGTTCAGCACGCCGTTCTGCTGCTCAACCTCAAAATCTCCATCGGCCTCCTCCTCGCGCGCAATCAGGTGCTGCATCAGGGAATCGAGAGCGGCTTCTGCCAGGCGGCGGAACTCCAGTTCATCCAACATGCTCCCAGTTTAACAACTCCGGATGAGAGAGGCCGGCCCGGCAGGCCCAGAGCTGAGCGCGGGACTGTGAAATTTCAGGATGATTGTCTCGAAATCGGACATCGATAAGGCCGAAAGTCACTGCATCCGCTGCGTCTCACCGGCTACTTCTCCTTGCAGAGAAAGAGCATTGAGGGAGAACAGATCGAGTGTGCCAAATCTGTACACCTTTAGACCCTAGATTCATGATTTCTCCATGCCCGCCGATAGGACCGTCAGGGGGAGTTCTCGACGGGGAACTGGCGTCTATGGAAATTGGCCCGGTAAGCGCCGTTCGCATGGCACCCATGGTCAGGCCCAGGGAGGCTGATCTTGGGCTGACGGACGTGTACCAGGTTGAGCGCTCAACCCGCACCGGAGATGAAACCTACATTCCCAGCGCTGCACGAGCCGCTAGCGGATTTGAGGAAGACGAGGATAACCTCGACAATCTGGAAGAAGACTTTGATTCGGAACCCAGGGCGAGATCCGCCGGAACTGTCCGAATCAACCGCTTCGCATAAAAAAGCTGGCGCAGCGTTTGCGCTGCACCAGCATATTGAATCAGTTGTAACCCTTACGAGGACAACTTTCAGCGATGACAGGTTAAAGAGTGTCTACATAGGCATGTTCGCCATGCAGACCAGTGTCCAGGCCCATCATCTCGGTCTCAGCCGTCACCTTGACTGGGGTGATCTTGTCGATGACCCACAGCATGCCCAGTGTGAAGACGAAGGCCCAGAAGGATGAGAAGATGGTTGCGCCCAGTTGAAGGAAGAAGAAGTGCGAGTTACCCAGCATCAAACCATCGTTGCCGGCCGGGTTATATGCCTTTTCGGCAAAGACGCCCAACAGAACGATGCCCAGGAACCCACCGACGCCGTGAACACCCCAAACGTCCAGTGCATCATCCCACTTCAGCTTGTTCTTCAGCTCCACGGCGAAGTAGCAAACAATGCCGGAGACGACGCCGATGATGACCGCGGTAGTGGGCGAAACAAAGCCCGAGGCCGGTGTGATGGTGGCCAGGCCGGCAACCGCGCCGGTGAGCAGGCCCAGGAAGGTGGGACGCTTCTGCATGATCCAGCCAACAATCATCCATGTTACAGCGGCGAATGAGGCGGCTACATCGGTGTTCAGGAAGGCGGAAGCGGTGACAGAATCCACCTTGAACTCGCTGCCGGCGTTGAAACCGTACCAACCAAACCAGAGCAGGCCCGTGCCCAGGGCGACCAGCGGGATGCTGTGCGGGCCGCTGTCAGCGACTTTGCGCCTGCCAACGTAGAGAACGCTGGCCAATGCAGCGATGCCGGCCGTGTTATGCACCACGATGCCGCCGGCGAAGTCCAATACACCCCACTGCGCCAGGATGCCGCCGCCCCAGATCATATGGACGAACGGGAAGTAGACAAAAGTCAGCCACCCGGTCAGGAAAAGCATATAGGCCTTGAAAGTGACGCGGCCAGCGAAGGCGCCGGTGATGAGCGCTGGTGTGATGATGGCAAACATCATCTGGTAGGCGACATGAACGAAGAGTGGAATGCCGGCATCGCCGGGAAACATACTGCTCAGGTTGATGTTGCGCAGGCAGGCATAGTGGAAGTCGCCGATGATGCCATGCCAGTCGCCGCTGAAGCAAAGCGAGTAGCCGTAGAGGTACCAAAGCACCGTGGTCCAGCCCATGGAGACGAAGCTCTGGATCATGATGGCCAGTACATTCTTGCGGCCGACGAGGCCGCCGTAGAAGAAGGCAAGACCGGGAGTCATGAGCATGACCAGGCTGGTGCACAAAAGCATAAATCCGGTATTGCCGGTGTCGAGATGAGGCATGATAAGTTCCTTTCGCTAGCGAGAAGGTTTGAATTTGCCTAACGGAAGATTGGAACAGGTTCTGAAGAGCAGAAACCCACTTCCAAATCGCCTTTGATTGGCCGCATGAAACTATCCATAGAAAGCAACAGGGTAGTCTGTGCGCTTCCTCACACAGTGGGGAAACCCGATTTTATCTCCCTTCTTGCTTTAGTTTGTTAAGTTTCTAGGGCTCCTGAACGTTATTTGTGTTGGAAGTAGCTGAAATTGCACGGCTGTGATATTTTACTAACTAGTTAGTTAAAAAGATGACGAGCCTTGTTTCATCTCGAACCCAGACGGATCGTGCCGACCAGACCCGCGCACGGATTCTTGACGCTGCCGTGCGCCAATTCAGCTCAAACGGCCTTGCGGGGGCGCGAACTGAGCAGATTGCAGAAGAGGCAGGCGTGAACAAGGCCCTTCTTTACTACTATTTTCAAAGTAAGGATTCGTTGTATGCGGCGGCCCTGGAATTGGTGGCCGAGGGGGTGCGGGTCTCCAGCATGGCCGTTCTGGAAGCCGATGCTTCAGCCGGGGAACGCTTTCTGCTGTCGGCGCTCCACCACTTTGACCGCATTCACACAAATCCGGGCTTTCAGAGCCTGATGCAGCAGGAGATGATCCGCCTCCATCGAGGCCAGCAGAATGCCCTGAGTTCGCTCGTGGAAAAGGTCTTTCGGCCCTTGATGGAAAGGATGCAAGAGGTTCTCGAAGAGGGAATTGCCACGGGGGAATTGATTCCTGTAGATCCATCGCAAATTCGCTACGCGGCACTGGGCGCCAACGTCTTTTACTTTCTCTCCGCTCCTTTGATGCGCATGATTCAAGGGGACGACCCGCTGGAACACGGAGCACTGGAGTTCCGCCGCAGATCATCAATTCAATATCTGGGGCAAACCATTTTTATCGACCGTGAACTTGGAGCAGAGGTTGCCGCCAGGGTATTGGCGGCCACTCCCATGCCGGAAATCAGCGGAATCCGCCCGCAACTGGCCCCGCAATTTAGCTCCACTAAAACAAAATCAGTGAGGCATACATGAACGCACGCAATCGAGTCTTTCTCATTTTGGGTTTGCTCACCGTGGGCTCGTTCCTCTGGTATCTGGTTACCGTGCGTCCCTCCTCCGATCTGCAACTGATCGGCACAGTCGACGCCAACGAAGTCGTGGTGAGCGCCAAGATTCCCGGCCGTATCCAGTCGCTTCTTGTCGAGGAAGGCCAGGAGGTAAAGGCCGGTCAGCTAATCGCGGTCATCGAGAGCGCCGATCTGGATGCGGCGCGCAAGGCAGCCGAAGCGAACGTGTCCAGCAATCGCGGCAAGCTGGGCGAGTCTGTGGAGACCGAGCGCCAAACTCGCGGCGAAACCAGCAACGCCACAGTCAATGCCGAGGCGATGGTAAGCGCAGCGAGGGCGTCGCTATCTCAGGCTCAGGCAAACTACGATCATCAGCAGGCCGATACCAGCCGCATTGTGGCGCTGGCCCGGCAGGGAATTGACAGCGAGCAGGCCAAAGACGAAGCCGTTACCAGCCTCCAGGCCTCGAAAGCGGCAGTGGATACCGCTCGGGACAACTTAACCGCCGCTGAAGCCTCTCTGCGCCAGGCTCGCGCGCATGAGTTGCTGACCGCAGTTGCGGCGCGCACGGTGGACTCTGCTCGCGATACGGTCGCCAATTCGCGCTTTCTTGCAGACCAGGCCCAGGTCGAGTTGGGTTACGCACAGGTTTATGCGCCGGTCAGCGGCAAGGTCAACGTATGGGCCGCACGCCAGGGGGAAGTAGTTGCCGCCGGCGCGGCCATTGTCACCATCATGGATCTAACCCAGACCTGGATCTATGCGCCGCTTCCCGAGACCCAGGCTGACGCAGTTCAGCTTGGAGACTCTCTCCGCGTTGTCATGCCCTCAGGCGCGGCTTTTCAGGGTAAGGTCATCAACAAATCCGCTCAAGCCGACTTCGCCACGCAGCGCGATGTGAGCGCCCGCAAGCGCGACATCAAGACCATCCAGCTCAAACTGCTGATTGACAATCCCGGCGAGCGCTGGGTTCCCGGCATGACTGCTGAGGTTTATATTCCAAAAAACAAAATGGTGAAGCAATGACCACACCGGCCATTGAAGTAGCCCATATCGTCAAACGGTACGGCGATTTTGAAGCCGTAAAGGACGTCAGTTTTTCGGTTGCCGATGGAGAAATCTTTGGGCTGCTCGGCCCGAACGGCGCGGGCAAAAGCACCCTCATCCGCATGATGACCACGCTCATCCCGCTCACCGCCGGCAAGGCCTTGGTGGCTGGTCACGATGTGGCCAAAGACCCGGATGCGGTGCGCCGTCTGATCGGCGTGATTCCTCAGGCGCTCACCAGTGACCCGGATCTCACCGTCGAAGAAAATCTGAGTATTTATGCGAAGCTCTATTCGGTCCCCAAGGACGAGAGGGAAAAGAACATAGCCGAAGTTCTTGAGGCTGTAGACCTCGTCAAGTGGCGTGGCGCCCAGGTGAAAACACTCTCTGGCGGCATGCGACGCAGGGTTGAAATTGCTCGCGGCCTGGTCCACAATCCCAGCATCTTTTTTCTCGATGAGCCGACAACAGGACTTGATCCAGTCTCGCGCATTGCGGTTTGGGAGATGCTTGACAACCTGCGCACTTCCCGCAACCTCACCATACTTATCACCACGCATTACATGGAAGAGGCCGACAAGCTATGTGACCGCATAGCAATCGTTGATTACGGCAAACTTGTCGCCCTGGGCACTCCCATCGAACTCAAGCACAGTGTTCCCGGAGCCAATGTTGTTGAAGTTCACTTCGACCGAGAGGCGAAAGAATGGCAGGCTCGCCTGGAATATCTCGAAGGCGTAACCAGCGTGCAGGCGGAGAGCGCGGGGTTTTATCGCGTGCTGACGTCATCAGGTTCAAAAACGACCATGCAATTAGTCGAGTTAGCAGCCCAGCTTGGCGAAACTCTCACCTCGCTCAGCGTTCAAAACACCACGCTTGATGATGTATTTGTGCATTACACCGGCCGCCAGCTTCGCGATGAGCAGGTGAAACCTCCAACCTATACGCTGCCGCCGCGCCCGGGAGTCAGGCCATGAACAGAATGTTCGCCATCGTCGAACGCGAGATGCGCAAGTTTTTCCGCTCGCCCACTCTCATGATCATGTCGCTCATGATGCCTCTCCTGCAGTTGGTCATTATGGGAAATGCCTTTGGAGGAAAAATCGTCGGTTGCCGCGTTGCCGTGGTCGATTACGACCATGGACCGGAAGCAGTCAAGCTGCGCGAGGCATTCGACTCCATCGCCGTCAACATCAAGACCTTCACCACCGTCGAATACACCTCCGAGGTGCAAGCCAGGGAAGACGTACGCACGGGAAAAATTGACGCCGCAATTGTGATCCCGGCGCAATACTCCCGCCGCGTCTATTCGCAGAATGCGCCTGTTGTAGGCCTGGTTGTTGATGACACGGATCTGTTTACCTCCAGCAGCATTGAAGCAGAGATGCAGTTGGTAGTCGCGTCGCTTACCGCGCCCGTCATTCAGCCCCGGCTCGCCAGTCAGATTGCGCTTGGCATTGTTGAGCTTTATCCGTATGTCAACTACATGAAGTTCCTGCTTCCCGCAACCATTGCCCTGGCCATGTATATCTCGGTCATGATCGGCGGCGGAATGTTATATATCGACGACAAGGCCCGCGGCGTGCACGAAGGCTATCTTGTTACTCCCATCACCAAGCTCGAGCTGGTTTTCGGAATGAATCTGGCCGGAGCCATCAAGGCCACACTTGCCGGCATATCGCTCACTGTTATCGGATCGCTGATGGCCGGCCTCGGCGTCATTTTTCACCCCGCAGTGCTTGCTCAACTGCTCTGCCTCATTCTGGTCACATCCATCGCCTTCAACGGCATGATGTTTTTACTGATGGTGCGCGTGGATGATCCGCTAGTTCCACGCGCCATGTTTGGCGTGTTGAATACTCTTTTGTTTTACCCATCCGGCGCCATGTATCCCATCGCCGCATTTCCAGCCTGGCTTCGTGCGCTCGCCGTCGTCGATCCATTTACATACTGCATTCATGGCTTCAAATCCATCCTTTTGAAAGATGGTGGTTTTGTCGCGATTCGGTTTGATCTCTTCTTCCTCTTTGTCTTCGGCATTGGCACTCTGCTGGTTGCCACGCCGCTCTTCAAGCGCACCTTGTAATGGATAGCCAGGGCTGGATATACTCTGGGCCTATGACGTGCCGAAAATTTGCTCTCGCTTTGCTTGCAGTGATCGCGCTGGCCGGGTGTCATTCCAGCCAGCAGAAGGCTCCAC
>Ga0316217_10005888_pt1 | contig 12443 bp, 2 predicted proteins | sample 1anoAmetaG_FD_203633 | JGI IMG/M metagenome (GOLD analysis project Ga0316217, IMG submission 203633) | Freshwater microbial communities from Trout Bog Lake, Wisconsin, USA - 1anoA | ecosystem: Environmental > Aquatic > Freshwater > Lake > Hypolimnion/Profundal zone | place: USA: Wisconsin... | reverse complement strand
ACAGTTGTCCATGATCTCTATGATTTGAGGGTAGATGTCAACATGAGCAGTTTCACTCCAAATGTAGTCCAGATGATGGTAGTCATCCAACTAAAACCTTTTTACTCGCTCTTAGTGGAAATAGCTGGCTAAGTTTGAGAAGTTTTATCGGCTTAACATTGCATCTTTCATCCCCATAAACAAGTAACTGTTAAAAGGAAGATTCCTCAGATGCTATAAGCAGTAATTCTCAGGGTTTTATGACCCATAGATCTAAATGTTCTTCTTTGGTCCATAGTCAAACTTTCTCAACATCCCATATCTGAAGCATTGAATCCACTGTAAAACGTTATTGGAAGAGGCACCTCCCGGAACGTGAGTAATAATGACTCCGAAATGATTTGAAGGAATTTTGTCTTTTACGTTAAATCCACAAAACAAACGGATTACTGCCTTTAAAAGATCATAATGAGCCGAGCAGTTATAGGTCAAAATAGCGGCTGATTTGGTCAGCATACGAGGCAACATTAGTATCTTGTTAAAGCCTAGCCATTTGCAAACTTATATGAGCCTATACTTTGCCAAAACCTCAAGAAGCAAATGATCCTTCATATTAGTTAGGGATATTAAAGCTCCTAAACCAATGAAGCAAGCGATCTTCTGCGACAACTGATCATGAACACCCGTAGCTAGGATGAATTGGGCCGAGCCTTGAGAGTGGCCCACATAAATCAGTTTTTATTTTTTCGAGACCTCCAGCACCCCCTAGATGATCACAGGCTGATCATGCGTTATCAAATGATCCAAATTGTATTCCCAGAACTATTCATTTGGGTGCTATTACTTTTGAGAAATCATGTTGCCCCTATTGTTCCCTAGCCACACCTCATACCCTTGCTCAGCCAGCATATATGGCAAACTTTTAGATCTACATCCAACAAGATCTACCTATCTGCTTGCAGAAACCAGGTCGTTGAGCAGTCTAGTAGCCCATGCATCAATAGAACGGGGAAAGGCTTAAAGTGCTGTATATCCTTTTTGTAGACTCTCCACATTTCTATTGAGACCTTGTCTGTAGTTTGAAAAGTAAAGACCTAAAGCACAAAACCTTCACACGAAATGAACTAATCTGGATTAATGAAGGGTTACAAATAGAAGTGAAGACGTCTTTGTGGACCCTATCGAAGGGAGAGATCAAATGCTTTTCGACGTTTGTAGTTTGAGTCAAAGTTTTGAAAATGAACTTGACTATGTTGAAAAGAGTGAGCAAGGCCAAAACTAGGTAGTAATGGATGTAAAAGATAGCTAGTCCTATATAAGTAAGACTCTTCATTAAAACTAAGTTTTAATAATATTATTGAATTAAAATAACTGCCGTAATTTATAAATAAAAACCAGGAGTACTCTACTATTTTAACAATATTTACAGTTCCAACCATCATTACAACCTCTTTTAGTACTAATCGTTTTTTTATTTCGAATTGGCTCTTTAGAAAGATGATTCTCTTATATTCCGAGAGTCTTCTTCTTATTTCTCATCGATCATCTTGTTTTAAACCATTATTTGTGGTTTTTAGTTCTCTAAACTATTCTAAGGCCTGTTTTCGATCGAATTCCCTATAATAGCTTAGCTCTGCTTTTTTTAAGCTAGTTCTTTGAGCCTTTCGAACGTAACACGGTCAAATTGAAAAGCCTCATAAACTGAATAATGCTTATTACAAAAGCTACACACGATTTTGGGCTATCTTTTGCTTCCCATCTCATAGACATATCTTAAATCTTCGCATTAAAAGTGTTAGCACCTGACACCTCTCACAGGTGTACTCACTGGCTTGTTTGTAATTGGATGAGTATAATTTAACTTGCCACTTTACACCTCAGCTAAAGCGAAATTCTTCTTGAAAGGGTTGAAATTTTAATTTTATTCTTTTTGGGAGAAGACCTAATTTCTAACTTCTTAAAACTCCTTTGGAGTGGTACAAACCAAGGTTACCAAAAAGAGTCCTCCTTCACCAATGTTTGTGAGTTTTATCTCAAGCCATTTCCTATTGTAGAGCTTTTTGGCTTCACTAACGGCAATCGTAAAGCTGCTTTTAACGCCTTTAGATTGTGACTGGTTTGACATCTGCACTCGAAGCATTCTTAACTATAGCCAATATAGCTAAGAGTTCTATGCCAGCTTTATTGCATTGTTAAGCTTTTAGAGCTATTCACTACTCAGTAGTATTTTTTTCACATTTGAGAGTTTCGAACTAGCTTACTCACATCTCTCCAGAATTGTATCTCCTGCTAACTTAGTGTAGCAATGCTTATAGTTGAGCTTACAAAATGGGCAGACAGAATCGTCGGGTGAAATCGGCGTCCAACACTTAAAGTGGTATTACTTTTTGCATTTTTTACATTCTACTAAATCGTCCTCTTTCTTCTGCCCACAAAAGCATTGGTATTTGCATGTTGCTGCTTGACCCTCTTAGGATTAGATATTGCTATCAGAAAAATACTCTTGTTTGAAGTTTTGGCTGTTTTCAATTTTTTGGGGCAATTAAACTTTTTTGGAGAATTAGGATGCACGTTCTTACTCTTTTGATTTATCAAGCATGATATTGCTGACAATGTTACTTCTGTTGGAATAATCAGGGAACATGTTGTTGTTTACATAGTTTTGGTAAGGAAACACGTAAGAGGGCATCGAAGGCATTGAATAGCTAAGCCTATTCTCTGGCATATTTTAGCTGTATTGATTGAAAAAGTTATATCGATTGAAGCCGTGGTCAGTTTTTTCCGAAGGTGGTGAGTTTTTGTTTATGGCATTCTGCATTAGAGATGAAAGTTTTTCCATCCCAGTTGCAGTTTTTTGAAGGTTTCTTAGATTTTACTACTGGATTGATCTTTTCTCATTTTAGAAGCATTCGCGAACACTACGAAAATAAAGCAGTAATAGCTGATGAAGGTGAGTTGGTAGTCTTTTAAACTTTGAAAGGCATAAGTACTCTTCCAAATCATATCTAGTTTATTGCTTAATTACCTTTCAATCAAGATAATGTATGCTATTGATTTCTTGAGCTCCATCATGGTTTGCTGGAACATGCCCTTTTCTGTAATATTGAAGAATTGGGATAGGACTCTAATGTCTGCTGGGTTTAATGCGTCCAGTAATTTTACTTTTAGCAAAGCTATGCATATGATTTCTTCATCTTACATCACTTTGAAAAATTATTAAAAATAAAAACAAAAACTGAATATAAAAAGTTCCGCATCCGGGGATTGAACCCGGCCCGCCAGAGTGAGAGTCTGGTATCCTAACCAAAAAGACTAATGCGGAGCTGATACCTTTCTTTATTAGCTTTGGCTATATCTTAGAAAATCGAAGGATTGAATGGCAAAATTTGGTTAAATCACACTTGGATCATGATTATAAAAGCACTTCTTAGTTTAGTTGCTTTCGAGTCTGCTTGCGAAGACGATTTCTATATAGCTAAAAAACTTAGTTTTCACTTTATTATTATCTTACACACTACTACACACTTTTCGGCCTGCATTTTGTTGGTTTGTTCTTACGTTTTCTTTGATTGTCGCCTTTCCCTTTCAACTTTGTCTTTTAAGTTTCTCTACTTGATTCTTATTAGGACTACAGTTACTCCTTTTTCGTAATATGCTACACTCCATCTACTACTATTCCAATAAAAGCACTAATGTCTGACTACAATTTGGTAATTTTGGTTAGAGAAGAGTCTGTTTCAAGTATTTTTATCATTTAAATCTCTTCTTGAAGTGTAGAATAAGGGTTTAAGGTGGTTTCCAAAAGCTTTTGGTTATTTTTAATCTGAAACCTTACTTACTGATACTTAGAATAGTAAGCTAGACAACTAACTAATTATCTGTAAGCCAAAACAATGTGATTCTAATGTTGTAAGCTGTTCAAGTCGCTATCTTAATTAGCCTTTTCCTTTAAAAGGTTAATTAGGTTCTATACCTCACTCTGACTTAAATTTGTTAGCCTTCCAAGCCAAAATAAAAGCTAATTAATCTAAGTAAAGTCCGCTATCTTTTGGCACTTCAGTATTTTGATTATAGTTATGAAAAATAAAGGCTTCTCTTTGATAAGATTTGGATTATTTCCTAGAAAAGCTCCCACTTTTTTAATAAAAGTAGAAGAAAGCTTGATCTATTTTTTATTTTTGTTCACATACTGCCCGTCTACGAGTTTGCCTATTTCAGAAAGCATAGACAAGTTATTCTTCTGGTTCTCTGTTAGCTAAATATACTAAAATTAAGTTGATTGTTAGTTTTTGAAAAATAGTTCATACACGAATTCTAAAGACTAGCTCATGTTGAAGTAAAGGATTTTTTCAGAAGCTTAATCAGCGTACATTTATCTGATCAGTTTTTAAGCAATATGGTTGATCTTCTGGGAACTGTGGAGGATACCAAAGTATAAGTATTTATTGTAGGCATAAAGACCTTCCATTCCGCTTCTAAGAAGATGATAAATGATGGAAAAAGCAGTCTCCAAGAACTAATTGTCCCTTCTTCCGTTTTAAGTTTTAATGAGTTCGTGAAATCTCTTGGAAAACTGGTCTCTAATGAAGTTGAGTAACTCTAAATTGTTGGAAGGAAGTAAAGTTTCAAATAATTTGTACATATGCTTGATAATGATAAAACTGTCTATCTCCTTTTCATTGATCTTGTTCAAGACAGACAAAAGCTTAGGCTACATAAAAATAGTTTTAGGGTTTACTTCGAAATAGAGACGCAATAGCAAGAACACCTTTTGATAAAGTTCAATCAAATAGTCATCATCCCTTACGATTTAATCAAACTTTTCGAGGAAGTTGATTGTCAAAAGATAGAGGTTTTTGAAGGAAATAGAAGTTGTAATACACTCAGTGTTACTGTTTTCTTTTTCGAGGACTCGTCTTCCCATTTATTTTCCCATGAAAGATATCTTATTTTGATAAAACTAGCTCACTTTTTGCTGTCCTAGAAGGTATTCTTCAAAAGAGGAGACGAAAAAAGTCGAAATGTGTAAACATCTTGTGAGAGCTACATACTTAGCCACCATTTGCTTATAAACGTTTTCATCTTTGTTAGTTTAGTAATAGCTAAGATCTAATATAAAGCTGCTGAAAAACTTCATACAGTATTTCTCATAGATTTGAATCAACCCTTTTATCTCTTCAGTTTTGCCTAAAAGCCACTTTATGCTAACTATCAAAGAGACTTCAAACTAAAGTTAAGTAATGTCTGCTGACTTTATAGCTTAAAGTAACTTCATCGACAGCTTATCAAGGCTTTATTCAATATCTTTTCTTAGGATTATATGGGGCAAAGAAGTAAGTACCTCTGGGTTTTTTCTTTTGCTCTTTTACAATATTGAAAAATACTTTGTAATCTATTTTCGAGAAGAAAATAGCTAATTTAAATTATTTAAATATAGCAATTATTTCAAAATCTCCAATTTGTGCCTTTGAGGAAGTTTGTAATGTTAAACCTCAGATTCATTTATCCTGGTTTCCTGCAAAATTACCTAAAAAAATGCTGAGGAATGGACATAATTTACAATCAGTGACAAACTATTTTTATTGACTAGTGTTTCTTTTCTTTTCAATCCAAAGATATTCTACTTGATCCTAAAAACTTCATTATAGACTTCTCTGATGATGAAAATAATGTTTTTTAAGATGAGTTCAGAGGTTTGTTAGCTCATTTAAAAAAAAGTTGGTAGCTACAAGATTTGGCTTAGCATCCAAGGAGTAATTATTGGAAGGTTTTTAAGAATAGTACTATCTAATTTCAAACAGAGTAATGGTAGTAAAGTGCCTCTTTTTATGATTTATTAAGTTTCATTTATTTTAGTCCTAAATCCCAAGCAAAAGTAAAATTATTCGAAAATACTCTTTAATTTGGCTTATATTGCTTGGCTGTAAAGACTCTAAAAGGTAGATCCTATTTAGCCTAAGACCAATGCGAGGGTTTTTGAGACTTTTTCCTTGAATACCAAATGCTATTCACCGTCTTTTCTTAAACATTCCAAGCAAAGTTTTAGAATTCTTAAATTCATTTACATATAACTTATGACGTCAAAATTCTATTTGTTTTTCTGTTTATTCTTACAAAACAGTCTTTCTAACACATCAAATGCTTTAACTTGAAAATCCCTGTTTTTGCTTTAAACGAGATAAGCAAAGGCCTCTTAAAAAATTTGATTGTCTACCTTTTTTTTCAAATAGATTTGTATTATGAATTCTAAACTTACAAGAGCAACTGGTGCAAAGCTATCTTTAAATCTGAGGCACAGCCCTTTGATAATGAGATTAGTAGCTTAATTGAGTTGTGAAGCATATTACGGAACGGACAGAAACTACTAATTGTAAAGAAATTCAAGAATAGCCGATTTACTTAAAATCTTTACACTTTTCTCTCTTAGTTTCTCATCTTTTGTTGTCCAAAAAATGGTCAGAATCTGGACGACTTCAATAAGAATTGATTGTATTGAGAGTTCTGTATGAAAGAACACAAACGTATTATAGATTTTTTGAATGAGAGTCTTTGAAATACTTTCTTCAACATTATTCATTGCTATTTTATCAGAAACAAAAAGCCGATCAAATTTTTCCTTACTTTCATAGCAGTTTTTCCCAGCAGGATACAGCTTTACAAAATTCGAAATTGCATCTTTTATTTTGTTTACTCTGTTTTTGTCGAATTGACTATTCCAAAATTGGCTCAAAATCAAAGGGCCTAGCAATCTTAAGTTCATTTAAGAAGCGGGTTTGACATTTAAATTTTTACAGCATTTTTCACAAACAGTAACTAGCAAATTTTGACTATCGCTTAACTTTAGGGATATCTTTTGATAGCATAGTCTTTATATAAGGTTCTAGCGCAGAATGCCGCAATAGCTGCAAACTGCATTAGATGACAATGTTTGCTTTGAAGACTGGAGAAATATAAGTTAATTACTGTAAATTTCGGCCAAAGAAAGCAAAATATTCATGATTTAAAGAGAAAAAACATCCTTTGAGCTGATCTTTTGCTGGTGGTCTTTCTCATAGGTGACGACAAGATAAGTTTTAAACTTAGTCTGTATGATATTCTTAAAAGCGTTAAGGAAGAAGGGAATGATTGGGAGTTACATTTGATGAATATTCTGAACTGTGCAAGAAAGAAATAGTTTCAAAAGGCTAAGTTCTTAAAAATGCTAGATGATGACTCTGCTAATGACTTCATTGATATATTGGTTAATGTACTTTTCGATTATCTAACTCATGCTAACTTAAGTTCTGTCATTTTCATTTGCATCTCTATCTTACTTTGCTTTGATTTAATGCAGTTCTTCTAAGTTTTTTTGTAGTATTCTGAACACTAAATAGCATACCAAATTTATCTTTGAGCCATTCTGCAGAAAGCAATCTATAGATGAGGCTTATGTCTTAATCTTCTTATGTGGCTTTTTGGTTTTTTGCTTGTCCAAGTCTTTTTCTTTTTAATTGGGGTAGTATTCATACAGTTAGCTAATTATAGTGCTTATCAATGATGTAATAGCTCTGACTGACTTTTTCTTCGGATATAAGCTGGTTAGTATAAATTAAGCGATCTTCTGCATTACTGACCTTTACAGCTACTGAATAGCTTCTTGCTCTTTTCTCGAACTTGTGCGTTTTGATCTGGTTTCAATCTAGTTTTTAGTGAGGATGTGATTAAGTTTTTTTATGATATGAAGTGACTAAATTAAGCATTAGTGTTTGTCACTTTCCTACAAACAAAGTTGCTCATTTTTCAAGCGATCTATGAAGCTGATGATGTTGTTTATTCTTGACAATCTTTAATTCCGAGAAGTAAAACTTTAACTATCTGATTTTGCAGATTCAAAAGAATTGTCAAAAGAGCTAGAGTATTCTGCAATTAGCTTAAAGAGGAGAAAGTATTTTTATAATGAAGAAACGGAGCGTTTGTTTGTGTTTTGCGATGATTTTGAACGTATCTAACTGTAGCCTATACTACTCATTTAATGGGAGGCAAATATTTGAATTATAAATGATTAGGCTTCATATTAGCAATAATCCAAATTGACACAAGAAGTTAAACAAAAAACAAAAAACTGGAATTATTGCAGAGTTAAAACAAACAATCTACTTTCCTTCTTTCAGAAACGAGGAATAGCTGTTCTTTAACTATAAGTAAGCATTCAATTTAGTTTATTGAAAAACTTAGAAAAATAGTGAGATCAGCTTGTTTTAGATTTACTTATCCAACCAGCTAAAAACTTTGATTGTTTCTCAGTTTGTTTTTTCTCAATTTCTTTTTTAGATTATTTGCTTTTGTCCTTGGAGTTCCGAGGCTTACTATTCTTTTGGTTTTTGTTAGCCACTTCTGTTTTTTACTATTTTTTGGCTTCGATTTGGGCTAGATGAGAGCCATTAGTTATTGGCTATTCTTTATTAGAAATCTCGTGAGAGCCTTTCTCTGAAAATTAATTGAATTTTAATTTTTTCTTTTCTCTTAGACGAACTTTGTCATTCTAACTCTCAATTTGTGTTTCTTTTTATTAACAGATGGCAAAAATTTCTATTTTCTTTCTTCTATGTTCTTTTGAATGTTTTTCCTTACTATCTAGCAGAACTTTGTTTGCATATTTCCTACTTTTTTTCCCAAATCTATGTTAAGCAATTTCTTTTTGGATCTTTTGGAAAGAAACTTAAGATTTAAAAATGCAAACTGGCCTAATTTCCTTAACATTTTCTAGAGCGAATGGCAAATGTTTTTATCTTCCTACATTCACTTCTAGTAGTGAAAGCTATTTATAAAGAATTGAAGCAAAGCACATAAAGGATTCTGACTATATCACCAAATCGCAAAGCAATTCATAACTAGCTTACCATTCTTATTTATACTTCTTTATTATTCCAAGAGAATCCTGATTGTCATTATCTTTAGGGCTTTTTCGGCGTTAGCTTAGGCTAAATCATCAGAGGATTACATAGCATAGCCTTAAGTTTCTAGCTGCTTTTCGATCTGTTCAAAATAATCCATTTGGCAACTTAGAATTGATTCTTATATGCCAACTCAAGTTATAATTAGCTAGCTATAATCGTTAAATATCATCGTTTAAATTTGAAAATCATGGCGATGAACGGTTATCATAGTCAAGGCTCCGTTAATGGCTGGCCGCCGTATTAATAAGGCCGTGAGACCCCAGGAGACGACACGCGTCCGCCCGCACCATCCCTGTCGCGATGCTTCCTGAGCCGGAAAACTCAGGTGATAAGCGAAGCTACTAACTGACAAAAAAGGATTAGTAGGGGATTAGATCTATTTGATCGTTTAAATTCTATTCTATTCTAATTAGCTAGCTAGCCAAATAATCTAATAGAAAAAGATAATTTAAAGAGGAATAGTTTAGGACAAACGTAACTTTTTCATTACTTTTTCCATGAACTTTTCGTAATTATGTCTACCCTTTTTTCGTACTAAGTTATGAGGTGCTTTGCTTGGAACCAAATGACAGCTTTTTCTTTTGGAGAATATAATTCAGGAGAATATCAAATTACAAGGATTCATAATATTGAGTATATTGCAAATAAAGAGATAATCTACCATGAATCAAAAATACTACCCCGTTGACTTTTAGGCACAATACGAAGGTAGTCCGCATCCCATTTAGAAACTTCCTAAAAAGTAATCGAGATTTCGCAGACTTATAGAGATTATATCCTCAACAAATAACCTGAACCCTATGAAAGGATTTAACAAAAACTTTAAGCAGTCCAATTATAAATCTAAGACAAAGGTTTGCAGTTCCAAAAAGAATGTACGAATCTTAATAGTTAGCCATATACTCCCAATTTGCATCCGGCCAGGCTATGGCCTAACGTCGCAAACAGCCCCCAGAAATGTGTCCTGAGTGCGGATAGTAATTGAAAAAGCAAGTCCAGTGCTAGTTTTGTGCAGAAGTTTTTTGCAAAAAATGCTGTGCAAGGACTAGAGTTATTCCTTTTGTTTCAAAATAGATACGCCTTTGCTGCGAACAATGCCACTGGAAATTTGTGAAACTTTTTGACAACAAAGTAACTACTTTTTTAATCTAGTAATTCTACGAGTAAAAAGAAAAGCTTACTAATGTCATCAATTTTGTCAAGAATAAAACAAACAAAATCATGGAGAAAGTCAACGCGAAGCGGAAAGAAGTTGAATAGATTAAGAAAGAAAAGCTGGTTTAAAAGATTAAGGAAAAAACCATTTAATCTAAGCTCCAACAGTAAGAAAAGAAACTCAAACTATTGGAGTAAGAATTTAGAAGAGTGATCGCGTAAAAGGCTCAAAAAATAAAATAACAAGAATAGAAAAAGAGGCTCTAGTAAGAATAAGCAAACAGGTTGAAAGCTGCAGAAGAATAAAGGTTGAAAAGAGAGCAGCAGGAATAGCTAAAAAGAAAAAAAGAGCTCTAATAGTAAAGAAGACGAAGATAATAACAAGAATCAAGAGAAAAAGAAAAGGACAAATCTCGATAATAGCAAGATAGAGCCTTTTAAGAAAAGCTTCAAAAAGAAAAATAAGAGCTAAAGAGGTAGTTACTGAGGCGTCAGTAAGAAGAAGTGAGAAAGAAGTAAGAAGAAATAATGCAGTTAAAGAGATAACTCTAAAAGCGAAACAGCTAAGAGAAACCACGTAAAAACTCAGGAAATTCAATCAAATCCAAAAACAATTAACAAAGTTCTGAATCTTCCAAGTTATCTTAATCCAAACCCAATTTGACTCTAAAAGTGCCAGAGTCTGCGCCTAGTAAATCGAATGTAAGCAACCAAAGAAAAGGAAGTGAAGATTATACCCCAAAAGTATAGATTCCTAAACTTTAAAGTCACAATTCTGCAAGATACTAATATAGTACAGAAAAAGTTGAAAGCTAATCAAGCAAAAGGCAATAAACTAACGAAAGTAAGAAATCAGAGCCCTAATTCGAAGATTCTCTCTAAAAGAGCTTAAACAACATGTTTAAGGTCAAGAAATAGTAAAAAAAAGAAGATGACTCAAGATCAATGATAAGTAACAGTTCAAAAGCCAAAAGCATAATGGATATGAGTGTAAATGAGTTGCTGGCGATGAGAGTTCCACCTCCAGCTAAAAGCGGAGTCGCTAGGACCAATTCTCGCATTTAAGTCATAGCTTAAACCAAGTAGTCGCAATAGGTACCTGAGCCCATCAAAGAGACAATCTAAATTAGTAGCTAAACATTCATGGCTATCTAGGATTCGATTTTTACGCCCAAGAAAGCTGTTGACAGAAATTCGATAAAATAAGCCATTATTGAGGAGCCTTTCGTCAACCAAGAATAAATTAAGATACACAGAGACTCAATTCTCAGAAACTCTAGTCTAATTTCTTCCACGAATAAAGACGGAGCAACTCCAGAAATGAGCAGTGACGCTCCTAATAAGTGCACATGTTTGATAATGTGATATTATTTATAATCCTATACAAAAGTTGGGCATAAATCCTTGAACCATTTGATTAGCCATCTTATACTTGTCACACTTGTGACTTCAAATCAAAATTATTTGATATTAAAATCTTCTCATGCTAAAAAAAAGTAATTCTAAAACTTCCTTCCACACTTTGGATAATAAAACGAACAAAATTAACAAAATTGAACCTCTTGAACACTCTTAGGAAATCCAAAATTCTCTTGAATACGCATCAAAGCTGCTATCTCATTAGCAATTTACCACCATGTATGAAAGAATGATCAAAAATCTGATTAGAAAAGCCGAGGTCTAAAGCCCCAATTCCCAAATCATTTACCTGTAAACAGTAAAGAACAGCCTTTCGTTGTGGGGAGGAAGCTTGTAGCTGAATGTTCGAGGATTATTACTAGAAATATTGTCAGGGTTGAATAGCAGAATGTTAGAGTAAATCCCTTCCAAAATAAACAAAGCAAAGCATATCGTGCTGCAAACTCACATTTAATACCTCCTTTCCAAGATATTTCTGCTATAGGTCAAATACCACCTCATTCAGAATGACTAGTCAAGCGCATCCAAGAGTCTCAAAAAGTGCTTGGAGCTAAACTAGGAGCATATGGTATAGTTTATGCAGGAATCGTAGGAAATTAGGAAAGAGATAGTAGATTATGCCATAATCGCATATTTCTAAATTTTTAAGCTAAAGAAGAATAGCAAGCCGGCCCTCGCTTTAGAGAATCTCTTGAAGGCTTGCAACATCGCCAAAAAGAATTATGGGCAAAGCCATAGAATCTCAAAAGGTCTCTATCAATTATACAATAATCAAGAGCACATTGTGAACTCTTTGGACAGAATGAGCATGAAAAGTAGAGCCATCACGGATATCCTCGACTATGAGAATAAGAAGAACTACAGGACTACAGCTTTCTATTCTTGGGAAGATGAGAAGATATGTGTTCAATTGGTGAAGTTAGTGGGAAAAGAAAGGCAGATTCTGTCAGAAAC
>Ga0316217_10005887_pt1 | contig 12444 bp, 11 predicted proteins | sample 1anoAmetaG_FD_203633 | JGI IMG/M metagenome (GOLD analysis project Ga0316217, IMG submission 203633) | Freshwater microbial communities from Trout Bog Lake, Wisconsin, USA - 1anoA | ecosystem: Environmental > Aquatic > Freshwater > Lake > Hypolimnion/Profundal zone | place: USA: Wisconsin... | reverse complement strand
AATTCCGAAACGATTGTGGCCCAGGCGGCGGTGACCGTCATGGATGTGCTGCCCAACCACAATCTCCTGGTGGAAGGCAAACGCGAAACCTCCTTTGCGGGTGAACGCCAGACCATCACGCTCCATGGCATTGTGCGACCGGAGGACATTTCGCCGACCAACAGCATCTCCAGTGTCAACATCGCCGACGCCACCATCCAGATTGTCGGCCGGGGCACGGTCACCGACAGTACGAGCAAAGGCTGGTTCACCCGCATCGTGGACAAATTAAACCCCTTCTGATCATGCCGCTCGTCCCGCGCCACCTTCACCCCCGGGTCCGCCTGGCCGCCGCCGCGCGCGCTTTGCCCGCCGCCCCCGGCTACCGCGACGGGATTGAACGGAAATTCGCGGCCTGGAAAAAGTACATTCTCGCCAAGGCAATGGGCCTGGGTTTGCTGATTGGATTGTCTTTGCCGCTGGCGTTGCCGGCCGCCGGCGTGAAATTGCGCGATTTGGTCATGGTGTATGGCGCGCGCGACAACCAATTGGTGGGTTACGGCCTGGTGGCGGGCTTGGCGGGCAGCGGCGACATGAATCAAGCCTACACTTTGCAGAGCGTGGCGAACATGCTGTCGCGCTTCGGTGTCAACATCCCCGCCTCGACCATCATGGCCAAAAACGTTGCCGTCGTCATGGTCACTGCGGACATTCCCCCGTTCCTCAAGAACGGCGCGCGGCTGGACGTGACGGTGGCTTCCATGGGCGACGCCAAGTCGCTCTCCGGCGGTGTCTTGCTCCAGACGCCGTTGCTGGGCGCCGATGGCAAGGTCTATGCCGTGGCTCAAGGGCCGCTGGTGCTCGGCGGATTTGCCGCCGGGGAAGGCGGCGCGGGCGGCGCGACCGTCACCAAGAACCATCCCACCACGGCGCAAATCGTCAATGGCGCGGTGGTGGAAAAGGAAATCCCCATGCAGTTTGTGCATGATCACTCCGTGGACCTGCTGTTGCGGGAGCCGAGTTTCAATTCGGCCGCCGCCATGGCGGAGGCCATCAATGAAGTCTTCACCAATGCCGCCCATGCGGTGGATGCGACGACCGTGCATGTGCAGATGCCCGACGGCGCGGAGGCCGAGCCGGTGGATTTTCTGGCGCGACTGGACATGATTGAAATGACGCCCGACACGCCGGCCCGCATCATCATCAATGAGCGCACGGGCACGATTGTGGCCACGGCGGCCATTCATATCTCCAGTTGTGCCGTCGCCAGCGGCAACATCACCATCAATGTCTCCCAGACGCTGGACGTTTCGCAGCCGGCGCCGTTTAGCAACACCGGTTCGACCACCGTGACGCCCCGGACCAGCACGAGTGTCACCGAAAGCAAGTCCAGCATGGTGCCCTTGCAGGAATTGCCCACAGTCGAGAAGGTGGCCGCCGCCCTCAATGCGCTGGGCGCCACGCCCCGCGACATGATGTCCATCTTCCAAGCCATGAAACAGGCCGGCGCGCTGCAGGCCGAACTCATCACCCGCTGAATGCAAGTTTCCGCCATCCAACCCAAAGTTGACGCCAGCCACCTGGCGCTGGAATCGCTGGCGGGCAATCAGGCCCTGACGCGCGACCAGAAGATTGCCGAGGCCAGCCGGCAGTTTGAAGCCGTCTTGTTGCATCAGTTTTTGTCGGAATCCCAAAAGCCCGTCATCACCTCCGAGTTCACCGACAATTCCAACGCGTCGGGCATTTATCAGGACATGATTAGCAACCAGCTCGCCGACAGCCTGTCCCGCAATGGCGGCATCGGCTTGGCAAAGATTTTTGAGCGCCAGTTGACACCGCACACCGCCCCGGCGGGCAAACCACATATTGTTTCCCATTCATGAACGAACTTCTGTCCAATCTCATCGAAGCGCTTCGCGAGGAGCTTAAACAATACGGCGAAATGCTGGCCTTGCTGGACCAGCAGCAACATCTGGTCATGCGCCGGCAGGTGGCCGAGCTGCCGCACAACGTCAACTCCGTCAATGCGCAGGCTGGCGTCATTGCCGCTGCCCGCCAGGAGCGCGAACAGCGCCAGCGCCATCTGGCGCGCCTGCTGGAATTGTCCGAACCCACCAACTTTACCCTCCTCATCCCGCTCCTGCCCGCGGACTATCGTCCGCTGGTGGAGGCCCTGGTGCGCGAGAACAATGAATTGCTGGTGCGCGTCCAGCAGCGCGCCCGGCAGAATCACTTGCTCCTGAGCCATTGCGTGGAGCTCATGCAGCAGTTGATCAATTCGATCTTTCCCAGTGTGGCCCCCACCACTTATGATGGCAGCGGGCACGTTCCCATGGCCGCGGTTCCGCCGCAGCCGCTGTACCAGGCCGTCGGTTAAATTATTATCATCTTATGCTTGGCTTATTTGGCACCCTCAACCTGGCCTCGCGGTCATTGCAGACGCAGATGACCGGCATCGAGGTGACTGGACAAAATCTGGCGAACGTCAACACCACCGGCTATTCGCGGCAAAAGGTGCAAATCACCTCCAGCCCGGATGTGCTTACCAGCCTCGGGCCGGAAGGGACCGGCGCGAATGCCACGAGCATCCAGCGGGTGGTGAGCAATCTGCTGAACGGCCAGATCCAGTCGCAGAACAGCACCAGCGGCTATTGGAACGGCCAGCAAACCGGCTTGCAAAGCGCGCAGGACGCCATGGATGAATTTCTCAACGGCACCGGCGTGACCGACAGCACCAGCGCCGCCACCGGCACCACCGATACCGGTCTGGACGGCCAATTGAGCGGCTTGTTCAACGCCTTCCAAAGCGTGGCGACGTCGCCCACCTCGGTGTCCGCCCGGCAATCCTTGGTGGCCCAGGCGCAGACGGTGGCCGCCTCGTTCAATAACATCAGCACGCAGCTCGGCCAGGTAAAGACGTCCTTGAATGCGTCGTTGAGCAGCGACGTCACTTCGGCCAACCAGTTGCTGACCCAGATCGCCACGTTGAATTCCCAGATCACCACGGCGCAGGCGGGGGGCGGCAATGCCAACGATCTGGAAGACGAGCGCGAGCAGGATCTTGAAAACCTCTCCCAATTGACCAGCATCACCACCAGCTCCGGCGCCAACGGCGCCGTCAACATCACCATCGGCGGCCAGACGCTGGTGTCGGGCAACAACGTGGATGACACCCTCCAGACCTACGACCCGGGCAATGGCGGATTGCTGGTGCAAACGGCCACGGGCCAGGTGAATCTGACCCTGACCGGCGGTTCGATGCAGGGGACCATTGATGCCCGCGACGGAACCCTGGCCACGTTGCAAACCAACATCAACAGCCTCGCCAACAACCTGATTACCCAGGTCAATAGTATCAATAGCGGCGGCTACGGCCTCACCGGCACCACCGGAAATGATTTTTTCAACGGCACCAATGCCTCCACCATCACGGTCAACCCGACGCTGGTGAACAATCCTTCGTTGATTCAGGCCTCCGCCAGTGCCTCGGACCCCGGGGATAACACCGTGGCCTTGCAGCTCGCGGATTTGGGCACCAGCCCCCAAAGCGGGCTGGATAACGAGACCTTCAACGCTTCCTATGATGCCAGTGTGGCCGCCCTGGGCAGCGCCTTGGGCAATGCCAACAACCAGGTCACCGACCAGACCACCGTCAACACCATGCTCTCCAGTCAGCGCGGCGCCGTCAGCGGCGTGAATGTGGATGAGGAAATGACCAACATGATGACCTACCAGCAGGCCTATGAGGCGTCAGCCCAAATGGTGTCCGCAGTGAACGCCATGTTGAGCGCCACCAATGCCATGGTAACCGCCTCGGCTTGATTTTTATGCGTGTTGCGACCAATGCCTATACGGGGGCGATGTTGAATCAGTTCAGCACGCTGACGGCGCGGCAGGACACGCTGCAGAACGAGGTGTCCTCCGGCCTGAGCGTGCAGGCGCCCTCGGACAACCCCGCAGCGATGGAAAACACGCTGGACGATCTGGCCAGCAGCGCCAGGCAGACGCAATACAGCGCCAACATCACCACGCTCCAGTCGCGCGCCAACTCGATAGACGGCGTCCTGCAATCGCTCCAGAGCGTCACCAGCCAGGCGTCGGAAATCGCCACCAGCGCGGGCAGCGTCACCAGCGCGGGCAGCCCCACCAATTCCCAGTCGAACTTGAATACCTACGCCAACACGGTGAATGGTTTGATCAACCAAGTGGTGGCCGCCGCCAACACCAAGGATCCCGCGACGGGGCAATATCTTTTCGGCGGCACCGCCACCACGACCGCGCCCTTTACGACCACCACGGACGCCTCCGGCAATGTGACGACGGTCACCTACAACGGCAACAGCAACGTGAATCAGACGGAGATCGGCACCAATCTCAAAGTCGCCGTTGGGATTCCCGGCGTGAACAACGGCCCTTCCGGGGCGTGCGGACTGATCACCGACAGCCAGTCCGGTGCGGACTTGATCAACCATCTCATCACCCTGCGCAATAATTTGCAATCGGGTGACACTGCGGCGATTTCAGGGACCGATCTTGCCAGCTTGCAGAAGGACGAGAACAATGTTGCCTATCAGGTGGCTAACAACGGGGTGCAGCAGCAGCAGTTAGCCACGGCCGCCACCTTTGCCGCCAATAATTCCACCACGCTCAACACCCTGATCTCCAATTCTTCCAACGCCGATCTGGCCACGGTCATGGTGCAGTTGACGCAGGCGCAAACGGCCTACCAGGCGGCCCTGGAGAGCGGCTCCAAAATCATGAGCCTCTCCCTGCTGAATTACATGCCGACGTAAGCGCGAACTGCCGGAGCCCGGTAAATCATTGCTTTCCTTAATCCGGAGGCATGCTACTCTGAGTCATGCCTTTTGGTAAATTAGGTCTTTCATCCGTCGTTTTGGACGGGGTCAAGGCGATGGGTTACGTGGATCCGACGCCGATTCAACTCCGGGCCATTCCCCTCGTGCTGGCCGGGCGCGACGTCATTGGCAGCGCGCAAACCGGCACGGGTAAAACTGCGGCGTTTGGCCTGCCCATCCTGTCCAAACTGGAGCGGCATCAGCCCGCTGGGCCGCGGGCCCTGGTACTGGAACCCACCCGCGAACTGGCCTCACAGGTGGAAACGGCCATCCGCGATTACGCGCGGTTCATGGATTTGAAAGTCACGGTGGTTTATGGCGGCGTCGGGTATGGCCGGCAAAACGACGAGCTGAAGGCCGGCGCGGACATCGTGGTGGCCACGCCCGGGCGGCTGCTGGATCACCTCGAGCACAACACCCTGCGCCTGGACAAGGTGCAATTCCTGGTGCTGGACGAAGCCGACCGCATGCTGGACATGGGCTTCCTGCCCGATGTTCGCCGGCTGGTCGAAAAATGTCCGCGCCAGCGCTTCACGGCGCTGTTTTCGGCCACCATTCCGCCGCAGATTGAAACGCTCATCCAGTGGGCCATGCACGACCCGGAAACCATCGAGATTGGCGCCCGGCGCACCCCGGCGGAAACGGTGAAACATGTCATCTATCCGGTTTCCGATTTGCAGAAGACCGACCTGTTGTTGGAGCTCCTCAAGCGGGTCAACTTCGATTCGGTCATTGTTTTTTGCCGCACCAAGCACGGGGCGGACCGGATTGCGCACACGTTGAAGCGCGCCAACCACGCGGTGGCGGTGTTGCATTCCAATCGCACCCAGAAGGAGCGGGAGCAGGCGTTGCACGGCTTTCGCGACGGGCGGTTCGAGGTGCTGGTGGCAACGGACATCGCCGCGCGCGGCCTGGACATTGCGGATGTGAGTCATGTGATCAACTACGATGTGCCGCAGCATCCCGAGGATTATATCCATCGCATTGGGCGCACCGGGCGGGCGGAACACAGCGGCGACGCCTTCACCATCATGACCGCCGAGGACGCCACGCACGTTTTCGCCATTGAGCGGTTCATCAGCCAGAAGATCGAGCGCGTGAAACTGGAGAACTTCGAGTATCGTTACACGGCGTTGTTTGAAGAAGCCAAGGCGCGGCCCGGCGCGCCCGCCGGCGGCTTCCCCGGCAAGGCCCGGGGCGGGCGCATCCACGGCGGCTATCATTTCGCGCCGGGGGGACGGCGGCGGTAAGGCGCGCGGCCCGCGCGCTACCCTTTCAACACCGCCAAGAATTGTTTCATGGCCGGCGAGAGCACGCGGTTCTTTTTGTAGATGGCCGCGATCGGCCGGAAAAACTGGCCGTCTTCAATAGCCACCGCGGCCAGCGTTTGTTTTTGGACTTCCTGGGCGATGGCGCTTTGCGGGACGATCGAAATGCCGGCGTCAATCTCCACCGCGCGCTTGACGGTTTCAACATTGTCAAACTCCATGACATGGTGCACCTCGACGTTGTGGTCCTTGAGAATCCGGTCCAGCGCCTTGCGCGTGGGCGTGTCCGGCTCGAAGCTGATGATCTTCTGATCGGCCAGGGCCTTGAGGCGGATGGATTTATGCTTGGTGAAGGGGTGCTGGGGGTGGCAGATGAGCACCAAGGGCTCCTTGCGCAAGGCCACGGTCTCCAGCTTGGAATCCTTGATGGGGTAGGCGATCAGACCCAAGTCCACCACGTTGCTCATCACATCCTCATAGACTTGGTTTGCCCGCCGGTACTCCACGTGGACGTTCACCGTGGGGTAGCTCACCATGAATTTCTTGATGTACTGCGGCAGGTCGTGCAGGCCGATGGAGTAAATGGTCGCCACGCGGATGGTGCCGGAAATGATGTCCTTCAATTCCTGCAGCCGGCTGTCCAGGGACGCGTAGGACTGGAGGATTTGCTTGCTGTAATCGTACAGAACCTGGCCTTCGCGCGTGAGGCGGAACTGCTTCTTGCTCCGTTCAATCAGCAGCGACTTGAAAATGCGCTCCAGCGAGCTGATTTGCTGGCTGACGGCGGATTGCGTAACACTGTTGATTTGGGCGGCCTTGGTGAAGCTTTCGGTTTCGACTAGGTCGCAAAAAACCTTTAAACTCTCGATTTGCATAAGCCCAGTTAAACAAAACTGAATTCGCTCGTCAACACCCGTTATGCGGTTGACATTTTTTGAACATCGCCGCCCCCGGCCAGTCCAAACTGCCGGCGCGGTAAGATTTGCGGTTATTTTCCAGCCTGATATAATTTAAGCCTGATTTGAAATGACCATATTGCATTACATCCTGATTACGCTGGAAGTGGTTCTGATTTTCAACCTGATCATCGGCGTCCACGAATGGGGCCACTTTCTGGCGGCGCGCTGGCGCGGCCTGAAGGTGGACCGTTTCGCCATCTGGTTTGGCAAGCCGATCTGGAAACGCAAGATCAACGGCGTGGAATACGCGCTGGGCACCATTCCTTTTGGCGGGTATGTCTCGCTGCCGCAAATGGCCGCCATGGAGGCGATCGAAGGCAAGAGCGAGCCCACGGCTGAACCCCTGCCCGCGGTTTCGCCCTTCGATAAAATCATCGTCGCCTTCGCCGGGCCATTGTTCAGTTTCGTGCTGGCGGCCGCCTTCGCGGTGCTGGTCTGGACCGTGGGCAAGCCCAGCAACGACACGGACAATTCCACCATGGTTGGCTGGGTGGATCCCGCCGGCCCCGCCGGCCAGGCCGGCCTGCGCGCGGGCGACACCATCGTGGCCGTGGATGGCCATCTGGTGAAACATTTCCTGCCCAGCGCCTCCCTCAGCGATAGTGTCAAGTGGCGCATTATCACCAGCACCGGCACCAACATCGCCATCAATTTCCTGCGTGACGGCAAACTGGCCACGGTGTTGGTCACCCCGACCAATCCGCCCACCAAATGGTACGAGCGCCGCGCCTTGCGGCAAATTCTCATTGATAATGCCCAGAAAACGGTGATTGGCGACATTGCCAGCAACAGCCCCGCCGCCGCCGCCGGCCTGAAGGACGGGGATGAGATCGTGGCCTTGGACGATCAGAAAATTTACAGTCCCCGGGCCGTGGTGGCCGCCGAGGAGGTGCTGAGCAACCAGCCCAACGGGCGCGTGAAATTCACCGTGCGGCGCGGCAGCGACGAATTCGTCCGCAGCCTGGCCGCCGTCAAGCCGGTGCAGCCCGCCACGGTCGGACCTTCTTTTGGCATTCTCAACTACGAGGCGGACACCAACGTCGCGCTGGTGCATCCGGACCCGCTGTCGCAACTCCAGAGCAGCGCCGGGCAGATTTTCAGCACGCTGGGCGCGCTCTTCGCCCGGCACAGCGAGATTGGCGTGCAGCAGCTCGGCGGTGCGGTCATGATCATCCGCGTCTATAGCAATCTGTTTCAGGATGACGACGGCTGGCGGCGCGTCCTGTGGTTCAGCGTGATTCTCAACGTGAATCTGGCCCTGCTCAATCTGCTGCCGATGCCCGTGCTGGACGGCGGCCACATCATGTTGTCGCTCATCGAAGCCGTCCGCCGCCGCCCCGTCAGCGCCCGGATTTTGGATAAAATCCAATCCGGCTTTGCCGCCCTGCTCATTGTCTTCATGATCTATATCGCCTTCTTTGATACCGGCGACTGGTTGCGCAGCGCCCGGGCCGATCATGACGCGCCCGTGGTGTTTGCCCCGCAAAAGTGATTTTCCATGCGCTACTGCCAATCCCCTTATTTATATCAGCGCCGCCTCACGCGCGAAATCATCATCGGCGATCCCGCGCACGGCGGGCTCGTTCTGGGCGGCCATCATCCGGTCGTTAAACAGTCCATGCTCACATGCGACACCATGGATACGGCGTTGTGCGTAAAACAGACGCTGGAGTTGGTGGCCGTGGGTTGCCAGTTGGTCCGCATTACGGCGCCCACCGTCAAGGACGCGGCCAATCTCCAGCAGATCGTCGCCGAGTTGCGCCGCCAAAGCTGCCAGGTGCCCATTGTCGCCGATATCCATTTCAAGCCCGAGGCCGCCATGGAGGCCGTCAAATGGGTGGAAGTCGTCCGGGTCAATCCCGGCAACTATGCGGATTCCAAGAAGTTCGCCATCAAGGAATACAACGACGAGCAATACGCCGCGGAGTTGCAGCGCATTGAGGACAAGTTTGCCCCGCTGGTGCTGGAGGCCAAGCGGCGCCAGCGCTGCCTGCGCATCGGCACCAACCACGGCTCGCTGAGTGACCGCATCATGAACCGCTATGGCGACACGCCGCTGGGCATGGTCGAAAGCGCCCTCGAATTCGCCCGCATCTGCCGCCAGCACGATTTCCACAACTTCAAGTTCTCCATGAAGTCGTCCAACCCCAAGGTGATGATCGAGTGCTACCGTCTGCTGGTGGCCCGGCTGAACGAACTGGGGCCGGATTGGAATTATCCCATTCATTTGGGGGTGACCGAAGCCGGCGAAGGCGAGGACGGCCGCATCAAATCCGCCATCGGCATTGGCTCGCTGTTGTGCGATGGCCTGGGCGATACCATCCGCGTTTCGCTCACGGAAGATTCGCCGCACGAGATTCCCGTCTGCACCGATTTGCTGGCGCTGGTGCCCCGGCTGACGCACCACGAACCCCTTGGTCTGGATCAGGGGTTTCCCTTTGATCCGTTCCATTTCGAACGGCGCCAAACACCGGAAATCGAGCTCAGCGAAAACGTCCGCTGTGGCGGCGCGCAACTCATCCGCGTGGTGGTCACCCGCGCCACCTGGGATAAGGTCGCGCCCAAAATCCGCCCCCGGGATGACGTGCGGCCCGAGGCGGTCTATGAAGACCTCAACGTCGCGGAAATTGACCCGACCGGGGATTTTGAAATCAACTGCCCCACGCAACTGGTCACGGTCAAAGACGGCGTGCAGCTGCCGGCCATCGCCGCGTTCCGGCTGCTGGCGGCCAAGCTCAAGCGGCTGGGGCGGAATAATCCGATTCTGCTCAAGGACGGCCTCCATTTTGAGGCGACCCCCCTGCCGCCAAACCTCGCGCTGTTGCAGGCGGGCGTGGTCATCGGTTCGCTGCTGGCCGATGGCATTGGCGATGCGATTCTCATTCGGGGCGAGAGTGGCGCGGGCCAGTCGCTGCGACTGGCGTTCAACCTGTTGCAGGCCGCCGGCTGCCGCAGCTTCAAGACGGATTACGTGGCCTGTCCGAGTTGCGGGCGGACCCTGTTCAATCTCCAGACGGTCACGGCGCGCATCAAGGCCCGCACGGAACATCTCAAGGGGGTCAAAATTGCCATCATGGGCTGCATCGTCAACGGCCCCGGCGAAATGGCCGACGCGGATTTTGGCTATGTGGGGGGCGCCCCCAACAAGATCAACCTGTATGTGGGCAAGCAGGCCATCAAGTTCAACATTCCCGAAGCGGAGGCCGTGGACCGCTTGGTGGACCTGATCAAGGAACATGGCAAGTGGGTGGAGCCGGAGCCCCAAGAACCGGCGGCGGCCCACCGTTGAAATTTCACCAGCCGCCAACCAACACAACCAAACTGCTCCTCCGCATCCAATCAACATGAATCAAGAAAACAGTCCCCTGGTGGGCATTCTGATGGGTAGCGATTCCGACTGGCCGGTGATGAAAGCCGCCGCCGAGGCGCTGGCGGAATTCGGTCTGGGCTCCGAAGCCCGGGTCATCTCCGCCCACCGCGATCCCCACGGCTTGGAAGAATACGTGCGCGGCGCCGGCGCGCGCGGGCTCAAGGTGATCATCGCCGGCGCCGGCGGCGCGGCCCATCTGCCCGGCGTCACGGCGGCGTTGACCACCATGCCGGTCATCGGCGTGCCCATCCTGGGCAAGGCGTTCGACGGCTTCGACTCGCTGCTGGCCATTGTGCAGATGCCGCCCGGCGTGCCCGTGGCCACGGTGGCAGTCAATGGCGCCCGCAACGCGGGCATTCTGGCCGTGCAAATGCTGGCCGTGGGCGACGCGCGCTTGCAGGCCGAACTCAAGCAATTCAAGGTCCGCTTGACCGAAGAATCGCGCGCCAAGAACCGGGCGCTCGCGCCGGCGGGACCGGCTTGATGCCGCAGCTGGAGGCGCCATGCAACGGCTGATGGAAGGCGTACACCGGTTTCGCACCGGCGAGTTTGGCAACTACCGGAAGTTGTTCCGCAAGCTGTCGCAGGAGGGACAGAACCCGCACACGTTGTTCATTACGTGTTCGGACTCGCGCGTGCTGGCCGAATTAATCACCCAGAGCCAGCCCGGCGATTTGTTTGTCGTCAAAAACATCGGCAACATCGTGCCCACCGCCGCCGCGCGCGGCGACACGAATTCCACCGCCGCCGCCATTGAATTTGCCGTGGAGGATTTGCGCGTGAGCGACATTGTCATCTGCGGCCATTCGCAATGCGGCGCCATGGCCGCCTTGCTGGCGGAGAAGCCGCCGCGCGCCTCCACGCCGCATTTGAATGACTGGCTGAACCTGGCGGCGCCGGTGCGGGAGACGCTCCATAAGAACTATGCGCACCTGCACGAAACCCAGGCGCGCGAAAACGCCGCGGCGGAAGAAAATGTGCTGTTCGGCCTGGACAATCTGCACAGCTATTCCGGGGTGCAGGAACGGCTGGCTGACGGCACGTTGCGATTGCACGGCTGGTTTTTCAAGATCGCCACCGCCGAGTTGTTCGCCTACGACCCGGAGACGCTCCAGTTTGCGCCGCTGGTGAGCTAGTCCTGGAACTTTCAAACTTGTTGTCAACCGGTCAAGTTTTGCCGGGCCCCAGCCCCTGAGCTAGTCGAAGGAGTTCGCAAAGCGGCTTTTATCCGTGTTCATCCGTGCTATCCGTGGTTGAATCAATTTTGGTCTGAGGCTCCGCGGCCATTGGGTCACCAACCAGCCGGTCGCATGGTTGCGCTCCGGCGAGGGGCCGGGTGGCCACATAATTGGTGCCGACCCCCGTGGCCTTCAGTCATGATGCCGCACCGAGATTGAGTGCCGAATTTTCAAACAACTTGCAACAAATTCGGAACAAATTCGGGAATTTATGTGCTATGTTTCATTGACCCATGATTCAAATGACATCAAAGCCAATGCCAGTTGATGCCGGAACGGCGCCTAGGACAAATGTTCAATGGTTGCCGCCAACGTGGCGTGGTAAACTGCCCCACCCTGATTTAAACAACTAGCCATGAAATCAAAACCTGTTCTCCGCGCCGCGCGCGCTTTCACCCTGATCGAGCTGCTGGTGGTCATCGCCATCATCGCCATTCTGGCCGCCATGCTCTTGCCTGCGCTGTCCAAGGCCAAGCAAAAGGCGCAGCAGTCCTATTGCATGAGCAACATCAAGCAGTTGGGGTTGGCCATGGTCATCTATTTGGGTGACAATAACGATACCTATGCCGGCGCGGCTTCCGCCAACACCTATGGTCCGCATTTGGAGGACTGGATTTATTGGCGGGTGGGAGCCAGCACGCCGACGGTCAACGGAGTGTTAATGACCCTTGACAAGAGCCCGCTAATCAAGGTGCTGGGCACGGGCGGGACCACGAACATGTTCAAGTGCCCCATGGACGTTGATGCGTCCAATCCCACTTGGCGCCAGCGGCT
>Ga0316217_10005886_pt1 | contig 12446 bp, 7 predicted proteins | sample 1anoAmetaG_FD_203633 | JGI IMG/M metagenome (GOLD analysis project Ga0316217, IMG submission 203633) | Freshwater microbial communities from Trout Bog Lake, Wisconsin, USA - 1anoA | ecosystem: Environmental > Aquatic > Freshwater > Lake > Hypolimnion/Profundal zone | place: USA: Wisconsin... | reverse complement strand
AAATGCTACAACTTAGCACAAACTAAGAGAAAATGAGTAAAAACTGTAGGAGTAGAAGCAAAGAAATGCTACAACTTAGCAAAAACTAAGAGAAAATGAATAAAAACTAAGAGAAAATGAGTAAAAACTAAGAGAAAATGAGTAAAAACTGTAGGAGTAGAAGCAAAGAAATGCTACAACTTAGCACAAATTTAGTTAATAACTGAAACAAAGGCTTAATTCTTAACAAAGGTTTACCGAATCTAAATAAATTACTATAAAACATCTTAAAATAATTCAATAGCAGTCGTAAACCATTCGTAGATTATAGTCTTAATTACATCGCTCACTTCAATAAAACAAGCAACTTATAGTCAAAGATTAAAACACTCAGCCTCTTCTAAAATAATCAAAATCACAATTAGAAACTATACAAAAAAAATATCATTAACTTAAGAAATCTCTACATTAGGAGGAAAAAAGAAACCAAAATTTGTAACAAAAATTGACTCAAATGTAGAAAATAAACAAGATTTAAGCATAAGAAATTGCTGAACAACTCAGACGAAAGGAAGAATAAGTTAGAATTCTAAAGCAATAGTCCAAAAGATAATAAGGATATTGGAAGTAGAAATACTAAAAATCTGTCAAATAAACTTAACAGCTGAAAAGGAAAATTGATGAGCTTCAAAAACAGCTAAAATAATAAGATTAGCTGGCTGTAAACATTAAAAGTTTGAAAGATAGGATTCATCAATTGTAGCACTAAAAACTTGAGAAAAAGAGGAAGTAGAAAATCATCGAACTTTATGAACTGCTGAAAGCATTGAAAAGAGTATTGAACGAAAGAGAACTACAAGATTTGCGTCTTAAAATAGGCTTTCTCTTATCCTGATTTACGCTACTCTATATTAAACATTATTTCTTGTATTGCTCATAAATCGAACTTTTGTTAATCAGCATATTTTAATCAATTCACACAATCTCACAGCAGAGTCACATCTCTATTCTTGTCTAGAGTCAGAACTGCCAGCTTTTCATAGTGTTCAAGGGTCGTTAGCAAGCATTCTTCACTAAGTCCTTTTGCTAGCACCCTTTGCTTCAGCAGGTTGTAGTCTAATTTAGTCTCTTACTCCCTGTATTCAAGCATAGCCTTTATAATCGAGTAGGTCCGAGACATGTCATCTGTTATTTCCTTTCTCACCTAATTCTAAGTATCTACACCCTTTTGGCTCTCCTGCATTATTCCTTCGCAAACTTCGATGTCTTACTAACTTATATCGTTTGAAAATCGTAGCCTTGCCTAATTTATGAATGAATTACTCTCGCTTGGCATAGTCTTATAAGTGCTAACAAGTTTCTAGTTGTTATGTATCTCTAACCCTCCTTCATTTTGTCAGAGTAAAAGATACGCTTTTTCACATATTTGGCTATTAGGATACTGCTTAGTTTTTCGCTAAGTTTGGGTTCGAACTATTTCGCCAAAGCGATATAGTTCTTCAAAGTTTTCATACTAAATCCTGCAAAGGATTCTGAAATTTTGCGAGTTTGGTGCACTTTGCCAATGTGGTGAGCTAATTTGATATCTTTTTCATAGTCTGGTGTATCCAAAAGAATGAAAATTAAGTCAAACCTCGACAAAAGAGCTGCCGGAAGATTGATGTTTTTGTGAGGAGTTTAGTTAGGATTATACCTACTGTAGAGAGGGTTGGCAGCAGCTAGCACTGATGTCCTGGCATTCAAAGTGGTGGTCAACCCAGCTTTGGCGATGGAAACAGTCTGTTGCTACATAACTTAATGAATAGCAGTTCGGTCATACTCATTCATTTTATCGAACTAATCGATACAACACACCCCCATATCTGCCAAAACCAACGCCCCAGCCTCAAGACTGACGTCTTTGGTAGTTGGGTCTATTTTTATCGCAGCCGTCAATCCCACATCAGAACTGCCTTTTCCGGTTGTATAAACACCTCTTGGCGCCATATATGAAATGTATTTGAGCAGTTGAGACTTGGCCACTCCAGGATCACCCACCAACATGATGTTGATTTCACCTCTGATCTTCATATTGTCGTTGGTGACTGCAGTCACTCCTCCAGCCATCAGCAACAGAAGTGCCTTTTTGACACACTAGAGGCCATAGATTTCAGGAGCAATGGAACTGGCAAGTTTATCGAATATCTCTTAATCATTAAAAGTCTTTCTGATCTTCTCGATTTCCTGTTTGTCCTATTCAGTGATGTTCATATCTACGTAGCGCTTCTTTTGGTTGAGCACCTTGAAGGCCTACATACAGCTGTCAAACATGATGTCTTGGTCGAAAGCGGGAGATTCTTTCCTTTTCGGCAAGACTACACCTTGGATCTCGATTATGTCGCCTGGATATGCCTTCTTTATGTTGGTTTCAGTCAATATCAGTTTCATGTTGCGAGGGATATTGCCCTGCCTGAGCTGCTCAGGAACCTCTTGGATCTTGATCTCCTGCGAAGGCATGAATCTGGAGTGTTTGGGGAGGAAGGTCAGTTTTCCGCTGACATTGTTCTCCCTACACTTCTTGGATTGGCAAGTGTGCATTGGAGTAAACTTGTCATTCATGATCTCCATATAGTTTTCACAGCCACAGATGTCGCAGGTGAAGGTACCAATGGAGAGCCTTGGTTTGACTTCGTCCGTTTTGATGACTATCCCCTTTACAACCACCAATGACCCTATCATGCTGGAAGTGATTTCGCTTATTGATTTGACGACATTTGGCTTTCTGTGCTTGTAGGTGATGAAGATTGAGTACTTTCTGTTCATCTTGGATGGGATTTTTTAGTTGTCAGCCATCAGGGATTACTACACCTGTCTCATGTTCTATTCGCGCTGTGTCTTCAAAGCATTCTACAGCTCATAACGTACGGTCTTGATAGTCTACTAAATACGTCTTCTTCAGGGTTGATGTTCATATCTCTCTTCGGCATGATCCCTTGGACTATATCGTAGAAGATTTCAATGTATCTCTTGACATTCGACTTGATTTCTTCGACGACCTTCCTTTCCTCCTCTTTGCGGAGTGTCTCCTCGATATCTTCGATGTTGATTTCCATGAGATTGAGCCTCTAGTTGGCCATTTTTTGCTGCATTCATCAAAAGTTACCATCATGATCATGTATTTGTTCCTCCCTAGCCGATCATAGGGCTACTACATCTCAGGCTCCATTTAAGGGTCAGAGTAGTTTATCAAGAAGTTCTTTAAACGCTACTTTATATCATCTGGGCTTAGCCTTTTGCTGCTTTTCCCTATCATTGCCACGCGCAATTTTAATTTATAAATTTGGAGCGGAAAACAAATCAAATCTGCCAAAAGATGCCCAAAAAAATAACTTTCAAAACCTAGGCCAATCTTTCTAATAGCCCCACTCTTCAGCATCTTGGTTAAACAGAAATTTGGTTACAAGAGTTGTGAAATTTTGTCGTCTTATTTATTGTGATATTGTGAGATAGTTTTGATTAATGGAGTCCTCAACAACTTAAGCCACAGCAAAGAAAGAATAACAAAGATAAAACGAAGTGACAGCTTACTCCTAAATTGCGTAGCACTCCAAAAAGAAAATAATCGCCTCCGGAATTCCTGAGCATTTAGCCAATAATAAACTATTGACGAGTGCAATTGGCATCCTCCCCGGTCACTACAATTTCTAAATCTACAAAACTTTGCACAGGATAGAGCTCTTAGCTCAGTAGCTCAATAAAAAACAACTCAAAGTTTCACTGCAGTTTCCTGAGGGATTGATGCTTTTCGCATGTGTTATAAGTGACATTCTGAGATAGTTCTCTTCTGCGGAGATAGAAACAGTGATTATGGCTGATGTCACTTATGGCGCCTGCTGTGTTGATGACCTAGCAAGCTAACAAATGGGCTGTGATCTTCTCGTACATTATGGGCACTCTTGCCTTATTCCCATCACTTAAACTCGGAAAAAAATTTTGTATGTATTCGTCGAAATCCAAATAGACATTGAGCATTTTATAGAAACTGTGGCCTACAACTTCCAAGAGCTGAAGGCAGAAACTCTTTACATTTTAGGCACAATCCAGTTCAATAACTCTTTGTTTTTGGCTAAACAAAGGCTCACCTAAAAAGGCTTCAGAGATATCGTGATTCCACAATAAAAGCCAAGATCAGCCGGAGAAGTCCTAGGCTGCACTTCACCCAAACTGGACTAAAAGCAAGACAAAAGGAACATAGTCGTATTTTTGTGTGATGGAAGGTTCCACATGGAGGCTACCATGATTGCCAACCCCAACTTTGAGTTCTTTCAGTACAATCCTTACAATAGAGAGTTCACTCTGTAAAAATATGCAACTTAAACCATGATCAAGAGAAGAAGCTAATAGCTTTCGAGGGCTGTGAATGGACAAACGAATAGACTCTGTTTTATTTTTGGAGCTCTAGGAAGGCAAGGCAACACTGGAATCTTGGATAGACTCATTAAAAAAGTTGAAGGAGTGTTTTAGTATATGATACTGATTGCTTCGGAAATCAATGTTGAGCTTTTGACTTCTGTGGATGTTGACTTTTTCGTGCAAATCGCATGTCCCAGACTGTCCATCGATTGGTCCTATGGAACACCAAAGCCTCTTTTGACTCCTTACTAACTGTATGCACTAATAGACAAGTATGACTTGAATCAAGGCTATAAAATGGACTACTATTCGTATTCTGGAGGTCCCTGGTCCAACTTCTACGGCAAAGCGCCTCAGAAGCAAAAGGCTGCGAAAAATGAGCCTAAGGTGAAGTTGGAGTTTTAGAGTGAAAAATGATTTGGTGAAATAAAGTTTAGTCAATTAAGTTTCTTTTCAAATAAATATTATGATTTCTGCAGCTTCAAAGTTTCCTCAAATTACTGAGCCGTTTATTGAGTCTATGTTTAGTCATCCCTTTTTCCAGCAAAAATTCTTTGATCTCGTGAATTCTCCAAGCAACATCAAAGCCAATAGCTTCTCCCTCTAAAAAAACGGACAAACATCCTAATTGGTTGAATAAATCACTGAAAGCCTTTTCCAGTCTTTGGTATCTACGCATGAAGAGCTTGGCAGAAAGTTCCAGGAAGAGCTCAAGAATCTTTACCAGTAAATCTAAAAGCTGAAAGATCTCAGCTATCAGAATATCGGCAGAAGTGACTATCTTGCCAGGGACTTTTCAGACGACACCATTTTGGAGGATTAGCACATCTTTGATATGCCTTCTATCCAGAGGACCATTAGCTTCCTCAAAGACAAGGTGAGAGAAATCAGCTAAAATTCAACTGTCATGCTTGAATCAAACGAAGTTTCTAAAGAGCTCAAAGACAAAGAATAATTTTATATCGAGAGACTCTCCAGCTAGTTGACCAAAATGGAGCAAAAACTCACAAACCAACACTAGATGCTGCAGGACCTCATGAATAAAAAGATATAAAAACAGCAGAAGACTATAAACAATATACTGGAAACCCTAAACTAGCTGAGTGGGCTTGAAAAGAAAGATAGGACGGCCGCCACACTTTCGAGCTGCAAAAGTGCAACTAAGTTGAAAAACTTCTTTGGGTTTGCTTGATACAATCATACATCAATTTTATACATATCTTTATCGTGATCACCGTTTCTTCTGTCGAGGTTGGCGTACTGGCACATTTCGTGCATTCGGTCGAACCACAGGGACAGGCAAAGGGAAAGGCATTGGCATAGGTCTCGGCGGTGGTCTAACTTAAGGCACATTGGCGCACATCCCATGGGGACAAGTTGTCCCTCCGCAGCTATAGCAAAACTACTGCCCACATTTGCACGTCATTGTTGAGCAGCCTTCAGCCCTCTCTACCCAGAAATTGCACTTAGGACACTGCTTGTACTTAGCTCCCCGAACGAACTCAATAAAATCTTCATCGTTTTTGTCAAAGCTGTTGTTCACACGATACTAAGCACAGGTCATGCCATAATGGAAGAGACACTTGCACTTGAGGCAGTAGTGTTTTTTGCAGACTGGACATTTGTAGTTATCTAATGCTTCATCGAACTAGAAGGCAGCAGTGCAGCCTGCAGTTGGGCACCATGCGGCTGAGCTGTTTTGCTACATGAACTTGTTGAATGAAAATTTTTAGAACTTTTGCTTCAATTCGGCATCTGCGAATTGATAGATATCGCCAACATCCAAACCTAGTCCACAGCCTTCCATGGGACATTTGATCTCGAGCTCACTTGCTTCTATTTTGGTTTTGAGGTAGGCAGCAATGCATTAGGGATGGAAGATGTGGCTGCATTCGAGAAGCCCGAAATTGTCTCTGTCGATTTCACTAAGACAAATTTGGCATTACCAGCCTTCAGCTTACATTTCCTAAACTTTTTTCTTATTCTCCATACTTTATTGCTCCAAAAACTGTTTAAAAGCCAGCTAGTTCCTACGGTTTTCCTCTTCAATGATTGCCTCACGTTGCCACTTTTAAATGATGTAGTTCGGATTCATCATTGTTTACTCTATGTTTGAGCCCAAAGCTCGAAGAGTCATATCTTTCTTTTAATCTTGATTGAGGATTTTTCTGTAGGTCTCTATTGCGTCAATCACAAGCAGCGATATCCCTTCTTTCTACAGAGCTTTGCTGAAAAACAGTTCTTGAACCATGCTGAAACTTTTCTTTAAATTGTAAATAAATCTGTCATTCAATGGTGTATTGAGTGCGCCCAAAGTATAGCCAAACAGAGTTTGTACAAAGTTGAAAGAGTCTTAGAAGTCAATAACTTTGATAAGTTGCTGGGAACTGAGAACCTTTTCCTAGAAAGACATCCCTTTTAGTTGGCTCTATTTCCTTGCCAATATCATAAAATAATACTTTTATAAAAATGGAGATTCTTGTAATAGGTGGCTTATTCTATTCATATTTGATCCTACAAACACCCATTTTACATAGCCTTAAGTTACAGATAAATATAATTAACAGTAATAAAGCTATGAGTGGGCTGAACGCAATAAATTACATACTGGATAACATCGTCAAAGGGGGAAAGGCCATTCTCAAAGACAGAAGTATTGACAAATAAAAAGTACCGCCTTTTGTTAGCACAAGAGTCCGATCTATCAACCTTTAATCTGTCATTCATGAGGGCAATCAACATTAGCCTGTTCGCAAATTTGGACTTTTTTCACTGCAAAAAGACAAATAGCCCAAAAATATCAAAAAAGATGGATTGGGACCCAATAAGCTTAATATAGATAAATAAAAAGTCGTTAAGCCAAAGCCAAAAAGCCCCGAAGAGGCTAAACATAAGCATAGAAGTAACTAAAAATTGATGAAGGCTTCAGCCATGCAAGGCTAAAAGGAGAAGAGTTGAAAAGCGAAGGCTTTAAGACATCAAGAGTTGAGGAAAGGACCATGGAAAAGTAGAATCATTTTGTCAAACTGGAAGAAGACAACAAGAATAGGATAGTGATTGAGAGGGTGAAGATGAGGGAATCTATGGAAGACGACTAGTTGAGAGCCTAGAAACAAAAGCAGATGCTCAAGCAGTATGAGGAAAAGATGGCAAATGAAATCTTTTAAAAAGAAGTAGATCAATCTTTATTTAGAGGGTTTAAAAGCAGATTGTGAAGTAAAAAGTCTTGAAAGAGCATAGAAAGAGAGGGGAAGATCACAAGTTTTACTTTAATGACGAAGGTGAGGCCATTTTATTCAAGAATACCAAGAGTAGCCTAGCTTCGTATTATCTCCAGCCTGCAACGTTACTATTGCCTTATCTAGGTTTAAACTGGACGATTAAGAAGCCAATATCTAAGACGAAGAAGCCGTGAACACCAAAAAGCCCTATTTATCAAAAAAACATTTCCAAAGTGCCAAAAACATGAATTAGTTCAAAGTGCCTATTCAACACAATGAAAACCAAAGAATAAGATCGGCAAAAGGCTAAGCTTTTGCTTCTTCTGTGCTGAAAACAGTAAACCTGAGCAGAATATCGATGAACCAATCACTTACAGACTTATAAGTTGAATAGTTTATGAAGAGAAATGATTTGTTCAACAACAATCATACTCGGCAAACCACCAGTATTCCCTACCTTTAGACCAAACCTGGAACAGTCTACACATAGCTTTCTACCAACCAAATCGTAACAAACTAGCCTAGTGAAAAGTACTCAGAATCAAAAAAGTCCTCAAACGAGAATTCTCGAGTTCACATACGAAGAAAAAGTCATTTCTAGCCTTTGAGTAATTAAGGAAATCCAATGTATAAAACCTAACGAAAGTTTGATAAAATGCAAAGAAACAACGAAGACGATGATAAAAAAGTTGAAGCAAGAAGCATAAAGACGGCAGAGCAATACAGTAGGCGAGTTGTTTCAAGCGAAAGAAGACCTCAGACTTCAGGCAATAAGGGCAAGATAACGACCGTCAACGAGTAACTAGCAATGGTATTGATCTAATGACCATAGTTTTTATTTATGTACTCCAACAATTTGTTGCAAAAATCAAAAGCAGAATTTATTAGTTTTCTAAGATTGCCTAGATGTCATGAGGTATATGCAATCACCAAAAGTCTTGAGTTCTGTGTTTAGGTTTATAAAGAATTCAAATCATTTTATAAAGTTATACGGGGATATCCCACAGATTTAGCCTCATCTGAGGCTGCTTTCGTATTCTTAGGGTAGCAATCTTGAACAGTTTGACTATCCATTCTAGCAGAGGAAACTTCTATCTTACTTTGCTTATTTTAAACAAGTTAAGCACTTCGTCAATCTCCTTTATACGCTAGCTTTCCTTCTCTAGATTCACATCTAAATCTTTCTACCATTGCTGCAATATCCAATCAATGCTATATACCAAAGCTTGGTTGCCCTAAATCCAATTTCGACTATGAAAGACCAAAAGTCGCACGATTTGGCAAATCACATTTTTGACCTTCAAACAAATGATCCTTTTATTTGGCTGACTATCGTCTTTGAGTTTATTGTCCATTCGGTAGAATTCTTGGTTTCCTAGCAACAGAATCAAGTAAAACTCTCCAAAAGAATCGCGCTGGCTGAGATAATTCAGCAAGAGCCAGCGAGTGATTTCGGAAGAGTTTTTAATGGTATCAATTGAATAGTGCTAGGCTATAATCTCTGAAGCTGTCTTTCTGTGCTCAGGGTCAATGACTAGCATATCTGACAGCACCAAATGAATGAAAGAAAGAATATTTTTGGACCTTCTGCCCCTAGCCTGAAGATCTATGCTCAAATCAGGTGAAGAAATGATCTTTTAGATATCGTTTGGATTGTTTCTTATTTTGGCAATGGAGAGAGGGTCGAAAGGAAGTGTGCTTTCAAACAAGTAGAACAAGTGAATCGCTAAGGACCAAATATCTGCTTTTTCTGAGTATCTGCCAGTTACGAATTAAGGTGAACGGCCCAGCCTATTCCCAATGTTATTGGTAAAGCATCTGTTTTACACCTAAACTAAGCGGGAGAGCCCAAGATCCGCCAGCTTGAATTCACCGTCTTTGAGAAGGATGTTTTAAGGCTTTATATCTCTGTGAATGATTTTTAATTGCTCCAGTTCTCGCAGCGCGTTGAGCATATCAAAGATCATCACAACTAGGAAATTATAGCGCTAGGTGTAAGTTGCCAGTCTTTTGAAAGCAGTTTCTGCGTTTTCCTCACAGAGCTAAAAGACAATTTGAATAGATTACTAAGTCTGAAAATACTAATGCATTTTTGGGAAGTATTTGGATTGCAGCATATTCGAAAGGTACAAATTGGATCTCACTTCGAATTCCACTCTCTGCTTTTACTTTTATTACAATCCGATAGTTCGGATTACCTTTACTGCGAAACGCTGCAGAGATGTTATGTCTTGCACCTATAATACTTCAGCTTGGCAGCCTTTCCCAAGTGTCTTAATCACTTTGAATTTTGAAAAGCTGGATTTCTCATCTTTTTCTTCGATCATCACTAAAAATTACAGAACAGCAAAAGTATTCGTCTTCAATCGCCTTATAATCTACTATAAGCTATCAAACCTTTAATGAAGTTATCGCATAAATTACCTTCAAGGTTCTAGAGTCAAATCAAGTAAAATGTAAAGAAAATATCAAAATGAGCAAATGTCCATCTTGGAACTAACGCTCAAAAGATGGAATCTTTGCAGCTCACGATTTACACCTTTGGAGAGGATTCCCGAATTTTTAGTTTTTTCTTTGATTTCTCGACTCAGCTCCACTATCTGAGAGGCAGCATACTCGTTTTCTTCATCTTTCAGCAACTCTTACTTCAATCTTCCCAGCTCTACAAGCATTCCCCCCTCTATCAGGGTCAGAATCTACTCTTACCGCCCCAACAACACAAACACCATCAACAAATCGATCATGGTCTCAAAAAACCTGAGTCTCTTTGCTTGAGCCAGCATTCTTTAGATGACAGGACAAACCGAAGGCAGAAAGATGTCCTTTTTGGAGAGTTCAATTAGTATTCTGCAAGTCATGATCTTTATTTTTCTGCTGTCACACAAACTGCCTTGCTAAACAATTGACTGCAGCTTGAAGACCACTTTTTACGTTATGATGTGCTGCATTTGCTGTTTTGCACTTTTACGAATCAGCTCATAGACCAACCCAAAAGCGATTTCGCTGACTTCATTCTCCAAAAAGCAGGAATTGAGCACTGATAGCAAGAATTGCTCATTATTGAAGAGCTACAGCGAGCAGAAGGTGGCCAATGTTAGTTTGTACAGTATAGTCAATGCTTTTTTTATGGTTTGTGCTGACCTTTTGGGCGACATAGATTTGATGCAATGCTAGATCATCTAAGTTGTGCAGTATTCCTTTTCGACTAGTACTTCGATCAGCCATAGCCAATGAGGGTGGAACCCAAGTCTCAGCTCCACCTTCTCCACCTATCCAATCTTGACAACCCCATCCAGCACCAAATTGCCAAGATGTGCAACTGCCCCTACAAACTGTGAATTCGCGAATCTGACCAACTCAGCTAGATCCTGTTTGCTGAACTCTGACTGAGGTTTAGAGATGAGTTCATTGAGCTGCTCCTGGTTAAGCTGGCGCAGCATTTCGCTCCTGACCCTCTTCTTTATGGACTGCCTGGCGGTGTTCTGCATTTCTCGGATGAGACAACGCCTGCGGGCGAGAAGTTCCGAATGATTGTCCCCTTTGTGCGAAAACATTGAATTTGAATTATAAATAACTCAAACATGATATACCAATGCGTGCAAATATTAGAGTCAAAACGATGGAAGTTGCTGATCGATCAATACTCATCATCGATTCCGTGTCTCTTAAACTGGGTTAGCCTCAATTTACTGTGATCTTCGGCTCACCTCTGGCCTAGCTATCTCGCTCCAGCAGGCTCACTAGGTCGGTCTCTGTGAGTCGGGTTTTGAGTGTGCCTGACTGGTAGGTCTTGATGAGGGAGTTTTCAATGGCTGTGGCCTTTTCTGGCTTCACTGTCTTCACTTTCATCACTAGCTCAGACACAAGGTACATCTCTCTTTGGCCTCAGAGGTGAGTATCTGAGAAAGGAAGGCCTGCCTCTGCTCTTCCTGCTGTCTAAATCAGAAATGGGGTACAACCTTTGCTCCTCTACCTTAGACTAGTTGTCATAGGTGTCCTGAGGGTTCTCTATAGTGGTCTTATTAATCATTCTTTATAATACTAAGACAAGTAGTAATATCCAAGGCATAAATAGCATAGCCTAAACTAACATCCCAAGCACACTCCCCATCCCGCACAAACCGACAAAAACACTATCCGCCATCAAATCGCATCAGACAGCACTCACCTGCCTCCATTATGGCTGAAGATGTGCTAGTATTGAGGAAGTAGTTTAGCTGGATAGAAGATATAGCTTAGTCGAGATAGAAGGAACTATTGCTATCATGCTCAATCGGCTGACTCGTACTATGATTCGCAGGTCACTTCGTCGATGGGGGTTAGCTGGAACTTCAGAGCGCTCTCGACTCCCTCCAGCAATTTGTCGTACGTTTCGGGTTTCAGCTCTAAGTTAACAAAGATTTACTGAAATCTTGGATGAATTTGCTGGCCGCTTCCTTATAGTTCGATAGATCCTCAATTATGAGGTTTTCGCAGTGCCCCTAATGGATCTAAATCGATAGCACGATGGGTTATTTTTTGGTTGGTTGATGCTGAGTTGGTGTGGTGCCTTAAGTCGAGGGGTGGGGGCGGGTTGGGAGTTAGAATTAGAGGGGCTGAGGGAGTGAGTATTGAGTGGTGATATTGTGATGGTTTTTTTGTCTTTGCAATGCTTAGTACCTCTCCTTCTTCATCTTCTAGAACATCCGCTCGTTGTAGGGCAGCCCTTTCTCCTGGATGATCCTGCGTACCTACCTCTCTACCCGGCCTCTGACCATCCGATCGATCGAGTCTTGCTCCCCCTGCACCTTCTTCCTGCCCTGCCTCTACTTGCCGTGGCTCAGCTGGTGTATTATGGGGTGGAACGTCAGCTCC
>Ga0316217_10005885_pt1 | contig 12446 bp, 7 predicted proteins | sample 1anoAmetaG_FD_203633 | JGI IMG/M metagenome (GOLD analysis project Ga0316217, IMG submission 203633) | Freshwater microbial communities from Trout Bog Lake, Wisconsin, USA - 1anoA | ecosystem: Environmental > Aquatic > Freshwater > Lake > Hypolimnion/Profundal zone | place: USA: Wisconsin... | reverse complement strand
CCGAGATCGGTCTCTTCCACTTCGATGCCGCCCGCCTCGAGGTGCTTGTTGAGGTGGATCTCTTCGGAAGCCATGGATTTGGACTTGACCACCCGGGTCACGCCCTGGGCCTTGGCGAGCGCCAGGATGTACGCCTTCACCTCGGCCGGGTCGCTGCTGCGGAACACCTTGGCGCCTCTCGCCTCGGCGTTCTTCTTGAAGGTCTCCGCCAGTTCGTCCAGGTGGCCGGCGGCCGCGCACTTGACGTCCCTGATCTGTTCCCGGACCGCTTCGAAATCGATGCCCTCGTAGGCCTTGGCCCGGCCCACCCGGTAGGCCTCGGAGAACCGCCCGAGGGCGCCGGTGAGGTTGGGGTTGTTCAGGGCGACGTTGATGGATTCGCGGAATGTGGTTTTCATGCGTTGTCCCCTTCAAGCTCATCGACGAACACGATGACGAGCCGCTCCGGGCCGTGCACGCCGATGGTCAGCACCCGTTCGATGTCGGCGGTGCGGCTGGGTCCGGTGATCATGGAAATGTAGCCGGTCTGGCTGGGATGCAGCTGCTTGAGCACGGTGGGCAGGTCCGCCCACAGGCGGGAGGTGCCCACCAGGGCGACGTGGACCGGCGGCAGGGTCGAGACCAGGCGCTGTTCCACCTGGGCCGCGTCCACCACCAGCGTGCCGGTGGCGGCGACCGCCCAGTCCATCTGGCTGATGCCGACCCGAGCTTCGGCGGCGGCCTGGCGGGTGACATGGAAGCTGAGCCCGGGGGCCGCGAATGCCGAGTCCTTCAGGAAGCTGCCGGCGGCCCAGATCGCGCCCGGTCCGGATTCCCCGACGCCCTGTTCCCGGAGCAGGCCGGCGACGAAATCGAAGGCCTCCCGGCGGGTGGCGACCCGGTGCACTTCCGCGCTGACAGCCTCCGCCCGGGCCTTGAAAGAATCGAAAAGTGAATCCATGGTACTGCCCTCCAAATAAAAGCCAGGGACTTGATCAAAAGTCCCTGGCTTGACTGGGGCTTTACTTGACGACCAGATTAACAAAGGGCGTCACATAAGCCATCAGGAAAACCGCGCAGCCGCCCAGCGCCGCCAGGGCGATGGAGTGGAAGAACACGTAGCGCAGGATGTCGCCTTCGTGGCCATACCACTGGGTGGCGGTCGAGGCCACCACGATGCTCTGGGCGTCGATCATCTTGCCCATCACGCCGCCCACGCTGTTGGCGGAGGCCATCAGGGCCGGCTGCACCCCGACCTGCTGGGCGGTGATCTTCTGCAGACTGCCGAACAGCACGTTGGAGGAGGTGTCCGATCCGGTCAGGGCCACGCCCAGCCAGCCGAGCATGGTGCCGAAGAAGGGATACATCGCCCCGGTGCGGGCGAAGGCCAGGCCCATGGTGGCGTCCAGGCCGGAGTAGCGGGTGAGGAAGCCGATGGCCATCATGGCCGAGATGGTGAGCAGGGAGAACCTGACCTTGACCAGGGTCCGGCCGTAGAGCTTGATCATCTTGCCCAGGCTCAGGCCCGCGAGGATGCCGGACAGGATGGCGGCGATGAAGATGCCGGTCCCGGTCATGGACAGCCAGTTCAGCATGAACACGGCCGGCTCAGGGGTGGGCTTCAGCACCACCGGGGGAACCCGCTGGACCAGCATGTGCAGCCCATGCACCGGGAACTTGAACATGGAGATCTTGTCCAGGTTGGTCTTGATGACCGGGGTGCCCCAGAGGCCGACCAGCACGCTGAGGATCACCCAGGGCATCCAGGCCTTGACGACCTGGCTGGTGGGCTGGCTGACCTTCACGTCGCTGGTGCGGGTCGCGGAATCATGCTCCATGGACCAGATGTTCTTGGGCTTCCACATGAGCAGGAAGCCGATGAGGCAGCCCATGGAAACCACCGAGGCGGCGATGTCCACCAGCCAGGGGCCGTGCATGTTGGACACCAGCAGCTGGGTGAGGGCGAAGCTGCCGCCGGCCACCAGGATGGCGGGCCAGATTTCGCACATGCCCTTGAAGCCGGCGAAGGCCCAGATCAGCCAGAACGGCACCAGCAGGCAGAAGGGGGTCAGGATGCGGCCGACGTTGGCGCTGAGGGTCAGCAGATCGATGCCGGTGACGCCGTTGAGGGCGATGAGCGGAATGCCCAGGGCGCCGAACGCCACCGGGGCGGTGTTGGCGATGAGCGACAGGCCCGAGGCCTGCAGGGGCTTGAAGCCCAGGCCGATGAGGATGGCCGCGGTGACCGCCACCGGGGTGCCGAAGCCGGCCGCGCCCTCGAAGAACGAACCGAAGCAGAAGGCGATCAGCAGGAGCTGGAGGCGCCGGTCCTGGGTGATGGTGGTCAGGCTTTCGGACAGGGTCTTGAACAGCCCGGTCTCCACCGTGAGCACATACATGAAGATGACGTTGATGATGATCCAGCCGATGGGCATGAGCCCGTAGCCGGCGCCGAACACGGCGGTGGACCCGGCGACCGAGGCGGGCATGTGGAAGCCGACCACCGCGGTGAGCAGCGCCGTGGCCAGGCCGAGCAGGGCGGCAATGTGGGCCTTGACCTCGAAGATGGCCAGGGAGCCCAGGAGCACCACCACCGGCAGCGCGGCGATCAGGGTGGACAGCCACCAGTGCCCGGTCGGATCGTAGTTCTGGGCCCAGGGCACGCCCAGGGCCGGGAGCTTCAGGATCACGATGGCGAGGATGGCGACGCAGGCCAGGATCGCGGCCAGCAGCCCGAGGTTGGCGGGCGGCGGGGTGTGGTCCTTGGCGGGAGCCGGGGGCTGGCCGGTCGAAGTCTTCATGGGATCCTCCGTAAAGGTGGGTGGAAAGAAAAGGGGTACAAACGTCACCTGCCTGGCGGGAGAGCTTCCCACCAGCGGAAATGCGAACAGTTTCATAGCTGCGACGGCCAGACGGCCCGGGCAAGGCCGGGCTGTCGGCGGAGTGGCGCGGACGGTAAATCGATGTCAAAAGAGGATGCAGGAGAAAGGATGCGATGACCCGTGGCCGGCGGGAGAAGAAAGTCGGTTAGCGGCTGACTGAGGTCTGTTTGTGGTCGATTTCAAGTCTTGACCGGAAACCTCCGGGCCGGCCGGCGAGCCCGTACGCGCGACTGGCGCCCCGGAGGTCCGGGGCGCCAGTCTGGGTGCGCGGGGAATGGTCTGGCGAGGCTAGGGCTTGGGCGCGGCCGGGGCCGCCGGCACGGCCGGCGCTGCGGGCGCCGGCGCCGCCGCCACGGCGGGCTTGGGCGCGGGCGACTTCGGGATCAGGCCGGTGAAGACATAGCACTCGAGCATGGCGATGATGCCGATGACCGCGGCGCCGGCGATGGAGTGCCAGAACACCCTGCGGAAGATCGGGCCCATGGCGTGGGCGCGCTCCTTCGGGTCGTCGTAGCAGGCGGCGCAGGCCACCATGATGGACTGCGGGTCGATCATCTTGCCCATGACGCCGCCGGTGGAGTTGGTGGCCACCACCAGCACTTCATTGATGTGCAGCTGCTGGGCGGTGATCCGCTGCAGGCTGCCGAACAAGGCGTTGGCGGCGGTGTCGGAGCCGGTGAGGAAGACGCCCAGCCAGCCAAGGAACGCCGCGAAGAACGGATACATGAAGCCGGCGCTGGTGAAGGCCAGGCCGATGACGGCGTCGGTGCCGGCATAGCGGGTGAGGTAGCCCAGACCGAGCACCTGGCTGATGACGAGGACGGGATTCTTCATGCGCTTGAGGGTCCGGCCGGTGGCCTCAGCCCACTGGCTCCCGCTCAGCTTGAGCACCAGGCCGGAAAGGACGGCGGACACGAACACGCCGGTGCCGGCCGCGGAGATCCAGTTGATGACGAACCGGGCGGCTTCGGGTTTGGCGGTCGCCGGGGCCACCGGCGGGGTGCGCTGGACCATCATGTGCAGGGCGGGCATGTCCCAGAAGGGCAGGGACAGCGTGCCGCCGAACTTGGTGCCCAGGAAGGTGGTGTCGAACTTCACGCCGGAGAACAGATTGTTGAGGACGGTCTTGAACGAGGGCATGCCCCAGACGGCGCAGCAGGCGATGAGGATGCCCCAGGGCAGCCAGGCGTAGACGGTCTGGCCGACGGTGTACTTGTACTTCCAGGTGGAGAGGTCGATGGTTTCGCTGGTCTTGCCGGCGACTCGCTCGTGCTTGAGCAGGAAGCGGGTCTTGGGGTGCCAGATGAAGCTGAGGAAGAGGGCGGTGCAGATGACCGAGAAGACGCCCGAGACCACGTCGGTCATCAGGTGGGTGGGGGCGAAGCCCGAGGAGAACCACTGCATGACCGCGAAGGAGCCGCCCGACACCAGCGCGGCGGGCCAGACTTCCCAGACTTCCTTCCAGGTCCCGCCTTCCATCTTCACGAAGGCCGCGATCAGCCAGAAGGGCACGAGGATGGAGACGAACGGCAGCTGGCGCCCGGCCATGGCGGAGACGGTGAGCTGGTCCAGGCCGCTCACGGCCGCCAGGGTGACGATCGGGGTGCCGATGGCGCCCCAGGCCACCGGGGCGGTGTTGGCCAGCAGGTTGAGCACGGCGGACTGGAACGGCTTGAAGCCCAGTCCCACCATGACCGCGCCGGCGATGGCGACCGGGGTGCCGAAGCCGGAGGTGCCTTCGATGATGGCGCCGAAGGAGAAGGCGATCAGCAGCACCTGCAGCCGGCGGTCGAAGGAGATGTGGATGATCGACTCCTTGACGATCTCGAACTGGCCGGTGATGACCGTCATCGTGTAGAGCAGCATCGCCGACAGGACGATCCAGATGATCCCCAGGAGGCCTGACAGGGTGCCGTAGCAGAAGGCCGATATGGCGGCGGCCACCGGCATGCCGAAGGCGATGCAGCTGACAATGAACGCCGCGAGGACTCCATAGAACGCAGCATACGGCGCCGAGATGCCGTAGTGCTTCTTGCCGTCCCGGTCCCGGTGCGGGTGGATGGCGACGAAGTAGAGGAGTGTCCCGATGGGCACCACGGCCACCAGGGTGGACCAGAATCCGTTGCCGAAGGGATTGTAGTTCTGGAAATACATGCTTCCTCCCAAGAGATGTAGCCTGATCTCCTAACGTGTTGCGAACTGGAGCGGTGCAAAGATGCGCACGCGCGGCCGACCATCCATCCAGACGGGCAGCCGTGGGGAACCAGGCCCATAGCTGCCTGGCAGGACGAGGATCCACGATCACCGTGCCCATGCGCGGGAGGACCCTATGGCAAGTTGTTTGGAATATCTGGAATGATTCTTTCCCTCATGCAAATCGATGTCAACGAATTTACATACAAGAATACAAATAGTTTTTGAGCGTTCAGGTCCCTGCACTCCGGCCGTGGCCGCTTGGGAAAACCAATCGATGCGCTCGCTGTTTTTCCCCTAAGCGCAAGCGAGCGCAGGCCCGGGTTGAACGCCTGAGGAGGGGGCTTTTCTCGGCCCGGCACGAATGACCATCAAGCGAACAGTATTGCTCCTAGCGGCATCCCATCCCGAGCCGGATGAGCCGGCACACCCTGGCCGCCGCCGCCTCGATGAGGGCCGGACCCTGGCTGATGCAGGCTTCCAGGGCCATGGGCTGGGGCACGATGCTGGCGATGGCGTCGATCCCGTGGCTCAGCACCTCCTCGGCGCCTTCCCCGAGCCCGCCGGACAGGCATACCACCGGCACCCCGTGACGCCGCGCGACCGCGGCGACCCCCACCGGGGCCTTGCCCATGGCGGTCTGGGCATCGGTGCGCCCCTCGCCGGTGATCACCAGGTCGGCGCCGGCCACCATGGCTTCGAAGCCGGTGGCCTCCAGGACAATCTCCACCCCCGGGCGCAGCCGCGCCGGGGTGAACCATAACAGCCCGGCTCCCAGTCCGCCGGCCGCTCCGGCGCCCGGCAGCCCGGCCACTTCGCGGCCCGTGCAGCGGGTGGCCACCCGGGCGAAGCGCTCCAGGGCCCGGTCCAGTTCCTGCACCATGTCCGGGGTGGCCCCCTTCTGCGGGCCGTAGATCGCCGAAGCGCCCCGCGGTCCGGTCAGCGGGTTGTCCACGTCGCAGGCCACCATGATCTCGGTGGCGAGCAGGCGCGGGTCGAGCCCGGACAGGTCGATCCGTTCCAGCCGCGCCAGGGCCGCCCCGCCTTCGGCCAGCGGCTGCTCCCGGTCATCGAGGAAGCGCGCGCCCAGGGCCCGGGCGAACCCGGTGCCGCCGTCGTTGGTGGCGCTGCCGCCGATGCCGATGACCAGCTTGCGCAGCCCGGCGTCGAGCGCCGCCCGCACCAGCCAGCCGGTGCCGGCGGTGGAGGTCAGGCGGGGATCGCGCCGGTCCCTGGGCACCAGCGGCAGGCCGGAGGCCGCGGCCATCTCGATGACCGCGGTCTGCCCGTCGCCGAGCACCCCCCACAGCGCGTCCACCGGTTCGCCCAGCGGCCCGGGCACCTGGGCGTGCTCCAGCCGCCCGCCGGTGGCGGCGGCCAGGGCTTCCACCGTGCCCTCGCCGCCGTCGGCGATGGGGACCTTCTGCACCACCGCGTCCGGGAACACGGCGAGGATGCCGCGTTCGATGGCCTGGGCCACGCCGAGGGCAGAGACGCTGCCCTTGTATGAATCTGGCGCCACGATGATGCGCATGGTCTCCCCCTTCAGGTGGTGCGCGGCCTCAGGGAACCAGGCCGGGGAACAGGAACGCGTAGCCCCAGGACATGAGACCGACGAGGATCAGGAACGGGATAGTGTACTTGATCGTCTGGCGCATGATCAGGCCTTCCTTGCCGGCCAGGCCCACCGCGGTGGCGGCGATGACGATGCTCTGGGGCGAGATCATCTTGCCCGCGACGCTGCCGGCGTTGCCGGCGGAGGCCATGAGGATCTCCGACAGCCCCATGCCCTGGGCGGTCAGCTTCTGCAGGTTGCCGAACAGCGCGTTGGCGGAGGTGTTGCTGCCGGTGAGGAACACGCCGATGGTGCCGAAGATCGGAGCCAGGGCCGGATAGATCTGCCGGCTGACCACCGAGATGATGCTGTTGGCCAGGACCGCGACCATGGAGATCTGCTTGGCGCCCAGGACGCCCCAGACCGCGAGCTTGGTCTTGGGATCGATGATCGGCAGGCCCATGTTCATCACTTCCGAGATGGAGAGGATGCAGGCCACGGCGATGAAGGACGGGATCATCTGCTTGAAGGTCTTGCCGAACTGCTGGCCGAAGGTGCCGAACCGGATGCCCAGGAACGGGCAGGCGATCAGGCCGGAGATCAGCATGACGCTGCCGGGGGTCTGCAGCCAGGCGAAGGAATAGAGCTTGCCGGGGTTGTAGATCTGGGTCTTGTACAGGGCCCAGTGCCAGCCTTCGGCGACGCCGCTGAACTGGTTCTTGGTCGAAGGCAGGTTCACGGCGATGACCAGGACCGCCAGGAGGAGGTAGGGCAGCCAGGACAGGAACAGCTCCTTGGGGTTGAACGCCTTGGGCTTGGAATCGGCGACGCCGTCGCCTTCGAACAGCCAGGGTTCCACCTGCTTCTGGAACTTCAGGTAGACGGCGGTGGCGCAGAGGCAGACCAAGGCGGCGAGGATGGCGGCCAGTTCGGCGCCGAGGAAGTTGGAGACCAGGAACTCGGTGAGGGAGAAGCTGAGGCCCGCGACCAGGATGGTGCCGATGGAGCCCTTCATGCCCTTGATCCTGGACATGGCAAAGACGGTGGCGAAGGCCATGAGGAAGGCCATGGGCGCCATGAGCCGCCCGGTCATCTGGGAGAGTCGCATCAGGTCGAGGCCGGTGGTCTTGGCCAGGGTGACGGTGGGGATGGCCAGGGAGCCGAACGGCACCGGGCCGGTGTTGGCCACCAGGCAGACCAGGGCCGCCATCATCGGGTTGTAGCCCAGGCCCACCAGGATGCTGGCGGGGATGGCCACCGGCGCGCCGAAGCCGCAGATGCCCTCCAGGAAGGCGCCGAAGGCGAACGCGATCAGCAGCGCCTGGGCGCGCCGGTCGATGGTCAGGTTGGCCATGGCCCCCTGCATCTTGTCCATCCAGCCGGTGACCTTCAGGGTGTTGTAGACCACCAGGGCGCCGAACGGGATGTACATGATCGGGAAGATGCCGGTCAGCCCGCCCTGCAGGGCCGCCAGCAGGGTCAACTGGGCCGGGAAGCCGAAGAAGAAGATGGCCGCGAGCACGGTCACCGCCCAGGCCACCATGGCGACCTTGTAGGCCGGTTTCATCAGCAGCGGGATGCCGATCAAGAGGACAAAGAGCGGAAGAGAAGCCACGAGAGCTCCAGGCACCATTTTTCCCTCCATTTGAGTTTTCTAAACAGTATCAGAGGGTGCTGCTATAGTTACCGACCAAGTTCAGATTAATGGCACAGCGGTGGCCGGTCGGTCGCCCTTTTGGGGAGGTTCGCCCATGTTGCGCGCGGTGGTGGTGGATGATGAGCTGCTCGCCAGGGAGGAACTGGAGGCGCTGCTGGTCGAAACGGGCGAGATCACCGTGGTCGGCACCTGCGCCAACGCCATCCAGGCCATCCGCACCATCAAGACCACCCGGCCCGACGTGGTCTTCCTGGACATCCAGATGCCCAAGGTGGACGGCCTCAAAATGCTGAGCATGATCGACGCGGAGGTCATGCCCTGCGTGGTCTTCGTTACGGCTTATGATGAATATGCCATACAGGCTTTCGAGAAGAACGCCATCGACTACCTGCTCAAGCCGGTCCAGGCGGAGCGCCTGGCCCGGTCCATCGTGCGGCTCAAGCGGTTCCTGGGCGAAGGGCGGACCCCCCGCTACGACAGCCCGCCCATCGAGCGGATCCCCTGCATGGGCTCCCAGAGCATCAAGCTGATCGACACCTCGGACGTGGAGTTCGTCCGTTCCTCCGAGATGGGCGTCCATGTGGTGACTTCCAAGGGGGAGTTCCTCACCGAACTCACCCTCACCGTCCTGGAGGCCAAGACCAAGCACCTGGTGCGCTGCCACAAGCAGTTCCTGGTCAACATCCGGCAGATCGACGAGATCATCCGCCAGGACCCGTCCACGGCGCTGCTCAAGACCCGCTCCGGCAAGCAGGTCCCGGTCAGCCGCCGGTTCCTGGTCCACCTCAAGGAGCTGCTGGGAATCTAGACTCGAAGCCCGGGCATGGAGTGCGGTCCCCACTGAGTCAAACTAACGTGTCGCGGCCTCCAGCATGAACAGGTAGCTGCGGTAGATGTGGCCGGTGGCGCGGGTGACGCCCACCTCGCAGGTGCGGCTGCTGGAGAAGTGGCCGTCATGCTCGCGGCTGCAGACTTCCCTGGCCTCGTGGCGGGTGGCGCTTTCGGTGAGCTCCGGGAAGAGGAAACCGCGGTCGCCGGCGAAGCCGCAGCAGCCGGCGTCCCGGGGGATCACCACTTCGTCGGCGCAGGCCTGGGCGATGGCCTCCAGCTTGGGGGTGAGGTTCATCTTGGTGAGCGAGCAAACCGGGTGCAGGACGACCGAGCCGAGCTTGCGCTTCACGGTCAGCCTGGGCAACAGGGTGTCGTGGGCGAAGGCCACCGAGTCCAGGATCCGGATGCGGTCGAAGCGGGCCTGGTTCTCGGCGGTCAGGTAGGGGCGGCAGCCCTTCAGGCCGTAGGTGCAGGGCGAGGTGTCCACCACCACCGGCAGCTGGCCTTCGCGGCTCCAGCGCCAGAACCGCTCGATGGCGGTGTTGACGGTGTGGGCGTGGGCCTCGGCGTAGCCCTTGGAGGAGAACGGGACGCCGCAGCAGACGCCCTGGGGGTCGTCGGGGATGTGCAGGCCCACCCCGGCCCGCTGGGCCAGGGCCACCAGCACGTCGGGCAGGCTCATGGCGTCGGGCTCCCCGGGCAGGGCGCCCATCAGCCGGGAGATGCAGGCGGGGAAGTAGATGGCCTGGGCCCCTTCGGGGCTGGTCCGCGGCAGCCTGGCCTTGGCCGGCCGGGGCATCTCCCTGCTCCACTGGTGGGTGGCCTGGCCCGCGGCGGCCCGCAGCAGGCGGGTGATGCCGATCATGGGGCCGGGGCCGAACAGGCTCTGCACCAGGTGGCCGGAACGCAGGCCCATGCGCACCAGCGGCTCGATCACGGCGAAATGGCGGGCCAGCTTGAGCGCCACGGCATTGGCCCGGGCGGAATGGCCGGTGCGGCGCAGGCGCTTGATGAGGGCGCCGGTGTCGATGGAGACCGGGCAGGCGGTGGCGCACAGGCCGTCGGCGGCGCAGGTGTCCACGCCCATGTACTGGTAGGCGTCCTGCAGGGACTGCTTCAGCCCGTCGTCCTCGCCGGTGAGGCCCAGCCGGGTCACCTCGCGCCGCACCACGATGCGCTGGCGCGGGGTGAGGGTCAGCTCGCGGCTGGGGCACTTGGGCTCGCAATAGCCGCACTCGATGCACTTGTCGACTTCCTCCTCCACCGCGGGCATGGCCTTGAGGTTGGCCAGGTGGGCGCGGGGATCGGGGTTGAGGATGACGCCGGGGTTGAGCAGGCAGGGGGGATCCACCAGGGCCTTGAGCCTGGCCATGACCGCCTTGCCTTCAGGACCCCACTCGGCCTCCACGAACGGGGCCATGTTGCGGCCGGTGCCGTGCTCGGCCTTGAGCGCCCCGCCGTACTCGTGCACCACCAGCGGCACCAGTTCATCGATGAAGCGGGCGTACTTGTCCACGGCCGCCTGGTCGTTGAAGGACTGGGTGATGACGAAGTGCAGGTTGCCGTCCTTGGCGTGGCCGAACAGGATGGCCTCGGGGTAGTCGTGCTTCTTGAACAGGCGGGTGAGCGCCACCGCCGCGTCGGCCAGATGCTCGATGGGAAAGGCCACGTCCTCGATGATGACGGTGGTGCCCCGGGCCCGCACGGAACCCACGGAGGGGAAGGTGCCGGCGCGGATCTTCCAGTAGAGCGCCTGCTGCACCGGGTCGTGGGTGAACGTCGCGGGCTCCAGCAGGGTCAGGGCCGCGCAGGCTTCCAGCGCCCGGCGCTCCAGGTCCAGGCGCATGGATTCCTCGGTGCCCTGGAATTCCACCAGCAGCGCCGCGGCGCCTTCGGGCAGGTCCTTGATGTCGGGGGGGATGCCCGGCTGGTCCTGGACCGAGCGCAGGGAGGCGCGATCGAGCATCTCCAGGGCGGCCGCGCCGGCGTCCCGCAGCGGCACGATGGCCGCGCAGGCGGCGTGGATATCCGGGAACAGCAGGAATCCGGTGACCTTCACCGGCAGGTCCGGCACCGTGCGCAGCACCGCCTCGGCGATGAACGCGAGGGTGCCTTCGGATCCGACCAGCAGGTTGCGGAAGATGTCCACCGGCCGGGCGTAGTCCATGAACGCGTTGAGGGAGTAGCCGGTGGTGTTCTTCATCCGGTACTTGGCGCGGATCCGGGCGGACAGGGCGGGGCTGCCCTCGATCTCCGCCTTCAGGTCCAGCAGGCCCTGGGCCAGGGCCGGCTCCTCCCGGCGGAAACGCTCGTCGGCATCCGCGGCGGCGGTGTCGATGACGGTGCCCGAGGGCAGCACGAAGGTGAGCGAGTCCAGGGTGTGGTAGGCGTTCTGGACCACCCCGCAGCACATGCCGCTGGAGTTGTTGGAGAGGATGCCGCCCACGGTGCAGGTGGCGATGGAGGCCGGGTCGGGCCCCATCTTGGAGCGGAACGGGCGCAGGGCCAGGTTGACGTGGGCCCCGATCACCCCGGGCTGGACCTTGATCCGGGCGCCGCCTTCCAGCACCTCGATGGTCCGCCAGTGGCGGGCCACCTCCACCAGGATGCCGTCGCTGATGGCCTGGCCGGAGAGGCTGGTGCCGGCCGCCCGGAAGGTCATGGGCAGTCCGGACTGCCGGCTGAACTTGAACAGGGCCTGGACTTCGGCCACGCTCTGGGCGAACACCACGGCCTTGGGGATGAGCCGGTAGAACCCGGCGTCGGCCGCGAACGCGACCCGTTCCACCGGCCGGTCCAGGACCCGCCCGGGTCCGACGATGGCGGCAAGGGATTGGCGGAGGGCGGTTGCTTCGGTCATCAGCTCAACACTCCTGCCGGCGTCCGGCGGTTCGGGGGCGGTTTGGGGTCGAAATCCCCGGTCGACCGGGTTGCGGTGGGATGATCTTGACCCGGCAGGGGATCGCGGTCCAGCGCGAACCGTTGCCGGCCTTCCGCAAATAAATCGCTCCCTCCCCTTGACGGCCGGGCCCCCGGGGATGCAACTTGGGTGCGTTCTTTTCTTGAGAATCGCAAAAGACGCCGCCTTTTTCCGATCCGGACCACAAAGCTACAGGAGCAGCCGAGGTTTCCATGGCCCAACCCAGGGCGCCCACGGGCGCGAGCCCCCAGGTTCAACCTGGACCTGCAGGCCTGACGCAGATGCCGGGGCTGGACGGGCCGCCGCTGGAAAACCCGGCCTTCCAGGCCATCCTGGAACGGCGGGAGGCGCTGGAACAGGTGTTCCTGCACGATCTCCTGAACATGGTCGGGGGGCTGGAGGACATCGCCTGCCTGCTGCGGGACCGGC
>Ga0316217_10005884_pt1 | contig 12450 bp, 11 predicted proteins | sample 1anoAmetaG_FD_203633 | JGI IMG/M metagenome (GOLD analysis project Ga0316217, IMG submission 203633) | Freshwater microbial communities from Trout Bog Lake, Wisconsin, USA - 1anoA | ecosystem: Environmental > Aquatic > Freshwater > Lake > Hypolimnion/Profundal zone | place: USA: Wisconsin... | reverse complement strand
AAAGTTTAACGAATTCCGGAAAAAGTTAACCCACACCCAGATGTACACTTTTCTTCAGCATAGACACCCAACCAAAAATCTCAAACGTAGCCACAGGCAGACATCAGGCGCAGCGAAATGCAGGCCTTCTTCTCGTGGGTGGGGGTGCTACACACCATCTGGGCCAACAAGAGCAACAAAGTTCATGCGACCAACATCGGCACAGGCTTCTTGGTGTCTCCCCACCTCATCATGACCTGCACGCACAATCTCTACACCAACAGGCTGTTGAGGTACGGGGATTACTTCTAATTCGTCCCTGGCATAAAATAGGGATAGAAACCATCCGACAGCAACATCCTCAGAGCCAAAATCGTGCCCGCCGCACTCAGGAACGACCTCTCCAACGTAATGTTCGAAATATAGCCAAACTAGTAAGAGCTCTGCCTGCTTTATGTTTAAAAACCCATCTTTTTGCCCCCAGATGCCCAGTTTCCCAAAATCGGCAATCTGGAACAAATGAAGTTCGACTACGAAAACGACAAACTCACGGTCGCAGGCTACCCCAGCATGTACTTCTAAAGCCTCAAATTCCGCTAGAACAAGACGATCAAACTTATCGCCAATTCAGGCAAATTATTCAGCCTCAAGAACGGCTAAACCGAACATCCCGTTCAGCATGACAGCCAGAAGAAGTTTATGATCCACTATAACATCAAAACATCTGTGGGCGTGAGTGGCAGTCCGGTCTTCGCAACCAACAAGTACAATGAGATAGTCGTAGTTGGCATCCACACCCACAGCGGCCGGTTTCCTGGCAAGGCCAAGTAAAAACCCGGATTCAACTCTGGCCTCTACTTTACTGATTAGATACTGGAAAGGATTAGGCACATAGAGAAGTGCTTCACTGATGATATTCTGGTGAAGATTAGATAGGCCAAGGCAGAATCCAAGGAAAGATCTGTAGAATATCAGAAAATCAAATTTTATGAAGATTGCAAAAAAAATGAAGAGTAGATCAAATACCAGCTGCACGATAGGGTTAAATCTGAGAACCACTAAGTTCTCGCGGGTTTAGCTCCTAAAGCATCATCTAAAGGTGATGAAAATAAGGACGACCTGGCCAAAAATTAAGAATTGCCGGTTATCGATTAAATCCCCTTTTGCTAATAAGCAGAGGATTTATCATAAAACTAAGTAATTGGTAACATCCTCGCTGACTTGAAAGAATATCCTAAGGAGGACAACCCAAAACAGTAGCCAAAAGGCAGACCTCGTTCAAAATCACTCAATAAATAAGAAAAAATTTTACCTGAGTAACTTCAATTCAAGGAAGATAACAATGAGCTCTACTCCAACAAATCCGCGCTTAGTTTGAGCGGGTTCGAGGAGGAGCTTTACTAGAACCTTTCCTGGATCTCAAAAACCTAGTATGAGTGGTTGGTGGAACTTTAGGACTTCAGCTATTACTAAAGATATTAACCTTTGTCTGGAGCTGACTCGAATGATGAGAAATATCAACTGCAGTCTGATCATACAACTAATTTAAGACAAAGTAGTTTTCTTAGTTTTATTTGAATCACTAATCCCTATAAAAACCAACCAAACCACAGCCGAATGTTCACTATTTCCCTCAATACATCGCATCCTGGCTATTATATTATTTACTCTTGTTTGCGGCTGTTAACCTGCCTATACTATTACTGCCTTTACCTATATTACTTTAGATATTGATATTAATGAGTTCAGGCCTCCGGTCGCCTAAAAATAACCAGCTGCACACCCATAGCGAATTCGTATGCAATATCTGCTACATGCACTTCAACAAATCCTCCAGAATTCCCCTCATCATCTGCTAGAGTAAGCATCAGATGTGTTCCTATTGCCTCCTAGCTATCCGCAAAAGCAGAAAATGTCCCATCTGCCGCAGCTATCTGGATTTCTAGAACATAAAAGTAAACAAGTAGCTGGCGCGCAAACTGACCAACGACCCCAGCTAACCCAACGTAAGGCGTGAAATTTTATAATAATCTAATTTTTACATTTCGCCACCCTCCTCAGAGTCAGACTAAATCCAAATCAACGAAGAGATCTTCTTAGAGATGCAGGAAGGACAGCCAGTAGACGTGCAGTCTATGATAGAAGACACCGAAAAGAAACGCAAAATTATGTACACTGTCACCATCTTCTTCGTCCTCCCCTTCTTCATACTTGACTTCTATTTCGGGTTCATAGATGCCTCGCAGCCCCACTGCAGTGTAGGTAAGAAGCTGTTCGATCTCATCAATCTGCGCTCTTGGTTCATCATAATCAGCAGCCTCTAGGCCTTGTACCTGGTGATCTTTCTGGTCGCCCTTGTCAACCACAAATGCAGAAGACGATAAGTCGATGCTCTATACCTGAGCACCCTTGAGGAGATCTACAGTTTAGGCATAATGGTGAAAGCACTGATTTGCTGTGTCGTGGAGTTGTTCCTTTTTTTCGGAGTCATCATCAGCGGCTGCAGTGGACAAATCTACGGTTATGGAGTTGTGCTGGCAGTGATACATATGATAAAGGTGGTGAGTATTACTATGGGAATCATTAGAAATGCATGCTGCTGAGTGATTACTAACTTATTCGTTTACTTCAATAGCCGCTATTTAACCACTCAGCTCGATAATCAAGCCAATTGATTGAATCTAAAAAGCAATCTGCCTTATATGTGACTCCTTGTCGCCAAATGATAGCATCAACTAATTGTCTGCGATTCTCGCTCAATTTTGTTACAACTTCAAAAATACCTACCGACGGCTTTTGTTTTTTATTTGCACAAAGATAGATAGATTGGGATGTGTTAATTGAAGTGCTGGGATGGGGTGGGAGTGCGTTAGGAGGTGCGGGTATATGGATATTTGAATGTTCCACTTAAACACGTAAATTGGATATAAATCAGGTTATAATAACATGAAGTACATCAAAAGATAAGACGCTGTCTATTGGTCCATCCTCGTCGCCATCATTCTCCTCCTCTACTTCGTCTTCAGCGACGGCCAGTTCTCCCTAATCTTCACCCTCGCAGGCACAGTCCAGACATTCGGCTTCGCCCTCATAGTCCTCAAAATACGCAAGAGCCGATCAGTCACCGGCCTCTCTCGCTAAACCTTCATCTGCTACACCGTCATCTTCGGAGTCCGATTCATCCTCTTCCTCTTCTTCAGGGTAACTCTGCTGCTAGCTAGGGATATCTCCCCAACGACACAACCGGCAATCTCATATTCAAAATACAATAGTTCTTTGCCACACTCCTTTCTGGATACATCTTGTACCTCATCATGGTCCAGTTCAAAACCAGCTACAACCAGGATCTGGACACAATCAAGTCCTACTATCTGATTGTCTTGGCCGCAGTCTTAGCACTCCTCTTCCACTCCTCACTCAACAAATCTTTCATCGGAGACTACACCTGGGCCTTCACCCAATATCTTGAAACCTTTGCCATTTTCAGTCAGTTCGTTCTCTTCAGAAACAAGGTACCTTATGCTAGATTTAGAAAGGAGATATAGAATCATACACTTCGCACTTCGTAGCAGCACAAGCCATCTCCCGTGTCCTATTCATCATCTTTTGGATATTCACCTACGCCGAGCTCAACACTGATACTGCCATGAGTCTGCTGTCCTAGTATGTTGGCTACTGGTTCATGCTTTCGCAGATCATCCACCTGCTTATAATGGCCGATTTCATGTACTACTACATCAAGGCCATGCTTCACGGGTCAGGTACCATCCAGCTGCCCACCCACATCTGACCCAGTCTGTGATCATTCCTAAAATCATATAGTTCAACAAAAATAGTTAATCATTAGATCAGCTGCGCTTTTTCTTCTTGATCTTGATCTCAAAAGGGTTCACTAATAGCCCTAGACCGTCGATGTTGGATGTATTCAGTGATTTTGATTCACTTGCTGTGGTGTTAAGATCATTCTAGTGCAGTTCTGGCTTCAAAGCGGGTTCATTTTTGTTTTGATAGAATGAAAGCATCTCTGTTTGGTTCATAGCCAGGTTTTTATTGGATTGGAGTTGTCTGAACCCTTACGTGGTAGTCTTTATTCTTATGTCCTTTATCTGAGCACTTTTGCTAAGTTTTTCTTGGATTTTAGGGTACTGCGTTTCCAATTTATCTCTGGAAAACTCTCGCTTGTAATAATTTTTGGCTAGGTTCTTGTAAAATTGGACTCTAGTTTTTCTAAAATTGCTGAGATACTCGTCCATTTCCTGCTTCTCTTTCAAATCACGAAGATAGCTATTTTACTTTTTGTTGGTCTTAGCTGAATTCAAGAGTTGAGGCGTCGCATCCCCAGCAGTTCTATAATTTTCTTTCTCATTAAACCTTCTGGGAGAGCTGGCAGCAGTTTTGAAATGCATAATCGCCCTTCTTTTATAGTTTTCTATCCTGCATTAGTTGATACTTACTCTAGGGGCAGGTTGGACTTGTATGAGTTTCTGATCTACCATTCCTAAATGTAAGACTTCAGCAGATTCTACCTACGCATCCCGATTTTGGGCTATTTGACGCGGCAGCTGTTGTACCAGTGCTACAGGCGGGCTAGGGAAGAATCGATGTATTTGCTGCTTTGGACGCCCACCCACTTCAGCCAGGAAAAAATGAACTCGTTTTTGCGATAGTCGCACTCATTTATTTCCTTCGCTGGATTGCCAACGTTTTTGTTCCATTATTCGAGTATCCTCAAAAAAACTATGTAGGTTTATTTTTTCATGAGTTCAGGTTTTTCTTTGAGATCGTTGAGTTCGAAGCAAGGGTAGCGATGCCTTTAGAAGAGTTTGCAAATTTCCGATTACTCAAGACGAGCGGGATCTTTGGCGATGATATTTTGAAGTGAAGTATGCTTCATTGTTCTATTTATAGAATCAAAGAATTTATTAATTTCTCAGAAATCGCTCTTTAAACAGCAAACATACTTTCTCTAGCTTCACCTTGCGCCCTTTGAAAATAATCGGCGAAGTTCTGTTAGAATGGATGGCGCAAATGCAGAAGTAAAGTCTAGCCAGGAATTTATTGATTTATTTTGCTGGCTTTTTTGATTTTTACTGCTTCAATCGTCTAATTTGTTATAATAAGTCAACAAAGGATTTGTTTGTAGCCCTCTCAAAAGTTGATTTTTGATGCTATTTACCCAAATTTGTTGCCTGATAACCTTTGCCTAAAAAATGTGATTACAAATTTGTTATTTATATTTATCCAAGTTTTCTTATAATATCTCACAAGAGTAGGCGAGTAGAAGCAAACTAGATCATTTCTACTGCCCAAAATGACAATCATTTTTCCATAAGGTTCGTATTCGGCCAGCCCATCTGCTTGCAGATATTGTAAAACCTCAAATCATTATCGTGACATTCTAATAAGCTGGTAAAAATGGTATTAATATCTGGCAATTCGATGATCTTTAGCTAGGCATCTTTTGAAACGAATAGCCCCAATACTCAGTCAACTGTTTATTACTAAGATAAGCCTAGAATCAGCTTTATAATTAGAGTAAGTTAAACCCGCAATAAAATTTTCTCTTTCAACATCAGTATTGATAGATGCTTACTGAATTCGAAATATGTCCTATTGATAAGCCGTTGCGATTTGCCTTTTCTCATAGGCATGCTTTTTATTTTTTCACTCCATATCTTTGGGCATCTATTCATCTATTTTACGAAAACCTCTCTTCTTCTGGTTCTTTTTAATGAGTTTAGTTGTCTATTTTTTCCATAACAGTGCACTTGTATAATATCGTTTGACAGCCTAGGAAATTTTCGGCTCAAGATCGCCTCCTCACGATAGATGTTCCAACTGGTTAGTAGCCAATTTGTCAAGTATGTTTGAGTTGTGCTAGTATTCTATCTTTTAGCAAGATAACTAATGTAAATAAGTTGAATAAATAGCTTAGTTTGGTTATTGAGGTGGGTAATCAAAGAGTCTACTGGCACATAGCCTTGCTCTCTTGGCTTCCTTTTCCGAGATAGACCATAGCCATTCTCAGCTTCACAGTGAAAAGTTCAACCTGACTTTTTTCGATGAACTGGCCCAGAGTTTCAAGTATTTTGTACTTGTTGAACTCTTGAGTGGAGAAGATGACTCCCTTAGCAGCAAGGTTGCAGATGGCACGGTTGAACACTTTCATGGTGAAAAGTTCCTAGATCAGTGAGTAGTTTTCGAGAAGCGAGGTTTTGAGAGTATTTATCATCTAGTATTTGTTAACTAGTCTTCCTTGTCTCGAAAAGTTCTCATAGATCACGGAAAGAATGGCGAGGATATCTTTGCGGCGTGTGCTCTTCTCAAGCAGCTCGTAATCTATACGAAAGACAGTGAGAAGGAACTTTCTGGTGAATGGAAAGTAGAATTTGGGGTTTTCGCGGATGAGTTCTGCGATCAGCGAAAGCACGTAAAGCATACGAAACTCAGTGTTTTGGTTCTGCGCGTCGTCCTATCAATATAACGGTAAGCGTACTTAGAGCTGACGACCGAGTCGGGTGAAGTGATTCATCATCTTTCTCATGAGATCCACATAGGTCATGAACACCGAAGTGTATCCCTTTTTGAAAAGGTAGTTGAGTCCCATGAGACACTGCTCGAACTGGTGATCCTCGGCCAGACGCATATGCTCAGCAAGCTGGTGCATAACTTTGGCAGCTTCGGTCTCCTCAGCAGCATGTTTGATGGACTAGAGGAGAAACTCCAAGGGAGGTTTCTCCAGTATTATGGGGGAGTAAGAGGCCTAAGACTAAGTTGATCCTGATGATGCCATATTCGTTGTTCTTGATTGAGATTGTAAAACTAAAAAATAATTATACGCACAGTCCAAATAATATTCTTTTATTGTTTCAAACTCCACAACTCCTCCCTTTCTTTTATATAGGCCAATCTCCAACCTCAAAAATAATCAGCACTCGCACTCTAGCTGCAGTCGCCATAAGGCTCTAACTGTCCTGGAGTCTAGTTTCAACAAATTAGCAAGTTGTGAGTTCAACAGCGACCGTGGAAGCTAAATTGAATTTTCTAGAAAATCTCAATCTTTTTTTAATGTTTTAAGGTTTAGCAACATAAAGAAGCACTTGCCAACCCTTCTTATTTTTATTTGATGGAGATTACGGAATTATGGCACAGGAGGGTTATCATTCATTCCAAATTATTTATATAGTTAAATGCAGCAATACCAAATTTTAAATATTATAGGACAAGGGTACAACTCAAGTAATTCAGAGCTTTCGGGAACGCGTACTTGGCACGCCACCTGGGTTAGGACAAAAACTACGTGATCAAAAAGATCGAACTGACCAATAAGAACCAATAACAAACCGAAAACATATTCAATGAAGTCAAGTTGCTCCAGTAGTTCAAGCACGTCAATATCGTCTCATACCGCTAGTCCATCATCGACGGACAAGAACTCAACATTATCATGGAATTCTGCTATGGGGGCGATCTCAACCAACTCATCACCGAACAGAAAGAAAACAATGCTGGCGAAAAACTACCCTAAAGTAAGATCATTGACTGGGCTGCTCAGATCGCCCTCGCCATTTTTTACATGCACGACAAACGTATCCTTCATCGCGATCTGAAAACCCCCAACATATTCATATCCGATGACAAGGTCAAACTTGGAGATTTCGGGATTTCCAAAGTGCTGGATTAAAAGATAGATCTTGCTAGTACCAGCATCGGAACTCCTTATTACATGTCTCCAGAACAATACAGGCATAAGCCTTATTCTTATAAATCGTAATTTTTGAAATAGTTAGAGATATGTGGGCCTTCGGATGCATTCTGTATGAAATGTGTAACCAAAAGCGCCCTTTTTAGGCTTACTCTTTGAATGGACTTGCAGTTAAGGTAATTTAGGCTAATTTTGCGCCTGTTTCAGATTTTTACAGCAAAGAGCTAAGGGATTTGATTAAAAGTATGCTTCAAAAAAAATAAAAGGATCGTCCTCTAATTCATGATTTTTTGAAAACTCCAATCATTAGAAGGAGAACAGCCATTTATCTTAGGTAAGTCTACTAAAAACTTACTCAAGAAAACGGTGACAAAGTTTTGATTGAAGGAGTATTATATCAAGCCAAAAAACTTGGAATAAATCTCCTTGATAAAGATAAGAAAGAAACCGAATCAGCAAAAAAGGCAATCAAACCTGAGTTTAGTGCTGAGAAGAAAAAACAATAAAAGTAAAGAATCCGACAGCAACTCTAGGATGAACTGCGTAAGATAAGTTAAAAGGACAAATAGCAAAAAGAATAGTTGAGAAAACTAAAGTAAGATCGCAACAATATGCTGAAAAGAGTAAAAAAGTAAGTAGACAGATCTCAACTTACAAACAGGAAATCTCACTCAACTAGCACCAAATCACTCAAATAGCAAGTATCAACCACTACAGAGTCTAAACGTAGCTCAGTTCAATCAGCCAAAGGTGCTGCTGAAAAGCAAAAGCCTTTCGAGATCAAAGAAAAATATGATATGTATGATATGGAGTTTTAAGAGGAAGAGGATTCGGAGGAAGAACACCCGGTTTAGGCTATAGATTAAGTCGACGAGTAATAATAAAAGCATGAGCTGGTTCCTTAGAAAGAGTCGAAGGCTTAGGAAAAACTATATGACAAATAGAGATATGTAAAGCCTACTGTCAAATAAAGTGCTATCAAATAAAGTAGTGTAAAAGTTCAAGCAAGCAAAGAAAAGTTTACTCAGCTTGCCCCAGTTTAGCCCCAAATCCCTATCTAATAGGCTATCATAAACTTAAAGGAATCATTAAAGCTAAACAAATAAGTCCTCAACACGATCAAAAACTAGCTCTCAAATATTGATTTTTAGATTAGCGATAGTTAGGATGAGCTCGAAAAAACTTTTTAGAAAGAGGCTGAGCTACCAAAAATGAAAAAGAAAGAAAAGAATATCGCACATATAGCGATTAGTGACAAAATAAACGATCTAAGACTAACTTTGTAGTCTTTGCTCGGAAGCCAAAGCATCTAAGCATTGATTAAATTGGCAAAAGCAAGAGGACATCAAGCGACTAGAGCCGAAGTGTAAAAGATAGTAGGAAACTTGAGAGGCGCCTACCATATAGCCAAATAGGTGGTTAAATTAACTTATCTATTGTAGAGAATCCCGTTATATGTTTGAATCTGAATCATAATTAGCTGAATATTCACTAAAACAATTTATTTTTAATTACCTTCATCAGCTTGAGTCAATTCCGAGGGATTTGGTTCTTCTAAAAGATGATAGTAAAGGTAAGTATCCGCAAATTTTATTAGAAAATAAATGCTAGCTAAATCATTCAAATTTGTAGGTAGGTTTAAAGCGATATTTCGAGTACCCGTTGGAGCCAATTACTTTTTTTTGAAGCGTAGACGGCGTATTTTTATGGAATTAATTATCCAGCCTAATTATAGTCTATGTGGCTGGCTTGGGCGTCAACCTAACTTTACTTTCCCTCATACTGTCTTTATCTTTCAACTTTATTGAGATTTTACTTTCCATGTTCAAATATTGGTTGTGATTGCTGCTCTTTTTGGACTTGTTATCCAATCTTGATGTCTAAGTGAACTTCTAAGCTGAAAAGTACCTCGATTATTTATTCTTATTTTTCTACTCAGAGGCGAAAACGTTTTGCCTCTGATTATTCTTGGTCCAATTCTCAGTAGTCTTATTTCTGCTAACCCTCATACAATCCATTTTGGATTTCTCCTCTTTCAACTCCTTGCTTTTCCACATTTGATGAACAGGCTGCAATGAACCAATAATGGTAGAGTTATCAGATTCGATGGCTTCCTGCGATCTGCATTTGAATAGGTTTGTATTCGAAGGGATAGGATCAACTGTTTTTTTATTCATATCATCGTTAAGTGTCACCAGCTATTTTCTCAGCTTGGAAAGAATAGATTGATCTTATGAGTGCACGAGCTTCATCTGATTAAGTTCTGTTTTGTCCTGTTCAAATTGTCTGGTATTTTATGAGGCTTCCTTCAGTAATTTCTTGTATTTTTCTTGTAACTCTTGGTATTTTCTTTATAACTATCTCAAAGCTGACTATTGGGACTAAGATTACGTTATTCTGTTCTCGTTCAAAATGCTTTTGTTTTACTTTCCCAAAAGTTTTTCGATAGATTAATGTTTTCTCCAAGTAATCTTAGGGCTAACCACATCTCTTGATTTCTCAACCCTGCTTTCTCTAAATTGTTGCTGACCGCGGTCTTTTTGGAAATTGGTAATATTTGGCATCTAGGTGTAGCTGACTTGCTGAGAAATATATTTTTGAGATTGGTCTCTACGGCTCTTTTCCATTTCATTCCGGATAACTTTCCTACTGATTCTGTCCTCTAGATAGTCGTTAAATTTCTTGAGATCGAATTTAGGTGAGGGCAGATTTTGTTTTGAGGCGCAGTTTGCGTTAGGCTGGGGGGAAAGCTTCGAATAAGATAGGAGCTGTGCGGAGTGAGTGTTTTTGGAGTGAGGCTTGTACATCTTTGAGATTTATTTGTAGAAAATATACGATTTACAGCCGGCCTGAAATTTAAATATACTAGAACTTTACATTAACCAGTAGCAAAAGATTTCGCTTTTCCTGTGTTTTCCTCATTATCATTGTCGAAAATGATAGCAAAACAATTAAAAAGACATGGTTAATAATTTTAATAAAATCAAAAATGGATAAGATAGACTTCAGGAATCCAGAACACAGAGTCTCCATCATTCCTCATGCTGTCTATAATACTCATAAAAATACGAGAAGGCAGATTCAAAACCAAAGGGAGCAAGCCCAACATACCATATCTTTTTTAGAGCGGGAGGCCAAAAGATCAGCCAAAGAGTTAGAAAGCAAACAAAGATCATTATTGAATTACTACAAGCTCAAATAAAGCAGATTTTAATAGTCTCTAAAAGTATATCGTCATCTATCTAGAAATAAAAATTACAGAAAAAGCGAGAGGAAGAACTTTAAATGCAAAGAAAGACCAATACTTTGTTGCGGTAAAGTTCAAAAAACCTGAAAGCCATGAAAAGATAAGGTTTGCTCAAAATGAACCATAAATCTTATTCAGATATAAAAAGAGAAGTTTCATAATCTTAGAGAAGATTCAAAGAGCAAAAGTAATTGTAAAATCAATTGCTAAAAGTAGCCAATATCTTAACTAGAAAAGAAACTAAGCTATTTCAAAAGCTGTTGTAGAAGGAGCTGAAAGCGCAAGAGTAAGAGCTCTATTTAGTAAAAGACATCAGTCATCAGAAGTGAAGAAGGATCTAATTTTGGTCCAATAAAGAATAAAAACCAAATAAATGAATACAATCGGAGATTTAAACTCCAGACATAATGAGTTATTGCAAATAGTTTAGCGAAACAGGAAGAAAAAGGAACATTACGATTCAGCTTTTGAGAAATTTCAGTCCACTCCCTTCCACTAAATCTACCCAACCATCAAAAAGAAAACTGTTTCCCAAAGGTCAAGTTCAAGGCACAACAGTATGAGAAGTGAATCTTTGTTTATTTGACAATAATAATTATTTTCCTTTATAACTGAATATAAATGAGTCAAAAGGGAAGTTCTATTGCTGGTGAAAATCCTTAACTTAAGTACAAGAAAGCACTCATGTAAATTCAAAAAATTCATAACGCCAACAAAGTTCTGAAGAATCAGTCCGAGGAAATGAGAGATTAGTACTAACGACAGATTTCTCAACTAAATAATGCACTTCAATAGCACTAGAAATAATCCTAATCTTTGAAGCATTAGAAAGCAGATATCTAGAAATACTATGAATAGCTGCAGATAAGCCATTCTGAGCTCAGGAAAGAATACAATAGTCTATAGAGGTAATACGCATACCTAAATGACGTCCTAACTGAACAAAACAACTAGCTGAAAAAGGTGAACGCATTCAAAGATGAGAGAGGGCTGACAAACTTAATAAATTCCTATGAGGATAAATAGATGAACTATCGGAAAGATATTAACCGATTAGAAGAGATCATAAAGAGTCTGAAAAATAACTATGAAGTTCTAGAAAACGATCTTTCCTAATAAAAGAGGCAAAGGTTCAAATTAGAAGATCTAAATAATAACTTGAGAATGGAAATCAGCAAGTATAGAGAGCTAAATAATACTCTGATTAATAAAAATTAAAATATTGTGGCCACTTTACTTAACCGTAGTTCAGAAGGGAAATAAAAATACAGGTAAGCCTAGACTATGCTCAGAGAATTGAGTAAACAGCTGTAGCTACTTAAGAATACAAGGATATAGCAACAAACTTCTAACAGAGGCACTGTTACTCTTGATAGCTATGAAAACGTTCTGCACTAAAAAACTAAGCTCTAAAATGAAGTTTTGAAGCTAAGAGAAAAATTGGATTAGTACTAAATCAAAACCAGATCTAGCTTCTAAATTTAAGAGAAGATGAAAAAAGCATTGCTTCACGCTGAAC